>Ga0310342_100001551_pt1 | contig 14340 bp, 31 predicted proteins | sample S15DNA20500_MG_FD_206155 | JGI IMG/M metagenome (GOLD analysis project Ga0310342, IMG submission 206155) | Marine microbial communities from station ALOHA, North Pacific Subtropical Gyre - S1503-DNA-20-500_MG | ecosystem: Environmental > Aquatic > Marine > Oceanic | place: Pacific Ocean: North... | reverse complement strand
CAAGTTCACACAGGCCGAAGCGGTGGAGTATTTCATGGCATTTGACGAGGGGGTGTCCTCATGAAGACCACAATCAAATTCTTCACCGTCGAACACAGCATCATGCGTTTTGCGCTGTTGATGCCCTTGCTCGGACACAACGTCCCGGTCAGCGGATGGAGCCTCCAGTTGTATACGCCGCCTGAGAGGCGCGGAGGCGGCTGGTATCTGTTCGAGGAAGACGAGACCGGCGACCAGACCGGCGAGGCGCTGCACTTTGCCCGACACGCCGAGGCCGTGAGCTATGCACGTCGCATTTACGACAACGGCGGTCACTTGGACCGCAACTACAGAGACGAGGTGTCCTCATGAGCAATAGGTTTAGTGATGACCCGACCACTGCACCAGCGCACACCTATCTGGTACCGGGTTTGTATCGTGACAAGTCAGAGGCCGAGTTACGGGAAACAATCGAAAGCCTTACGCGTGACGTGAGGTATGCAGAGCGAAGCGCGGAGTGGGCCGTGACCATGGCGCGCAAACACTTGGCTGCTGCGACCGAGGCTCTGCGCTTGTTGGGTTCAGACGACTAGACCAGTCGAAACGACCCGCAAGGGTCGTCTGCCCGGGGTCGCCTCCCGGACACTGAGGAGACAGGCGAGAAAGCAAGGTAGACCATATGAAGAGTCACAAGGTCAGAATTAGAGGCAAAGTCATGAATAACGAGGCATTTTATGCCGACAAGATCGTCGAACTGACTCGTCTCATTGAGGACGAGCAACTGAAAAAGTTCACCACGCGGCGATACAGCCCGGTCCGCAGTTATGTGGCTATCACACGGGAACTGGACGAGGCCAACAGACGCATTGCGGACCTGAGAGCCCAGCGTTGGGTTGCCGCCGTGCGGCAAGGGACCGTCACGGAACTGGACACAGACGGTCTGATTGACCGGCAAGAGGCGCTCCGCAGGTCCGAGGCCGCGCTCATGGAAGATGTCGACCGCAAAGGCTGGGCGACCTCATAAGGTGATGGCTAGGGGCAGCGACCCCTAGTAAACCCGCAGCCACGGTCCAAAGCGCCGTGGCAGACACAGAAAGGTAGACCAATGATTGCATTCACCAAAGTCGCCACCGTCGTCGGGAAAGTCGTGCTGGTTCGCACCAACGGCCCCATCCAATTTGAGGCCACCATCGTAGGCTACCGCAGCCACTACAGCCGCGACCGCTGGGAAGTCACCCCGGTCTCCGGTCAGGGCACGCAGTATTTCGAGAGCACCAGCTTCGACGGCCCCGTTGCCGCCGAGGTGCGCTCACTGGAGGTGCAGTCATGACCCGCACACAGACCGGCGCGTTACTCGCGCTCTCGCTCGGCGGCATTGTGGTCGGGTTCACGGGCTTCCTGTGGGCCATGCTCGTGGTCGACGGGTCGTCGGACGCGGTGCTGGCCGCGCTGGCGCTCCTGTGCATTGCCGGGTTGGGAGGCATGGGCTGGGCGCTCTCTGAGCCCCTGCCCGAGGCCCCGAGGCCCACGCTCGACCCGGTCACGCCTGACACGGGGCTCTACCGGCGTCGCACGACCGCCGACATGCAGACGTTCCTGTCCGAGCATGGGGAGACCCTGCGCGACGCGCTCACCGACGCCTACGACTGGAACGAGTCTCTCGATGATGCGCTTGATCGCATGGGGGAGGGCGACGCACAGGCGCACCAGCAGCAACTGTTCCAGTCTGCCAAAAAGGCTCTCGAGGCCCTGCTCTATGCCAGACCGGCGACCGACGGCCCCACGACGCTGTGGTACTTCGGGCCAGACCACGATAGCCGCGAGGTCTACTTCGGCGAGTATGCCAGCCGAGACGACGCCGAACTGGAAGCCACGCGCCAACGTCACAACCCGCGCTACGCCAGCGGGACGTTCGTCACCGAACTGTAACGTGGCTGGGCAGGGGGGGGGTTGACTCCCCTGCCCAGTTCACTGTAGTATTCCTTATTCACTTAGGAGGTGGACACATGAAAAAAGAAACACGCAACCAACCAAGCCAGCTAGACATGCTCCACGAGGCCGTGACCAAGCCGGGGGTGCTTGCCACATGCTACCGCCTGTTTCACCGTTACAGCCTCTTCAATCAGTTCGACGCCATGTGCCAGTGCAACGCACGCAAGATTGAGGTCGGCCCGATCAATACCTTCAAGGGGTGGGAGGCGCTCGGTCGCCGCGTCAAGAAGGGCGAGAAGGCGCTGTGGATGACCCTGCCCGTCACCGTCAAGGACAAGAAGGCCGAACCCAAGGCCGACGGGACGCAGCCGACCTCGACGTTCTTTGCCTACAAGCCGCGCTGGTTTGTGCTCTCGCAGACCGAGGGTGACGACTACACGCCGCCGTCTCTGCCTGACTGGTCACTGGACCGGGCACTGGCCGCACTGGATATTGAGCAGGTCCCGTTCGAGATGACCGACGGCAACTGCCAAGGCTACGCGACCCGCCGCACCGTGGCCGTCAACCCCGTGGCGTCGCACCCGCACCGCACCCTGTTTCACGAACTGGCGCATGTGGCGCTGGGGCATACCGCCGAAGTGACGATGCACGACACGCCCACGCTCTCCAGAGACATTCGGGAGCTTGAGGCCGAGTGCGTGAGCCTGCTGGTCGCCTCTGCGCTTGAGGTCGACGACGACAACGGGACCGGGGCCGCCGAGTCTCGCGGTTACATCCAGCATTGGTTCAAAGAGTCGCAGGTCCCGAAGGACTCCGCGACCAAGATTCTCAAAGTCGCCAACCAGATACTGGCCGCTGGTCGGCCAGCGAAGGCGGTGCAGTCATGACGGCCCGTGGCGCTTTCGACATCTGGGTCACGTCGACCGAACTGCCGTCGCTCATCGCGGCTTTCCCCGAGCTTGGGTTGCTGGTGCGGTGTGGCTGCGGTCGTGGGCTCATGCCAGCGCGTGAGGTGCCAGCCTACATTGAACGTATTCAGGCCGAGGGCGACTACGTGCGAGACGTAGGCTTTGCCGTCGACACGACGGCCCCGGCTGTCCTGACCCAGCTACGCAAGACGGGCCTCGTGCCCGTGCAGGCGTATCTCGATTCCCCGGCAGACTTCACACTCACGAGAGGATGGTAGGCCCATGGCGAACCACAAAGACACTGCACGACAGACGCAAAAAACATATACCGCGCCAACCGGCAAAACATACACGCACGAGCAAATCAAGCGACACAAAGCACAGCAGCGCTATATCCACCAACTCAGGTTAAACGAGGATCAGCGCAGCCAACTGCAACAGGCGCGTGACATTTTGGAGTCGGTCGGGAACAGTCTGGAGGTCACGGTCACCCTCTGCGACACCTGCCAGAAAGTGAGCTATGACCCCGGCTCCAAGGGAAACAAGGATGGATCGGTGAAGATCTCCAATTGGATCCGGTCGCTGCAAAGAATGCTGCGTCCAGCGTTGACCGAAGAGGAATGCTATCTAGTCGAAGACGGGCAGTGGACAGAAAGAGAGGAAGACTAATGGCAACCCAGAGTAATCCCACAACGCAGTATGTTGCCACGCGAATGGCCCAAAACGAGACGGTCTTGCAAGACCTCGACGCCTTGGTGCGTATGGTGAACCTGAAACTTCAAGACGCGGGTCGTGGGAAACGCCCACTGCACCTTGAGCGAGGCACGTTGGGGAACTTACGGCCGTCCGGGCAAGTCGGACCCTACACCGACAAGGTGAACCAAGGACTGAATACACGCGTGCGTCTGACCGGACTCGTGCTCACGCACTGGATGCCCATCCCAGAAGCCGCCGCCCTGCTGCGGTTTGGGGTGGTCGTGCTCGACCGGCAACGCGAACTGGACGTGGCCGCAAGCCGCGTCCCTGACGGTGATGAAGAGGAGCCAGACCAGTTCGGTCATGGCAAGGAGGACGACTCATGATGAAGAGAACCCTGCACCGGACGTTTCCCGACACCGTGATTAACGAGGTCGACGCGAACGGGCACGCCAACACCAACAGTGAGCGCGGTGTAGAAGTCACCCTGCACTGGCGCGAGACCGACCAAGCCCCGGTCATGGCTGAAGTCTCCAGCTTAACGGGAGACCACTACGCCGAGGTCGGGCTGCAATTCAAGGGACTGGAGTTGGTCGACTATGACGGCGTCTTTGAGATGCCGTCGGAGGTAGTCGCCCTGCTCAAAGACAACGGCTTCGACGTGTCTTATGTCGAGGACTTTAACGCCTACTATCATCTGGAAGGAAGCACGATGGACACACTGAAGAAGGACACACCGAAGAAGGACACACTCCCGGCCCTGACGCACGAGCAGGTTGGCGCATTGCTGGACACGCTCGTCTTTGTCGACCTGCCGTATGGAGGGATGGTGCGCGTGCGCGTCGCCCAGCACAAGTATGTCTGGGGCAAGAACCGCTGGGGCGTGCAGCCTCTCGACGGTGCTGGCATCGGCTGGTATGAGTGCTCCGCGCTCAAGCTGGGTGTGTTACTCGCGGACCCGGCCAGCACCTCACCGCCCAAGCCGGTGCTGATGGTTGCAGGCTGGCCCGAAGGCGCGGCGTCGCTGGTCAGCGGTCGGCACCCGGCGAAGGTGAAGCAGACGTGGGCGGCGCTTGTGAAGGCGCTCAGACAGGAGAACCTGTGAGGACGCGTCGACTCGCGTGGGCAAGCCTCGTGTTCGGGCTCGGGTGTCTGGGACTCGGGGGCTGGCTGCTGATGCAGCCGGACCTCGGGTCTCTGCTGCGCTGGCTGGGCGGCGGGGCCGTGTGGCTCTCGGCCTACCAGAATCTGTCGCTGGCCGTCGACACCTTGAGGCACCGCTGAGACCGCACGTCGACACGACCCTGTCAAACACCCCAATGAAACCGGGGGGGTTGACAGGGATGATATAATGGTTCTGTCAGTTAGATAGTTCCTTAGTGCAGTAGGAGGTAGACCATGCGATATTTGAGAGACGGTCGTCAGGTGTATGCGTTCTCGAACAAGAAGTTCCTCGACCAGATGAAGCGCGTGGCGCAAGGTCACCGCGTGGACGTGCGTCAGGGTACTGCGCTGGTGAAAGACCTGACCGGGGAACAGTTCCGGTTGGGGGTGGTGAATGACGAGCCGGGTGAAGTGGAGCGCATCTTGGATAAGATGCAAGGCAAGCCCGAGCGTTCTTATAAGACGCGCACGGCTTTGTGGTTCGCTGCACGACGCACCACGTACAACCGATGGCTTGGTGACAAGGGGCCGCTCCCCATCGTTGCCAAGGCGTTGAACGGGAGGGCAGGATCATGAGCGTGAACCTGAAGGTTCTCAAAGAGCGCCTCGGTGGATGTGACACAGCAGTCGCTGATGCCAAACAGACACTCCGAGAATTGAATAGGAAACGTCGGGAGGCGAGCGATGACCTCTACGTCATGGCGCGTGAGCTAATGAGGTCTGGGCATGACGTAGCCGACAAGTACATCTTAGATCGGTATTGGCGACCGGATGACGTGGCGATGAGCAGGGCGAGGACGCGCTTGGGACTGTCCTGAGTGCTACACGGGGGGGGCGCAATGCTCCCCCACTTCATGGAGGTAGACCATGGCACGCACTGAATGTGAACCCCCCGGGTATCCGTGGGCAGAAGCTCGACGGTCGGCTGGAATCGACATCCGCCGACCAGACCGGCTGCTCGACGAGGTCGAGCAGGATACGCTGGCCCAGTGGCTGGCGTATCCGTATCCAGACCGCAGGTTGCCGTCGCATCTGCTGCCGAAAGGACTCGCCCCGGCGACCGACGAGGAACTCGAGTCTGAGTATCCGCCCCGGTTTTCGGCGATGTATGACGGCGAGTTGAGCTACGCGGATTGCCGTCTGCAACGTGCGGCCCTCGAGTCTGGGCAGACCGAGTTTACGAACCGCCACGGGCGACGTCGCACGATTAGCGTCAAGCGTATCGCCACATGGCTTCACGCGCATTCTCATGACAGCCCCTATGTCGACCGGTTCCGGGCCCTGCTCACGGCCGACCAACAGGCCACATGGAATCTCGCACCTGAGGTCGACGACGAGGTGTTCGAGGACACAGAAGACGAGGGGTATGACTGATGCGACTTCCTGACGCACGCAAACTCGCCCTCGAACTGATGGACGAGCACGGCCTCACGCAGACCGGACGCGCTCCCGAGTTCGGGGTCAGGGTCTGGCGGTTCACGTTCGACAACGCGGTGAGGCGGTTCGGGGCGTGTCGGTATCACAAGGGCACCATCAGCCTGTCTCGTGTGCTCGTCAAGCTGAACCCAGACGCCGAGGTCCGCAACACTATCCTGCACGAGATTGCCCACGCACTGGCCGGTCACGCGAACGGCCACAACCACGTCTGGAAACGGATTGCCCAGCGCATTGGGGCACGCCCGGAGCGGTGCTATTCCCGACGTCAGGTCACGACCCCTGACCCCAAGTTTGTCGGGCACTGTCAGACCCAAGGATGCCGAGGCTACTACACCAATCGGCGTAGCGATACGTGGTGTCCTCGTTGCGCGAAACTGGCCCTTGGATATGTGCGCGGAAGCACCCGAGACGCGGCGCTCTACTGGACGAACCTGACCCCAGAGGAACGGGACCAGTTGAGTATTGTCTGGCGACGCTACCAGAAGGCGAGGGCGGCATGACTGAGGCACCCGTCCAGACCCTCGGCGGTCTCACGCCGCAGGAGTTCAAGCGGCTCCTCGACTTCGTGACCGAGCACGAACTGAACGTCCCGCGCTACAAAGCCGCCAAGGCCAAGCTCGATGCCGCCTTCCTCGAACAGCGGCGGCTCGACAGGCAGGCCAAGCAGGACCGCTAGACAACCTCGTTCGGGGCTGGGATGGTCACGTTGTGGTCAGTCAGGGCCCAGCCCCGGATGCGCTCCATCAACAGTTCAAACGCGCCAACCTCGAGTGCCGCCGTCGACCCCACACCAAACTCCCGTTTGATGAGTTCGTGCGCCTCCCGGTCTGTGGTGCCCCACTCTTGCGCCAGCAACGCCACGACGACCGAATGATAGTAGGCGTTCTGATTGAGACTGCGTATCTCACTGGGCCGTCGGAGAATAAGCACCACCTTCTCCCCAATCAGGGTCTGGAGATAGCGTCTGTAGAGTCGAGGCTTGTCGAGCACAAGCTCACCGTCAGGACTCACGGTGCCCCCCAAGGTCGGAAGCATCACCGAGCCTTTCGCTTGGACTTCTTGAAGTATTCCACTTGGGCGAGACGCTTTGCGGCCTGCCCCTTGGTCTGGTAGCGGCCGAGGTTCTTGCCGGTCTTCGAGACCACGCCGTAGCCGCGCTTCGTTTTTTTAATCATCGAGGCTCACACCCAACATGCGTCGGGCCCACGCCTTGGCCGACGGCACGTCACGCAGGACCACGACCGGGTACCCCTTCCAGTTTCGGATGAACCGCTCTTGGTCCGGGGTCAGGCGCTGCTTGGACGGAGGCTGATTCTCCCCGTCCTTGACCTCGACCAGATAGGTTCGGTAGCCCAGACCTACTAATAAATCCGGGACGCCGTGAGCCTCACCAGACAAGCTCACCACTGAACACAGGTCAGCGCCCTCGTCCCGTAATGCCTGAACGATCATCTTCTGGTTGCGGTCCGTTCGAGGGGCGCGGCGCGACATTCTTAGCCGTCAGTCTATACTCGAGCGGCACGTAGCGATACTGACTGCGCGTGCGGCCGTCCCGCTCACGCTGCTGGCGGTTCTCGATCACCATGCCAAGCTGTTTGCGGCAGTCACTGATACGGGTGCGCCACGCATAGTAGCCGCCGATGTTTGCCACGTCGGACCCGTCAATCCAGATGCCCGGGAGCGTGCGAAACAACGCCGCGACCTTGTCCCGATACGACCGCTTGTCTTCCTGTTGCGCTTCCATCTGACTTCCTCCCTAGAATATTCATTGACTTCGGTTCCTGATAATCCAGTCATCGCTCATACGGTCTTCATAGAGATGACGTTGCGCTGGCGAGAGTCGATGCCACCAGAGCCATTCCTGCGCCACGCGATACAGGCCCAAGGTTTTGAAACCAGCCCAGCCATGGCTCAATCGAGTCTTAACCTTTGACCATCCTGACAAAATGAAGTTTCCCATCAGCCCCTCGTTCCTCATCTTCCATTTCAATCTTCAAGCGATACGCGTGAACATCCCGATGGCAGCTATCGCAGAGCAACATCGAGAGCCGGGTGTTAATCCGTTCCTCGATAGGCAACCCCAAGGTGGCAGACCGAAAGATGATTTCATGCATATGCATGTGCGCGGAATAGGAAGTCGGTCTCTTATCTGTCCCGCGACAGGCTCGACAACCATGACCATCACGCTCGACCACATCCTCTCGCACTCGTGCAATCCATAGCCGCTCATCGCGTTTAATCTTACGCCGTTCGGACTTGCGTGACTTCGGTTTCGGGACGCCGATCATTTACCACTCCTTCATTTTTGAATCGTCGCTCGACTCCTTCGGGACGGTCGCATCCTTCGCCGTGCGTTCCCGAAACTGTTGCCGTGAGGTATCGAAGTGCAACTCGACCCGTCCGAGGGGGCCGTTGCGGTGCTTCGCCACGCGCAGGAGGGCGAGGTCGTCAGGCGCGTCGTGCCCCTGCGAGAGCACCGGTCGCCAAATCATCCAGACCTGATCCGCGTCCTGCTCCAAGGCTCCCGAGTCCCGTAACTGGCTCAAGCGAGCCTCGGTCCCGCTCGTTTCCGACTGTCGGTTCAGTTGCGAGAGCGCAAGGACGGAGACCTTGCAGTCATGCGCAATGGCCTTGAGGCCACGCGAAATCGCGGACACCTCTTGGGTTCGGTTCTGTCCTCTCGTGCTCTCAGGCGGCTGCACCAGTTGCAGATAATCCACAATGAGCAGGCCACCCTTCGAGCCGACCATGGCCCGACGCAGGTCGCCCATGCCGAGACTCGCGTGGTCGTCCAGCGTGATTGGCAACGCCGACAGACGCTCGACCGACACCGAGACCTTGGCAAACTCCGTTTGGGTCAGCGTGCCGCTCCGCAACGCCGAGAACCAGACCCCGGCATCGGACGCCAGCCAGCGCATCGTCAGGGCTTCCTTGGTCATCTCCAAGCTGGCGAAGTAGGTCGGCAACCCGGCCCCACTCGCCGCCTTGGCAAGGTGCAGCGCCAGCGCCGTCTTCCCGTGGCTCGGACGCCCAGCCAGCAGCGTCAGTTCCCCGGGCCGAAAGCCTGACCCCATACCGTCCAGCGTCGGCAGTCCAGTCGTCGTCGCGTCAGACTGCTCGTCGAGGTGTGCCAACAGGTCGCTAATCGCACTGCCCAGCGTCTCCCCGCCGTCTCCGCGCACACGCACCGCCGCTCGAGTACGCTCCACAAGACGCGACGCGGCCTCCTCGGCGGTCTTTGCGTCACGAGCCTCCGTGAGCCCTTCGCGGCAGACCTGTTGCAGCCTGCGGCGGTCTGCGAGGTCTGAGACCACGTCCGCATAGCCAACCACGTTGGTCGACCTCGGCACGCCGTCGGTCAGGCTCGAGAGATAACTCACCCCGACCTCGTCCATCCGTCCACGGCGCACGAGTTCATCCTTGAGCGTGATGAAGTCGAGTGGTCGACCCGCCTCGTGCAACACCTCCATGGTCCGGTAAACCTCGGCGTGCGCCTCACGGTAGAAGTCGTCGTCGGAGAGGCGGTCCCGCACTTCGGGATACGCCTCGTTCCGCATCAGCACCGCGCCCAGCACAGCACGTTCCGCGTCAAGGTCGTGTGGATGGCGTGTCTGGCTCATGGCGATGCCTTAATCTTGAGTTGCGTGGCGATGGGGGCCGCGAACGACAGCAGCATCGGCAGCGTGCGCCGACTCCCCTTCAACAATCTGTTCTTCGAGTGGTTCTCGTCCAGCTTGAGAAACGCCGTGACAATCCGGTCCACGTCGGCATCCTTGTAGGCTTTCACGAGGGCCGTCGCCGCTTCAAGGTCTTTGTCCATCTGCACCCGGCTTTGCAGATACGGCTGCTGTTGCAGCTTCAGATACTGCTGGGTATACCGCTCGACCACGCGACCGGCTCGGCCGACGAGCGGAGACGGCGCGGCAACGTGGTTTGTCGACTGCACGGCCTCACGGGAATACCCCGGCGGGTCGGGAAACTTGGACCGGGTCCGCTTGTGGAGCCCGGACTGGTGTTCTGAAAACTGGACGACCTCCACGATGTGCCGGTCGGCGACCTCATACCAGATAATCAACCCGGCGTCGTGCATTGCCTTGAGCGACACGGCGAAGTCGTGCTCACTGCGCGAACTGGCAGGCCAGCACCGCCACTTGACCGAGGCCGCGTCGCCTTCCAGCCTGCCGAAGTCGTCGCAGTTGCTCACGACCAGACAGAACAGGGCGGCACTAAACTCCCCGAGCTTTCCCGCGTAGGTCTGCAGGTCGGTGAACCGCTTGCTTGCGCCGAGCGATTTAGAAATCATGCGACCGCGTGCCATGGTCCTCTACCTCCTCAGAAAAGGGGTCGCGGCAACGAGGGGAGAGCCTAGGAGGTAGACCAGAAAACGGCCCGTGTTCCCCACGCCGCCGCAACCACATCACGCTTACAAAAAAATGGACTGCCCTCTTACTGCTACTGAGTGACTTACCTAGGCATCACCGTTCGCCCACCCTTCCCGTTCGCGCCTCTTCGTTACGGCTTTCGATGGTTCCCAATAACCAACCATCCCCGTGTTCGCTGGCGCTCCTGAGAGGGCATTCCAATTTATCTTCCTCTTAGAACGGAATGTCGTCGTCCGTCGGAGCCGAGACCGTGGCCGGGGCCACGTCGTCCGACTCGGGATTTTTCCACGGCGGTCCGACCACAAGGCTGGCATCCGGTGAGCGTTCAGTGCGCTTGTCGTCGTTCAGCCAGACCGTCACGTCAAGCTCGTCGGTGCCAGCGAGCTTCACGGCCTCACGCAGGTCCGCGACGCTCACCTTCCCTGAAAAGAGCGACTTCCCGCTGGGGAGGTCGCGTCTCCAGAGTCCACCGAGCCGCGTTGTCTTTGGGTTGTCTGCCATCGTGTTCCTTTCTCTAAGTTCAACTCGTGACGACCGAAAGCGTTTCGGTCTCGGTGACCGTCACGCCGGGAATCTTGACCTGTCCCTTCATCGCCTGCACATGCCGACGCAGGGCCGTCAGGTCCACCTTCAGCAGCGGACGGAGCGCCTTGTTTCGCGCTGCCGCTGTAATGAGCGCCGCCTCGTCGGCCACCGTGACACTCCACCGGCTCGACGCTCGAATGCCAGAGACGGCTGGCACCGTCGAGACCACGAGCACGGGCGGCGTCTCGAGCCCTTGGGCCTTCGACACCTTCTTGGCCTCGGCCTCAAGTCGCTTCTGCTCCACCTCGTCTCGGTCACGCTGCGCCTGCCGGTAGGTCGTCATGGCATCCTTCAGCACGCGCTCGGCCTCGACCAGCGGGTCTTCGGACTGCTTCCGAAATTTCTGCGCACTGACCCACGCCCGATGCGCATCCTTGACGACGGGCCCAAACGCCGACTCGATCTTTTTGCGCATCGCCTTAATGCCGAGCAGCATGTCAGCGACGGCCGCATATTGTGCTGCCGTCTCCACCGTGACTGCCCGTGCCCGGTCAGGCCACGCAAGGGCTTCGTCGGTCACCTGTTTAATCGCAAACTGGACGTACTTGTCATCGAGTGAATCCATGGGCCTCCTTCCACAGACAGACCGCTCTGGCCCCCATGAGCACGGCAATGTCCGTCACCTCGGTGAAATGCTTCAAACTGTAGGTGCCCTTCTTCGTCAGGTAGAGCGCGTAGCGTTCCACCAACGGCTTCGAGGTCGCCTTGGAGGGCGGCACCGCGCCCCCGAGAACCAGTTGCACCGTGGCGAGGTGCTGGTAACAGGCCAACTGAATCGAATGCCACGGCGCAAAGCTGCCGGTCTTGAGGTCGACCACGACACGCTGCTTTCGGCCGGTGCCTCCGGGGCGCATGGTGCCCACACGGTCCACGGTCCCGGCAATCCGCAACGCCTTGTCGCACAACTGCTGCTCGACGCCGGTCCACTCAGGCTGGCACACGTCGCTGAACTTTTTGTAGGCCGTCAGGTAGGGCCGCAACGCCTCGTCGAGGTTGTCCTCGTCGAGCGACCAGTCCGGGTCGTCGTAGAGTTCCGTGGCTCGATGGGCCAACGTCCCACGCTCGGCGGAACCCGGCGTGAAATGACTCGTGTCAATCAGGCCGACCGACTTCAGGAGTTCACTCGCCCCATAGAGCTTGACCCCTGCGTCAGGCTCCCCGAGCCAATACGTGTGGTCGTCGGCGCGAAACGTCAGCTTATCGGACGGGCGGCGTGGGCTGCTCATTTTGGAGTTCCTTGGCTAAGTGGGCGACAGCGGCTTTGAACTCTTTGACGCTGATGCCCGGTTTCAAAAGCTGCATCAACTGGGCTCGATGCGACGGGAACCTCTTGGTGAACCGGTCGACGTAGGCTTGCACCTCTTTCGACTTGGCGAGATTCCCCGGCAACTTCGGGGTCGCGGTCGGCGGCGTGATGCCACTGAGCGTCGTGCGTGACTGGGACGTGAGGCCCTCCGCGAGACCCTGCGCCGTGTTGCCATCGTCATCGGACGGCTCGTCAATCAGCAGGTTAAGCATCGAGGCCAAGGCCACGCGACGCCCGTAGGTCGAACACGCGACCTGCCCGTGAACGCCCAGACGGTCAGGCTTCAGCGCAAACTCCCCTCGCAGCCACTGCTGGCTGGGGGTATGCACCAGTAACGTCGTCACGACCATCATGCCGTCGGCCGTCATCGTCGGGCTCTGGGAGCACAGCAAGCCGTTCTCGACGAACGGTCCCTCGATGTGCCGCTGGATGGTCTGGAGTGGGGCAAACTTTGCCACCTTGCCGTCAGGGGTTTTGAACGCGCCGTTCTTGCCGGTTGGGGCCAGTTCGCGCATACTAGACCGGGCCTTGAAATAGGCAGGGAATAGCTTGTCGGTCTTCTCACTGGTCGTCAGGCTCATAAGGTACCTCCACGGGGCCGCGTGTCAGCGCGGCCCTGTTTTATTTCGTGTCTGGGTTGTCGGCTTCATACTCGGCGATGTCAACGAGTGCCGACGCTGACTTCTGGGAATATTCTTCATGGCTGAACGGAGCCGGTTGACGCCGCTCTTCCTCAGACGGAAACAGGTCTTCGATTCGGCACTGGAAGAAGTCCTTGAATTTGTGAAGGGTTTCCAACGTCGGGTTGCCACGGGTGTTGCGACTCAGGTCCGAGATATACGACTCGGTCATCCCGAGGGCTCTGGCGACTTCACGCTGGGTCACGCCAGCTAGCTCGATGGCCTTGGACAGTCTGTGCGTGGGGTCCGAACGGCGAAGGGTGAGGACGTGCGTTTTTGTAAGCATCCACGGAAGTATATACAAACCCTCCGATGAGTCAACTACTTTCGTGCATGTCTGGCTGACTTATTTAGGCCACTCGCCACTCCTCATCATGTCGGCTAGTTCCTGCGCCCGATTCCCGACCTGAGAGGCCCAGCGCGTGGGGTTGCCGGGGCTGTTCTCGAGCATTTCCCTCGCGGCCCCCTGCCAATCCTTGACTGCGATGGCCGCACGCATCCGTACGAACGCGCCTATCGAGCCGAGGTTGAAGACCATGCTGACGATGACCGCCCTTCGAGCCTTGTTCAGCCCCTCGAAGAAGCGATACTTCTTCGCCTTGGTCGTAGCCTTCTGGATGTCAGCTTTGAGGAGGCTGAGAGCCTCTGTGCGGGTGATGCCTACGTCGGTGAGGTTACGGCCGACCCCGATGGTGATCTTGCCTTGGAGGGTCTCTGGAGGCTTCCCTGTCACATCGTCATACGGGTGCAGTCGAAGCCCCTCATGCTTGAGGAGCAGGTCAACCAGCGGGTCAGCCATTTATTGAGGCTTCAATCCTGACAGAAGCGCAGCCACCACCGCCGCGACCGCTGCTGCGACAGCCCCAGCCCACTTGATGGCCGTGCTTTTTTCACGCTCGGCCCTATCGACGAGCACCGCGACCTTCACACAAAGCTCCGTCAAAGTTCTGTTCATGGTATCGAGCTTACGCGCATTCGCCTCGATTTGCCTCGCCAAGACGAGCTTCTCGCCGTTGCCCCAATCTGCTGATGGCATCTACCTTACCCGCTAGGCTGGCTTGGTCGGCCATGTCACCGCGTCGGCGCTGCCGAAGTCCTGTGGGATATCACGCAGAGCTTGTCGGTAGGTCGCCCACTCAGAGCCATTGTCAACAGGACTATTCGGCAGGTCTGTCCAATCAGACTCAGCGAGCTTGGCGTTCCGGGTTACGCGAACCGCCTGCCATGCAATCTCAACATGGGCCGCTGGGCCGTCGTGGGCTGACACAATA
>Ga0310342_100001548_pt1 | contig 14350 bp, 9 predicted proteins | sample S15DNA20500_MG_FD_206155 | JGI IMG/M metagenome (GOLD analysis project Ga0310342, IMG submission 206155) | Marine microbial communities from station ALOHA, North Pacific Subtropical Gyre - S1503-DNA-20-500_MG | ecosystem: Environmental > Aquatic > Marine > Oceanic | place: Pacific Ocean: North... | reverse complement strand
CGTCGATCGCCGCAGCGTGATAGAGCTGGTCCGGGTTGTCGCCCGCAAACTTCCGGTGCGCGGACTGGAGCCGGTAGAAATCGGGCACCTCGGGCTGGCCGTATTCCAGGAAACGATCGAAGCCGAGGCCGACGGTCCGCGCGAGCAACCGGTAGCCTTCGCGCCGCTCGAGATCGTCGCCCGAAAACGCCTCGACCAGCAATGCGGCCTCGGACATCGAGTCCCCGAGGTAATCCCAACTCGCCGCTGGGCTTCGCGCGGCGGCAGCCATCTCCACGCGAGAGGGACCGTCGTCGCAGCTCAAGGCGAGGGGTCCCACGAGGCATAGCCAGGCCGGAAAGAAGAACCCGGTCGCGTTCCGAAACGGTTCGAACCGCACGCGCAACTCCTTGTCAGGCCGCGTCAGTGGCGGTCGGATCGACGGCAAGGGCAAGCTTGCCTTTGACGCCGCCGGCGACCAGCCGTTCGAGGGCGTCGGGCAGGGCTTCGAAGGGAACCAACTCGTCGATCCGCGGTCTCAGCTCGCCCTCTCTCCACCAGCCGAGCAGGCGCTGCTGCGCGCTTTCCTTGAAGGCGCGGTCGTAGTGGCTCGGAATCACCCCGACGACCGAGTAGTTGTTGTAGACGAGGTGGGCCGTGTCGACCCGGCCCCAGTCACCGCTGGCGAAGCCGATCGCCAGGATTCGCCCTTCGTGGGCGACGCATCGCGTGGCGCTCGCGAAGGCGTCGCCGCCGACAGGGTCGTAGATCGCGTCGGCGCCGCGGCCGTCGGTCGCGGCCCGAACGGCTTCGGCGATGTCTTCGGAGCGGTAGTCGACGACGTGATCCGCCCCGAGGGACCGGCAGAATTCCGCTTTCTCGGGACCCCCGGCCGTGGCGATCACGCGCGCGCCGAGCGCCTTGCCCACCTGCAGCGCCGCCTGTCCCGTGCCCCCGGCGCCTCCGATCACGAGGAGCGTCTCACCCGCCTCGAGCTTGCCCCGCGTGACCAACGCGATGTACGCCGTGTGGAAGGGGATCAAGAAGCCGGCGCCTTCCGCGTCGCTCATGCCGTCGGGCACCGGCAGGCAGAACTCGTCGAGCCCGAGGCATTGCTCGGCGAAGCCGCCGTTGCCGGTGAAGAAGCTCGTCACCGCCATGACGCGCTCCCCGACCTGCCAGTTGTCGACGCCTTCGGCCCACCCGAGGACGCGGCCGACGACTTCCTGTCCCTGCGTAAAAGGCAGCGTCGATGGTGTGAGAGCGTAGCTGCCCTGGCACATGAAGGCGTCGGGGAGCCCGATGCCCGCGGCGATCACCTCGAGGTGAACCGTGCCGGGCGTGGGCTGCGGCGCGTCCGCAGCCTCGTTCAGGCTGAGGGCGTCCCTGGGGCGTCCGGGTTTTACGGTCTGCCAGGCTCGCATGCGGAGTTCCTCCGTTCTTGCCGCGCTATTTTCCGAACACGGCGTGCCCACCCTCGGGCATCGCGGGCGCCTTCGCGTCGAGGATGCCCTGCATGCGCCCCTCGACCGCGGCGCGCACGTTCTCGTGGGTGTGGATGTAAAAGGTCCCATCGAGAATGGCGTCGTGAACCCGGCCGGCCACCTGCTCGGGCGGCATGCTGGCCAGCACCAGCGACTTGAACATGTCCCGCGTCGCGAGTGCCTCTTCGGACGACTGGTCGGCGCCCGTGGCGGAAAGCTCGTCCGGACGGTTGCGATCCGATTCCCAGATGCGCGTGTTGACGTGCCCGGGGCACAGCACGGAGACCCCGACCTGGCTCCCGAGGGCCGCCAGCTCGTGGTAGAGCGTCTCGGAGAGTGTGACCACCGCGTGCTTCGTGACGTTGTAGGGGCCGATTCCGGGGACGGAGACCAGGCCCGCCATGGACGCGGTGTTCACGATGTGCCCTTCGTTCTGGGCGATCAAGTGCTTCGTGAAGACCCTCACGCCGTGAATCACCCCCCACAGGTTGGGGCGCATGCAGAATTCCCAGTCTTCGGTGGTCAGCTCCCACATGGGGCCACCGGCTCCCACGCCCGCGTTGTTGCAGACGACGTGCACCGCGCCGAAGCGCTCCAGGGTCTTCTCGGCCAGGGCGTCCATCCTGGCGGGGTCCGAAACGTCGAGGGACTGAGCCAGCACCTCCACCCCATCGGCCTCGAAGGCCCGGGCGGCTTCGGCCAGCGGGCCGGCCTCCACGTCGACCAGCACCAGCTTCATGCCCTCGGTTGCGAAGCGGGTGGCCAGGGCGTGGCCGATCCCACTGGCGCCGCCGGTCACGACGGCCACCTTTCCGGCGAGATTCTGCATGGGGAAGCTCCTCTTCGAATACGCCCGGAAAGTCGGGCCCCGGGTCTTCGCGCTCAGCGGACCTCGTAATCCGCGAGCTCCGGGCTGCGGGTCATCGCCCAGTAGTCGTACATCGTCCAGGGCACATTGGTGATCACGCGACCAGCGCTGTTGTTGTAGTAGCTTCGCACGCGCGGGTGCCGCCAGACCATCTTCTCGAGCTCCGCGTCGAGGCGCACGTTGTACGCGTCGTGCACGTCCTTGCGGCACTCGAGCGACTGGTGACCGTTCTCGAGCAGCGTGCGCAAGCAGCCCATGATGTAGTGGGTCTGGCACTCCAGCATGAAGATCACACTGCCCACGACCGGGTTGGTGTTGGGGCCGTACAGGCAGAACAGGTTGGGAAAGTCGGGCATCGTGATGCCCAGGTAGGCCCGCGGGTTCTCTCCCCCCTCCCAGCGCTCCTGCAACGAGACGCCGCCGCGGCCAGTGATCTGCATTGGCCACAGGAACTTTCCGGCGTGAAAGCCGGTCGCGAGCACCAGCACGTCGAGCGGGTGCTTGGCGCCGTCGGCCGTGATGACGGCATCCGGTTTCACCTCGGAAATGCCGTCGGTCACGAGCTCGACGTCATGGCGCGTGAGGGTCCGGTACCAGCCGTTGTCGAGAAGCGGGCGCTTGCCGAGCGGCGGGTAGTCGGGAGTGCACTTTCCGATCAGCTCGGGATCGCCGCCGAGCTGCTCCTCGATGTACTGGAGCGCCGCCATCCGCAACCCGGCGTTCAGCGGGCCCGTCGAGTTCTCGGCATCCTCCCAGTCGGGCTCGATGCGAAAGACCGGGTACACGCGATCGGAGACGGTCCAGAACAACAGGAAGCGGTACCAGCTGTGGTAGTAGGGGACGTGGCGCAGCAGCCACTTGAATGAATCGCTGATCGTGCCGCGATAGCTCGCGTTGAACAACGCCCAGTGCGCGGCGCGCTGGAAGATCGTCAGCTTCGAGGCGTTCTCCGCTACCACGGGAACGAACTGCATCGCACTCGCCCCGGTGCCGATCACCCCGACGCGCTGACCCTGGAAATCGGTCTCGTGCTGCCAGCGTGAGGAGTGGAAGCACGGCCCCTCGAAAGAGTCGAGCCCGTCGATCGAGGGAAACTGCGGGCGGTTCAACATGCCGACGGCGCTGATGACGGCGTTGGCGGTGAGCAGCTCTTCCGCGCCGTCCTCGCCCCGCACGCGCACGCGCCACAGCGCGCTCGGCTCGTCGTATTCCGCCGAGATGACCTCGGTGCTGAACCGCACGCTCTTCTCGATGCCGTGCTTGCGCGCACAGGCGCCGATATAGGCCTCGAGCTCCTCGCGGCGCGAGAAATAGTCCGACCAGTCGGGGTTCGGCTCGAAGGAGTAGGAGTAGAAGTGGTTGGGGACGTCGACGCGCAGGTCGGGGTAGCTGTTCTCGTACCAGGTCCCACCGATCGAGTCGTTCTTCTCGACGACCGTGTACGGGATTCCGGCCTGCTCGAGCCGCACGGCCGCGCAGACTCCCCCGAAGCCGGCGCCGATGACCACCACGTGGAAGCCGCGCAGCGCCGCCGCCTCGGGGCGCTTCCTCCACTCGAAGCGCCTCGGATCCGGCTCGCCCAGAGCGGCCTCCTCGATCGCCAGGGGCACGTACTCGGGCGGCAGGGACTCTCCGGCGCACCAGTTCATCATTTCGTGAAGCTGCTCCGGCGTCGGAAGCGGGGGCAGGCTCCCGTCGCCGTCGCGATAGGCCACGAGCGCCTCGAGCGCCAGCGCGCGGATGGCGGCCTGGTCCTCGGGCGCCATGTTGCCCTCGACGGCCCCCATCATCCCCGGGCTCGGCGGACTGAATCGCTGCAGCAGGCTCGCGTCGCCCGTCAGCTGCACGATCGCCGGCAGCAACGCCGGCAGATTGGCGCTCTCGAGGTATTCGGCCAGGGTGCGGTCATCGGCGGGGAGGTTCATGGCGAGCATCCTACCCCCCGGGCCGAACTCCTGTCCCCCGCCCAATCTTCGACCCTCGGCAGGGGACCGGACGCAGGGCCGAGGGGAGCCCGCAGGTCAGCGCGTGCCCTCGGTGACGACCTTCATCACGTCGTAGTCGTCCGGCGTCGGAATCACGCCGTAGTCCCGGGCGTACTCGTCATAGAGCGCACGCATTCGCGCGAAGCGTTTGGGCTCGATCTCCGCAAGGTCGACGGCCTCGGAGACGTCCCCCTCGAGATGGTAGAGGTGCCATTTCCCGTCCCCGCTGGGCGGACCGTTGCGGACGAGCTTGTAGTCCCCCACGAAGAACGCGGCGTTCTTCATCAGCTGGTATCCCACCGGCTCGTCCATCGGGTGCACCCGCTTGGCCTCGCCTCGCACGACCGGGAGCAGGCTGCGCCCATCCAGCGGATGGAGCCCGCCCTCCCCCGGGCCGGGCCCGGGGTGCTGTGCCCCGGCGGCCTCGAGAATGGTGGGGACGATATCGGTCACGTAGCCGAACGCATCGGATCGGCGGCCGCCCGCGATGGTCCCGGGCCACGCGACGATGAATGGAACGCGCAGGCCGCCCTCGGACGAGGAGCCCTTGAACTCGCGCAGGTGGGCGGCGCCCGTCTGGGCCCAGGCCGGGCCGTAGCTCGGGAACGACCCCGGCGCCCCGATGCCCTCGAGAGACTCGTTCGGGTATCGCTGGGCGTACCAGTCGCGGGCCGCGGGCATGCGGTCGGGCTCCGAGGGATCGGGGCCGTTGTCGGAGACGAAGATCACGAGCGTGTTGTCCAGGCGGCCCTGGGACCGGAGGAAGTCGATCACCCGCCCGGTCTCGTGATCCATGTTCTCGGTCATCGCCACATAGGCCGCCATCCTCCGTGCCTCGATCGCGCGCTCTTCGGCGCTGAGATCCGACCAGGGACGCACCCGGCGATGCCGCGGCGGGAGCGGAAGACCATCGGGGACCAGGCCGGCCGCCCGGAGGCGTTCGAAACGCGCCGCCCGGATCGCGTCCCACCCGACGGCGTAGCGATCCCCGACCGCGTCGAGATACGGCTGCGGCGCGTGGTGCGGCCAATGCACGGCCTGGAAGGAGAGCACGGCAAAGAAGGGTTTTCCGCCGGGCTGCTGCTGCTCGAGGAACTCGATCAGTTCGTCCGTGTACAAGGTGCTCGAAAACCGACTCCCGGGCCGCGGCACCCGCTCGCCGTTGCGCGTGAACTCGCCCACCGGCACCAGCGGGGCTGCGCCGCCGTCGCTCCAGTTGTCGCCGCCGCCGTCGAGCAACGCGAGCGAGCGGTCGAAGCCCCGGTCGTGGGGGCGCTGACCGGGCTCGCGACCCAGGTGCCACTTTCCCGAAAAAGCCGTGTCGTAACCCGCCTCCTGGAGAATCTCCGCGACCGTGAGAACCCGCTCGTTCAGGTGCCCTTCGTAGCCGGGCTTGCCGCGCTGCTCCGCGGTCATGAACTCGCTCATGTTCCCGAGACCATTGCGGTGGTTGTCGACGCCCGTGAGAAGCATCGAGCGCGTCGGCGAACAGGTGGCGGCAACGTGAAAGTTCGTGAAGAAGACTCCGTCACGAGCGAGCGCGTCGATACGCGGCGTTTCGACCTCGGCACCGGTGACGCCAAGGTCCGTGTAGCCGAGATCGTCCGCAACCACGAGAAGTACGTTCGGGCGGCGAGGCGCTTCCGACCCCGACGCCCCGACAGCGCCCAACCCGATCGAGGCGAGCCCGAGCATCGCGGCGACCCACTCTGTCCCTGCCCGGCGTCCTGAGTGCATGCTCCAGTATACCCGCCCTCGAAACTCGCATGCCCGGTCCCCCGGACCAGTTCGCCGCGACCTGAAAACCGTGGCGAGACGAGCGCTACTCAGCGGAGAGAACGAAGAAATTCTCCCCGCGCGGCGCGACCTCGTGTACCGCGTGTTGCAACTCACGCCTCTTCTGGCCGGCACAGGACGCCACCTCTCCCGACGCAAAACCCACCGCGACTACATGCTTCGATTTTGAGAAATTTCGGGGTTCAAAGTTAATAGATTCGATAAATGTTAGTGATTACCTAAAACCCCTAGTGCGACTCGTCAAAATCGGTTAAACCCGCTGCGCTTTCGTCATCGCGGAAGGCCACGAAGTATCGCTTGTACGACGAGGCGTGGTCGCGTGCAGACGCACCACACTCGAAAGCTGGTGCAATTTCGAGCCAGCATAGAGACCCGGTGACGGAAGTCAGGAATTGGATCCGGTGCGCGAAGCGAAAACGAGCCTCTTGGATGAGATCACTGTTCCCGTTTTCGCTTCTCCTCGAGATTCCTCTCGGCACGGAGTGGAGCGAGCCCCCCTTCGCCGCGATGCGCGTTGGGTCGGCAGCCTCCATGAGGGCCTGCGTGCCGAATCGATCGAAAAGGCGTCACCGCATCCGAAGCACTGACAGCGCAACCCTTGGGCCCACCGGCGTTCGACACGGGGAATTGGTCGCCCAGGCCCCACTTTCGGTTCTTTGAAGCTTCAACACACCATCAAACACGGAGATTTGAATGTATTCCAGCATTCGTAACGTCTTGGCGTTCGCCACGGCGCTTGCCCTCGTTGGCAGCGTGGGAACCGCCGAGGCATCGAAGATCAAGAACAGTTCCATTTCGGGCGGCGAAGCCGCATACCTCACCAGTTACACGGGTCCCACGGTCGGGGCCGGAGCGCGGGCGAAGCTGGTTCGAGCCACCGATGGAACGACAGTGACTTCCGTCTCGGCTTGGGGCCTCGACTCGGATGCCGCCTATAGCGCGCACGTCCACAGCCTGCCCTGCGACCTCGATGCGGGCCCGCACTACAAGAACGATCCCAACGGCCCGGCAGACCCGGTGAACGAGATCTGGCCGGGTTTCACAACCGACGCGACCGGTGTGGGGCGCTCCGAAGTCACGAGTGACTTCAGCGTTCGCCCCGATGCGATGTCGGTGGTGATTCACGACACGCCCAACGCGTCTTCCGGTTCCGGCGCGAAAATGCTCTGCGCCAACCTGAACCGGGGCGACCAGGGAGCCGTGGTGAACCGCGGCGACTTCGCGCCCTTCGCCTCCGCTGAGCCCGGCGATGAGAGCATCGCGGGAACGGGCAGCGTTTCGGTGAGCTCGGACGGGCAGACCATCGTTATGGCCGCGGTCACCGGTCTCGATCCGGCCGAGGAGTACCGCTCCCACGTCCACGCCCTCCCCTGCGACGTGACCGAGGCGGGCCCTCACTACAAGATCGACCCGACCGAGAGCGGCACGGTTGAAGCAAACGAGCTCTGGCTCACCATCGCACCCGACGCGGTCGGTGACGCCTACTTCAAGAACTCGTTCGACACGATCGCGCGGCCGGATGCCGAGTCGATCGTGATCCACCGCTGTGAGGGTACGGACTGCGCGAGCAAGCCGAAGGTTTCCTGCGCCACCCTCGCCAAGGTGGGCCCGGAGACCTCTCTGGACGAGAGCGGCCAGGTCACGGCCCCGTTCAGCGCGGGCACAGACGAGTTCGCGGGTGTTTCCGCGAGTACCGTCCAGTTCTATACGAAGACGAACGGAAAGACCAAGGTCAAGATCAAGTGGGCAGGACTCCCGTCTGAGTACAAGGGCGAAACCTACCCGTCCCACGTCCACAACCTGCCCTGCGCCGAGCAGAATGGCGGTGGACACTACAAGATCGACCCCGCCGAGCCTGGCGCGGTCGAGAGCAACGAGATGTGGCTCAACTTCAAGCAGACGTCGAGCAAGAAGACCGTGAACAAGACGTTCAATACGACACCCCGCGCCGACGCTCAGTCGATCGTCCTGCACCGGCCGGTCACGGCCGAGCGGGTCGCGTGCATCGACCTCGACTTCGAGACCTCGAGCCTCGACTAGTCCAGACGAAACCGTGATCAAAAGTCCGCCGGGCCGGCACCCCACGGGGTGTCGGCCCGGTTGGGTCTCTCGGGCGTCGGAGCAAGGTCGCAGGTAACCCCGGCCGGAGGCGGAAACGAGACGTTGCCCGATGCGACGGATTCGTGTTTCCTGGGTCCCGTGAGGAAACGCCGCCGCTTCGGCCCTTCGGCTGCGCCCTGGACTCCCACACGATTCCCACGGTGAGCACCGTGTCCCGGCGCGTGATCGGCCCGCTCGGCGGGTTCGCGATCGTTGCGGGCTCGATGCTCGGCATCGGGATCTTCCTGTCGCCGCCGATCGTGGCGAAGTACGTCGCCGAGCCCCTGCCCTTTCTGCTCGTCTGGGTGGCGGGAGGGCTGACGGCCCTGGCGGGAGCCGTAGCCTGCGGCGAGGTCGGCGCGATGTTTCCGCGCGCGGGCGGTGACTACGTGTTCCAGTACGAGGCGTACGGCCAGTCGGTCGCCTTCGCCAGCGGGTGGGCGCTATTCGCCGCCATTTTCTGTGGCTCGATCGCAGTGATGTCGGTGGGCCTGTGCACGTACCAGCTCCCGACGCTGCTGGGCGTCGACCTGGCGGCGCACGGCGTGACGCTGCCCGGCGGCCTGCGGCTCGACGGAACCCGGCTGGCGGCCGTCGGGCTCGTGGTGGTGCTCACTCTGCTGAACATCCGGGGCGTGCGGACGTCGGTGGGCACCCAGGCGGCACTGACACTGGTTCCGATCGGTGCGCTCGTCGTCTTCTCCATCTGGGCACTCGTCCGCGGCGGCGCGCCGCCGGAACCCAGCTCCGCGGCGGTACCGGCGCTCACGCTGGGTGGCCTGGTTCTCGCCTACAACGCGGTCTACTTCGCCTACTCGGGCTGGATCAACGTGATCTACGTGGGCGGCGAGGTGCGCGAGCCCCAACGGAACATCCCGCGCTCGTTGGTGCTCGGAAGCCTGGCCATCACCGCGCTCTACCTGCTGCTCTGCGTCGGCTTCCTCCGCGTGCTGGGGCCCGCCGGTGTGGCGGACGCGGGCGAGGTCGGCTCGGCGACTGCGGGCGTTCTGGGCGGTGCGACGCTGCGCCTCGGACTCACGGTGCTGATCGCGAGCGCGCTGATCGCCAGCATCAACGGCACGGTCCTGGGCGGCGCGCGCGTGGCCCAGGCGATGGCCGAGCGCGGCGCCCTCTGGTCGACGCTCGCAGCGCTCGACCCGATGCGGAGAACGCCGCGGCGGGCGCTCTGGCTCCAGGCGGCGCTCTCGGTGTTGCTGGTCGCGAGCGGTCGCTTCGAGGACCTGCTCCACCTGGTGAGTCTCACGATGGTGCTCACCGGAGCCCTCACGGTGAGCTGCGTCTTCGTGCTGCGCCGCACGCGCCCGCAGACCGAGCGCCCGTACCGTGCCAGCGGCTATCCCTGGCTGCCGGGGCTCTACGTGCTCTCGTCCCTGTTCGTGATCGGCGTGATGCTCCAGCGCGCGCTCGTCGGGGAACCCGGAGCGCTCTATCCGCTGCTCGGTCTCGCGATCTTCGCCGCCGCCTTCCTGGGACACTGGGCGGCGTCGCGGGCATCGGGGCGCCGCCGGTCCCCCTGAGGCAGGGGAAGAAGCCGCTTCGCAGGACGAGAAAAGGGGGGACGGCGCTCCCGCGACGCCGAGGAAGCAAGCTACGGGATCGCCGTCCCCCGTGGGGGGCCAGCGTACCCGGCCCCAACGACTCATCAGAGGGATTCCGATTCTTCGGACCCCGCGCCCGCCGAAAGGGTTCACCCATCCCACGGAGCCGGGAGCCATCGACCGTGCCAGCACCCCCAACGCCGTGTAGACTCCGGCTTCCTCCGCTGCGCTGACGCCGCCTCCCCGAAACCGAGAGACCCGATCGAAACACCGAAGGGTGATGTGACCCATGGCACGAAAAAGCAGGACGGCGGTTCTCAAGCGTCAACGCGAGGCCAAAAAGGCTGAAAAGGCCGCGATGAAGCGCGAAAAGCGCCTGCTCCGTGCGGAAGACGAAACCGGCGGACAGGTGGCCACCCACGACGATCTCACGGGTTACGGATTCGACGAAGCCGAAGAGGCCCCGGAGGAACCGGAGGCCCCACCAGCCCATGGCAGACGAACCTCGAATCGCCGTCTTCGTCGATTACGAAAACCTCGCGATCGGCGCCCGGAGCCTCCGGAAGGGTGGCTTTCGTATCGATCTGGTGCTGCGGCGCCTGCTCGAGAAGGGCCGGATCGTCTTCAAGCGCGCCTACTGCGACTGGGGTCGCTACCGGAGCGCGGTGCGCGAGTTCCACACCCAGGGCGTGGAACTCGTGGACATCCCCCAGTCGAAGGTGAGCGGCAAGAACAGCGCCGACATCCACATGGTCGTCGACGCCCTCGACCTCTGTTACCAGAAGCAACACGTCGACACCTTCGCGCTGATCTCGGGCGACAGCGATTTCTCTCCGCTCGTCGGGAAGCTCAAAGAGAACGACAAGCGCGTGATCGGCATCGGCATCAAGAGCTCGACTTCCGACCTGCTGATCGGAAGCTGCGACGAGTTCGTGTACTACGACGACCTGCTGCGCAACGTGGCAGAGACCGAGAAGAAGAAGACCCGCAAGCAAGGCAGCGAGTCCGGAACCAAGACCGGAACGAACGGCAAGCTCGACGATGCCGGCGAGAAGGTGCTCCAGATCGTGCGCTCGCTCGAGCGCGACTACGACACCGTCTGGGGCTCGATGGTGAAGCAGGCGACCCGGCGCGTCTTCCCCGGCTTCAACGAGGAGTACTACGGGCAGGCGAGTTTCGCCCAACTCCTCGAAAAACTGCGCGAGGGCGGCCACATAGAACTCGACTTCGACGAGAAGCGCGGCAATTACGTTGTGCGGAGCCCGCGCAAGAGCTGACTACCCGAGCCCCGCCCGGCGACCCAGCCACCACCACACGAGCGCCAGCGCCAGCACGATCGCCGCCACCCAGAGCAGCTGCAGGCCCGGGTCGGCGGCCCCGAGGCCGGGCGCCTTCGACCGCCCGTCCCCGTCCACGTCGATCCAGATCGGGTTCGAGAGCGCCTGGGGCAGGAAGCCCGGCGCGACGACCGACGCGTAGACGCCACCCCGCTCGGCGATCCAGCGCTCGCGGTCCACGTCGAGCGCAACCCCCGCCTCGAGGGTCAAGAAGCCGTCGCTCGGAAGCGTGAGCGTGACCTCGCGCCCGAGGCGCCGGACTTCGCCCGGGGGCGCGAGGTCTCGGAACGAGCGGACGACCTCTCCGTTCAAGAGCAGCCGCACTTCGTCGACGGGCACCCACGGCGCTGCCGACACCTCGATCTCCACCGCGACCTCGCCGCCCGGCGCGGCAACCGTATCTCCGGCGGCCGCACCGTTCGCGCGGAAGCGAGCAAGGACCGGTCCGGTGCTGGTGAAGAGCTGACCGGCACGTATGGCCGTGTCGAGAGATTCCGGGTCGCCCGATTCCCCCGCGGCGACGAAGTTGCGCGGATAGCCCGCGGTCTCGCCGGGGCCGTGGGTATCGGAGTTCCCGGTCGCAGTGCGCCGGAAACCCTGGCGCTGCAACGCGTACCACGCCTTTCGCAACTCGAGGTAGAGCGGCCAGTCCGAGCCGTTCATGACCTCGATCGCGTCGAAATCGATGGCGCGCGTCTCTCCGTCTGCACCGCGCCGAAGGAGCAACCGGTTCGGCTCCTCGGTAATCGGCCGGCTCGGATCGAAGTGCTCCCCCGCCGTGCCCAGGTGGGTCAGGTAGGCGCCGTCATCGACTCCGGATTCCCCCGACAGAGCGTGGTTCATCTGCACGACCCGGGCGCCGTAATCGCTTCGAAGCAGGGCGTAGAGGTCGGCCACGGTGAGATCCTGGCTCGGCGGCGCGCCGCGGCGGTGCGCCGTCTCCTCGTAGGCGACCGGCCAGGCGTTGTGGTGCCCGATCGTGTACGGCGCCGCGTCGCTCGGCGTACTGCTCGTCACCTCGACGCCCTGCACGACGCGGATCCGGTCGCGCACGCCGAGTGCATCGAAGGCCGCCTCGTAGTTCCCGATGGCGTCGTGGTCGGAGGCCACCATCACGTCGACGTTCTCCGCGACAAAGCTCGCGAGGCGCGCCTCGTTCGACATGCCCGAGTCGTCGCTGGCCTCGGCGTGCACGTGAAAGTCTGCGCTCACCACACCGTTGAGCGCGATCCGGCGCTCGACGTCGAACGCCGGGACCCGGACCTCGGCGCCCGACTCGGACACGTCGACCTCGACCTGGGCGATGTCGAATTCCACGCCGCGGGTCGCGGTGAGCCGGTAGCGCCCGGGCGCGATGGCCACGCGAACCGGTTTCCCATCGACGAAGTGCAGTTCGCGAGTCTCGGTGCCACTTCCGACGGGCTCGCCGTCGAGCGTGAAGTCGAGCAACTCCGCGCCGAAGACCGGGTCGGGCGCCCCGTCGATTCCCTGGACCACGACGCGCCCGGGCGCCAGATCTCGGAAGGCGGGATCGAAGACCAGGGTGCCCAGGGGATCGAAACGCTGCGCTGGGGCTTCCCGGATGTTCCCGGCAACGACTTCGACCGGGACGCGGCGCGGCGCACGCCCCTCTGCCCGCACCACGAGCACGTAGTCGCCGGGGGGCACCGCGGCGCGATACCGCCCGGCGTCCTCGCCATCGGTGCGAGAGGTCACTTGGGTGATCGGGCTCCCGCCCGGAGTCTCGACCGCGACAACGGCACGAACGTCCGCTGGCTCGATCCGTCCCGCGATGCCACTCGAGCCGTCGGCGAAGCCCAGCATCGGGAACACGAGGTCCGTCACCGATGCGACGTCCGGCCCCGGGGTCGCGACGAGACGGCGCTCGAAGACGAACTCGCCTCCGGCGGGGATTGAGCCCCGGGTGGCAAGCAGGATGCGCCAGAGCCCGATCTGGTCCCAGCCCGAATCGTCGACGAAGGCATTCACGAGCGTCACGTGTTTGCCGGTCACGCCGAAGTTCGAGAGCCCCGCCGCGGCGCGTTCCGGAGTGGCGAGCCCGTAGGCGACCGGCGGCCAGGGTGGAAGGCCCGCCATGGCGACGAACGTCGAGGGCGCCATGGCCTCGCTCGCCTGCAGGATCTTGCTCGGATCGAACGAGCGGTGGTGGAACCCCGACGAGAGTTCCGGGTGAAGCGTGTCGCCTACGAACGCACGCGGGCCGCGTCCGCCGCGCATCCACAGGTCGCCCAGCGCAAAGATCGGCGCGTCCGTGTCGCCCCGGTTTCGCAGCCGCGTGGTGATACGAACGAAGGACTCGCCGGGCCGCACCTCGTAGGTGGTCTCTGGAATCACAGCAGCGATCTCGCGCGTTTCCGGAACGAGCGGGTCGAAGCCGTCGCGCTCGATGGCACTGAGTCCCCGCGAGCCCGTGACCACCAGGCGCGCGTAACCAGCGGTGGGATCCACTTCGGCCCGGATCGTGTCGTAACCGAGTTCCACACGCTGGCTCAGGTTCAGGAGCGGCAGGAGCCGCGCAAACTGGCCGTCGCCGCGGCGACCGCGCATGCCGGCGGACACGATCGTGCCGCCGTAGTTGAGCTTCGCGTGAGCCCGCGCCGGGTCGTCCACGACGATCTCGACACGGTCGTTGGCCAGGTACCAGTCGCCCACGCCCTCGATGGCATCGGGCCCCCCGATCGAACGCCGGGCGAAGTTCGCCTCGGTGATCTGCTCGGCCACCAGCACTGCGGCCGAGGGAGCCGCGAAGACCAGGACCCACGCCCCGGCGGCGACGGCGGCTCGCCTCACTCGAACCCGAACCGGCGCGCGATGAGCACCTTCGTGATCTCGTTCGAGCCCGTGTAGATTGATTGAACGGCGGTGTTCCACTTCTCGACCCGTGGCACGATCTCCGCCTCGGCCAAGCTCTGGAATGATTCGCGGTAGAGTTCGCGTTCGTCGGAAAAGATCTCGCGGGCGACGTCGGATCCGCGAGCCGCGATCAGGAGCGCGCGCCAGCCGCCGCGACCTGCAGCATACCGACGTCGGAACATTCCGGATGGCTGCGACGCGCTTCGTCCAGGTCTTCGACGGAGTCGATCTCACGCCACCAGAACCCATGGACTGAAGCGGTGTCGACGGCCACTTCCTGCGCGAGTTCGTTGACCACCGAGAGATACCAGGCCCCGAGCGCCTCGGGAACCCGGATCGCACCTTCGAGCGCGTCGCGGAAGAGCTT
>Ga0310342_100001546_pt1 | contig 14354 bp, 8 predicted proteins | sample S15DNA20500_MG_FD_206155 | JGI IMG/M metagenome (GOLD analysis project Ga0310342, IMG submission 206155) | Marine microbial communities from station ALOHA, North Pacific Subtropical Gyre - S1503-DNA-20-500_MG | ecosystem: Environmental > Aquatic > Marine > Oceanic | place: Pacific Ocean: North... | reverse complement strand
GCTCCGATCCGCCACCGGCTGACCTGGCGATAATCGGCGTATTCCACGACGAGGACATCCCGCCGGTCTTCCACACCTCGCGACCGGTCTTCTGGTCCAACGCCACCATCGAACCGCTCTCGACACTCGCGTTGACGATCACCAGTCCCTTGTAAAGCACCGGTGATGTCCCCGAACCCCATCGGTTGGTGCCGCCGCCCACATCGGCGTGCCACACCTGCTTGCCGTCCAGGTCCAGGCAAAACACGCCACTCTTGCCCAGGAACACGTACAGGTGCTTGCCGTCGGTTGCCGGAGTGCTGGCCGCGTAGCCATGGTAGGACCCCTCGCCCGCGTAGTTGTGTTCGGGCAGCTTCGGCTCGAACGTCTTCGTCCACAACACGTCGCCGGTTTTGCGATCCAGGCACAGCAGGTGACGCTTGAGTTGCTTCTGGTCTCCCTGTCCCGGCTCGAGCCCGTAACCGGTGTAGCAGGTCACGTAGACCCGCTCGCCGACTACCAGCGGACACGATGTACCGGGCCCGGGCGTCCTGGTCTTCCAGGCAACGTTCTTTCCGGCCGCCCAGGTCGTCGGCAGGCTGCCGGCGGCAACCTTCGCATCCCCCTTGGGACCGCGCCAGCCGGTCCACTCGGCGGCGTCCAGCTGGCTGGCAGGAAGAGTGAGCGATAGCAGCAGGGCAACCTGTAGGCGCAGCATCGATGAATCCTCACATGTGTGTCGTGGCCGCCAGACTAACCGCCACGGCAGGTCGACTGCAAAGCGGAGTGGAAACTGGAGATTGGTTTGCTGCTCCGGGCATGCCCTCCGGTTTCGTGTTGCTGTAGATTGGCTGTATGCGGATTGCGGTTTCACTCGCGGTATTGACGTTGGCGTCCGGCACGTTGTCGGCGGCCCCGCCAACCGTGTCGCGCGAGAATGCGGCGTTCTTCGAGACCCGCGTACGGCCGGTTCTGGTCCGCAGGTGCTTCGGTTGCCACGGGGCCGACGTCGAAAACGAGGCGGGCCTCAACCTCGACTCCCTGGCCGCGATGCTCACCGGAGGACGCTCGGGACCGGCCATCAAGCCGGGAGACCCCGACAACAGCCTGCTGGTGCTCGCCGTCCGGCACGACCCGGCCACGCCGGACATGCCGCCGAAGACCAAGTTGCCGTTGCGCGAGGTGGCGGACCTGGCCGAGTGGATCAGGCGAGGTGCCCACTGGCCGGGACAAAACCCGATCAAGGTGCGGCCCCGACCGGTTGCCGACCCGAATGCGTTTCCTTACGACGAGGCCGCTCGGAACCACTGGGCGTTTCAACCACCCGGGACAACCGTTCCCCCGGACATCAACAACCCGGACCTTCGCAGTCGCATCCGATCGCCCATCGACCGCTTTGTGCTGGCGCGTCTCGACCGCGCGGGACTCGACCCGGCACCGGAGACCGATCGCCGGACACTGGTCCGTCGCGCGACGCTCGACCTCCACGGATTGATACCCGCGCCCGCCCAGGTCGAGGAGTTTCTGGCTGACACGAGTCCCGACGCGTTCGCCCGCCTGGTCGATCGCCTGCTCGCCTCGCCACGCTACGGTCAACGACATGGCCGATTGTGGCTCGACGTCGTCCGCTACGCCGACAGCAATGGCATGGACGACAACCTGTATTACGCGGATGCCTGGAGATATCGGGACTGGGTCATCGACAGTTTCAACGCCGACCGGCCCTTCGACCGGTTCCTGGTCGAACAGATCGCCGGCGACCAGGTGCCGCCGACCCCTGGCGAGCCTGCCTCCGAGGCTCACGCACGGGTGATTGCGACCGGGTTCCTGACCCTGGGCCCGAAGATGCTGGCCGAGGACGACCCGACCAAGCAGCAGATGGACATCGTCGACGACCAGATCGACACCCTCGGTCGAGCCACCCTGGGACTCACGCTTGGCTGTGCTCGGTGCCATGACCACAAGTTCGATCCGATACCCACCAGCGACTACTACGCACTGGCCGGTATCTTCAAGAGCACCCAGGTGATGCTCAGTTTCCGCGTCGACTCGAAATGGAATGCCCGGGCACTGGGTCCCGCCTCGCTCGAACAGCAGCTCAGCCAGCTCGAGGGCACCATCGACCGGCTCGACCGGATACTGGTTCTCGGCAACCAGCAGCAGATGTCCTCCGAACAGCGCAAGACCTATTCGGACGAACTCGAAGCAGCTCGCAACGCCTACCGTGCAATCCCCAAGGCGATGGCCGTCAACGACGGTGCCGGCGCCGATCTCGAGATCTTCCTTCGTGGCAACCACCTGACTCGTGGCCCCCGGGTTCCCCGCCGGTTTCCCCGCATCGCCGCAGGCTTCGACCAGCCGCCGCTGACCGGGCCAGGCAGCGGGCGACTCGAGTTGGCCCGCTGGGTCGGATCCGACCGCAATCCACTGACGGCCCGCGTGCTGGTCAACCGTATCTGGCAGGCCCACTTCGGCCATGGCCTGGTCCGTTCGCCCAACAACTTCGGTCACCTTGGCCAACGGCCCGACAACCAGCCGCTGCTTGACTGGCTGGCAGTCCGGCTTGTTGCCGACGGCTGGTCGATCAAGCAACTGCACCGCCGCATCATGGCTACGGGTGCCTACCGGATGAGCACCCTGGCACCGCGGGCCACACGTCGACGGGCAAATCGGATCGACCCGGAAAATCGGCTGCTGTGGAGGATGAACCGACGCCGGATGCACGCCGAGGTGCTCCGGGACTCGTTGCTGGTGCTTGCCGGACGCCTTGACGAGACAATGGGCGGGCAGTCGATCGACGCCCGCGCCTTCGACAACCTCTCCGGCAAGCCTCGATCGGAATTTCATTTCGATGTTCCCCGCCGCAGCGTCTACCTGCCGGTGCTGCGCAGCGCCGTCTACGAGGTCTTCCAGGCCTTCGATTTTCCCGATCCGGCCGTCCCCAGCGGTCGTCGTAACGAGACCACCGTGGCTCCGCAGGCCCTGTTCCTGATGAACGGCAAGCTGGTCACCGAGTCGACCCGGGCGATGGCCGTCGCCCTGCAGGCAGAACCGACCGACGCCAACAGGCTCTCGCGTGCCTATCACCTGACACTCGGCCGGCCGCCCCGACCCGACGAACGGACGGCATGGCGTTCCTTTCTCGAGGGCTTCGACGAACCCCTGTCGGCCTGGCAAAGTGTCTGCCGTGTACTGGTGTCGTCTAACGAGTTCGTTTACATCGAGTAGATGATGCCTCACGTCACACGACACCGCCGTCGATTCCTGTCCGACCTGGGCGCCGGTTTCGGTTCCCTGGCGCTGGCCGGATTGCTGGCCGACGAGTCCACGGCGGTCGACAACGACGACGTGCTCGCACCGCGTCCGTCCGCGGTGATCCCGCGAGCCAAGCGGGTGATCATGCTGTTCATGTTCGGCGGCCCCAGCCACATCGACAGCTTCGACCCCAAGCCGCGGTTGGTGGCCGAGCATGGCCGGCCGCTCCCCTTTGCCAAGCCACGGGTTCTCTCGTTTCCGCTTCGCCACGGCAACCTGGTCGGATCACCCTTCCGGTTCCGCCGACACGGCGCATCGGGAGCCGCCGTCAGCGAGGTGTTTCCCGAAGTCGCCGGCCACGTCGACGATCTCTGCATCGTCAACTCGATGCACTGCACCAATCCGCGACACGGTGGCGCGGTGCTCGAATGGCACACCGGCACCGACACCTTCATCCGCCCCAGCCTCGGATCGTGGCTGGTCTACGGATTGGGCAGCGAGAACCGCAACCTGCCCGGCTACGTGACAATTTGCCAGGCACTCTCCCAGGGGGGAGCCAACAACTTCAGCTCGGCATTCCTGCCGGCCGCCTGCGGCGGGACACCGTTGGGACGCGACGGCACTCCCGCTGCCCGGGCAAACTTTCCGTTCATCAAGCCGGCAGCGTCCCGTGACGTGCAGAAAAAAGAACTCGAGATGATCCGGCGGCTGGGACATGACCAGCTCAAAATCACCGGATCCGACCGGGCCCTGGAAGGCCGCATCGCCTCGTTCGAACTCGCTTTCCGCATGCAGGCGGCGGCACCCGAAGTGCAGGCCCTGGAAACCGAGTCCCGGGCCACGCAGGCTCTTTACGGAATCGACGACAAGTCGACCGAGGACTTCGGTCGTCAGTGTCTGCTGGCCCGGCGGTATTCCGAGCGGGGCGTGCGGTTTGTGCAATGCAACAGCAACGGTTGGGACCACCACTCGGGACTCGAATCATCGATGCAACGGATGGCCCGTTCCGTCGACAAACCGATCGCCGGGCTGCTGACCGACCTCAAGGCCCGTGGCCTGCTCGATGAAACGCTGGTCATCTGGGGCGGTGAGTTCGGACGGACACCGACCGCCGAAAACGGAAACGGACGCGACCACAACCCCCACGGGTTCACGATGTGGATGGCCGGAGGAGGTGTCCGTCCGGGGCTCGTCTACGGACGCACCGACGAGTACGGCTACTACGCTGTCGAAAAAAAGGTCCACTTTCACGACCTGCACGCCACGGTCCTGCACCTGATGGGAATCAACCACCAGGAACTGACTTTCCGCTACAGTGGCCGGGACTTCCGGCTGACCGACGTCCATGGCGAGGTCGTCGACGACCTGGTCGCCTGAGCGACAAAGTCCACAGCTCCAAGAGACCCGCTACACGAGATCACTCGCATGATTCGCACCCCGCTATTCACGTCTTTGTTCCTGGTCACCGTCTCGATCCCGTCGGTCACCAGCGGTGCCGGCGAGGTGTTCACCCAGAAGCCGGAGGTGGTTCCGGTCGAGGTCCAGGGAGTCAAGCAGGCACCGCCGAAGAAGACGGTCCCGAAATCGTCCTCGAAGAAGCTAAGCCTCCAGTCCGGGCCCAAGGCCCGCTGGATCTGGGGCAAGAAGCCGGCGGGGGCCCGGGACCGCTTCTACTTCCGTCGCGTCTTCACCGCGAAGACCCGCCAAGCCCGCATCATCGCCAGCGGCGACAATCACCTGGTGCTGTGGATCAACGGCAAGCGACTGCTCGCCGGAGACGACTGGAATGCCCCGGTCACCGCCGACATCCAGCAACACCTGTTGCCGGGCGAGAACGTGATCGAGGTCGAGGGTCGTAATGCCGGCGGCCCGGCCGCGCTCGCCGTGAAACTGGTCTACCGCGATGTGGCGGGAAAGACGTCGGCGATCGTCAGCGACGCGACCTGGCAGGTCGCCACCGCCCGCGACTCCGCAACCTGGTCACCCGCCACGGTCCTGGGCACCATGGGTATCGGCCCGTGGGGCAATGTCTTCGCCGGCGGCGGCCGCACGGCCACCAAGCGGGGCCTGTTCCAGGTCCAGCCCGGCTTCCAGATCGAACGTCTCTACACCGTCCCCAAGCCAACCCAGGGTTCATGGGTCTGCCTGGTCAGTGATGGCCAGGGACGACTGCTGGCCAGTGCCCAGGGGGGTCATGGCATTTACCGCATCAGCCCGCCGAAGATCGGCAGTACCGAACCGACCCGTGTCGAGAAGCTGAACCTGCCGATCAGCAGTGCCCAGGGCATGCTGGTCGCTTTTGGACACCTGTACTTCTCGGTCAACGGCGGTCCCGGCAGCGGGTTCTACCGTGCCGTCGACACGGACAAGGACGGCGAGTGGGACAAGATCGAGAAGCTCAGGGCGTTGGCCGGTGGTGGTGAGCATGGACCTCACGCCCTGAGACTCTCGCCCGACGGAAAATCGATCTACCTGATCGCCGGCAATCACACCAACCCGCCTGGTGACCTGAGCGGCAACCACCTGCCATCGAACTGGTCCGAAGACCTGTTGTTGCCACGTCAATGGGATGCCCGCGGCCACGCTCGCGGCCGCATGGCTCCCGGCGGCTGGATCGCCCGGACCGATCCCGACGGCAAGACATGGAGCATCATCAGTGCCGGCTACCGCAACTCCTACGACATGGATTTCAGTCCCGAGGGCGAGCTGTTCGCCTACGACGCCGACATGGAATGGGACATGGGGTCGCCCTGGTACCGCCCGACCCGGTTGTGCCACGCCGTCAGCGGCAGCGAATTCGGCTGGCGCAGCGGCACCGGCAAGTGGCCCACCTGGTACGCCGACAGCCTGCCCCAGGTGGTCAACCTCGGCCCCGGCTCACCGGTCGGAGTCAATTTCGGCACGGGCGCAAAGTTTCCCGCAAAGTACCAGCGAGCAATCTATCTCTGCGACTGGACCTTCGGCACCATGTACGCGGTGCACCTGCAACCTCGTGGCGCCAGCTATGTCGGAATTCGCGAGGAATTCGTAGCGCGTGCGCCGTTGCCACTGACCGACGTGGCAATCGGCAAGGATGGAGCAATGTACTTCACGGTCGGCGGCCGCGGAGCCCAGTCAGAACTCTTCCGGGTCACCTACACCGGCAAGGCCTCGACCGCACCGGCCCAGCCGGTTTCCGACAAGTTTGCCGGCCTCCGCAAGCTGCGGCGATCGCTCGAGGCCTTCCACGGACAACAGGATCCGGCCGCGGTCCAGGCCGCGTTGACACACCTCGGACACAACGACCGCCACATCCGCTACGCGGCACGGATCGCGCTCGAGGCGCAACCGGTCGCTTCCTGGCAGGACCAGGTCCTTGCCGGGGACAACCCGGCTGCATTGCTGACCGGCGTGATCGCCCTGGCCCGACAGGGCGACAAGGCATTGCAACCCCGCCTGCTGAAGGCCCTGGCCGGCCTCGGCTGGACCGGGTTGAATGTCGAAAACCAGCTGGCCCTGCTGCGAGCCTACTCGCTGACGTTCATCCGCATGGGTGCTCCTGACCAGGCCACCGCCGCCCCGGTCCTCGCACAGATCGACAAGGCCTTCCCCACCGGAGACAGCCGCCTCGACCGCGACCTGTCGCAGCTGCTGGCCTACGTCAATTCACCCACCGTGATCGACAAGACACTGGCCCTGATGAAGAAGCCGTCGCCAAAAGTGACCGGCGACCTCGCGCGGCTCTTGTCACGCAATACCGGTTACGGCGGCACGATTGCCCGCATGCTCTCCAACCACCCCGAGCTGCAGAAGATCCACTACGCGTTCGTGCTGAGGACGATGCGGTTCGGCTGGACGCTTGACCAGCGACGCGAGTATTTCAAGTGGCTGGGCGACGCCGGAAGCCGCAGCGGAGGAGCCAGCTACACGGGATTCCTGAACAACATCCGCACGGAGGCCCTGGTCAACGTCTCGGAAGCCGAGAAAAAGGCGCTGGCCTCGACCGTGGCACCTCCCGCCGTGAAACTCGACACGCTCCCCAAGCCCAGGGGACCGGGACAGGCGTGGACCGTTGACCAGGTGGTCGCCGTGGCCCGTGGCGGCCTGGCCGGCCGCAACTTCACCAACGGCCGACGCAGCTACCAGGCCGCCCGTTGCGGAGCCTGCCACCGCTTCGATGGAGTCGGCGGGGCCACCGGGCCGGATCTCAGCAATGTCGCCGGTCGCTTCAGTGTCAAGGACCTGGCCGAATCACTGATCGTGCCCAGCAAGGTCATCTCGGACCAGTACAGGGCCAGCACCATCGTCACCACTGCCGGCAAGGTGATCACCGGGCGGATCGTCAACGACAACAAGGGCACGTTGACGATCCTGACCGACCCGTTCGACGCCAGGATGATCACCACCGTGCCGGCCGACGAGGTCGATGAAGCACGGCCGTCGAAGACATCACTGATGCCCGAAAAACTGCTGCATCCGCTGGGCAAGGACGAACTGCTCGACCTGCTGGCTTACCTGTTGTCGCGAGGAAATCCCGACGACCGGGTGTTTGCCGAGTAGGGAAGCCGGTGGCGACACGGATACAGAAGGCCGGTACCCGGACGCTCGCAGTCGATGGCCGGGACGCTAGAACAGCCGCGTGTACACCACCACGACCGAAATCGTGACGAAGAACAGGCTGCAAAAGACCAGGCCGACCTGCATCAGTCGGTTGGGCTGCATCTCGCGCGGCAACAGCGTGCGGTTGACGTAAAGCGTGTGCAACGCGGCACACCCCAATGCGACGTTCTGCAGCACCGCACCGATGATGGCAATCTGGAGCGGGTCGAAAAAGGCCAGTGCGAACAGGCCCCACACGCCGTACATCGACAGGATGCCGTAGTAGATCAGGCGAACCTGCCCGCCTTCGAGTCTCTGGGCCCGAGGGCTGATGGTCCAGATCACGTCGGTCCACCGCCGCGAAATCTGTTCACCGGTGAATACGGCATTGGGTGCCAGCACCAGGAAGCTGACCATCAGCATGAACGTCCAGACCAGCCCACGGTAATCGGGCAGGTGATCGGCAAGTCCGACCGCGGTCATCGCAGCCGCGCGGTTCCCTTCGACCGGCACATTGCGGATGAACTCCAGGGACATCATGCACGGCAAGGCCATGCCCAGCAGGCAGCAACCCAGCCAGATACCGGCCTGGTCACGAACGATATGACGAATCCATCCCTTCCAGTTTCGACGGGATGTGTCATCGACATCGAACACCATTCCGACGTGCGAGAGTTCGACCTGGTGCCCTCCGATCGCGCTGGGGATCGCTCCCACGTGGCGGCCCATTCCCCAGCCCTTGTCCCGCGAGTAGTTGGACGCCAGCGTGTTGGAAAGGCCGCCGGCCCCGGCGATCGCGGCGAAGGCGATGATTATCCCCCAGTCCAGGTCGGGTAGCCCTCCGTGTTCGCCGATGTAGCCGATCAGCCCGACGCGTCGCATTCCCTGCAACGCCACCAGTTCATCGCCCCACTCACGCACGTCCACGGGCATCCTGTCGGTGGCAGCGAACGTCTGCATGCGGCCATCATCGGTGACCAACGTGTACGACTGGGCCACCCAGGCTGATTCAGCCCGACCTTTCTTCAGGGGATCACGGATCAGCCCGCGAACCAGCAGCCGCCTGCTGCCGTCAAGATCATCGACCAGGAACCGTCCCTCTCCGGCTTCGCTCCGCACCAGGGCTTCGAGCTTCTCCCGCACCATCCGAGCCACCTCGTCCAGCTTCACCTCGTCCGGGTCAACTTTCGATCCGTCGACCAGCAGTTCGATGAAATCGGGCGCGTCGTCACCGATGGTCCCACGAAGCGTGAACGTCCGATCGTCGCCCGGCAGGGACACCGAGAAGTGACGGCCGGCAATAATCGACTCGGCCCGGTCGGGCACCTGTCCGAATCGCCCGAACCCGGTAACCACCTCGATCATGTTGTCCCAGCTGACCTGGAACACGGCGATCACCGCCACCACCAGTAGCACGACCACGACCTTGAAGGTCATCATCTTCTCGATCACCCGGTAGATCGTTCCACCGAAGACCAGTGGCAGGAACGCCAGCAGGAAAATCACGTACCCCAGCGCCTTGACCCACTCCGACTCGGTCATCGTGATCCCGAGCAGGGTGTAGTCGAGGTCGGTCGGCAGGTGGCCGAACACCGCGGCGGCCAGCGGTACCGCCGCGTTGGCCGCCATGAACGGCCAGATATTGCAGATCTCCAGCACCAGGTAGATCGGCAGCCACAACCGTGGACCGGGGGTGGTGCGGAAGTAACCCACCACGATCGGCTCGCCGCAGTACAGGGCGTACCGCATGACCTCGATGTTGAAGAAGACCTGGCCCAGAATCGAAAGCGTGGCCAGCCACAGCAAGGTGCCGCCGTACTGTGCACTGACGGCCGGACCGAAAAGCCACTCGCCGGCTCCGATCGCCACGCCGGCCATCAGAATTCCCGGGCCGATCAGCGTTGGCAGCTTCTTCCAGTTCATCACCGGCGGCTCGGGCAGCTTGCCGACATCCCACGGCTGCAGCGCCCCGCCGGGACGCTTGTCCGACTCGGCGATCGATCCAGGTGGTTTCTGGTCGTCGTGTTCTGTCATGGCTCACCGAAAACTGCTGCCGGAACGATCACGCAACTACAACCGCCGTTTCAATCGTATTGTTCCCACCCAGCGTCCACCGATATCTATCTCGTCGCCAGCCCCGTCTGACCGAAATCCAATCGCTTCGAACTGGATTCTCTTCAACTCATCCTCGACCGATGTCACCACCAGGGCCTCGCTGGCACCCGCCTCGGTGGCCCACGCCAGGGCTGCCTCGATCAGATCCCGCCACGCCGCTCGAGCCACCCGGTGAACGCAACCGTCAATTTGCGCAGTCCATTCCGGCTCGTCATCCACCACGGTCAGCGGCCTGGCACTCGCCAACCCCACCAGTCTCCGATTCTCGCTCCAACCGCCAAACCACGCGCCGCCAGCGACGGCCAGTTCGGCGTAACGCGGGTACAGCCCCATGCACGAATCCTGCCGGGCGTAGCGGGTCGAAACCAGGTCGAGGTTGGCATCGAGCACCTGCTCGCTGTGAGGAGTCAACAGCAGGGGGATCATGGGAATGCGGGCACGTGCGGTGCCCGGGTTGACGGTCACCGGACCGCTGGCTCCCCGGAACCAGTCGACCAGAAACTCCTCGGGCGAGAGGTCCGACATGACGTTGGCGTAGACCGTGCTGCCGGCCAGCCGACGCCAGCCCAGTCGGTTGTAGACTCTTGCGGCAGTCGGATTGACCGTCCCCAGGAACAATGCCTCGCCACCCCCTTCGCGAAACAGGTTCCTCGCTTCGCGGCACAACCGCTCGGCCAACCCCTGTCGACGGCAGTCCGGTGCCGTGGCCACGCCTCCAACCCCGCCCAGTTCCTCCTGCTTGGCCGACACCGTCAACTGGCAGGTTGCCGACAATCCGCCCGCGTCGGAAGTTTCCGGTGAGGATTCTCTCCGCAAGCACCACACGGTGTCACGATTGCGACCCACCTCAATGCCATTGCCCAGCACCTCGCGAGACTCCTCGAACGAGGTCTCGAAGATCGCCTCCCAGAATGCCGCCAATTCGTCGGCCAACCCGGCCGAAACCGGCGCCCGCTCGATCTCGATCGCCTGCACGTCGCTCATCCGGGCACCCCGGTTTGCAGGTACGTCTTCAACCACTCGTGCAGGCGAGCAAACGCCCGGGGGGGAATCGCGTGTCCCTGGCGGTGATTGTACAACCCCAGCCTGGGACGATCGCCATACAGACGCCAGGCCGGAAGTGCCGCCTCGACAAGCGGCCAGGTGCGGTCGCCATCCGAAGCCGACGGGCTCGAGTTCTCTCCGGCAAGAATCAGAAACGGTCGCGGTGCCACCAGGGCCAGCAACTGGTGGTGATTCAGCGGAAAAGTCTCCTCATCGATCTGGCGGCCCAGGTACCACGGCGCATTCCAGTTGGTAAACCGGAAGCCCACTCCGCCCTCGCTGGCTACCGCCGCGGCGATTCGCTCGTCGAAAGCCGCCAGGTAGAGAGCCTCCTTGCCGCCGAGGGAATGGCCGGTCGCCCCGATCCGGGCCGCGTCGACCCCGGGCAACCCCGCCAGGATGTCGACAGCCCGCTGGGCATCGTGGAGCATCTTGTGCATGCCCAACGCGACCGGATGACGCTGCCTGAAGCGGTCGACCGCCTCGGAGTATTTCGACACGTCCTGCCACAGGTAGTTCCGCGGGCAGATCACCACAAATCCCCGCTCGGCCAGTTGTAGCCCAAGCTGCTGCATCGCCGGCCCCTTGACCCCGGCAATCTGCTCGATCGTATCCCGGGTTGTCTGGTGCATGGCGACAACTCCCGGCCGAGGCCGGTTCGATTTCGACCGTGGCATCAGCAGGTATCCCTCGACCGGCTGACCCGCTTCCGCCTCGTATCGAATCAACTGCCGCCGCACGGTCGAGAGCTTCTCATCACGGAGGACCTCGAACCCGGCCGAAATCGGTCGCTCCGGCATCCGGCCCAGGAACTCCATCCAGGTGGCCCGCAACCGCTGGCGGTGACGGGTCCATTCGCGACGCGTCTTGACGGGTGCGGCATCCGCCCGACTGAAAATGTCTCGCAGTTTTCTCAACTTTCCGCGTGGAACGGTTTTCGGAGCCCGGGTGACCTCATCCAGCCAGGGCACATCGACGACTGTCGGCTTCGAGATCATGTCACTTCCCCTCTCCGGTGAGACACACCGTACATCGCCAACTATAATCGGCTGTGAGAACTCCCGATGCCACCACGCGGCCCCAGGAATGTCGAGCACGCCCTCCTCGTCGAACAACTCGATCACCGGCCAGTTCCTGATCGCCTGCAAGCAGTTGCGCGATCCGAACTTCTTTCACGCGGTGGTGCTGATGGTCGAACATGGTGAGTCGGGCTCGATGGGCCTGGTTGTCAACCGGCCCTCCAACGTCTCGGTCGCCCGCGCGCTCTCGGAACACTTCGATCTGCTCGAGTCGGACCAGTTGGTCTACGTGGGTGGTCCGGTTGAACCGGCGGCGCTGTTCGTGTTGCACGCCGCCGGAGAATTCGAGGACGACGCTTCGAACGTGGTGCCCGGCATCTACGTGGGCAGCAGTCCCGACGTGTTCGAGCGAGTGATCGAACACGTTGCCGGTGGCAACAATGACCTCGCTTTTCGTGTCTTCGCCGGCTGTGCCGGCTGGGCCCCGGGACAACTCGAAGACGAGCTCGCCCGGGGAGACTGGCACTTGTTGCCGGCCGAGGCAGCCGAGATCCTGCCCCCGGATCCCTACGCGCTATGGGACGAGCTGGTCGAACGGATTCGTTCAACCAACCGGACGATTCCGCCGACGCCGGGCAACCCCGACTGGAACTGAGCACGGCGGCGAGGGCCTGGACAAGACCATGACCGGGATAATCAAAATCACCGACACGGGCGGAACCGCCGTGGCACGTATCGCCGTCGATCGCGGCTTCAACTGCTACTCGTTCGAAGTCGACGGCCACGAACTGCTCGATTCGGTGCCCGGATTTGCCGACGGAGCCGGTCGACCCAGCGGGCACGGGATCCCGATCCTGTTCCCGTTCCCCAACCGAATCCGAGACGGTCGTTACTCGTGGGCCGACAGGTCATACGAGCTGCCGGCCGGAATCGCACCCGATGACGGCCAGGGCAACGCCATTCACGGCTTCTGTCTCGACCGTCCCTGGCGAGTGATCTCGCAGGACTCTTCGAGCGTCACCGGCGAGTTTCAGCTGTCGCGAGATGCGGCTGATCGACGATCCCTGTGGCCGACCGACGCCCGTATCACCGTCACCTACAGCCTCGAAGCAAACCGGTTGCTGGCCGACATCCTGATCAACAATCCCGACGCAGAAGCCATGCCCTTTGGATTCGGAACGCATCCCTATTTCCGGCTGCCGCTGGGTCCGGGTGGTACCACCGAGGAGTGCCGGGTCCGTGTCCCGGCTCACCGGCAATGGGAACTGGATGCCTGCCTGCCCTCGGGTCGCCTGCTGCCCGTCGACGCGTCATGTGACCTCCGCGGTGGTGGTCGCTTCGGCGACATGCAACTGGACCATGTCCTGACCTCGATCACCGAGAACCACCTCGGGCCGCCCGAAGTGCTCGAGATGAGCGTTGACGATCCAGGGGCTGCGCGACGGTTGATCCAGCGCTGCGACGGCCGATTGTTCCGCGAAGTGGTCGTCTACACGCCACCGGGCCGCGATGCAGTTTGCCTGGAACCCTATACCTGCGTCACAGACGCCATTAACCTCGATTCGACAGGAGCCGGTTCGGGCTGGCAGGTCCTGCCAGCCGCAGAAAACTGGGAAACCCGGATCGAGCTGTTCAGTTGTCCCCTCGGGCCTGACACGGTGGTAAACTGAACCGGTTTCCTCCGGACCCAATCCCTCGACTTCGACGCGAGTCTCCTCGATGAGCCCTCACTCACTCAAACACCTGTTCGCAACCGTTGTCGCGATGGTCGCGCTGGCTCCCGCGTCGTTGCTGCAGGCACAGGCCCCGGCGGCACCGAAGTCGCAATCGTCCGCCGGAGAGCGTGCGTTGATCCAGAAGCTGCTCCAGCGAGTCGAAATTCTCGAGGTGGAGCTCAAGAAGCTTCGCGAAACGGGCAAGACCGTTGTCCCGACCGACCCGTCCAAGCAACGGGTTGTGGCCATGGTCGAATCGTCATTCCTGGGCGCCCCTTACTACCGCACCACCGGCAACAGGTTTCTCGCCGCCAAGATCGTGCTGGTCAATCTGACCAACAAGTCCCTGACGATCTCCCGGGAAACCGCCAAGCTGACGGCCGACAGCAAGACGCACGTGATGCCGTCCACGTTGCCTTCGACCATTCGTTCGGCCTCGTTCCAGGTCGGCAACCAGAGTTTCCAGATGAGCACGCTGAAATGGCTGGGCAAGCTCAACCTGCCCAGCGGTGGCAGCGGATCCACCTGGGTGATCTTTCCCGAACTGGCCCAGGGGCCCCGGGTCCCAAAACTCATTCTCTCGCTCGGCATCGGCGAGTCGCCCGTCACCATCAATCTCAACGCTCGCGGTCGTGCCAAGCTGGCGATG
>Ga0310342_100001545_pt1 | contig 14357 bp, 12 predicted proteins | sample S15DNA20500_MG_FD_206155 | JGI IMG/M metagenome (GOLD analysis project Ga0310342, IMG submission 206155) | Marine microbial communities from station ALOHA, North Pacific Subtropical Gyre - S1503-DNA-20-500_MG | ecosystem: Environmental > Aquatic > Marine > Oceanic | place: Pacific Ocean: North... | reverse complement strand
GCGCCCGTGGGTCGCCGCATGTATTGGATTTACTAGTTGCTTTTATCAGTGGCATTGCAGCTGCCTATGCCATTGGCCGACCTAATCTATCTTCGGCGTTGCCGGGTGTGGCGATTGCAGCTGCCCTGGTCCCGCCGATTGCGACTGCGGGGCTGGCAGCAGCGGGTTGGGAGTGGAAACTGGCAGGTGGATCGTTACTGCTTTTCCTGACTAATATCGTCGCTATTATTTTGGGAACCGCCTGCAGTCTTTGGCTGGTTGGTATTCGAGACAGTCATCGTCACGGAACGGTGCAGCGTTGGAGTCGTCCGCTTTCCTGGAGCCTGTGCCTGCTGGCTGTTTTCCTGGCGATTTATGAATCATTGCCTTCAGCGCCGGTACCGAATCGGCTGCGGCAGCAAATTCAGACAACGGTTGAGGAGGTTGTTCCTGAGGGCCAGGTTGTCCACATTCGCCGTCTGGCTCGGCGCAATCCGGTAGAGATGACGGTCGAAGTTGCCACACCTCGTACCGATGTTGAAGATCTTCATCCGCAGTTGATCCAGGTGATCAGCCAGTATTATGACCGGCCGGTGGTTTTGCGGTTGGAGTTTCATTGGGTTCGAGTTGGCAGATCCGATTCCAGGGTAGTGCCGTAAGTGGGGAAAGAGTTCGGAAAGCCCCCGAAACAGTCATTTGTTTTTGTCTTTGTAGTCTGGTCACGTGTCTAGCAGGGGATATAATCGAAGTATTCGGTTAAGGGCATTTTTGTTCCTAGATGAGGGAGAGACAACTTATGTGGCGTTCAATCACAGGGGTGCTGTTGGTGTTGCTGATGACAGCGACGCTGAGTGCTCAGCGAGTTCCCGCAAAGCCGCCAGTCAAAGTGAAGCCTGGTCCGCTGACGGAAGCGGGCAAGAAGTATCAAGTTTTGCTCAATGAATTTAGTCAACAGCGACTGGCCTACATCACCGCCTTTCGCGCGGCCAGGACAGCCGCGGAGCAAAACAGGGTTCGTCAGCAGCTTTATCCGAGGCCTGACAAGTTAGCTGGCAGGTTTTTGGCGTTGGCAAAGGAACATGCCGACGATCCGGTTGCCGTGCCGTCGCTGCTTTGGGTCGTTTCCAATGTGCGTGTGGGCAGGGCTGGTAGTGACGCAGTCGATCTGTTGCTCGAGAATCACATTGAAGACAAATCCATGGAGACGGTTTGCTTGCGTTTGATGCGCAACACGGCACCCCATGCTCGACGACTGTTGGAGCAAGTGCTCGCGAAGAGTCCCCACCGGGAAGTGAAAGGGCAGGCCTGTTATGGGTTAATCTTACAGTCGAAGTATGCTGCCCGCTCAAACCCTGCCAAGAACGCTGAGCTGAAGGAGTTTGCCGATCGAGTGATCGACGAATTTGCTAATCTTGAGCACCGCCGTGGCACTATCGGTGAGGCTGCCAAACGAGAACTCTATGAACTCAATAACCTCGGGATTGGTATGACGATTCCGGAGATTCAAGGTGAGGACGTTGCTGGAGTGACGTTCAAACTGAGCGATTACCGGGGCAAAGTTGTGGTGATCGATTTCTGGGCCAATTGGTGACCGCCTTGCCGGGCGATGTACCCACACGAGCGGTCGCTCGTGAAACGTCTTGCAGGAAAACCGTTTGCACTTTTGGGAGTCAACAGCGATGCAGATCGCGCAGTACTCAAAGAGGTAATGAAAAAAGAACAGATTACTTGGCGCAGTTGGTGGGATGGCGGCGGTGAGGACAATATCTGGGGTCCCATTGCCAGTCACTTCAACGTGACGGGCTGGCCCACGATTTACGTGCTGGACCCCAAGGGTGTGATTCGTTACAAGGGCGTACGAGGACCAGCCATGGATAAGGCTGTCGATACGCTGTTGGCAGAAATTGAAAACGGAGGCTAACTCAGCGTTAGTTGATCCGACAAGATAGGAGCGCGTGGCGAGTTGACTCGTCGCGCGCTCTTTTTATGCGCTGGCCGGCAACGGGAACCAGCTTGTGATGGAGAAGTCGCCTCAGCCACTGATTTACGGGGTGGCCCTCGGCTGGGCACTGGTTGTGTCAGGCGCTGCCCGGTAATCCGAGTTGCTAGTCAGGGCTTTGAGAAACTCGATCAAGTGGACGATCTCATCCGTGGTGAGCTGCAGCGGTTTTATGGCCGGGTCCAGGTAGGGATTGCCGATGCCACCCTGGTTGTAGAACTCGATGACAGGCCACAGGGAACTGATACTGCCATCGTGCATGTAAGGACGAGTTGCAGCGATGTTACGAAGCGACGGCGTTTTGAATTTCCCCTGGTCCGTTTCTTGCTTCGTCGCATTAAAGAGTCCCCGATCGGGTGGAGAGTTCCGCCAAGAAATGCCCGTGTTATGGAATTGTTCGTCGGTAAAGTTAGGGCCACCGTGGCATTTCCAGCAACCGGCACGACTGTCAAACAGCCACATACCTTGACGCTGGGAATCCGTTAAGGCGTTAAAGTCACCGGCCAGGAAGCGATCGACAGGACTGTCACCGGAGAGTAGTACACGTTGAAAACTGGCTAATGCTCTCGCCAGGTTGGTGCGTGTTGTGCCATCGGAAAAGGCCGCCTGGAAAAGCCTGTCATATTGCTGATCTTGGCGCAATCGTGTTAGCACTCCCTCGACCTTAAACCCCAATTCCAGCGAGTTTTCGATCGGTTGTAGCGCCTGGTCTTCCAGTGTCTTGGCGCGTCCGTCCCAAAAGAACGACGTCCCGTAAGTACGATTGACGAGTGTGGGGGCATGGCGTTTGCCAAGCTGACCTTGAATCCCGATAGCCAGCGGATTGGGGCTCGAAAAATGAAGCTCCGGAAGATGGCAACTGGCACAGGAAACCTGGCGATTAGCGGACAAAATCGGGTCAAAGAATAGTTGCCGACCCAACGCTACTTTTTCCGCAGTCAGCGGGTTTTCGGCGGGGATATTACGGTTCGAACTCAGCCCCAAGGGAATATGACCCAGGTCGAGCACGGGGGGCAGGTGATCTGGAGGCAACGGAGGATGTAGCTCCTGCCCTAGTACAAGGGCGTTGGATGTCCCGCTTGCCAACAGCATCATGACGAAGATCCAGCAGGGGATCCTGACCATCAGTCTTGCGTCCTTTTTCTGGTTAACCTGTTGAAGTCGGTTAGTTGGGACCGTATCCGTAAATATGTTGAATGGGAGTGACGTGGCCCCAGGTAATCTCATCCTTGGTGGTCCCCAGGGCTTCAGCAATCTTGTCTCTTTCTTGGGGACTGGGGGTCCAGCGTTGCAAGAGAATGGCAATGACGCGATCGTCACCCAAACCACAGCTTGCCACTAATTGCTTGAAGGTGATTTCTTTCTCTTGACACAATTCTGCGACGCTCTTAGTCATCTAAAAATCCTCTTTGAGACCGAATCGATGGTAGCGTATATTTCGTGGTGCCATCGAATGTCCCCAACTGATCTCATCCGCAGCAATGTCTAAAGCGGCAGCAATTTTTTCACGGTCCTTGGGACTGGGCGTCCACCGTCCGGTGAGAATATCGGCGACGCGACTTTCCTCTAAGTGCGAGCGTTCAGCCAATTCCTGCAGGCTCAGCCCGGATTCGTCAAAGAGCAGGTCGATGGTTTTCATGGCTAAAAAAGTAAACTTTCGAGGTGTTTGTCGAGTCGCCTGTTGACCCGCTTGATTTCATTATGCCGAGGGTCCCTCGAGAGAACAACCTTGATGCGGATGATCTGTTGCTAAACAATGCTGTACTAAGAACTTGTGAAAGTGCCCTGGGGTTTTAAAGCATTCCCATGTATAATGATTTTCAACACTTGGCCGAATTCCATTTTACCTTCATATTGTGCCAGCCCGCCGAGATTTGATCAGATTGTCTGGCGTCAAACCAATTGCTGGCCGATTGCTTGTTCACGATGACCGATGAAGGGCAAAATGCTGTTCATCGAGTCCAGTTTTCCAGGAAAATAAGAAAAGTGTCTGGTGAGTGGTCTCTTCTTGTTGAGCGGGTTTTTCCGTGAATGACAGGATTAGGATGGTCGCCATGATCTTTTAAGAAGTGCTTCCGTTTATTGAGATTAGTGGTAAGGACGAAGTATGGCAACCAATATTGTTGATCGAGACACGACGGAATCGAAACCTGAATCCAAGTATGAATTTCCGGGCGTTCCCACCACCTGTGATGGTGCGGCCGCGGTAGTTCACGTGGAAACTCACATCTGCCAGGGTTCAGGTGCATATCCGATTACCAGTTCCACCACTATGGGTGGTGGCTTCAACCAGGCAGTGATGAATGGCAAGCCGAATGTTTGGGGCGATGACTTAGTTTTTGTGGAGCCCGAGAGCGAACATTCCTCGGCCACTTTCTGTGAAGGATTTGCAGCATCTGGCGGTCGTGTGACGAATTTCACATCCGGTCAAGGTTTGATCCTGATGAAAGAAGTTCTCTACACGATTTCGGGTAAACGATTGCCGGTTGTTTTCAACATTGGCTCTCGTGCGCTTACCAGTCAGGGGTTGAACGTGCACGCTGGTCATGATGATGTGATGGGTGTCGCTGATTGCGGATGGGGTATCCTGTTTGCACGTAACGCTCAGGAAGCAGGTGACCTTTGCTTGATTTCTCGCCGCGCCGCGGAAGCGTCGCACACACCGTTTCTCAATGTTCAGGACGGATTTCTCACGACGCACACGGTTGAGACAGTACGATTGCTGGAACCGGATTTCATGAAAGACTTCGTAGGGAAACCGGAAGACAAGCTCCACAACTTGATGGATCCCGATAATCCATTAATGTCAGGAGTGGTGCAGAACCAGGATTCCTATATGAAGGGGAAGATGGCTCAGCGGTGGTACTACGATCAGGTTGAACCGGCGCTGGCAGATACCTTTGACGAGTTCTACAAGAAGACGGGTCGTAAGTATGACTTCATTGATGCCTATCGGTGTGAGGATGCAGAGTACATCCTGATAGGGATCGGTTCTTACATGGAAACAGCTCAAATAACGGTTGATTACTTGCGAGATGAACAGGGGATCAAGGCCGGGTGTTTGAATGTCTACTGCTTCCGCCCCTTCCCGGCGAGACAGATCGTTGAAGCGTTAAAGAACTGTAAAGCGTTTACCATGATCGAACGGATGGATGATCCGCTTTCACTCACGGGGAATCCTCTTACGCGTGAAGTCAAAGCGGCTTTTTGTGATGCTTTGAATGGACAAAACGGCCTCGAGAAAATTGACACCGTTCCCAAGATGTATTCTGGGGTAGCGGGACTGGGCAGTCGTGATGTGCGGCCTGGCGACATCATTTCCATCTATAAGAACATGATGACCGATGGTCAGGATTTCTTCTGTGTTGGGATTAAGCATGCCTCTGCTCTGACCCTTGGCGAAGATCCTGATTTGCGCCCTTCGGGAGCTTTTTCGATGCGAGGCCATTCGGTGGGCGGATTTGGTTCGGTGACAACGAACAAGGTGATCGCTACCATTGGTGGCGATGTGTTTGGCAAAGATGTGCAGGCCTATCCCAAGTACGGTTCTGAGAAGAAAGGGTTGCCGACCACTTACTACCTCACCGTGGCAGATTCTCACATCTTTTCGCATGCAGAGTTGGAGCACGTGAACCTGGTTGTGCTTAATGATACGACAGCCTTGCTTAGCGGTAATCCTCTCAAAGGGATGGTTGAGGGCGGAGCGATTTTTATGCAGAGCCCTTATACCGAGCCTCAGGACGTCTGGGAGCGTATTCCTGCTGCTCATCAGAAGTTGATCCAGGAGAAGAAGTTGCAGGTTTACTTCATTGACATGGTAAAAATAGCGCGTGAGGTTGCTTCCGTTGCGGACCTGGAAATGCGGATGCAGGGGATTGTGCTGTTAGGTGGGTTCTTGAAATTGACCCCTTATGCCACTGACAGCCAGATGTCGGATGACCAGGTTTACGCGGGAGTTGAAAAAGCACTGCGTAAGTATTTTGGTAAACGTGGTGAGCAGGTGGTTCAGGATAACCTCACCTGTGTGAAGCGTGGTTATAGCGAAATGCAGGAGATTTCCCAGGAGATGATTAACGCCTAAGCGTTGATGCTGCTGTCAGCAAGATCAATCAACAGAACAGACTTGTTCAGCAATCGAGAAAGAAAGAAATCACATGTCAACGGCTGAAAAACCTTCGATGAACGAAGCTAATGAGCAGGATCCGTTCAATAACAATTCATATGGCAGTCTCATCGACACGGGATACAAGAAAGTCGATTTGCCTATTCTCGATGTCATCGACTTCAACGAACGCGTGGTGCGTGGATACGAAGAAGGAAATGGTGAAAAGGAACTGCCAGCCGATTTGGCTATTGCCAGGTCACTGATTCCGGCCGGCACGGCAACCTTGCGAGATTTTAGCTATGTGGCACCCGAGATACCGGAATTCATTTCCGATAACTGTACCGGTTGCATGGATTGCGTTACGCAATGCCCAGATACGGCGATCCTGGGGAAAGTCCTGGCAGAGCCAGATCTGGAAAAGAAGCTTGATGGTATCGAGGATCAGTCTGATCGCGAGATGTTCGACAATCAATGGTCCAAGCCACGTAAGTACTATGATGGTCCGATTAAGAAAGGCAAAGATGGGGGCAGGTTTGCCATTTTGATCGACCCCAGCAAGTGCAAGGGGTGTGCCGAATGTGTCACGGTCTGTGATGACCTGGCGCTGAAAATGATTCCAAAAACAGAACCGGTAATGGACGAGATACGCAAAAGCCATCGCTGGTTTAAGGAATTTGGTCCGACCGACGAGTCTTATGTCAGTGACAACTTGTTGATCGACATGATGCTCAAAGAAGATACCCTCCTCTATATGGGTGGGGCCGGTTCCTGCGCTGGCTGCGGTGAAGGAACCGCGTTGAGAATGATGTGTGCCGCGACGGGATTGAAATATGGTGACCAGTGGGGCATCGTGGCAGCTACCGGTTGCAACACGGTCTATACTTCCACCTATCCGTACAACCCTTATCTGGTGCCCTGGACGAACTCCCTGTTTGAGAACGCTCCGGCCGATGCTATGGGCGTGCGATCTCGCTGGGATCAATTGGGATGGGAAGAAAAACCGTTGTGGTGCATCGGCGGTGATGGTGCCATGTTCGATATCGGCTTTCAGTCTCTGTCCCGCCTATTGGCCTCGGGGATGAACGTCAAAGTCTTCGTCCTTGACACCCAGGTCTATTCCAATACTGGTGGGCAGGCATCGACCAGTACCTTTACCGGACAAAACACCAAGATGAGTTTTCATGGTAAAGCGCTCGGTGGTAAACAGGAACGCCGTAAGGAAATCGCTCAAATTGCCATGATGCATCCGCGCACGTTTGTTGCTCAAACTACCTGCGCCCATACGAACCATTTCTATAAGGCGGTATTGGGAGCGCTGGAATTTGACGGGCCCGCCATCATTAACTGCTATACCACCTGCCAGCCGGAGCATGGCGTTGCCGATAACATGGCGTTTGACCAGGCGCGGCGTGCTGTTGATACACGTGCTTTTCCCCTGCTGGTCCATGATCCCAGGGAAGGGAGTACGATTCGAGAACGCCTCTCGTTGCAGGGAAACCCGGCAGTGAAAAACGACTGGTACACCAATCCGAAAACAGGTGAAGTTGAGGATTTCATTGATTTTTGTCGCAGTGAAGGCCGTTTTGGGAAGCATTTTGATAAAGATGGAAATCCTTCCTACACCCTGCTGGCAGGACAGCAAGATCGGCTGGAAAACTGGAACCAGCTGCAAGAATTAGCTGGCTTGCGATAAGACATCTGACGCTCTGCCACTTTTTCTAGTCGCAACTAGGTAACACCGGTTTGCTTGGTTGGCTAAGGGCCGCTAGGCTAGACCTGGTCTCTGACATGGCTTTTTTATTCCTGGAAACGAACTTTTCGTGGGTGTTGCGACACGTACTATTTGCGAAACCCAGGTTACTGGGACGCCCGGGGGCCATTTGCTGAAAAGGAGATTGCTGATGACACGATTGTTTCAAGCTTTAACTGTGATTCTGTTGCTGACACTCTCGGTCCAACCAGGGCTTACAGCCGATGATGGAAAGTCAGATGTCCCTCCTCCGGATGCTAAGAAACCAGTGCCAGCCAAGCAACCAGGTCGCATCCTGGTACGGCCCCAAGCCCTGGTGGCAGTCCCCAATGTGCGTGTTACTCGCGAGCCTACAACGTTGCTGAGAAATTCCCAGGTTCAAGAAGAATTAAAGTTAGCGGCAGAGCAACAAGATAAGATCAGGGACATCTATAAGCAGCAGAACGCGAAACGAACGGAGCAGTTCCAGGTCATTCGCGGTCTGCAGGGAGAGGAACGGACCAAGAAGCTTGCCGAATGGAGAAAGCAAATGGAAGGGGCTGCCAAAGAAACCCGGCAGAAACTTCGCCAGCTGCTGAAACCGGAGCAGCAAACGCGCCTGGACCAAATTGCCTTGCAAATGCAAGGTCAACGAGTTTGGCAAGATCAAGCCATCATCAAGAAATTGAAAATCAGTGATCAGCAGCAACAACAGTTTCAGGAAATAGAACAGGCTGCCGTCGAGAAGAGAAAGCAGCTCTTCCAGGATCGACGAGCTGGGAGTGTGGATCGGGCTAAGTATTCCGAAAAACTGAAAGAGATTAGCAAAGCCCAGGAAGCGAAATCCGAGAATGTGCTAAGCAAGGAACAACGAGACCACTTTCAGAAACTCACGGGTGAGAAATTCGAGATGCGGGCTCAACTGCTTCGTCGTGGACCAGTGGCATTGCCGGCCGCTAATGGTCAGCCGCGCAAGATTCAACTTCAGCCACGACCCCAGGGTAAGCTGCAGAAAGTGCCGCTGCAGCCGCAGAAGATCAAGGCCAAGTAAAACGGTCGAAAATATCCTGGATCTCTCTGCTGGTCACTAACAATACGTGACCAGCTGCTGCGACAATGCTACAATGCGCGTTAGCACGTGTAACAGGAGGCGTTACGGCCTCGTATGACCTGGTCTCTGCTTAGGGGGGAACTCCCATGTCAGCAGTAAGAATTCTAGCTATCTATCTCATAGTCGGCATCATCTCGCTGACGGCTTTTGAGACGGCCGATTTACTGGCCGACGAGAAGCAGGCCGAGGAGCAGAAGCAGGCTAAGGAGCAGAAACCACTTTTTACACTTTCGAAGCAGACCACTTATGTCAGCGGACCGCTGCGAAAGGATGGCACGGTCGATTACGTGGCTGCCTTGGAGGCCATCGCTCGTCGTGGTGTCACGGTGGAGAACAACGCGGCAGTCTTACTCTACCGGATTGTTGGTCCCGGTGAGATCGTACCTGAACTTCGGGCCGAGTATTTTAAACGGCTGGGGATTGACCCCTTGCCGATTCAAGGGAACTACTTTGTCACGCTTGATCAACTGGTGCAGCGTGCCGTGGTGGGGAAAAACGTTAGCGAGAAGGAGTTTGCGAAAGTTGATCCCCAAGTGCGCAGGAAAGTATTCGCAGCACAGGAAAAGGTCTGGGAACAATTTGATCAGGCACAAAGAAAGTCCTGGACGGCACGTGAATTTCCGTTGCTGGCCGAGTGGCTACTGGTAAACCAGCAGCCTTTGAACCTGGTGCAGCAGGCATCCCAGCGTCCCCGGTACTATTCCCCGTTAATTCCTGCGGAGAAAGAGTTCCCGATGGTCAGCGTGTTGTTACCCGGCCTGTCACAGTACCGGGATCTGGCGCGGGCCTTGTCGATTCGCATCACGATGAACATTAGCCAGGGTAAGATCGATGAAGCGATTGCGGATTCTGTCACTTGCCATCGCCTGGGACGGTTAGTGGCCCAGGGCCCATTTTTGATTGATTCGCTGGTCGGTATTGCGATCGATTCGCTGGCTTGCCAGGCCGATGTGACGGCGGCTCATTACGGCAAGCTGCCGCCAGAGAAACTCAAGGCGTGGCGTCAGCAATTTCAGGGTCTTGCGCCCCTGCCTTCGGTCGTGGAGAGAATTAATATCAGCGAACGTTTTAGCTACCTGGACGTCACGTTTGGGATTGTTCGTTTCGGTCCGTCGGCACTGAACCAACTGGACGAACTGAGCGGTGCAAGCGGGGACAAGAAGCCAGGGTTCAAGGATATTGTTTCCAAGGCCATGCTCAATACGATGAACGACTGGGACGATGTCATGCGGCGCGGTAACCGCTGGTATGACGAACTGGTAGTAGCCGGTCGAAAACCAACGTATCAGGAACGGATGACGGCTTTCGCCGAGATTGATCAAAAACTGGCAGAACTGGCAAAGTCGGCTGCGGATCCGAAAAAGCTGTTGCTCCTGCTCGTGGCCCGGGATAAAGGGCCAGCAGCGGTCTTGAGCAGCCTGCTTTCCGATATCCTGGTCTCCATGATGCTACCGTCGGTTGGCAGGGCGACCGTTGCGGAAGATCGCCTGGTGATGAACAATCGGCTGGTCGATGTGGCGCTTGGGCTCGCTGCCTATCGCCAGGAGACAGGGCAGTATCCAGTTCAGTTGGAGCAACTGGTGCCAAAGTACCTGACTAAGATTCCTGAAGATCTCTTCGTTGGTAAACCGGTCCGTTACCTGCGCAAGGCGCAGGGGTACCTCCTTTACAGCGTGGGCCCGAACCAAAAAGATAATGGCGGCCAGCGGGAGAACCAGGAATTGGATGATGTTGGCTTTCAGGTTCCCCTTCCGCAGTAGGATGTCGGAGAGAGCGGGCTGGCCAAACTGGTTATTTCTCTTGGACCCCGAGCTGTTGCTCGGCCTGCTTGTCGAACTCCTCGGTGTACTTGGTGCGGTAATCCTGGCGGCCTTCCTGGCTCACTTGCTCAGAGTAGCGGTTAAATTCCTCTTGGCTTGTACCTGGCAGCGGCCGTTTCCTAATATTCATGGGTAGCCTTCGGAAGCTCAACTCATGAGCAGTCAGCGCATGTCCAGCCGTTAGCAGTTGGCTGGCCTGCTCAGCGGCAAACTGGTAGAACTCTTCCTGTTCTGCGGTCTCCTTTTTTGCCAGTTCTTGCCAGTAGGGACTGACCAGGAGAGCCGCGATCTCACAGACCTCGACAATCTCTGGATTAGACTTTCCCTCCTCACGAGCGAGGCTGCGAGCAAATTCACGCGCCTGGCTGGTGATCGTCTCCTGGGTAATTTTGACAGATTTCGATGAGGCCTTGCTGCTGCGATCAGAAGGAGTAGGTTTCTTGTCTTTACCTGTAGTTTTTGTCGCTGGTTTGTTCGCATAGAAGAAAACCAGGGTACCAGCGGCTACTAACAACAGACCGATCACGGCAAAAAGGATCTTTGTCTCATTGTTCTTGGTGCGTCTGCTGGTTCGGCGGTTTGTGGTTGCGGGTACTCCGCCTTGTCCTTCTTCGGTGCTAATCTGGGGAGCAGCGTCGGAATTAGCAATGATTTGAGCGGTGGCAAGCGGCGGTGGAGCGGGTACTGCTTTTTCTCTTAACGGGGTCGCCACCGGTAGCGCCGAGTCCGCGGTTTTCCGAGATTTATTTTGCAGGATCACTTTGAGTTTGCGATCGTAGCTGGCCTTCTGTTTCGCATTCAACAGACAAACGCGGGCAGCAGCCACCTCGTTGAGGAGCTTTTGCGCTAATGTGGCATCTTCACCGTTGGATAATTCCTGCAGGTAGGCCATCAAGCGATTGGCAGCCGCATCAATGGCGCTACGATGCTCTTCAAAGAGTTCCACACCGAGCAGTCGATAATGATGAGCGGGCTGATCCTTGGGAGGAATCCCCAACCATTCATAATAGGGATCAAATTCGGGCATGATTCCTGCGGGTCGGAGTCAGTGTGAGAAGCGGGACAGCATGTGAGCGATCACTCTGTGAAACGCGACATTTCCATTGTAGAGCAAAATGAGCCGCGCTCAAACCGTAGAGTGGCGAACCCGCTTTAGTCGAGACTATTGAAGAAATCGTTGAGGTCACCATCAACGGATTCTGCCGATTCCTCGGCTTCCTCAGTGCTCGACTCCTCTTCTTCATCGGCATCGATGGTATCGGCCAGGGCGGCCAGGAAGTCCTCGTCAGGTTCGTCGCCTGCCACGTCCTGATCGACGTCAGTAAGAACGGGTATGGCATCCGTTGCCACAGGGATAGCTTCCACCAGGATTTCTTCATCGTCGTCACTGGCCACGATTGGTTCCACGATGATATTCGAGGCTTTCTCGAGGTCGAGCAAGGGTGACGGTGATGGCCGATCTTCTTGTGTGAAGCCAGTGTAAATTCGGTTTTCCCAGCGGCTGAGTTCGTCATCAGAGAGGCCGGATGTTCGTTCCAGAACGAGCGTGGTGGCCTGTTCTGTACCCGTGACTGCGGCGGCAACTTCCAAGCGACCATTTTGCGTATAGGTGAAACGAACATTGACCGGTGTTCCAGCCGGTAAGCCAGCCGGCAAGTCCTTTACCAGGCAGCGTCCAATGGATGTGGAGTTCTTGCCACTTGCGTCTCCCCCTTCGATCACATCGACCGACACCTGCTTTTGATTGTCTTCACGGGTCATAAAACGGGCTGCACCGGTAGCCGGTAACGGCGTATTCCGGTCCAGTAATACCTTTCGTCGACTCATTCCCGTTTCGCGTTCCAGACCGAGCACACCAAGATCATGTGAGTTGACGTTTGTTACTTGAATTTGTGGGTGCTCTCCGTCCGTGTCATCGAGCAGGATCCTGGCGTAGATGGCCGCTCCATGGGCTACACATTCGTCTGGATCAAGTGAACGATCGACGGGGCTGCTGGTCTGCTGCCCTAACATCTCCTGGATCATTGGCATTCGGCTCGATCCGCCGACCAACAGTACTCGAGTTAAGTCTTGCCAGTCTGACTTAGCTCGGTCGAGCAGCTTTTGTGTCGTGAACAACGTTCGTTGCACGAGATCTTCAGTCATCGATTCAAATTGACTGCGTGTCAATTCCACTCGCATCCTGAGGCCATTGTGATTGACACTCAGGCTGACACTGTCACGTTGCGACAGGGAACGCTTGGCGTCCTCGGCATCAGCCATCAGGGATTGCATGGTTGCCGCATCTTCTCTCGGATCGACACCATGTTCCTGTTGGAATTGCTCAGCGGCAAAGTCGATGATACGTCGATCCCAATCGATGCCGCCCAGGAATACGTCGCCCGCGGTCGCAATCGCCGTGTACTGATAGCCGTCGATATCAAGTAGCGTGACATCAAAAGTGCCGCCACCCAGGTCGTAGATCAGGATGCGTTCTTTGTGTTTCGTGCTACCGCGTTCGGAGAGGAAACCCTGCTGGACCCCGTAAGCGATTGCTGCTGCTGTCGGTTCGTTAATAATGTCGATCACTTCCAGGCCCGCCAACTGACCCGCATCCTGGGTCGACTTGCGTCGCGGCTCATTAAAGAAAGCTGGCACGGTAACCACCGCCTTAGTGATTGTCCCCAGTTTTAGTTCCGCGTCTGTTTTGAGTTTTTTGAGAATTAGCGCCTGGATAACTTCTGGCGGCAACTGTTCATCACGAATCGGCTGGTGGAAGAAATCCTTGCCAACTTCACGTTTCGCATATCGAACGACATTTTCCGGCTCTGTAACGGAAACCTTCATGGCCTCTTTACCGACAATCGGGCGCTCACGGTCGAAAAATACGACGCTGGGTGTTGTCAGGTCACCTTCACTGTTGCGAATTGTCTCGGGCTTGTCCCTGGCATCCAGATAGGCCACCACCGAGAAGGTGGTCCCTAAATCAATTCCCACGGCTGGTATTTTCTGGTTCATGAAAACTAAGTTGCTGGTCAAAGACGGATGAATGAGGGAGTTTCGAGAGTCGTTCGCGAGTGCGAGTAATTGTGAAGTGTACGAGTAGAGATCCTGTATACGAAACCGTTCATGGTGGTTATTTGCTGAACAGTGAACTCTGCTATTGTACCAATTCCGTGACTTACAGTTAAGAATCGGGGGAGAGTTTATCTGTTTCCATAGCGTGGCAAAAAGCAGCCAGCAGCCCCGCTAATCGGCATGACTGCTGCAGACCGATCATCGGGACGGGCAATTCGTCTGCTAGTCCCCGGGCTTCCTTTTCTCGACTTTTTCTTTGATTTAGACCAGTGGTCAAAATATGCTGGAATGGTGATCGTGAGGGGGGTGTTTAAGGGTTTTATTGAGTCAGATGGCAGTTTGTTTCCACTGGGAAACTTAAAGAGGTTGCTGCTTTGAATGTATCTGACTTACGATATGTAATGGCAGAACGGAATAGTTAGCGGGGAATTCTATTATGACGGACGGGGACTCTAAATCCCAACTGGCTGGCGAGACAAATAAGATATCGCAGCCACCTCTGGACGAGACACTTCCGCCGAGTTGGATTCGAGATCAGCAGCAGGCTCAACCGGGCG
>Ga0310342_100001544_pt1 | contig 14357 bp, 9 predicted proteins | sample S15DNA20500_MG_FD_206155 | JGI IMG/M metagenome (GOLD analysis project Ga0310342, IMG submission 206155) | Marine microbial communities from station ALOHA, North Pacific Subtropical Gyre - S1503-DNA-20-500_MG | ecosystem: Environmental > Aquatic > Marine > Oceanic | place: Pacific Ocean: North... | reverse complement strand
CGTATTGATCAAGCCAGTTCATCACCGCATCAAACAGTCCGCTTGAGACCTCTGCGTCATCGACCGATTCATAGAACCCAAAGAAACCGCGGTTCTCCTTGTACCGACGGTTGTGTTCACGATTGATGATGCCCAGGATTCTGCCACACGGTTCCCCATCCCGCGTAGCCAGGAAAGCCTGCCGTTCGTTGTTGTCGTAAAACGGGTGAGCCTTGAATCCCACTAGCTCCTTCTGGTTCATCCGCAAGGGAGGAATCCAGTGAGGGCTGTCTTTGTAGAGTTTCCAGGGAAGCTCGAGAAACTGTTTTTTTTCACGACGTGTTGTGACGGCTTTAATTTCAACAGCAGACATGGTGTAAACGAATCATCAAGAAGGGTGCCACGGTAATTCATCCAATCACCGCAATCGGTTGAACGCCGCGTCGATCATACGTGAAGGAAAAGTAAGGTTCGTCGCGGCACTGGTCAATCCAGATCATGCTTTCTCAGTACCATCTCCCCTCACAGTCGCTGATCCGATTATACTATGCAAATGTTACTTTAATGAATGCCCCGACCCTATTGGGGTGAGTTGTTGCTAGGCGAGAAATGGCCAGGGAGTTGAGAGGACTATGCAGATTTTGGTGACCGGGGCGACCGGATTACTAGGGAATAATGTGGTTCGAGAACTACTGGCCCGTCAGATTCGCCCCCGGGTTTTAGTTCGTGAAACAAGTGACCCGCGCCCCTTAGAGGGGCTTGAGGTGGACCTGTTTTATGGCGACATCCGTGATGCCACTGCTGTCCAGGCAGCTTGCCAGGGAGTTGATGCTGCTGTTCATGCTGCCGGTTACGTGAAAATTGGCTGGTCGGATCGGGAACTTCACCAGGCCATCAACGTGGCTGGAGCACGAAACGTGGCGACAGCCATCCATCAGCAAAAGGGACGCCTGGTTCATGTCTCCACCGTCAATACGCTGGGCGTCGCTGCCCCAAACCAGGTTGCGGACGAAGAATCGATCAAGCAGCCCATTCTTCTTTGTCCCTATATTGAGTCGAAACGAACTGCAGAAGATGAAATACGGCAACTGGTCGAAGAGGGTCTCGACGCGGTCATTGTGCAGCCAGCGTTTATGCTTGGCCCCTGGGACTGGAAACCTTCCTCCGGTGCGATGTTGTTAGAGGTTGCTCGTCGTTTTATGCCCATGGCACCACGTGGTGCCATGAGTCTGTGTGATGCACGTGATGTTGCTCAAGGTATCCTGGCCGCAATCGATTGTGGCACATGTGGCCGTAATTATATTCTGGCCGGTCACAATATGAGTTATCTCGAAAGCTGGCAACTGTTCGCTAAGATTACCGGTACGCGACCACCCTGGATGCGGGCTGGCCCATTGGGAGTGCGAGGGGTTGGAATAATGAATGATCTGATTGCGAAAATTACCGGTAGAGAATCTGAACTGAACTCCGCGGCAACACGACTGTCCGGCATGTTTCACTGCTTTAGCAGCGAGCGGGCCCAAACCGAACTTGGCTATCAGATACGAGCCGTTGATACGATTGTCGAGGATGCCTGGCAATGGTTTTGTGACCAGGGCTATGTGTCATGAGCTTCCGGTCAGTGTGCAATTGCCGGTAAGCTGCCTGATTCGTTCGACAGCGAAGGCCAAGAAGCTGACTGATTAGGCCTGCGGATGGGCTGATAAGGATGTCTTGGAGTTGGTTCTTTAGCTATCAGCAAGGTCGGGTAAAGCCTCATAAGTAACATAATTAAAATGGTTTACAGTCGATTCCGGGAGAGGCTGATTTTTCCTTTAGTGGCTTGTCCGAATTTGGCCGATAGGTAAGATAAGATTGTACAAATCAATCGGTTTTGATACGATTATCGCCGATTACCATTAGCCTGACGGGCTGTGTTGGATGAGGCCCGCGTGAGTTTGGTGACTTAACGACAGGAGTATGCTGATGTTGACGATCTTGGGTCGGTCTTCTCGCCGCAATGAATTCTGTGATGGTGCTTCCCGCCGAGATTTTCTCAAGATTGGTGGCTTGACCATGGGAGGCTTAACACTGCCGCAGTTACTGCGAGCAGAATCTCAGTCTGGCATTGGTCGATCACACAAGGCAATCATTAACATCTTTTTACCTGGTGGACCTCCTCATCAAGATATGTGGGACCTGAAGCCGGACGCTCCGTCTGAGATTCGAGGTGAGTTCCAACCGATCAAGACGAATGTTCCGGGTATCGAGATTTGCGAATTGTTTCCCAAGATCGCTGCCATGATGGACAAGTTTGTACCGATTCGTTCGATCGTGGGTGCCAGCGGTGGCCATGCTTCTTTCCAGGCGATGACCGGCTATGCACCTGCTAACCCTCCGGCGGGTGGCTGGCCTTCGATGGGTGCCTGGATTTCCCGAGTTCAGGGTCCAGTGAGGCCGACGATTCCTCCGCATGTGAGCCTGTTCTACAAGACGGGGCATGGACCTTGGGGCGATCCGGGTAACGGTGGTTTCCTGGGCATGAAACATGCGCCGTTCCGACTCGTTGGCGGCAAGAACGAAACCAGTAAAACAGAAAACATGGTGCTCCAGGGAATCACCCTGGATCGTCTCAAGAACCGCAACCAGTTGTTAGCTTCGTTGGACAACATCCGTCGCGAGGTGGATCGAACGGGTGCGATGGATGGACTGGATGCCTTCACGCAACAAGCGATTGGAATTTTGACTTCTTCCCAGTTAGCGGAAGCCCTGGATATCACTAAGGAAGATCCCAAGCTGGTCGAGCGGTATGGTAAAGGTGATCCCACCTTCCGTGCTGATGGTGCACCTAAGATGACAGAGAATTTCCTGATTGCCCGTCGGTTGGTAGAAGCGGGAGCACGCTGTGTCTCGCTCAACTTTAGTCGCTGGGACTGGCATGGTGGTAACTTTAGCCGTGGACGTCAGGATATGCCGATGCTGGATCGTGCGACTTCAGCACTGGTGCAGGATCTCTATGATCGCGGGATGGATCGCGATGTTTCGGTAGTTGTCTGGGGTGAGTTTGGTCGCACACCGAAAATCAATAAGAACGCTGGTCGCGATCACTGGCCACGTGTTTCCTGTGCATTGCTCGCCGGTGGTGGAATGCGTACTGGACAAGTGATCGGGGCGACGAATCGATTGGGCGAATACGCTACCGATCGCCCCACAACGTTCGCAGAAGTACTTGCCACCCTCTATCAAAACATGGGTGTCAACCTGAGAGCGGTTCGCGAGTTTGATTTCCGCGGGCGCCCCTACTATCCAATTCCAGAAGGCGTTAAGCCGATGCCGGAATTGATCTAAAGGCAGGTGTCCGAAGAGGATTGGGCCGTAAGTCTTTTCACGGCGCCACTGGTTTTCTCGCTACCCGGCCCATGGTCTATTAGTAGGGCTTAGGGAGTTCTAGAACAGCCGGTCGTAGTGACCGCTGGTTGCGAGACGTATTCCAACTTGGGGAGAAATCGGATGAAACGTAGCGTCATAATGGCCCTCGGAATCTGGTGTGCGGGCTTGACCCTGGTGACATCTCTCTGGGCGGGCAAGACCGATGGACGGCTTGATATCTACTGGATTGATGTCGAAGGGGGAGCAGCAACACTGATCGTGACTCCTCAAAATGAAACAGTGCTCATTGACACAGGTAATCCCGGCATTCGAGATCCAGATCGAATTGTTCAGGTGGCGACGCGGGTAGCCAAGGTCAGAAGTATCGATCACTTGATCGTGACGCATTATCATCGCGATCACTACGGCGGTGCGGCCACGCTGGCGACCCTCCTGCCGATCGGTACGGTTTATGACAACGGGCGTTTTGAAGGGATGCCAGATGATCCGGGCAAGGCGTATTTCACGTTCAAGTGTAAAGCCCGTAAAGTGATTCGCCCGGGAGACGTGCTACCGCTCAAACAAGCTTCCGCGAAATTGCAGTTACAGTGCCTGGTAGCACAAAAGAAATTCATTCCGGCAATCCCGGGTGCTGCTGCCAATAAGCAATTGTGTGGAGAGGCCAAGTCCAAGAATCGGGATGGTTCGGACAATGCCAACAGCGTTGTTGTGAAACTCAGCTTTGGAAAGTTTCGCTTTTTCGATGCTGGTGATTTGACGTGGAACCAGGAAACGCGACTCGTTTGTCCCGTGAACCTAGTTGGCCAGGTGGATGTGTACCAGGTGACTCATCATGGCCTGGACAGCAGCAACAACCCGCTTGTTTTGCGTAGTTTGCAGCCCCGCGTGGCGATCATGAACAATGGTGTTACCAAGGGATGTGCCCCGGCAGTGTTTGCCAATTTAAAGGGAACCAAGTCGATCCAGGCCATTTACCAGATGCACAAGAATCTGCGTCCCGATGGTGTCACCAATAACACTCCCGATGCCTATATCGCTAATGTCGAGAAGGACTGTAAGGCTCACTACATCAAGCTGTCAGTTGCCCCCAAGGGGACTTCCTACCAGGTCTCGATCCCGGCCCATGGGCATCAAAAGACCTACCAAACGAAACAGTAATAAGTCGTTTTTGCCAGCAGGCAGGGTATTTCTTGCTGGTGCTCGATTGTGAAACGAATTGCAAAGCTTTGCTTGTTGGTTGGTGCCGGTTACACTGGTGGTGTTGTACGTCTGTTGAATAACAAGTTACTGTTTGGCAGTTGATTGATCAGTTGACAATGACAAACTACAGAATGACGAGGAGAAGATCGATGAAGCGAGTGATTTCCCTTTGGACGTTATCATTGGTAATGCTGGCTGGTCTACAGATTCAGGCTGCTGAACCGATGCAAGCGCTGATTATTGAAGGTCAGAATAATCACGGGGTTTGGCCGAAAACGACCAAGATGATGAAACGTTACCTGGAAGAGACTAAGCTGTTTCAGGTTGATGTTGCGACCACGGCCAAGAAGGGAACGGATCCGAGTTTCAAACCAAATTTTTCCAAGTATTCCGTGGTTATATCGAATTACAACGGAGCCGCCTGGCCGAAAGAGACCCAGCAAGCGTTCGTGGAATACGTCCGAGCAGGAGGAGGTTTTGTCGTGGTGCACGCTGCCAACAACGCCTTTGGTAACTGGAAAGAATACAATGAAATCATTGGCCTCGGTGGCTGGGGCGGACGGAGTGAGAAATCAGGGCCGTACGTCTATTTCAATGATGAGAACAAGCTGGTGCGAGATGAGTCGAAAGGTCGTGGTGGACACCACGGGCCGCAGCATCCGTTTTCCATCATCGTGCGGGATGCGCAACATCCGATTACCGCGGGAATGCCAAACCACTGGTTGCATGTCAAAGACGAGTTGTATGATTTGCTCAGGGGTCCCGCCAGCAATATGCATGTACTCGCTACGGCCTATGCGGATAAAGCCAAGGGCGGTACTGGCCGCCATGAACCAATGATCTTTACCGTCACTTATGGGAAGGGACGCGTCTTGCATACACCGATGGGACATGGTGACTATTCCCAGGAGTGTGTTGGTTTTATTGCAACGTTGCAGCGTGGATGCGAATGGGCGGCCACGGGGAAAGTGACCTTGCCCTTACCCAAGGATTTTCCCACGGCAGATAAGATCAGTCAGCGCAAGTTTGCTCCCTAGTCCTGATCACTGCTTTGCGATTTGATTTTGGGAGTCTGAATGATCATGCGAATGCCAGGGACTTTTTCCATGCTGTTGGTCTGCATCTGCCTGCTGCAGATCGTTCCCTCCCTAACGGCAGTTGAACCACCGAAACCACCAGCGCCGGTGGCCAGGTGGACCTTCGACAAGGAATCGACCGACAAGTCCCTGGGTGAGGTGCGTTTTGATGGAAAGGGTCCTCGAGCGCCCGTTTATCCCGGGTTTGCTGCGGACAACAGGGCCCTGGTGCTGGCTGCGCCGGCCTGGCTGCGTATTGCAGATGAGCAAGAGGAGAGTCGATTTGATTTTGATAATGGAGATGCGATTACGCTGGAAGCCTGGGTTAAACCTGCTTCGTTTACCGGCCAGCATGTTTATATCATCTCAAAGGGACGTACGGAGGCCAGCGGAGCCAAGGGAATTAACCAGAACTGGGCCTTGCGACTGAGGAAACAAAAGGGATTGGTCGCCCTCAATTTTCTTTTTCGCAGCCGCGCTGATGCCCAGATGCCAGGTGACTGGCATCGCTGGACTTCCACCACAGGCCTGACATCCGGCAGCCGCTGGCATCACGTTGCCATCAGCTACCAGTTTGGGAAACCCGAGAGTATCCGTGGATACCTTGATGGGAAGCAGGTTAAGGGAAAGTGGGATATGGGTGGTGCGACGACACGACCTCCCGTTGTTGATAATGATGAAGTGCGTATTGGTTCGGCCTATGGAGGCCTGCGAACTGTTTCTTTTCACGGGTCGCTTGATGAAATCGCCATCCATCGACGGATCGTCCCAGCAGAGGAATTGAAGTCACGTTTCCAATGGGATCCTCCGAAGCAAAAGCCGCCGCAGATCCCGCCCGGTAAAGTGGTTGTTCAGCTGTTTGGACCGATCAATAGTACCGCTGACTTTCCACGTTATTTGGAGTCCCCCTTGTATCAATGGCAGCAGCAGGAACTGGCTTTTATACGTCTGCCACACAAATATGACTCCTGGGGCGTTCGCGAAGATTGGGGACAGACAGTCCTGATGAAAGCATGGTCGGAAATTGAACTGCCTGCGGGTGAATACCAGTTACTGGCGCGTTCACGAGGCAGGTCACGGCTTTCCATCGACGGTAAGGTCCTGTTGACGACGGCGGAGCAGAAAGGTCGCGGGAGTGCCCACAACGAGGTGGATGACTTGCCGACGGTTCCGATAGCCGGGATGCGACCACATTGGATGAATGACAAGGAGACGGTGGCTCCGTTTACCAGCAGCGGCGGTCGACACCGCGTATTGTTTGAAGCCATCGTAGGAGGTCCCGGTTTTCGCCTGGAACTGGGAGAATCGGTAGTTGCCATTGCGCGACCCAACGAGATGTTTCATATTCTTTCTGAGGATCTTGCGTATCCGCTGACCGACCAGGGCTGGTTCGCCTTCTTCGAGTCGCAACGTGATGCACTGAGAAAACTCGACCGGGAGAATCGTCAGCAGGCCAACCAGCAGCAGGCATCCTACTGGGACCGCCGGCACGAACATGCTCGACAGAGCCTGTTGCGCAAACCAGGATCGTTGAGTATCGACCAGCTCATCGCGGCGCGAATTGCCCGTACCAACGACCAGTCGGCTAAGGCAGTCAAAGCGCGACCGGATGACCAGTTTTACCGGCAACAGGTGGAACCGATTCTGCGGTCCCACTGCTTCCGCTGTCATGCGGATAAGCAGAAAGGGGAGTTTTCGCTAAGAAGTCGGCAGCGATTGTTGCAGGGCGGGGCTTCGGGGTTGCCGGCAGTAGTACCGGGAAAACCGGACAAGAGTTACCTGTTCGAGTTAATCAATGCTGCTGCGGACCAGCAGCACATGCCGCCCAAGGGTGCGAGACTTGATGCACAGGAAAAAGAGACGCTCAAACGTTGGATCGCTGAGGGAGCGGTGATGACAGCTCCGTCTTCAGACACCATCCAACTCATGCCTGTCGTCGACGATTACACGTTCCTGCGACGAATTTTTATTGATACGGTCGGTGTGCCACCAACACTGGCAGAAGCCAAGCGTTTCCTCCAGGACAGTTCTGCCGGACGTCGCGAACGGCTAGTCGATCAGTTGCTCCAGGACCGACGTTGGGCTGACAATTGGGTTGGCTACTGGCAAGATGTCCTGGCCGAGAACCCTAACTTGCTTAAACCCAAGTTGAATAACACGGGTCCTTTCCGCTGGTGGATTCACGAAGCACTGGTCGATAACAAGCCGATCGATCGTTTTGCGACCGAGTTGATCCTGATGCGCGGCAGCCCATGGGGAGGTGGTTCGGCCGGGTTCGGCATTGCTTCAGAGAACGATGTTCCGATGGCTGCTAAGGCTCACGTGGTTGCTTCGGCCTTTCTCGGTGTCAACATGAAGTGTGCCCGCTGTCATGATGCCCCCTACCACCGCTGGAAACAGAGTGACTTGTTTCACCTGGCTGCCATGCTGGACCGCCAGCAGATCAAGTTGCCGGGCACCAGTACGGTGCCAGCCGCTTTCTTTGAAAAACAGCAGCGTGAGCCTCTGATCGAGGCGACGCTCCGTCCCGGCAGCGTGTTGGCCGCGCAATGGCCTTTCCAGGAGATCAAGGCAGCTCTCACCGATGACCTGTTGATTCATAAGGAGGATACCAGGGAGAGGCTGGCCGCAGAGATCACCGCCTCTCGCCGCTTTGCAGAAGTCATTGCCAACCGCCTGTGGGCCCGCTTGATGGGCCGGGGGCTGGTTGCGCCAGTCGATGATTGGGAAGACAATCCAGCAAGTGATCCTCAATTGCTGGCCCTGCTGGCCGACGAACTGATTCGCCATGATTATGACCTCAAGGAACTGGCTCGAGTCATCTTTGCTAGCCAGGCTTACCAGCGAAAAGCAATTGATTTGCCAGGCGATGTGCCGTTGTATTTCCAGGGGCCTTATCGGCGCCGGTTGACGGCTGAGCAAATTGTTGACAGTGCTTTTCACTCGGTAGGCCAGCAGATGAAGACCGAACCATTGACGCTGGACATTGAAGGAACTTATGAGGCCAGTCGATTTTTGCATTTCGGCTTTCCGCAGCGTGCCTGGGAGTTTACCACGATGGGTAACGAGCGGGATCGACCCAGCCTGGCGATCCCCCGTGTGCAGGCCGTGGCCGACGTGCTCAAGGCGTTTGGCTGGCGAAATGCCCGTCCCGAACCGACATCGGAAAGAGAGGAAGCACCGAACTTGATCCAGCCGGGTGTGCTGGCCAATGGTACTGTCGGTGTCTGGCTGACGTGCCTGAGCGATGACAGTGGAATCACGAAGATGGCATTGGAATCAAGATCGGTTGAGTCTTTAGTGGATGATTTGTTTTTGAGACTGCTGACACGGTTGCCAACCCCAGCCGAGAAGCAACAATTCGTGGCCGAGTTGACCGTTGGATATGCCGACCGCGTGGTTCCCAAAGATCAGCTTCGGCCCGCTCCAGAGTCCAAACGATATCGCTATGTTTCCTGGTCCAATCACCTCAGCCCCGATGCCAATTCGATCAAGATCAAGTTACAGGAAGTTGCTCGTCGCGGTGATCCTCCGACGCGATTTTTGCGGTCAGCCTGGCGAGAACGGATGGAAGATGCGGTCTGGGCGCTGTTCAATAACCCCGAGCTAATTTTGGTTCCCTGAGCTGTCAGACGAGATAGAAACGATGACGACAACAAGATCAACCGTGAAATTCAATCGCCGCACTTTCATGCAGGCCTCCACAGCCATGGCAGCTTCCGGACTGGCGTTGCCGGCCCTGGCCAGTGAATCTCTAGCGAACACCGTGAAGATGGGGAAAGCCGAACACTGCATCATGATCTGGCTCGGTGGTGGCATGGCTCATATTGATACGTTTGACCCGAAGGCCATGGGAGATGCAAAGGCAAAGAAAGCAGGGTCGTACTATCGATCGATCGAGACCGTGGTACCGGGGATCCAGGTTTGTGAACACCTTGCCGAGACCGCAAAAGTGATGGACCGCGTTACGGCCTTACGCACCATTCACCATAATGTCATTGATGAACATGGTGCAGCAACGAATCGCATGCACACCGGGCGACCGACAAGTGGAACGGTGCAATATCCTTCCCTGGGTTCGATGATCGCCCACGGACGGGGCGCAGTCCAGGAAGGTGTGCCGGCCTACATGCTGATCGGATATCCGAACTTGACACGAGGTCCCGGGTTCCTGGGACAGGAGGCTGGCTACGTATACCTGACTGATCTAAAGACAGGTCCCGCAGGACTGGCTCGACCGGAAACGGTTGACTTGGCACGGCAGCAGCGGCGAGAAAAACTGCTGCGGTCTGTTCGCTTAACCGGCAAGTCACGATTTAAAAACGACGGTTTGTTTCGCGGTTACGATGCTGCGCTGGCGGAAAGCCTGCGGTTGTCCGGACCGAATTTCATGCGAGTCTTCGATCTCAAGAGCGAGTCGGCGGATTTGCGAGAAAGTTACGGGTCTGAATTCGGCCAACGCTGCTTACTGGCTCGTCGACTTTGTGAATCTGGAGTGCGATTCATTGAAGTTTCGCACAATATGAACTTTCGTAACGGGACCGGCTGGGATACGCACAACCAAGGACAACTCAAGCAGCATCTGTTAATCCAGGAATTGGACCGTGGCCTGAGTGCCCTGATCCGGGACCTGGAGTCCCGTCAGTTGCTGGACAAGACATTGATTATTATCAACTCTGAATTTGGCCGCCCGGCCCAGTTTGATTCAGGTGGTGGACGAGGGCATTACTCTAAGTGTTTTAGCATGGTGCTGGCCGGTGGTGGACTCAACCACTGTGGTGGCTATGGAAGTAGCAATGAACTGGCGATGGAGATCGTGGATAAACCAGTTTCGGTGCCCGATGCGTTTGCTACCATCCTGGCGACAATGCAAATTGATCCAAGCAAGAATCTTTATGACGGAGATCGTCCGGTTCCGATCACCGACCAGGGAAAAGTGATTCGCGACCTGCTCACTTGACCTTCCGCTTGGGTTTCAATCGCGAACGGTATTCAGGTCGCTCTTGCCAAGCCTTGAAGTAAGGTTCGTAAGCTTTGACCGTTGTCCAGAAGCGCGGCTCCGGTTCACCGGCGTTGATCTTGCCTTCCGGATAATCCTGGCCAGCAAAGCTTGCTTGCATCGATTGTTGCCAGGCTTTCATGGCGGCTTGCATCCGTTTGGCAACGGCCGGTTTTTCCCCCATCAGGTTCGTTGTTTCCCGCGGATCATTGGCCAGGTCGTAAAGCTCGAAGTTTTTTGGACCCTTGTCTCGCTGTTTGCCCACGTGTAACAACTTGTAGTTGTTGTCCAGCAAGGCCGTATTTCCGAAACAACTAAAGGGAATCGGTTTTTGTCGTTTACCTAACTCCCGGGTCAAAAGCCCTTTGAGACTGATCCCGTCCTGCGGTTGCAGCAACACCGAGTCAGGTAAACCTACGACCTGGGCGATGGTGGGAAAGATATCCATTGTGCAGGAAGGAAATTCGGTCGTCCGTGGTTTATCAATACCGGCTGGCCACTCGATGATCGCGGGCACGCGCAGGCCACCTTCGTAGAGGCTGCCTTTGAAGCCTCGCAGGCCACCGACCGTGGCTGGCGTGATCTTGGGTAAACCACCATTGTCACTGCAAAACCAGAACAGCGTATTGTCGGCGATTTTCAAGTCACGGAGGCCCTTGCGCAGGGCACCAATGCTGCGGTCCATGGCAACCAGTTCACCATAGTGATTTTGCGAGTTGGTATCCAAGTCGGCGAAGGCTTTTTTGTCTGCAGCGGCTGCCATCCAAGGGGAATGAGGCGTTCCATACCAGATCACGCTAAACGAGGGTTTTTCCTGGGCAGCTTGGGCGCCGATGAACTTGAGTGCTGCGGCGACAATAATTTCCGAGGAATCCCCTTTGAATTCAATGAACTTGCCCTGCCGACTCATGATCGGATTGCGATCAAAGAAGTTCGTGACCGAGAGCCACTGCCCAAAGCCAAAGACTCCTGGATGGTGGGTATCACTGGCAAACATGGGAACTCCCGGGCCACGCATGCCATTGAGATGCCATTTGCCGAAATGTCCGGTGGCGTAACCGGCCTTTTGCAACGCCGAGACGATCGTTTGTTCTTGTCGGCGCAGTGCGTAACCGTGGCTTTCGACCCCGGTTCGCATGTTGGAGCGTCCGGTCAGCACGCTGGCCCGTGTCGGGGAACAGACCGGTGCCCCGGCGTAAAAGCGATCGAAACGCAAGCCGGCAAGTGCCATGGCGTCCAGGTGAGGTGTTTTTAAAACCGGGTGGTTGTAGTAGCCGGTCTGTCCCCAGCCCATATCATCGGCCATGACCAGTACGATATTTGGGCGCGCCGCCGCGTGTGCAACGCTGGCCGCCAGTGAGACCAGCAGAATGACGGATAAGGCGAAATTGTTTTTCATGACGCTGCTTTTGTTGAAAGGTGAGAGAGGTTGTTTTCGACACTGTCGCGTATCGTACCATATGGTACGATCCTGCACATGAACGCGAATGAAAATACTGACCGGAGAAAAACATGAAGACGCTAACCAAAGAGATCTGGATGGAAGTGCCCGAGCGACGAGCGATTGTATCGATCCATCATGAGGTCGAGCGGCTTGTTGCCGAGAGCGGTATCCAGGATGGCATCGTTCTTTGCAACGCCATGCATATCACGGCCAGTGTGTTTATCAACGACAACGAGTCGGGCTTGCACGCAGACTACGAACGGTGGCTGGAAGAGCTTGTCCCCTTTAACGCCGGTAGCGATCCGGCGACCGGGGGTTATTTACACAACCGGACCGGCGAGGATAACGCCGATGCCCATCACAAGCGACAAGTGATGGGACGGGAAGTGGTGGTTGCCATTACCGAGGGGCAATTGCACCTGGGGCCCTGGGAGCACATCTTCTACTACGAGTTTGATGGGCGGCGTCGAAAACGCTTGCTGGTCAAGATAATTGGCCACTAAGAGAGAGGGCATACATGAACTATTCTATGGACTTTGGCCTCCGGGTATGTTGTAATGCCCAGCAAGTTTAGGAGCCAACGAGAGTCCAGAAAAGTCCGTTATACAATTGCGACTGTTTCAGGGAGAATCTGTCATGTCACAACTTAATCGACGTAAATTTCTCAAGACGACGGCAGCAGCCAGTACGGTCTTCCCTCTTTTTACCGTTGCTGGAACCAAGTCATCGGCTAAGGTACTGGGCGCTAACGATACCGTACGTATCGGTGTTGCCGGCATTAATGGGCGTGGCACGTCTCATATTTCGGGGTTTGCTCCACAAAAGAACGTGGAAGTTGCCTACCTCATTGATCCGGACAGCAGCCTGTTTGATTCACGCAGCAAGCGAGTCCGTGATGCGGGTGGAAATACGCCCAAGTGCGTACAAGATATACGAGAGGCACTGGAAGACAAGAACTTGGACGCGGTCTCCGTGGCGACCTGTAATCACTGGCATTCCTTGATCACGGTTTGGGCCTGCCAGGCAGGAAAAGACGTCTATGTTGAGAAGCCGATCAGTCACAATGTCTTCGAAGGTCGACAATGTGTTGAGGCGGCAAAGAAATACAACCGCATCGTGCAACATGGTACCCAACAGCGTAGTGATCAAAAACGAGCAGAACAGATTGCTGTTATCCAGTCAGGTAAATATGGCAAGCTGCTCGTCTCCAAGGGATATTGTTGCAAACCGCGCTGGTCGATTGGTTCCAAGCCGGTTACCAAGCCGCCGGCTCACCTGGACTGGAATGTCTGGTTAGGCCCCGCTCCCATGCAACCGTTCCATGCCAATCTGCATACGTACAACTGGCACTGGTTCTGGGACACGGGCAACGGTGATACGGGGAACCAGGGCGTCCATGAAATGGATGTGGCCTTGTGGGCCGTCAAGGGAGGCACTTTGCCCAAACAGGTCTGGAGTATGGGAGGACGTTTTCTTCCGGATGGCAAGGACCAGGGCGAAACCCCGAACATGCAACTGGCGGTTTACGATTACGGTGAAACTCTCGTTGTCTTCGAGACCCGTGGACTGGTTGGTAAGTCCGGTTCACCGCCACGCAATGTCAGCAACGAGTTCTATACGTCCGAAGGAATGATCAAGGGCTGGAACTTCTATCCGAAGAACGGTGGCAAGCCGGAACCGATTTCCGGCGGTAGTGCGAAGGTGACGCCGGGCGGTCCGTTTGGCAGCTTTATCGCGGCGGTCCGTAGCCGTAAGGCAGAGGATGTAAACTGCGATGCAGAAGTTGCTCACTACTCGGCAGCCCTTTGTCACCTGGCTAATATCTCCCACCGGCTCGGTAAGAACGTGCCGTTTAAAGCGGGCATCAGTGGGCGTAGTGACAATCAGCAAGTGAGCGATGCTTTTGACATGGTTGTCAACAACCTGGAGTCAGTGAAGATTCGCCTGACTGATTCTCAGTATACGCTGGGACGTGTCTTGGACTTCGATGCCAAGACGGAGCAATTCGTCAACGATGCCGAAGCAAATCAATTGTTGACACGACCGTATCGCAAGCCGTTTGTGGTGCCAGCACAAGTCTGATTCCGGTTTAATAAAAAGTGACAAGGTTACTTGAGTGATTAGAATTTGCGATGGAAGGAGCATCGATGGCCCCTTCCATCGTTTTTTTCGTAGCCAGGTGTATTGGTTTTCATGTCTGATGAATTTGATCCTTATCGAGAATGGCTTGGTATTGCGCCTGAGGAACATCCTCTTGATCACTATCGAATACTGGGAATCGAACAGTTCG
>Ga0310342_100001543_pt1 | contig 14360 bp, 10 predicted proteins | sample S15DNA20500_MG_FD_206155 | JGI IMG/M metagenome (GOLD analysis project Ga0310342, IMG submission 206155) | Marine microbial communities from station ALOHA, North Pacific Subtropical Gyre - S1503-DNA-20-500_MG | ecosystem: Environmental > Aquatic > Marine > Oceanic | place: Pacific Ocean: North... | reverse complement strand
ACTGGAAGCCGGGGAGATCGAAATCGGCTACGACAGATTGTCCGAACTCGTCAAGGCATTTGAAGGCACCCCCATGGCCAGGGAATCGGTCAAGCGCCTGAGGGCCGCCGAGCGCAATCCGAAGTGGAAGGATGCGATCAAGACCCTGAAGCACATCCGCGAGGCCGATGATCTGCTGGAAGAGGTGCGCGCCCATCTCGACGACGGCAAGCGCAAGAAAGCGCTCAGGGTCGCGAGGAAGATCCTGTCGCGCTACAAGGACACCCCTGCGGCCGTGGAGACGCGCAGGCTCTTCCCTGAACTGGATTAGGGCCGCGCCCCCATCCTGCGGGGCATTCAGCTCCGAAAAGCCTCGAGGACTGCATCCTCTCCGCACTCCCCGTGGGTTGTGGCCCGCCAGCGCTCCAGTGCCAGGTGTTTTTCCAGGGTCGGGCCGCGGCCTCCACGGACATCCCCTGTGTAGACCTGCAACTGGTCAACGAAGTCCTGCTCGAGGAACGCATCGAGCAGGGTCGGCCCCGCTTCGAGCATCAGACGCCGCACGCCCAGTTCCCACATCACGCCCAGCATGGATCTGATCGACGGACGCCCGGCGTCGGCTGCGGGCAGGCCGTGGCAGCGGGCCCCGCTGCGCTCGAGGGCGCGGTGGCGGGCAGGGCCAGCACCTGAGCGACAGATGATGTGCACCTGACCTGCCCCGACACCAGTTTCAGAACCGGCATCGAAGAGGCGCGCATCGGGAGGCGTGCGGAGATCCGGGTCGAGAATGACCCGCAAGGGCTGGGCGCACGACGCGCCGGGAATCCTCGCGTCCAGGCGTGGATCGTCCGCCAGTACGGTCCCGACCCCGGTGACGACGGCATCCACATTGGAGCGCAGACGGTGAACGGCCGCGGTGACATCCGGGCCAGTGATCCAGCGGCCATCGCCCACATCCGCCGGGGGCGATAGTTGCCCGGAACGGGTCTGCGCCCACTTTGCGATCACCCACGGCAAGGGGCGGCGCAGCCGATCGGGATGCATCCAGGTCAGAAAGTGAGGCGAGACGCGCTCGATGGGACTCGCTCCGGGCATCGGCTCCACCGCCATACCGGCCAGGGTCATGGCCTCCAGGCCCTTCCCGCGGTGGCGCGGATCCGGGTCGATCGAGCCCACGATGGCTGACGGGATTCCGGATGCGAAGATCGCGTCCACGCAGGGTGGTGTCTTCCCGCTGGAAGAGCAGGGTTCCATGGTGACGGCCAGGATGCAGCGAGGCAGGTCGATTCCGGCGGCACGCGCCGCTTCAATCGCCATGACTTCGGCATGTGGGGCGCCCCACTCCTCGTGGAACCCGCGTGCGACTACCTCGCCCTCGAAGAGCACGGCAGCGCCGACGCACGGGTTGGGGGCCACCCTGAAGCGGAAGGCCTGGGCGTCTCTGCCAAGTTGCGCGAGGATTGCGTCGCCACCGGGAACCTGATTCTCCCGGGCATGGCCCACGGCTCCGCCGCCGTCTGTCTCATCGCTGCTGATCGTTCCCATGGCCTATTCGGTGCCGGATTCTAGCGCCGCGCCCTTTCGCGGCGACGACTATGAGGCGAACATGGCCAGCCGTAGCCCGGATTCACAGGATCCGCAGTCCCCGAGCGCCTCGCCAGCACAGAAAGTCCAGCATGTCATCTACCACCACCCCCATTCGAGTCGCCGTGACCGGCGCTGCCGGCCAGATCGGCTACTCCCTGCTCTTCCGAATCGCCTCGGGTCACATGTTCGGGCCGGACCAGCCGGTTGCCCTGAATCTGATCGAGATCCCGGTGGAAGCAGCCATGAAGGCCATGGGGGGGGTTGCGATGGAACTTGATGACTGCGCCTTCCCGCTGCTGCGCGATGTGGTCCTGACCGACGACCCGGCCACGGGCTTCAGCGGGGCCAACTGGGCACTCCTGGTCGGCTCCAAACCCCGCAGCAAGGGCATGGAGCGCGGGGACCTGATCCGCGAAAACGGGCCGATCTTCACGGGCCAGGGACGTGCCATCAACGACAACGCCGCCGATGACGTCCGCGTGGTCGTGGTGGGCAACCCCTGCAACACCAACTGCCTGATCGCGATGCACTCCGCCAAGGACGTGCCCGACGAGCGCTTCACCGCCATGACCCGGCTCGATCAGAACCGGGCCCAGGCCCAGCTCGCCGCCAAGGCCGGGGTCCACTCCTCCGAGGTGCAGAACTCCCTCATCTGGGGCAACCACTCCGCCACCCAGGTGCCCGACTTCCAGAATCCCACCATCGGCGGCCGCCCGGTCCGGGAAGCCATCGAGGACCACGCCTGGCTCGAAGGCGAGTTCGTCCAGACCGTCCAGACCCGCGGTGCGGCCATCATCGGCGCACGGGGCCTCTCCTCCGCGGCCTCCGCCGCCAACGCCCTCGTGGACCACGTCCGCGATCTGCGCACCCCCACGCCAGCCGGTCGCTGGAACTCCGTCTGCCTGAAAAGCGACGGTTCCTACGGCGTCCCCGACGGCCTGATCTCATCCTTCCCGGTCACCTCCGACGGTTCGTCCCTCTCCATCGTCCCCGACCTGCCCCTGGACGCCTTCCACACCGAGAAGCTCGCCACCTCAGCCGAGGAATTGCAGACCGAGAAGGACCTGGTCACCGACCTCCTCGGCTAGGGGCCAGGCCCTAACTGCTCGCGGAGAACGCGGCCGACAGGCCGAAGGCCGTGGCCTCCTGCACCTCCAACCTCGCCGTGGTTCCCACCAGGGACCGGTCCCCGGGAACCTGGATGGGCAATCCGTGCAGGGTGCGTCCGCGCAGGATGCCCTCTCGACGGGCGGAGGTGTCCTCCAGGAAGGCCGAGGTCGTCTGCCCGATCCAGCCGCCCATGCGGGCCAGGGCGACGCGTTCCACCGTGGCCAGGAGGCGCTGGTTGCGCTCCTTCTTGACCGCCGTCGGGATGTCGTCTTCGACCCCGTGTGCCGGAGTGCCCGGCCGCGGGTCGAACTTGAAGACATAGCCCTGGGCGAAGCCGATTTCCTCGGCGAAGGCCAGGGTCGCCTCGAAGTCCGCCTCGCTCTCCCCGGGGAAACCAACGATCCAGTCCGTGCCGAGTTCAATGTCGGGAACCGTCGCGCGCAGGAGATCGACCCGCTTGCGATAGAGGTCCGTGGTGTAGCCGCGCCGCATCCGCCGCAGCACGTCGTCCGAGCCCGACTGCGCCGGCAGGGGCAGGAAACGGTCCATCTTGTCGCAGTCACGGATCGCCTCGGCCAGGGCCTGGGTGACGTAGGAGGGGTGCAGGGTGATCAGGCGGATGCGTGCAAGACCATCGATTTCCTGCAACTCGCGGATGAGGTCCGCCAGACCCGGCCGGCCCTGCCGGCCCAGCATCCAGGCAGCACCATCCTCCGGACGCGGCAGATCCTCGCCGTAACTGTTCACGGTCTGGCCCAGGAGCGTGATCACCCTGGCCCCTCCGTCGACCATCCAGCGCGCCTCGTCCACGAGGGCGGTGATCGAACGGCTTTGCACACGCCCGCGCACGCTCGGCACGATGCAGAAAGTGCAGTTCAGATCGCAGCCGCGCATCACGGCCAGGTGCCCGCAGAGTCCCCCGCGGTACTCCTCCCCCGCGCGTTCGACCGAAACCGTGGTATCGGTCTCCACATCCAGCAGGCGCGAAGGCGCAGTCCCCGCCCCACCGAGTCGCCTGCCCTCCAGCACCTGATCCACCATGCCGGGCAGGTCCGCGATCTTGCGCGTCCCACACACGATGTCCACGTGACCGGAACGGGTAAAGACATCCTCGCCCACGCGCTGGGCCATGCACCCCAGCACACCCACCACCAGGTCCGGCCGGCTCGCCCGAGTGCGCTTCAGTTCTCCGAGCCAGGACCACACCCGCTCCTCGGCGTGGTCGCGCACCGAGCAGGTGTTGAAGAGCACCACGTCCGCCTCGTCCATCTCGCTGACAATGCGGTGCCCGGCCTGCACGAAACGGCCCTCCACCAGGAGCGAGTCGTATTTGTTCATCTGGCACCCGAAGGTGACCAGGTGAATGCCCAGGGCTCCACCGGAAGCGGCGGTTGTGGAGATGGACTGGACGCGGGTGAGGGTCATGGTCGGGTTTTGGCTCGGCCCGAGCGGCCGGAACCCCCTTCGGGAGCGGCATTCTGCCAGAACGACCGCCCATGACGAACCGCTGCCTTGGATGGGCCGCTCCCAGGGCTACGATTGGGTCAGCCACCCGCCCATGCCCCTCGCCCCTATCCTCTTCCCGTTCTCCCCTGTGGGCGACCCCCTCCTCCCGGACGCTGACCCGCTCCTGACCCTGGCAATCGTGCTCATCGCCGGGGTGCTCTCCGGCGCCGCCGCCCGTGCCGTCCGCCTGCCTGGCATCACGGGCCAGATCCTGGCCGGCCTGATCCTCGGAGCCGGCATCCTGCACGTCTTCCCACCCTCGGCAATCCGCGGCCTGGAGCCCATGACCCACTTTGCCCTGGGTCTGATGGCCGTCACCGTGGGCGCCCACCTGAACATCAAGCGCCTGCGCAACGCCGGCAAGCGCCTCTCCATCCTGCTTCTGGCCGAGGCCACCGTCACCCCCGCCATCGTGCTAGCGGTCATGCTGCCCCTGGTCTACTTCATCCCGGGCATCGAAGGCGGCTGGCCCATGGCCCTGCTTCTGGCGGCCATCGCCGTATCCACCGCCCCTGCCACCATCGTGGCCCTGGTGAAGGAGAGCCGCGCCCAGGGCGTGTTCGTGAAGACCCTGGTCGCAGCCGTGGCCCTCAACAACGTGGCCTGCATCCTGCTCTTCGAGATTGCGCGCTCGGTGGGCAGCCTGGCCATGGTGCCCGAAGTCGGGCCGGCCGAGGCCATAGGCCTGCGCGATGTCCTGATCGCCCCCCTTGGCCAGTTCCTCTGGGCCGTCCTGTTCGGCGGCCTGGCGGCCCTGTTCATGGAAGGCGTCACCCGCTTCGTGCACCGCGCCGAGGTGGTCGCCACGGCCGGCATCGTCACGATCCTCTTGACCTCCGGCCTCTCCGACTACTTCAACGTCTCGCCCCTGCTCTCCTGCCTTGTGCTCGGCATGGTGCAGACCAACCTGAGCCCGTCCCGCGACAAGCTCGTCGACTCGATCTTCGCCAACTTCGAACCAGCCATCCTTGCAGTCTTCTTCACCCTCGCGGGGATGGAACTCTCATTCGAGCACATCGAGGTGGCTGGCCTTGTCGCCCTGGCCTACTTTGCAGCGCGCGCCGGAGGCAAGCTCCTCGCCGTCAAGTGGGCCATGAAGGCGGCTGGCGCCACCCAGCGAGTGCGCAGTTACCTGGGCATGTCACTCCTCCCCCAGGCTGGCCTTGCCATCGGCCTGGTGATCCTAATCCAGGAGGACCCCAACTTCTCTGGGAACGAAGCCTTCCTGGACATGTTCCTGGCTGTGGTCCTGACCGCGGTGACCCTGAATGAACTCGTCGGGCCGGTCCTGACGCGCACCGCCCTGACACGCTCGGGCGAATCGGGCAAGGACCGCACGCGTCTGATCGATTTCATCCAGGAAGAGAACATCATCACGAACCTCCAGGCGAGTTCCATGCACGAGGCCATCGAGAACATGGTCGACCTCATGCTCCGCTCCCACCACATGAAGAGCGTTTCCCGGGCGGCCCTACTCGAATCCGTGCTCACCCGGGAAGCCCAGGCTTCCACCTGCTTCGGAGGAGGCCTGGCAGTGCCCCACGCCATCCTGCCCGAAGGCCACGCCATGGTGGGCGTGATGGGACTCTCGAACCACGGTATCGACGTGCCGACCCCCGATGGTCGCCCTGTGCGCGTGATTGTCCTGCTTGGCACCTGCCCTGGCGAGCGCAGCCGCCACCTCCAGGTCCTGGCCGCCCTGGCCAAGGCAATCGGGTCGGACGCGGATTTCCAGAATCAACTCGCGTCGTCCGACACCCCGGCCCACGCCCACGACATCCTCCACGGCGAGGAATCCGAGAACTTCAATTACTTCCTCGAACATGAGTAGGCCGCCAGTGCCCATCCCCACCTCGGGGGACCATGCTGCGACCATGGAAGGCGCCCACGCCAGGATTCCCCTCGGCCGGCAGGCCATCCCCTGCAGCCGCCTGGGGATCGGTTCCAGCTATGGCCTCGACGCGGATGGGGTGCGCCACGCCTTCGACAGGGGCCTGAACCTCTTCTACTGGGGCACCTGGCGGCGCAACGCCTTCGGCGACGGCCTGTCGGACCTCGCCCGGACCCAGCGCGACTCCCTGGCGGTGGTCGTCCAGACCTACTCCCGGGTCGCTGCCCTGATGGGACCCAGCCTGGAGTCCGCCCTGCGACGCCTGCGCATCGAACAGGCCGACTTCCTGCTGCTCGGCATGTGGAATCGTTCTCCCCCGCCGCGCATTCTCGATCGTGCCCTGGAACTCGTGGAACGCGGCCTGGCCCGCTCCCTCATCGTGTCCTGCCACCGACGCACGACCTTCCCCCTTTACGCCGCCGACACGCGCATCGGGAGCATCATGGTGCGCTACAACTCCGCCCATCCCGGCGCCGAGGAGGAGGTCTTCCCGCACCTGGGCAACGCGCCCCCCGGGGTCATCAGTTACACGGCAACGTCATGGGGCCGCATCGTGGATCCAGAGAAGACGCCCCCGGGCGAGAAGACGCCGCGCGCCTCGGACTGCTACCGCTTCGCGCTGACGCGTCCCGAGGTCGACGTCTGCCTCTCGGGCCCCAGGGACATGGAGCAACTCGACGAGGCCCTGGCTGCTCTGGATCGAGGCCCCATGGACGCCGACCAGATCGCCTGGATGAAACGGGTCGGCGCTGCGACCGGCTAGGCGAACGGCACGCGGCTACTCGCCGACCACCAGTTCGTACACGCCGCGTTGCCCCGGGGTTTCCTCCACCGAGAGCCTGAGCCGGCGCACGACGAAGTCCGGAAAGCGCTGCCCCAGTCGCTCCAGCAGCACGCCGCCAATCCAGGCCGCCAGGTTTTCCGCACTGGTGTTGTTGATCGGCAGGATGAGGATGTCCTCCGCCGGCGCGGCGTAGTACCGCTCCCGGTAGCGCACCTCCACCACGCCATCCGGGCGGGTCTCGGTGCTCAGCTCGGAATGTTCCCCGGGCACGATCCAGTGCTCGTCAAGTTCGTCCACCAGTTCCCGGATGACGGGCTTCACGTGCTGGAAGTCCAGGACCAGGCCGTGCTCGGAAAGCAGCGCCTCCAGTTCGACCGTGACGCGATAGTTGTGGCCGTGCAGGCGTTCCGCGCTCCCGTCCGGAAAAATCAGGAAGTGGGCGACGGAGAACTTGAGGTACTGCTTCTCGACCTCGATGGACCAGCGTTCGGAGCGTGCCATGGCTTCTGCGCCCGGCAAGGAGCGCCGGACGCGGGGGATCCTAACCGCTCACCGTCCGGTGCGGCTGCCGAGCCCAGGAATCCTCGGGTTCCCTTCAAGCGCCACCCCGCCATGGGCCGATAGGTCCCATGCAAGCCCCCTGGAAATCGAGAGGAATTCATGAATCAACTGCACCGGTGGACCTCAGGGTTCTCCACCATGGAACTGGCGCTCGCCCTTTCCGCCATGACCATCGCAGCCGGAGTGATCGCGCCCCGTGTCCAGGATCACATGAGTGACTTGCGCGATGTCCGCCGCATCAGCGACATTGCCCACATCCAGGATGCCATCGAGTCCTATCACGCCGACAGGGGTGCCTGGCCTGCAGCGACGAGCAATCCCGCCTGCGGGGGCTGGGACGTCTCCCACGACGAGTCCTTCCTGGATGAACTGGTGGAGGGCGGCTACATGCCCGATCGCCTGGACGACCCGCTGAACGACGGCGAGCACCACTACCGCTATTTCGTCTACCCCGAGGGTTCCTATGGTCACGCAGGGGGCTCCCCCTTCTACGTGCTGGCCATCCGCCACTTCGAGACCGAGGAAGCGCGCCTGGCACACCCCGGCGGGTTTGCGGCCAAAGTCCGCGACTGGGGCCGCGAGTACGACTACGTGACGGGCTCCGACTGACCCGAGTCAGTTCGGGACCGGGCCAGGAACCTTCGCTTCCTGACCGCGCAGGACCGAGTTGTCGTTGTACAGCTTGGTCTGATCGATCTCCGGTGAGGCCAGCAGTGCCTCCGTGTCGATCTGACCCGACTGGCTGTAGGCCGCGAGAGCGTTGGACCAGGTCGTGCGCTCGATATCGGACTGGCTGATGCCCCGCTCGAGCATGAGCGCCGCAGTTCTGGGCACGCTGAGGGGATCGCTGACGCCCCAGTCCGCCGAGCTGTCCACAATGATGCGCTCGGATCCATAGCGTTCCACCAGGGAGCACATGCGCTCCGACCCCATCTTCGTATGGGGATAGATCGTGAAGGCGGCCCAGGCACCGCTGGAAAGAGTGTCCTCCACCGTCTCCTCGTTGTTGTGGTCGATGACCAGCCGTTCCATCGGAACCCCGATTTCCTTGGCGATGGCGATGGAGCGCTGGATGCCGCGCTTCTTGTCCCGGTGGGGTGAATGGACCATCACCACCATCTCGTTCTCGACCGCGAATTCGAGCTGGCGCACGTAGGCGCGCTCCTCCGCCGGGGTGATCTCGTCAAACCCGATCTCCCCCACCGCCACCACGCCTTCCTTCAGGGCATAGCGCGGCAGGAGTTCCAGCACCTCATCCGCCAGGCGTTCGTTGTTGGCCTCCTTCGAGTTCAGCCCGATGGCACAGAAGTGGGCGATGCCAAACTGCGAGGCACGGAAGCGTTCCCAGCCGATCAGGCTGGCGAAGTAGTCCTCGAAAGAACCGACGGTCGTGCGCGGTTGCCCGACCCAGAAGGCGGGCTCGATGATGGCCCGGATCCCCGCGGCGGCCATGGCCTCGAGGTCGTCGGTGGTTCGACTTGTGACGTGAATGTGTGGATCGAAGAATCTCATCGCCCTAGCTGGCATCCGCCTCCTCGGGGTCGAACGAGCGGAAGGTGCGTGAGGATACATCGCCAGCGAGTGCGCGTTGCATCGCTTCTCGAACCAGCACGTCCGCTTCCAGCTCGACCACCTCCTGGATGCGGTCCGTTTCCCCGGCCCGCGCCAGGGCGACCGCCGCCGCCGCGCGCCCTTCCCTGTGCGCGTTGGCGCTGTCCATCTCATCGACGAGGGCTGAAAGGCCCCGTTCGCCCCCGTGCACGCCCAGGCACAGCCACAGATCCGGCTGCACCTCGCGGCCCGCGCTACGCCGTTCCTCCGCAAGGTCGAGGGCCATGCGCGCCAGATCCTGATCCACGCGCCCGTCCAGGCCCCACATACGCCACAGTGGCGCCCCCACGAAGACGGACTTGATCACCATCTGACGGTAGGACTCCTCGCTGAAGCACTGCTCCGGATAGGGCGTGTCCAGGGCGCAGGCATCGAAGACCGAGCGCATGTTGGTGCGACAGCCTTCCCCCGCCCGGGCGACGAACCTTTCGGGGGACGGCAGATGGGCCAGGGACCGGTAGAGGGCGCAGGCCTCCCCCTCGTCCGCCGTGCGCAAGACCTCCTCGATGGCTTGCTCGCCACCATCCCCGTCCAGATCCGGCCTTGAGAGCACCAGGACCACCCGCAGGGCATCCAGCAAGGTCCACCAGCCAGGGTTCCAGCCTTCCAGGGCAGCGCCCGCCCTGGCCCGCTCCTGGGAGTCTGGCGCCAGGGGGACCCGCCGCGCATGGCGTGAAGCCAGGGCGATGAGGGCGCAAAAACGCCCAGGATCGGTGCCCGTGCCTACTTCCTTCCTCGCACGCCCGAGCCAGTCCGCGGCGGGCGGGGTGAGGCGCGGGGCGAGCATGTGCTCCAGGCACTCCAGGGTGGGAGGCGTGCTCATGGGGCACATGATGGGGTCCAATCCGCCCAGGTCCAGGGGCCACGAGGTTGGTAATCTCTCGGACCCTCGATCCTTTCATCCCCCCACAGCTCACCAGCCATTCCGATGACCCACGGCGCCTTCCAGACCCCTGACCCCACCAACGAGCCGGTTCGCCCCTACGCCCCCGGCGACGCGCAACGCGCCTCCCTGGAGGCCCAACTGGACCGCGCCCTGGCCGAGACGGTGGACGTGCCCCTTCTCATCGGCGGCGAGGAGGTGCGCACGGGGAATACCCGCGAGATGGTCATGCCCCACGACCACGGGCACGTCCTGGGCACCTTCCATCAAGCGGGCGAGGCCGAGGTGGCCCGGGCCATCGAAGCGGCCGAGACCGCCCGCCCGGCCTGGAACGCGCTGAGCTGGGAGGAACGCGCTGCGATTTTTTTGCGCGCCGCCGAACTGCTCACCACCACGTGGCGCGACCGGATCAACGCGGCCACCATGCTCAACCAGTCGAAGACCTGCCACCAGGCCGAGATCGACGCAGCCTGCGAATTGATCGACTTCTGGCGCTACAACGTGCGCTTCGCAGAACGCCTCTACCAGGAGCAGCCCGAGTCATCCCCCGGCTGCTGGAACCGTCTCGAGCACCGCCCCCTGGACGGCTTCGTCTTTGCGATCACACCCTTCAACTTCACGTCCATCGCGGGGAACCTCCCCACCGCGCCGGCGCTGATGGGCAACACCGCGGTCTGGAAGCCCGCTTCCACCTCGGTGCTCTCCAACTACCTCCTGATGCAACTGCTCCAGGAAGCTGGCCTTCCCCCGGGGGTCATCAACTTCGTGCCCGGCTCCGGCGCCACCGTCGGTGATCCGGTCCTGGCCGATCGTCGCCTGGCGGGGGTGCACTTCACCGGCTCGACGGCGGTCTTCCAGAGCATCTGGTCCACCGTGGGCAAGAACATCGCCCGCTACGGTCAGTATCCGCGCCTGGTGGGCGAGACCGGTGGCAAGGACTTCGTCTTCGCCGACCCCTCCGCCAACCCCGACGCCCTGGCCATCGCACTTCTCCGAGGCGCCTTCGAGTACCAGGGCCAGAAGTGCAGCGCGGCCAGCCGCGCCTATGTGCCCGAGAGCCTCTGGGCTGGGGTGAAGGAGCGACTGGGTGACGAGTTGTCCAGCGTGCGCGTCGGCGACGTGCGCGACTTCGGCAACTTCATGGGTGCGGTCATCGACGCGTCCTCCTTTGCCACCCAGAAAAACGCTATCGCCGCCGCGGGCCAGGCCGGGCAGGCAGCAGAGGTGGTCCTCGGAGGCGAATGCGACGACTCCACCGGCTGGTTCGTGCAGCCCACCGTCATCCGCGCCAACGATCCCGACTACGACAGCATGAAGACAGAACTGTTCGGTCCGGTGCTCACGGTCCACGTCTATCCGGACGCAGACGTCTCCGATGCCCTCGAGCTCTGCGCCAATGGATCCGAGTACGCCCTCACGGGAGCGGTCTTCGCCGACGACCGCTACGCCGCCCGCCACGCCATGGAGCGCCTGCGCTTCGCGGCCGGCAACTTCTACGTCAACGACAAACCCACCGGGGCGGTCGTCGGCCAGCAACCCTTCGGCGGCTCACGCGCCTCGGGCACCAACGACAAGGCCGGCTCGATCCTGAACCTCATGCGCTGGGTCTCCCCGCGCACGATCAAGGAGACCTTCGCGCCGCCCACCGACTGGCGCTACCCCTTCCTGGGATAGGGCCTGTCAGAAAGCCCTGACCCGCAGGGCCCTGAACTCCACCGTACTACCCTCGTGGTGCTGTTCGAGGCGAATGGGCCCCGCCTCCGGCAAGCGACCGGGGTCCAGGTGATCGGTCACCCGGATCCCGTTCAGATCCACGGTGATACGCGTGCCGCCGGCCTCCGCGCGGCAGGCCATGGACAGTTCGAACCAGGTGTCGGGGGCGAGCAGGTGCGTCTTCACCGGAGCCAGGCCCACCAGACTGCCGGTCTTCTCCGGGTCGGGGAACGAGCAGTTCAGTTGCACCTCGTGGTCCCCGAACAGGATGCCCGAGTTGCCCCCGTCCGAGAGTTTGACCTGGGCACGCAGCTCGAATTCCGCCAGGTCCGAGCGTTCGCTCACCAGGAAGTCCCGCGGCCCGGCCCCCTCCAGGACGCCGTCATCGTTCAAGACCCAGGACTCCGTGCCCTCGAACTCCACGATTTCCGGATCGAAAAGGGGTGTCCAGCCCTCACCGTCCGCGTCGGTAAGTCCGAGCCAGTAGAGGGAAACACCCTCGCCCATGTTCTGGATGACCCACTCGAAGTGCGCAGCGGTGGGCAGCACCGCCAGGTCCGCGCCCTGCTTCCGCGCGTAGTCCCGGGCCTGGAACCAGTCCATGGCCCGCGGGGTGCGGCCGTAGAAAAGACCATCGCTGTCTGAATGCACCCAGTCCGTGCCGCCGGCCTCGGGCCCAGTGTCCCCGGCCTCGGTTGCTTGCAGCAGGCCATGGGCGCGCCCCTTCAAGGCGTGCAGATCATTGAGGCGCCTGCGCCCGACCCGCAACACGGCGTGGTCCTCACCACCCGCGGCATCATTGGGTTCTCCGCCGTCCCAGGAGGCGTGAACCAGGGGCGTGCCGTCGATCCAGTGCCAGCGCCCTTCCGAGTCGTGGGGCGAATTGCGGGGCCTGACCCTGATGGCCCCCAGGGCGAAGGACCCCAGACCACCGCGCAGGGTCAGGGGGGCGAAGGGCACCTCCTCGAGGGCGTCACCGGTGAATTCCACGGGCCCGTGAACCTGGAGGGCATCCACCCGGACGTACTCGATGCGCGCCGCCTCGGTGCGCTGGCCGTCTGCATCGAAGCGCGGTGCCCGGAAGCCGATGGACACGTCGTGCCACGCCCCTGCCCCGCGGAAGGTATTGACGCTGGGCATGCGGCCGGCAGCACCCGCACCCGTCGCCCCCAGGATGGACGCAAATGCGCCAGCCGTCGGGGCGCTGCCCACCGGACCGGAACGGAACGAGACCGGGTAGCGCCCCATCAAGAGCACCTCGGTTGCACCGCCTTCGGGGAGCATCAGGCCAAACTCCAGATCGATGTCACCCAGATCGTGGTGGCCCACAAAATCGCTGGAAGCGGGATAGCCGCTGTTCACCAGCGCGCTGTTCCCCTCGGTGATGACCAGGCGGGTGGGATCGACCGGGTCAACCCGCGCGCCACAGAGTTCCCAGCCCTCCGCATCCCAGGCATCGAAGGCATCGCCCCAGGTCAGGCGCAGCCAGCCCTCCTCGTCGTTGGCCCGTGCGGGTGGCGGCGGGACCACCTTGGCCACGTGCTCCGCACTGAGCGGTCCCGCGGGCAACTGGTTGACGGTGTAGGCAAACTCGTTGTGGAGCATGGGCCGGCCCTCTTCATCCACCGCACCGCTGAGAGCGACGCGCACACAGTGGCCGGACTCCAGCCCGTCCAAAACGATCCTGGCGCTCATGCGGTCGGCGGCGAGTTCCAGGGAGATGACCGGCAGTGCGGTCAGGTCGCGCTCGGGCGAGCCATACTCCCACCAGTAGTCGTAGTCGTACTGCACCGCCCGGGCTGTCGGGGCTGCGTCCACCGCCAGAGCCCGGCTGAACTCCAGCTTGAAGCCATCCTGCTGCAACCGGACGTGCTCGATCTCCAGCGGTGTCACACCCGTCCAGCGCACCCGTGCGATGCCACTCTCCGGCCCGGCGCCGCCCCAGCCCCGGTTGGTCAGCCCGCAAAACAGCGTCCCATCGGGGGCGAAGGCCACCCGGATAGCGGATCCGACCCCGGCGCGCAGGGGGAAGCAGGCGCCCTGGTACTCACCGCGCACCTTCTCCAGGTCGGCCCGGATCAGCGCACCGTTGGTGAGTTCGGCCACGATCAGCTGATCGGCAAAGGGCCCGAAGGCTCCGCCGGTTGAATCGTGCACCAGACTGCCGGCGGAACGGGACCAGCCGTAGGGAAACCAGAGCGCGGGGCGCGTGCGCTCGTCCGGGGGTGGCATCTCCAGGCTCGGAATGGTCTGGCTGGCCTGATACCCATCCGTCCAGCGCAAGGAGGCGGGATGGCCATAGAAGCGGTCTTTTTGGATGTGGAAGAGGGGCCCGGCGGGCATCCAGTCCCCCTGGTTGTCCGTGGCGAAGAGGTCACCGGCCGCGTTCCATCCCAGGCCACAGGGACTGCGCAGCCCCCAGGCCCAGGGGGTGGTGGTGCCATCGGGCCCGACCTTCAGCACCCAGCCACGCCAGGGGGCCACCGACCCACCGGCCCACCAGTTCGGACTGAAGAAGCCCACGTTCAGGCTGATGAACATGGACCCGTCCGGGGCCACCGGCAGACCGAAGGCAAACTCATGGTAGTTGCCGGACAGACCCCACCCATTGGCCACGGTCTCGATGCGGTCACAGGCCCCGTCCCCGTCCACGTCCATCAGGCGCGAGATCTCGCCTCGCTGGACCACGTGCAGCACGCCGTAGATCACAGCAAGGCCCAGGCCCTCGTCCAGGC
>Ga0310342_100001542_pt1 | contig 14360 bp, 14 predicted proteins | sample S15DNA20500_MG_FD_206155 | JGI IMG/M metagenome (GOLD analysis project Ga0310342, IMG submission 206155) | Marine microbial communities from station ALOHA, North Pacific Subtropical Gyre - S1503-DNA-20-500_MG | ecosystem: Environmental > Aquatic > Marine > Oceanic | place: Pacific Ocean: North... | reverse complement strand
CGCCGCCGGCATCGCAGCCGCCGCCAGCATCACCGCCGCCGCCAGCATCGCCGCCGCCGCCAGCATCGCCGGCACCGCCAGCATCGGCATCGCCGCCGGCATCGCAGCCGCCGCCAGCATCGCCGGCACCGCCAGCATCACCGCCGCCGGCATCGCCACCGACAGCGCCAGCTTCTTCTTCTGGAGCTGATTCAGGGATTTCTTCGAACGCCATTTCACTCTCTCCTTACACGTGACATGCAGCTGGAGAACTCCAGCCTGACAGCGTAGTTAGACGGCGGGTCGTTGGATGTCAATCGACCCAACTGGCGTTCCAGTGCGTGGCGAAACGACACGATGTGGATTGGCATCGAGTCGTTTCAGGCGTGGCTGATCGGATAGGACTTCTCGTCGATCTCGATGGCCCGCGATGTCTGCAGGCGGCCGTATCCCCGTTCCTGGAACAGCGGCAGCAGCCAGCGTTCGCGTGTCAACGATGTCCCCGCGTCGGACTCGGCCAGGCTCCCGGTACTGTCACGGAAGTGGCGCCACGCCGCCTGGCACACGTTGCACGATCTGGCCACCGCCTCGCTGAGGTGTTGGCTGTCGGCCAGGTGGTCACCCCGGGTAGCTCCGGGTCGTCGTCCACCGCCCGTGTCAGCAGGTCCACCGGGAGCAACAGCCCGGCGGTCTTCACGGTCACCAACGGGTTCCGCGAGCGGCAACGCCTCTCACTCGGGGCGGTGGGAAATGAGGTGCAACACCGCGGCCGGAAGACAGCCCGGATTGTCACGATTCGAAGAAGTCTACTGCGCCGGTATCGAGTTGATAGCAGGCAGGGATGACACGTATCTGGTTGTCTTGCACCGCTTTTGACAGGATGGGATCTTGTCGTTCCAGCAAGTGCACCACTCGTTTGACGTTGCAGTGGATTGCGTTTTCGAGCGGATCCCCGTCCAGGTCTTTTGCTTCCTCGATCGCCGGTTGAATGGCGTCAACGATCGAATGGATCTGTCCTGGACCGTCGTATCCTTGCAAGGCGGCGGTCACGGCGCCACAGCGTTGATGTCCCAGGACGACGATAAGTTGCACACCCAGGTGTTCGACAGCGTATTCCAGGCTGCCGTTGTTTTCGGGACTCGTCACGTTGCCGGCGACGCGAACGACAAACAGTTCACCGATGCTGGTGTCGAACGCCAGTTCAGGAACCGCTCTGGAATCGGCGCAACCGAGGATCGCCGCAAACGGCTTCTGGCCGTCAATCAGGGATCGACGCGTTTCCGGTGCGGTATGTGGATGCAGACTTTCGCCACGTACGTATCTCGCATTTCCATCCTTCAATCGTTGAATCGCTTCATCTGCGGATATCACAGGCCTCACTCCTCAGGAGACAGGTCGGGGTTTGACTTTGGTGAACGGGAATGAGGTCCTGTCTTCTGACAGGCGAATGCATCCCTGGCGCGAGATGCTCCCTCAAGGATGAAGTTCTTGCTCTGCAATCTCTTCCACCGATTCCTCTGCGTCCAGGATGTCCAAGTGTTTGGGGTCGAAAAATCGGTTCATTGACATCCGGAACGGGACCAGGAGCGCGATCAGGAGAGGGAAGAAAATCCCCAGGGCAAACCCCTGTATCTTGGTGGTCTTGAGAATCCAGAGTGACACGAGGCCCAGAAGTTGTAGCGCGGTAAAAGCGTGGATTGTCTTGAGTGGGACGGTCCGGATGTAGTGGGTTTTGGGATAGAGGGCCGGATCGGTAATCCACAGTCGGATGCGGTCGAAGAAGTCGTTGCCGCCCAACGTGGCAAATCCCATGAAAAGAAACAGGCCGAACAGTACCGCATTGGGAATCAGGTTGACGAGCGGCAGTAGGAGTAATGAGGCTCCGATCAGGAGGTGAACCACCAATGGAGAAATGCGATTCTCCCGGACTTCCTTGATGCGTTCCCGCGTTTCGCCACCAAGATTGACGGTCTCGGTCGTGGCCAGGCTTTTGACGTGGTTCAGCGCATGCACCGTCGCTGCGACCATCCAGGGAAGGCCAAACGGCGAACCGATCAACGTAATCAAACCAACCACCAACAAGTCGAGGTGGAAGCCGGCGCCCTTCACCAGACGATTTCCCGGCGAGTTGACGAGCCGCGTGGTGATGTTCTGATCCAGGTAGAGAAGGATGGTTGCCATCAAGGCGGGAATGATGGAAGCGAAGATGATCCATGTGGGGATCGAGAACATGTCGACCAGGATGGGTGGTGCAAATGTTTCCGGCACACCGGCAACGTTCAATGGGATTCCATCGGGAGTGCCGATCTGGATTGTGCTGTCGCCCAGCGAGAGGTCTGCGTGCAGTGCACCAAAAGAGACTGCGACCACGGTCATGACGACAATTGCGATGGTTGGTCCGAAATCTGCCAGAAATTCACGCAGCGTCCAGCTCAGGTAATTGCTGTTGCGAAACGCCTTGAGATTTCGCGCAATCATGAAGGTTCCCAAGGCCAGCACGAGGGTCAAGAACGCCGTGTCGTGTGAGACCTGGTCTTGCCCTTTGAGCGGAACGGTAAAGGAATTGACCACGTCCTTGATGGCTTCCACGATGAAGATCACCGCAACCAGTGCAGCGAAAATTTCATCAGTGAAACGCGTGAAATATTTCATCAGGTAACTGAGATCGGTGACCGCGCAAATGATGAGCAAAACACCCGACCACACCCCCACCCATGCATAGGTGGGCAGAAAATCGATGCCGGCGCTTTCACAGGTCATGTAAAGCAGGCCCGTGAAAATGACGATGGGACCCGTGCCGCCGAGGATCGTGAGAGGCTGGCCAGAGAACAACGCGAAAGAGACGCCACCGATGGCGGTGACGATCAGCATCTCGGTTGTGCCAATTTCTCCGTTGGTGGCGACCGACGTCAAAAGCCCAAAGGCAACCGCGTTGGCCAGACACGCGAAAAACATGAAGAGGGAAGACGCGAGTACCTTGGGGTGGAACCCCTGGGAGAAATCGCTCGCGTAATGGGGAATTCGGCGTTTGATGTCGTCGATCAGGCCCCCGCAAAAGCGGCCAGTTCGCTCGAGGCCTTGGTTCGGTTCGTTCATGTTTTTACCCAGCTAACCTTCTTCGCCGGTTTCGGTGCCAGCGGTGCCAGAAACCAGGGACATGATCGTGGTCCCCCGGTTTTCGGAATGATCGTCCGCGCAATCGCGGCCGGTCGACGAACGTCGAATGGCGGCTGCTCGGACGAGCGCCGCTGCATGCCTGCAAGGGCTGGCAGACATGCCATCCGAAATCGCTAACAGATCAAAGGTGCCGGTAGCCCGTTGGGCAGAAAGTGGCCGTCACCAAAACGGGTTGATTTCGTGTCGACGTGACATCGAGACGTGTGATCAACCGGATGGAATGAGGCCTGTTGCCGGTGCTTCGTAACACGGAGCGATGATCGCGTGCCGACGAACTCCTCGGACTTCTCGTTCTCGCGCTCCTCGAGAGGGGACTCGCTCGCTTCCACCTCGAACAGGATCACGGGAGACAGCCCCGAAATGCCCACTCCCAGCAGAAGCAGCACTGCGGCCATTGTCCGCCACAGATTTCTACCGCCAAGAGATGTTCTCCTGACAGGATTGCGGCCCCAAAGCGGCTGTCTCATTCGAGAACTCATTCAGGAGAAACGACCGACACGCCTGTCATCTCAGACAGGCCCACGGATTTCATCAGCGGTCGCGGTTACTAGACGAGTATTCCCTGGCTGTTCGTATCGGTCGAGAAGGAACATCACCTATAGGCTACCGCCAAATCGGTTCACCCATTATGCGGTTCTAAATCCGGTGCAGCAACCCGGCGTTTTGCCCTCGCGCGGGGGCGCACGTTGACACTGACTTGTCGGTGCTCGTGAGAGCACGCTCGTAGGTGCGGCATGTGCTTTGTCTCGCCCTGAACGGCAGGCCAGACTGCCGCCGGACTTGCCGGCCGACGGAGTGATGTCATGAAGCGATGCCTCGTGGGTTTTCTGTCGATCGTCGTGCTGCTCGCACTGTTGAGCCAGCCCGGCATTGCAGAAGAGGCTCGGAAACAGAGACGGCTGCCGACGCTGCTCACGATTGACTGGAAGAAGGGGCCCAATCTTCCACAGGGATTCCAGGACAGCCAGGGAGACATCATTGGCGACTGGCTGATCTCGGCGGGAGGATTCTGCAGTGGGCAGAAGGGGGTACCGGGCAAGCCGAAGACATATCCACGCGGCTTTCTCAAGAAGGTCTGGGCTCTCAATCTCAAGTCGCCGGCCAAGGGGTGGCGTGAACTGCCGGAAGTTCACGGCGATGCTCGTCAGGGCATGCAGGCCATCGCTGTCACCAGCGATTCGCGAGGCGATCCTGGCGTTGCTCAGGGCGGCCAAGTGAGCCAGGCGGACGCCGCCGACGCATCCACTCAGGCCCGTCTCGACACTTCCAGCATTTCGGACTAAACTTCCAAACTCTGGAGTTCAGTCCTCGACCATTCCCGAAGACTTTGAGCACGCACGGTGTCCCGCGCGACCGAATCCGGCCCGACAAATCGACCACGGAGCTCGCGACGTCACGTCGCATTGCTGTCGGTTACCCTGGCCACTGCCTGGATGTTGTGGTCCTGGCATTTCGAATCATTGTTGCTGATGTTCGGCGCCCTTTCGTGCTTGGCCGTCGTCTTGCTGGCCTGGCGGATGCGGATCATTGATGACGAGGGGGAACCTCTGCTGCGACTGGGACTGCGGCCTTTTTCCTACATTCCCTGGCTGATGTGGCAGATCGTGCGATCCAACGTCGACGTCGCACGCCGGATCCTCTCGCCGGATGTTCCGATCAGCCCGAAGTTGATCGAGGTCCCGGCCAGCCAGAGGACCGATCTTGGCAAGGTCATCTATGCCAACTCGATTACGCTGACACCCGGTACGATATCGATCCGGATACGCGACGGTATGATCCTGGTCCACTCGCTGAGCGAGGAGGCAGCCGACGAACTGCTGCAGGGCGAAATGAACCGCCGGGTTCGCGCTTGCGAGGGAGACGCCTGATGCTGATCGTTTCGCTGTTCGCGATCGTGGCCACCATGCTGCTGGCGCTGGCACGGGCCCTGCTGGGCCCAACGGTTTTCGACCGCATCCTGGCCGCCAACACGTTTTCGACCAAGACGGTGCTGTTGATTGCGGTGCTGGGTTTCATCACGAACCGCCCTGATTTTCTCGACCTGGCACTGGCCTACGCCCTGATCAACTTCGTCGGAGCCGTGGCCGTGCTGAAGTTCGTCCGCTATGGCAACTTTGCCCAGGCAGAAATTGAACTGGAGATCCCGCGAGACCCGAACGAGGCACCAGCGTGAGCGACATTCTGCTGATTGTCTCCGGTGTGCTCGTCATTTCCGGGGGCTTCTTCCTGATCACGGGTGGAATCGGCCTGCACCGCCTGCCCGATTTCTACAGCCGGACCCACGCCGGTGGCCTGACCGATACGCTCGGTGCCGGCCTGACCCTGCTCGGCCTGATCTTCTACGCAGCGGCCGAGCAGTCGGGAGACTGGGGCCTGGTGGTCGTCAAGTTGATCCTGATCCTGGTTTTCCTGTTCTTCACGTCTCCCGGTTCAGGCTATGCGTTGGTGCGGGCGGCCTTCACCCAGGGTCACAAGCCACGCCTGGGCATCCAGGTTCCTGAAGACCGCCTGTGGGACGGGGAATTGGTTCGTGAGAATGAACTGTAGCGTGCCGGAGGATTTGCGATCAGTTCTCTTGTTGTCGATGTGATCCTGTTGACCCTGCTGGTCGCCACGGCAGTGGCCATTATCGTGCTGCGCGACCTGTTCGCCGCCGTGATGCTCTCGGGCATCTTCAGCCTGCTCTCGGCCAGCCTGTTTGTCGTCATGGATGCCGTCGATGTGGCCTTTACCGAAGCTGCCGTGGGTGCGGGCATCGCCACGGTGCTGATGCTGGGGACGCTGACACAGACACCGACACGGGAACGACCGGCTCCTCGCCTGAATTGGAGTGCGCTGGTCGTCGTCGTGCTGACCGGAACCGCACTCGTCGTCGGAACGCTCGACATGCCCGGCTACGGCGACCCCGCGGCGCCGATCCACCAGCACGTCGCCCCCGAATACATCGAACAGAACGTGGGGAAGCTGAGCGGTCGTTCAGAGACCGGGGACGACTTTCACGGACACGTGCCGAACATGGTCACGGCCATCCTGGCAAGCTATCGGGGTTACGACACTTTCGGTGAATTGGCGGTCATCTTCACCGCTGGAGTCGGCGTGATGCTGCTGCTCTCCGGCGTGCCGCCAACCTCCGGCGACACGCCGGAAACCGATCCCGCCGAAAGCGAAGCGGGGGTGGATGCATGAGAACACACTTCATCCTGCGGGTTGTGGCGAAGATCCTCATCCCCTTCGTCCTGCTGTTTGCTCTCTACGTCCAGTTCCACGGCGACTTCGGACCCGGTGGCGGGTTCCAGGCGGGCGTGATCTTCGCCGCCGGCATCATCCTCTACACGCTCGTCTTCGGACTCGAAAACGCCCACGCAGTTTGTCCGAAACGGGTACTGGAATGCCTGGTTGCCGGCGGGCTGCTGCTCTACGGACTCGTCGGCACGGTCGGCATCCTGCTGGGCGACCGCTTCCTCGACTACTCGGTCATCGCACGCCACTCGGGCCAGCACATCGGCATTCTGCTGGTCGAACTCGGTGTCGGTGTCACCGTCGCCGCCGTCGTGGTCTCGATCTTCTTCCTGTTTGTCGACCGGGGGCGTCACTGATGGGGTTGTTCAACTACTGGACAGTGATCGTGCTGATGATGATCGGGTTCTACACGGTCATCGCGCGAAACAACCTGATCAAAACGATGATCGGCCTGGGGATTTTCCAGGTTTCGGTCTTCATGCTCTACATCAGCATGGGCAAGATCGCTGACGGCACGGCACCGATCCGTGTACAGCCGTCGGCCGGAAACGAGGCCTTCTATTCCAATCCGCTGCCGCACGTGTTGATCCTGACGGCGATCGTTGTCGGCGTGGCGACCACCGCGTTGGGACTGGCACTGGTCATTCGTATCCGGGAGGTGTACGGGTCGATCGAGGAAGACGAGATCCTGGAAATGGACCGAGATTCGTGAACCCCGATCAACTTCCCGTCTTGCAGGTGATCCTGCCCCTGCTCGCGGCGCCTTGTTGCCTGTTGCTGCGCCACAGTCGACTGGCCTGGTGCTTTGCCGTGCTGGTCGGCTGCTTGTCGCTGCTGATCGCGGCCACGCAACTGCACGCCATTCACACCTCGACCTCCGGCAGCATCTCCTACGAAATCGGTGGCTGGGCTGCCCCCTGGGGCATCGAGTATCGGCTGGACCGGCTCGGCGGAATGGTACTGCTGGTGCTGACGTCGATTGCTGCGGTCACGCTGTCGGTGTCGCGGCGGTTGCTGCAGGACGAAGTCCCCGAAGACCGGCATCACCTGTTCTTCGCCATCTTCCTGCTCTGCCTGGCCGGCCTCTCGGGCATCGTCAGTACCGGTGACCTGTTCAACGTGTTCGTCTTCCTCGAAATCGCTTCGCTCTCCAGTTATGTGCTGATCAGCTTGGGTCGCAGTCGCCGCGCGCTGGTCGCGGCATTCCAGTACCTCGTGATGGGAACCATCGGCAGCACGTTCATCCTGATCGGAATCGGCCTGGCCTACATGATGACCGGCACGTTGAACATGGCCGACCTCTCCGAACGCTTGACGATGACACTTGGCAGCGTCTACGCCGAGGGCGCCTCGATCGAGAATCCCGAATTGCCGGTCAACCAGACACGTACGATCTTGGCGGCATTTGCGTTCCTGACGGTCGGGCTGGCGCTGAAGCTGGCACTTTTCCCGCTGCACGCCTGGTTGCCCAATGCCTACGCGACCGCCCCCGCGGTCGTCAGCACCTTCCTCTCGGGCACCTCGACCAAGGTGGCCTATTACGTGCTGCTGCGGGTGATCTTCACCATCTTCGGCGTGGCCTTCACGTTCGAGCAGGTCGGATTGCAGTACCTGCTGACTCCCTTGGCGATCTCGGCCATCCTGGTCGCCTCGACGATCGCCATTTACCAGGGCGACCTCCGTCGAATGCTGGCTTATTCCAGCGTCGCGCAGATCGGGTATCTCGTGCTGGGCCTGAGCTTCGGGACCGAGGCCGGTCTTACCGCCGGAATCGTTCACCTGTTCAACCACGCCTTGATGAAAAGCGGCCTGTTCCTGGTGGTGGGCTGCATCGCCACCAGGCAATCCGGCCTGACGCTCGAGAGCATCCGCGGCCTGGGACGGCGGATGCCGCTGACGATGGCGGCCTTCGTTGTCGGCGGCCTGGGCCTGATTGGTGTTCCGTTGACGAGCGGTTTCATCAGCAAGTGGCTGCTGGTATCTGCCGCGCTGGAAGATGGCCATTGGCTGGTTGCCGTGTTGGTGGTCGTCGGCTCACTGCTGGCGGTTGTCTACGTCTGGCGCGTCGTCGAAGCCGCCTATTTCCAGGAACCCGACGACGAAACCCCCAGCGAACCGCGCGACGCACCGGCAGGACTCCTGGCGGCCGCCTGGGTCCTGTTGGGTGCAACGCTGGTCTTCGGGATCTACACCGACCTTCCGGTCTCCGTCGCGCGTGAAGCGGCGGCGAGCCTGATGGGGGGCGGGTCATGAGTCCGGAACACCTGGTCGTCGCCTCTGTCCTGCTGCCGTTGATCTCGGCGGTCCTGGTGGTGGCCTGCCGTCAGCGGCCGAACCTGCGGGAAACCGTCACGCTGGTTTCCGGCGGGTTGCTCCTGGCCACGGTCAGCCTGCTGATCGGCAGCGTCGACACACGTCCGGCGATCAACCTGGTGGACGTGATTCCCGGTTCGATCGACCAGTCGGCAATCGCCATCGGTTTCCATGTCGAACCACTCGGCTTGTTGTTTGCCCTGGTCGCTTCCGGTTTGTGGATCGCCACCAGTGTTTACTCGATCGGCTACATGCGCAGTCACGGGGAACAGCACCAGACCCGTTTTTACGTCTGTTTCGCGATCGCGATCTCGGCGGTGATGGGCATTGCGTTTGCACGCAACCTGCTGACGCTGTTCCTGTTCTACGAGGTCCTGACGCTCTCGACCTATCCGCTGGTGACACATCACGGCACCGAGGCGGCCAAGCGAGCCGGGCGGACCTACCTGGGTATCCTGATGGGAACCTCGATCGTCGGCTTGCTGATGGCGATTCTCTGGACCTGGCAACTGGCCGGAACGCTGGAATTCAAGCCGGGGGGCATCCTCGACGGCCACGTCGACCCGCTCACCGCCGGGCTGCTGCTGGCGCTGTTCGCGTTCGGAACCGGCAAGGCCGCCTTGATGCCGCTGCATCGCTGGTTGCCCGCCGCGATGGTTGCGCCGACTCCGGTCAGTGCCCTGTTGCACGCCGTGGCGGTCGTCAAGGCGGGTGTGTTCACGATCCTGAAAGTCGGTGTGTACATCTTCGGCACCGACCTGCTCAGCCGTGGGGGATCGAGTGTCTGGCTGATGTACGTCGCCGGCGGGACATTGCTGACCGCTTCGCTGGTCGCCCTGACCCGCGACAACCTTAAGGAACGCCTCGCCTACTCGACCATCAGCCAACTCGCCTACATCGTGCTGGGAATCTCGCTGGCGACCGAATCGGGCGTGATCGGAAGCGGGATGCACATCGTCATGCACGCCTTCGGAAAGATCACGCTGTTTTTCTGTGCCGGTGCGATCCTGATTGGTGCGCACAAGACCCGTGTCAGCGAACTTGACGGACTCGGACGCCGGATGCCCTGGACGTTCGCCGCTTTTGCAATCGGCTCGCTCAGCGTGATCGGCTTGCCCCCGGTGGGCGGCTGCTGGAGCAAGTGGTTCCTGGCGCTGGGGACGGTCGAAGCAGGACAGTGGCCGCTGCTGGCCGCATTGATGGTCAGTTCGCTTTTGAACATCGCCTACCTGGCCCCGATTCCGTTGCGGGCATTTTTGTGTGACCCGGCCGACGTTGACCGCGACGTTTCTGCCGGGAGAGAAGCACCGCTGGCCTGTGTCATCCCGCTTTGCCTGACGGCGGCCGGATGTGTCGTGCTGTTCTTCAACGCCGACCCGATCTACCAGTTCCTGTCATCTGTCACCTCGAACTAATCTCTCGCCGTAAGACCATGGACAAATCCAACCTGCCGCAGTCGCCCGAGCCGTCCCACCACTGGCTCGACCAGCCGCGCAACGTCAATCGCATCGTCAAGGGGCTGTACCTGCTGTGCGGCCTGGTCCTCGCGGTCGACCTGCTCGACGCCTGGCTCGGCTTCAAGCAGCAGATTCATCCTGAATTCGCACGGACGTTCGGCTTCTACGGCGTCTTCGGCTTCGTCTGCTACGTGGGAATTGTCCTGGGCGCCAAGCAGCTGCGGAAGCTGTTGATGCGAAAGGAGGACTACTACGGTGAGTAGTTGGCCTCCCGGCCTGTTGCTGATTCTCGGTGGTCTGTTGTTGCCCGGTCTCCCGCGCAACATCCGGCGGTTCGGGCTCGTGCTGCTGCCACTGGCCAGCGGGTTGCACCTGTATTGGCTGGTCGCCAACGGGTTTCCGGAACCGGTCGGGCTGATATTGTTCGACCACGAACTGACACTCGTTCGGATCGACCGGCTGAGTCTGGTGTGGGGAACGATCTTTCACATCGCCGCCCTGATCGCCGCGATCTACTCGTGGCACGTCACGGACAGGCTGCAGCAGGCCGCCGCGCCGGCGTATGCCGGTGCGGCGATCGCCGGTGCATTCGCCGGGGACCTGCTGACACTGTTCGTGTTCTGGGAACTCACGGCGGTCACGTCGGTGTTTCTCGTCTGGGCCTCGCGAACCGACGGGTCGTTCCGTGCCGGGCTGAGATACCTGATCATCCAGGTCGCTTCCGGGGTCCTGTTGTTGGCAGGCATCGCCTTGCTGGCTGGTGAACGGGGCTCCGCGGCGCTCGTCTTCGACAACCTGTGGGACCGGTTCCAGGAGGGCACGGCCGGATTCTGGCCGGTGACACTGATCCTGGTGGCGTTCGGTATCAAGGCGGCTTTTCCGCTGCTGCACAACTGGTTGCAGGATACCTATCCCGAGGCCACCGTGACCGGCACGGTCTGGTTGAGTGCCTTCACGACGAAGCTGTCAATTTATGCACTGGCTCGCGGATTTGCCGGGGCCGACTGCCTGGTCTGGATCGGCGCCGTGATGACGGTGTTCCCGATCTTCTACGCCGTGATCGAAAACGACCTCCGGCGGGTGTTGGCCTACAGCCTGAACAATCAGCTGGGCTTCATGGTCGTCGGTGTCGGAATCGGCACCGAACTGGCAATCAACGGCACCGCCGCCCACGCATTTGCTCACATCCTCTACAAGGCCCTGCTGTTCATGTCGATCGGTGCCGTGCTGTTTCGGACGGGAACGGCGAAAGCATCCGAGTTGGGGGGTCTGTACAAGTCGATGCCTTGGACCTGCGGGTTCTGTATCGTCGGTGCCGCCTCGATTTCCGCTTTTCCGTTCTTCAGCGGATTCGTGACCAAGTCACTGATCCTCGAAGCGGCTGTCGACAACCACTACACGTTGATTTACCTGGTCCTGCTGTTCGCGTCGGCAGGGGTCGTTGATCACTCGGGGATCAAGATCCCCTTCTTTGCTTTCTTCAGCCACGACTCGGGCCATCGTGTTCGCGAAGCACCCGGCAACATGCTGGTCGCGATGGGTATCACCGCCGCACTGTGTGTCGGCATCGGGATTTTTCCGGGTCCGCTGTACCGGTTGCTGCCCTACGAGACCGAAATGGCTCCCTGGCACACCTACAGTTTCGGTCACGTGATCACGCAACTGCAGCTGCTGCTCTTTGCCGGACTGGCATTTACGGTGTTGATGCGGAACGGAATCTATCCCCCCGAATTGCGTTCGGTGAATCTCGACACCGACTGGTTTTATCGCCGGCCGCTCCCGGCCGCAGTCCGTGCCTGCCGCCGGATCGTCGACCGACTGCGAACCCATGGCGTGGCGGTCACCGGGTTCTTCCTCGAAAGGCTCCGAAACGCCCTTCGCGAGCTGTTCGGCCCGACCGGGCTGCTGGCAAGAACCTGGTCGACGGCCGAGATGGTCTTCTGGGTGTCGATCCTGCTCGGCATTTCACTGGTGCTTTATTTCCTCTAGGCCCCGTTAGCGAGTTGGTGCAATCCGGCCGAGTGGAGGCCAGGGGACTCGAACCCCTGGCGTTTCCTCGCGGAAACAGCTTGGTTTCAGGGCAGGGCAGCATCCGGTGCAAATGAAACCGGTCTGGCCAGCCTGATCGACGGCTGGGACTCACTCGACATTGAATTCGACGATGAGTTTCGGTGGGAACTTGCCTTTGTCACCGTCCGCTTTCCAATGGAAGTTGTTGTCCCCGTGGATCGTCTTAAGGAGCAGTCCACGATTCGTCTTGGGATGATCGATCCACTTCTGAACGACCGCCGTATCAAGAAAGAAATGATGGCTGCCGCGCGCGCTGACCTTCCCCCTCATCACAGCTGTTCCAGCAATAAAACCGGGTTCCGTGCCACCACGGCCCCAGTTCTGCCACCAGGTTTTCCCGTCGGTCCAGGATTTGACTGCCTCGTAGCCTTCCATGACGTTGGTCCCAACACCCCACGGCGAGTAAAGCCCAAGCACGGCCCTTGTCACCTTGGCCCCTTTGGGCAGTTGGCCTTCAAGATCAAAGCGGATGAGAGCACGGGCATAGCGTGGTTCGTCTTTGTTGTCGAAAAGAAACAGTTCATCGCCACCGTGCGAATCGAACCCAAGCTCGTCGGCCCATTGGCCTGTCGTCATCTTTTCGTTCGTCTGTCCGTGGTAACCATTCTTTCCGTACTGAAAGGCAAGAACGTTCTGCCCCACCTTGCTCTTCTTGATCGGTGAGGGTGTCGGTTTACCTGGCTGCGTGGGGAGCCACGACGGGACAGGGGTAATCTTGTAGACAAACGCGTGGTCGCACGGGATGTCCGGCCGTTTCCCCTTGGCAATATCTTGCGGTGGAAGATCGACAACAAGGCCCTCGTCGGTTTGCCTCCAGGGAATGCTGGGAGCTTGAATGCCGAGCATGCGAACCTTCGTACCTTCAGCGGCACGAAGGTTCGGGAAGGATGGTTTCTTTCGCGGATACTCGAAGAGGATGGCGTACAGTGAATTGCCTTTCGTCGTGTACCGAACGTGATTGCCCCGGCGCGTTTGACTCTGTGGCTTACCTTCGTACCACGGACGCGTGTCGTAGATTGCCTCACGATTGACCTCCAGCCATATCCCCAACTGGCGCAGGGCTCGCTTCTCCAGGGCAAAGACCGCCGGCGGTCCAAGAAAAATCGCGAGTTCAAGATTTCCGTTCTTCGCCGTACAGTCGGCCAGCCATTCGACCAGGTTGTTCGCCAGCCCCTGCGGTTGTTCCACCGGAGACGAGTTCAACCCAAAGAACAACTCGCGGTACCGCACGTAGTAGCCGTCCGAGATGTCGTCGTGCGGGGGTGACTCTTCCTTGCGGTACCAGTCGCCATGCGCCAGGCGGCGACCCCATGTGGCAGATTTGTAAGAGCCCATCGCGTCTTCTATCGCGACGTCTGCCTGGTTTTTGGAGTGATTGTAGTAGTAGGCCGCCAACTCGCGGCTCTTGAGTTCCTTCGCAGAATATCTCAGCTTGTCGCCATCGAACCAGAGCGTCGACGGTTGGTAGCGGTCAATGGCTTCCCGGACCGTATCAGGCCAGTTCGGAACAAGCCGCGGGTTCATGTAGTTCGTGTACAACCCGAAACGCAGCTTGCGAGCGCGGACGGCGGTGGCAATCTCGGCAACGTAGTCGCGGTCCTTCGGCCCCATGCGCATGAACATGCTGCCGTCGACGTCATTGTGCTTGCTCGGATGATTAAGGATCAGCGAGCTGCGCCCGAATACGACATATCTGGCACCGGCGTTCTCGGCCAGCCGAGCGAGACCGTTCGGGTCCCAGGGAACCTTGTCCCAGGCCGTTTCAGCGTAATGCTGCGTATACTTTGCCCCGATATGGCGGGCGACGCCGCGCTTTCCCCCATACCGCGCGTTGTACCGATCCCATTCTTCTTTGGTGCATCCGGGACCGTAAATGAACAGTCCCAGCTTGGCGTCCCGGAACCACCCTGAAGTCGTATGCTGGTCGAGCGACTTCCATGTCGGTTTGTACACCTTTCGCTGCTGCGCAAGCGTGCTGCCAGAAAAGATCAGGCAGATGACAAGCGTGCTCATTATCTCGCGGGTTGTCATGGCGAACCTTGAACGTGTCGAGAAAAATTCTGACGGCAGTGTATTTGTTGGCTTCGAGTAATCAACTGTTGGGCAGTACTGAAGCAGTGGCCA
>Ga0310342_100001541_pt1 | contig 14368 bp, 13 predicted proteins | sample S15DNA20500_MG_FD_206155 | JGI IMG/M metagenome (GOLD analysis project Ga0310342, IMG submission 206155) | Marine microbial communities from station ALOHA, North Pacific Subtropical Gyre - S1503-DNA-20-500_MG | ecosystem: Environmental > Aquatic > Marine > Oceanic | place: Pacific Ocean: North... | reverse complement strand
AGAAAAAGAATTGGATAAATTTGCAAAAAAATATTTGAAACAAAATAGTGGTGATAATTACTTTAAAATATTTAATCAAATAAAATCAAGTAAAGCAATTAATGAAATCAAGAAAAAAATCTCAATTTTAAATAAAACTATCACATTTGAAGAATTTAAATCCTTAACATCTAAAGAATTAAGTGAATAAATCTTATTTTTATCATATTAAAGAATAAATTATAATATGAGCGAAAAAAAAGATTTTAGAAATTATGCATTAAAAGATAAAAATATCAGGGGTCATTTATTTGATTCTTATGTTGAAAAAGTGGAAAGTATGACTAGAGCTGTTATAGAAGAAAGGCCTACAAATTTTAGAGAAATTGATGTTTTTTCTAGATTAATAATGGATAGAATTATTTTTCTTGGTATGGAAATTGATGAAAACATATCTAATATAATAACAGCACAATTGTTATTTTTAGAATCCGTAGACTCAAAAAAAGATATATTATTATATATTAACAGTCCTGGAGGTTCAGTTTATGCTGGATTAGGTGTTTATGACACTATGCAATATGTATCTCCAGATGTAGCCACTATCTGTACAGGAATGGCATCTTCAATGGGAGCAATATTATTAGCTGGAGGTTCAAAAAATAAAAGATCAGCCTTGAAACACTCTAGAATAATGATTCATCAACCAAGTGGTGGAATGCATGGTCAATCTAAAGATATGGAGATTAGTTTAAAGCAAATGCAAGAACTAAGAAAAGATTTATATGCAATACTTTCTAAACACACAGGAAAACCATTTAAGGAAATTGAAAAGGATTCAGATCGAGATAAATGGATGAGAGCAGAAGAAGCAAAAAAATACGGAATAATAGATGAAGTTCTTATAAGAAAATCGAATAATTAATATTAACCCATTTTTATAATTGATGATGCAATTTGAGTTATCGGATCTCCACTACCTAATATGTTTCTAAGCTCTTTATATCCTTTTTTAATTTTATTTGTATAGTTATTGTCATCAACAATTTTTACTATTTCATTAGATATTAACAAAAAATTAAAATTCTGTTGAATAAATTCTTTTACTAAAGATTTAGATAGAATTAAATTCACTAAAGAAATATATTTAATTTTCAGAACCATTTTAGCAATTAAATAAGTAAAATAGGAGGTTTTATATACAACAATTTGGGGGACATTTAATAGAGCAACTTCCAAACTGGCAGTACCAGAAACAACTACTGCAACTTTAGATGACTTAACTATATCATAGGTTCTATTATTATAAATTTTGACATTTGGAAGATTCTGAAGTGAAGAATATATAGATTCTGGAACATTATCTACCGCAGCTACATAAAACATAAATTTGGGCATGCTTTTTATTAATTCTTTAAAAATCACAATAGATCTAGAAATTTCAGAAATTCTACTTCCTGGTAATAAAGAAACAACATCCTGATAATTTTTGTTTTTTTTTATTTCTATAAAATTATGACTATCTATTATTTTAGTTAGAGGATTTCCATAATAAAAAATATTGATATTATGTTTTTTAAAGTAAGATAATTCGAATGGTAATATTGAAAATGTCAAATCAACATATTTCTTTATTTTAATCATTCTTTTGGCATTCCAAGCCCAAACTTTGGGAGGAATAAAATAAATAACTTTTATTCCGTTCTTTTTTGAAAATTTTGCTATCCTCATATTAAATCCGGGAAAATCAATTAGTATTATAATATTAGGTTTAGTCTCTAAAATATGCTGCTTGCACAAATTCATTTTCTTTTGAATTGTAATCAGGTTTTTCAATACCTCATCTAATCCCATAAAGTTGTACTCTTTATAGTGCTGCAAAAGATTACCTCCAGCCTGTTGCATCGAATATCCACCCCAAAAATTAATTTTTAAATTAGATTTTTTTTTTAATAATTCTTTAATAAGTTGACCTCCATATAAATCACCAGACTTTTCTCCAACTATCAAAAAAATATTACTTCTCGATTGGTCCATAGTATTCAATAAAATTTTTTGGCGTTTCATATAGTTTAATAGAATGAAGTTTGCAACTTGGAATTCCTAATGAATCAATCTTATCATCAAGAACTTCCCAAAACTTAATCACTACATTTTCAGTAGTAGTTATAACATTTTTTAAAAAGGGGACATCTAGATTCAGATTCTTATGATCTACTTTATCTATAATTTCAAGTTTAATTATTTTAGATAGAATTTTAAGATTTATTACCATACCATCTTCAAGGTTAATATCTCCTTTAATTGTAACAATTAGTTCATAATTATGGCCGTGCCAATTATTGTTTGAACAAATTCCGTAAATTTTAGAATTTTTTTTGTCGGACCATGCAGGATTATATAGTTTATGAGCAGCGCTGAATTTTTCTTTCCTTGATAAAAAAATCATATTAATATAAATAACCTACCAATTCTTTATCCAAATCAATTTCAACATGTTCATTAATTGTTGTATTTAATTCTAGACCTCGATATTTTGCTAAAATTGGATAATTTTTATAACTCCTATCCACAAGAACTGCAACTTCTATTTTTTTTGGAAGATAAGGTAATATCGATCCAACAGAATAAGCAATAGTTTTACCAGAATTCAAAACATCATCAATAATTATAATAACTTTATTTGAGATATCTTCTTTTGTAAAATTTAATTTAGAATTATCTACTATAAATAAATCTTTTTCGATTTTGAGTTGAAATAATTTTACCTTATAAGTAAACAAACGATCTAAATGTTTTTTTATTTGTTTAGATAATAAATATCCATTTTTTTTTAATCCCAGAAGAATAATATTCTTTTCTGATAGATTATTTTCATAAATTTCATAAGATAATCTCTGAATCTTTTGAATGATTTGTTCTGAATCTAAAATCAAATTTTTCATATTTTATGATCTAAAGGCATAATTTTATTTTCTTTCAAAGTTGAAAGTATGACCATAGATTGTAAAGAATCAGTCACTTCAATTTCGCTAATTTTATCAAGCATCAATTCTTGATATGAAGCGATATCTTTAGCAACAATTTTCAAAATAAAATCACCTGTCCCTGTAATATGATGACATTCAATTACATTATCTACTTTATTAATTTCTTTTAAAAAAATATTTATATTTTTTTTATTGTGTCCTTTTAGAGTAACATGGACGAACGTGCTAACTCCTAATCCTATTTTAGATAAATTAAGTTTAGCATGATACCCATCGATAATTCCATTTTTTTCCAGTTTCTTTACCCTTTCCAAAGTAGGTGCTGGAGATAAACCAACCTTTTTAGACAATTGAGAATTAGTTATTTTAGCATTATTTTGAAGTATTCTCAAAATCTTATAGTCAATCTTATCAATTCTCATATGATAAAAATTTATTAAAGTATATTACCTTTTCTTAAAATAGCAAATATTATTATTATAGAATTAACAATTAAAGTTTTTGGTGAAATTATTTCATTTTTTTTAAAAACATTTTTGAATCAGAATTTATCTTTTCTTTTCTTTTAGTTAGTTTAATAATAGACTTGAAATATTTTTTTGCTAGTGAATAATTATTGTCTTCGAAAGCATATTCTCCTAAAGAAAAATAAGAATATAATGTGTAGCCCATTTTTTCAGCATTTATCTTTTTTGCCATAGAGATTGATTGATTAAAATATTTTTTAGACAATTCGGTCTCGGATTTCATTCTATATATTTCTCCAAGAAAAAAAGATGCTTTTCGAACAGAATTAATTCCATATCCATACTTATTATTATTAAAATGATTAATAATATTTAGTGACTCGTCTTCACACTCAGTTAATTGATTTGATCTATATAATAATGTATTTCTATGATCATGAAATATTGAGTTGTCAGGAAAAACATCATTAAGATAAGAAGAAATTTGAATTGATTTTGAAATCTTATTTTCTTGAGATAAAATTTTCATCAAAAAAAATTGAGCTTCTGTTCTAGTATAGAAAGAGTTCTTTGCTGCATTATCAAGCTGATCAATTCCTAAATTCTTGTTTCCTTTTGGAAATAGATTAATTATTGGTTTTAACAAGGGATATTTTTCTGCAACCCATATCGCATAATAGTTAAAAAGACCATTTCCAAATGAAATTTCAGGTATAAATTTATCTTCACCCTCAACTTCTCTTAAATATTTAAGAGCATTTTTTCCCGCAAATGCTGCTTTCCTCCATTTTTTTCTTTCAGATAATAGTCTTCCTTTAAATCCATAGGAGGCTGCCAAAAAAAATGCTCCTTCTATCTTATTATAATTCTCATAAATCTTTTTTCCCAAAACAATAGAAGTATCCATTAAAAAAAGAAATCTGTCATCTAAATTTCTTTCATCCAAACTAGGAGCTATTTTCCACCAAGTACTTAAACCCAACAAAAAATATGGTAGCGGGTGCCAACTATATTCTTGAACCAACCATTTAAACTGCTTATCAGCTTCTTCAAATTTATAATTGTACATAAGATTAATTGCTTCAGTAGTCTCTATTTGAATATCAATATTTAAAAGAAGTGGAATTGAATCACTATGAACAATATTGGCAAATAAATCCTTGTACTGAAAAAATAATATAAACAGAATTGAAAGCTGGATAGTGCAAATTTTTATATACATATTTTTACAAATTAACTCAAACAATAGATTATCATTAATATAATTTATATTATTTTCGCTCATATTCTTAAGAAATGCTGAATTACAATAAAATAAATGATTTGACAGGATGGGTGATGTTTATCTCAGCATTCTGTGTCTATGCAATAACAGTAGAAGATACTGCGAGTTTTTGGGATTGTGGTGAATTCATTGCCGTATCTAATAAATTAGAAGTTCCTCATCCTCCTGGTGCTCCTCTTTATTTATTACTTGGAAGAATTTTTTCATTTTTTGCTTTTGGAAATTTAGAAAAAATATCAGTAGCAATTAATTTTCTAAGTGTTTTGACCAGTGCATTTACTATTCTATTCCTTTTCTGGACAATTACACATCTTTCGAAAAAAATTATAGAAGTAAATAATAATCTAAACTTAATACTTGTGATTTCTTCTGGAATAGTCGGTTCTCTTTCATATACATTTTCTGATTCATTTTGGTTTTCCGCAGTAGAAGCAGAGGTTTACGCAATGTCATCTTTTTTTACTGCTTTTGTCTTTTGGGGTATTTTAAAGTGGGAAAATATAAAAGAGAAAAGTAAAAAAAATAGATGGATCATACTCATAGCATACATGATGGGGCTATCGATAGGTGTTCATTTATTAAACTTGGTCACTATTCCTGCATTAGCTCTTATAGTCTATTTCAATGAGAAAAAAGATATGGATATAAAAGGAATTATCTATACTCTACTAATAAGTTCCGCAATTATTATGATAATAATGGTAGGAATTATACCCGGCATACCAACTTTAGCTAGTAATTTTGAGATATTTTTTGTAAATAACCTTAATCTTCCTTTTGGTTCTGGAATAATCTTTCTCTCTTTAGGTATACTTTTTGGATTAATTTATCTTGTAATTTTCTCACACAAAAAAGAAATAGTATGGTTAAATACTTCGTTGATTTCTTTGAGTTTCATTTTAATTGGATATTCATCATATTCATTAGTTGTAATAAGATCAAGTTATAATCCACCTATTGATGAGAATAATCCTGAAAATATTTTAAGTTTCATTTCATATTTAAAAAGAGAACAATATGGAAATCGTCCTTTGTTTTATGGTCAATACTTTGATGCAAAAGTCATTGATCAAAAAAGAGAAGGGATCGTTTATAAAAGGGGTAAAGAAAAATATGAAATAAAGGAAAATAATTTTAGCTATGTATATGATCCAAAGAGATTAACAATTTTTCCAAGAATGTATAGTAATTCCCCTAATCATATAGAGAGATATAGAGAAATAACTGGCTTAAAAAAGAACGAAAAACCTACATTTTCAGACAACATAAAATTTCTATTTAGGTATCAAATTGGTCATATGTATTTAAGATACTTACTTTGGAATTTTTCTGGAAGAGAATCTGACATTCAAAATGCAAATTGGTTAAGTATTAATGATAGTTTTAAGGAGGTTCCTGATGAAATTTATAGCAATAAAGCTAGAAATAACTACTATATGATCCCACTTTTATTAGCTCTTATGGGATTATTTTTTCAATATTTTAAGGACAAAAAATATTTTTCAGTGGTGACTTTATTATTTATTCTTACAGGGGTTGCACTTGTATTCTATCTTAATAGCCCACCAAATGAGCCCAGAGAAAGAGATTATATTTATGCAGGTTCTTATTATGTTTTCTCCATATGGATAGGACTAGGATTAATATGTCTTTTTCACTTATTTAATCATATATTTAAAAAAGAAAAGCTAGCCTTATATTTGTCTATTTTACTAAGCATAATAAGCCCAATTATTTTATATATTGAAAACTGGGATGATCATGATCGGTCAAATAGATTTTTATCTGTAGACTCTGCAAAAAATCTTCTTGCATCTTGTGCTCCAAATTCCATATTATTTACTGGAGGTGATAATGACACATTCCCTCTTTGGTATGTTCAAGAAGTAGAAGATTTCAGGACAGATGTTAGAGTAATAGTTCTTAGTTATTTTAATACCGACTGGTACATTGACCAAATGAGAAGTAAGAAAAATAAATCTGAGGCTTTAAAATTTACATTAAATGATCAAAATTATGAACAAGGAGGTTTAAATGATTATATCCCTTTTATAAACAATCCTAAAATAAATAATGCGCCTATTAACCTTAAAGCATATTTAAGACTTGTTAATAGTGAAAATAAAGGAATACAAGTACCAACTTCAATTAGTAGTTATAATTTTATTCCTTCAAAATTATTGCGTTTAGATATAGATACTGCAAATGTATTAGAAAAAAAGATTATCCCTGAGAAATTCAAGTCTTATATATCTAACAATATGATTATGTCATTAAAGAAAAATAAAAGTGGATTAGAAAAAAAGGATTTAGCTATTTTAGATTTTCTCTCAACTAATAATTGGGAAAGGCCAATTTACTTCAATAATACATCTTTAAATGCAACCCATTTAGATTTAAAAAAATATGTTATACAAGAAGGGTTTTCATATAGACTCTTGCCTATTATTAACCCTAGCCAGTCAAGTACATTTGTTGACACTGAAAAAATGTATGACAATATGATGAATAATTTTTATTGGAGAGAATTAGACAATGAAGATGTTTACTATTCCGAAGATCATAGGGGTTTTATTTTGAACTATAGAGCTACATTTAATACTCTTGCATCTAATTTAATAAAAAATGGAGAAGAAGATAAAGCTAAGAAAGTCATATTGAAATGTTTGAAATTAATGCCAGATAAATCGGTAAATTTCGATCACTTTTCGGTACAAAAAGTTGATATGCTTCTTACACTGGGAGAAGAAGAAATCGCAAATAATATTGCAGATATTACCAGTGAAAGATCTGATAAAATGTTGGAATATATGTTTAATAATAACATTAATAATAAATACCAAATGCAAAGAAATCTTGTTTCATTAAATGCTTTAGCAAGAGCATATAATAAGCACGGAGAAAGTGAACTAGCTGAAAAATATAATAGAATGTTTGAAAAACACTATAAAAATTAATGGTATTATTTCTTCAAGAATCTTAAAGCTTTCTTATACTTAGAGTTTTCATTTGCCACAATTATAAAATAATACCCATTAGAAATTTCTTTTACTGAAAATCTAATTTTACGATTTGAAATAATATCTTTCGATACATTAACTTTATTTCCAATAATACTATGAAGTTGGAAATCGAAATCGTTAATATTATTTGAATTTGATTCGATTATAACAAAATCAGTAGCAGGATTAGGATACAAATCAAGTTTAAGCTCTATCTTTTTCTCCTGAGCATATATATTAGAAGAAACCAAAAACAAAACAATTATTGTGGTAAAGAGTTTCATCTCCTTAAAATAAAATTAATTTCTTTGTAAAAATAAATAAAAAAAGTTTAATTAGTTATCATTTTAAATGATTTTGAGAGGTTTTTAATTAAGTCAGTTGCAGTTAAAGACTCTTCTCCTAGATTATTATTGGAAATGTCTCCCGACAAACCATGGACGTAAACTCCAATCATCATAGCAACAAAAGGTTTGTAACCTCTTCCTATTAAACCAGTAATAATACCAGTTAAGACATCTCCACTCCCAGCTGTTGCCATTCCAGGATTACCAGTTGTATTAATAAATAAATTTCCATCAGTATCTGTCATCATTGAATAAGCACCCTTTACAATAATATTTATTTTGTATTTTCTGCTAAGTTTTTTCTGAAGTATTATCCTGTCTATAGTATTTTTATATTTGCCAACTAGCCTTTCAAATTCTTTAGGATGAGGAGTTAAAACTGAATCTTTTGGTAAAAATTTTAATAGCTTCTTGTTTTTCGAAAGGATATTTATTGCATCAGCATCCACAACTATTGGTATTTTTACATTCATAAAGAAATTTATAAAAGCCTTTTGAGTTTTTAAAGTTATACCAACCCCTGGACCAACACCTATCACTGTATATTTTTTTAAGTCTGGAAAAGACGTTATTTCATTCAAAAAACTGTCAGTTATTGTCATCGCTTCGGGAACTGAAGTTTGCATTATATGCTCTCCTACTCCAGGAATATACGTTGATAAAAGCCCTATACCGGATTTTAATGCAGCATTGGAAGCCATAATGCATGCTCCCATCTTTCCTTTACTACCAGCTATAATAAGCCCATGACCATAATTCCCCTTATGAGAATTTTTTTTTCTTGAAAATAGGTTTTTTTTAATATCGCTTTCTTCAACAATATGAGCAAGAGAATCAGACTTAGTTATAAATTCTTTATTGAGCCCTATATCTAAAGTTATAATCTTACCAATGAAATTAGAGTATTCTGGAAAATAAAAAGAAAATTTAGGAAGTTGAAATGTAATGGTAAAATCAGAATTCATACACGTACTATCAATAATCATGTCCATAGGAATTCCCGATGGAATATCTATTGAAATTTTCTTTGCATTTAAAGAATTGATGTGTTCAATTAAAGAACTTAATGATTTATCTAGTTTTCGAGATAATCCAGAACCAAATAAGCCATCAATGATAATATCACAATCTTGAATTTCATTAACAGAAATTTTATTAATATTATATGAAACAATTCTTTTTTTTTTTATGGAATTTAAATGAAAAATACATTCATCACTTGATGAAATATTCCCATTTAAAAAAAATACTTGGACATTATATTTCATTTCTATGAGAATTTTAGAAATTAGTAAAGCATCTCCACCATTGTTTCCACTTCCACAAAATATCTTTATTTTATTAGAATTTGAGAAATTAGATTTAAACCATTTAATAAAAGTCATACATGCTCTTTCCATTAGCTGAAGAGAAGAAATACCCTCTTTTTCAATTGTAATAACATCTAATAACTTAATATCTCTACCTGATATAATTTTAATCATAAATCAATTAATTAGCTCACCAACTCTACTAGATATCCAATCTCCAACTTCATTTGTTTTATAAAACTTGTCATAATTAATATCTTTAGTGACAACACCATTTTCAAGAGCATCTTCTACAGCTTGTTTTATAATAGACTCCTCTTTATTCATATTAAATGCAAAGTTTAACATCATGCCAGCAGATAGAATCATTGCCATTGGATTAGCAATATTTTTACCTACAGCTTGAGGATAAGAACCATGAATTGGTTCAAATAAAGATATTTCATTACCAACAGATGCGGATGGTAACATTCCTAAAGAACCTGTTATTGCTGAAGCTTCATCAGTTAATATATCGCCAAACATATTTTCAGTCAAGATTACACCAAAATCTGAAGGATTAGTTATGATTTTCATAGCCGCATTGTCTATAAAAAGATAATCAACTAATACTTCAGGAAAATCATTTTTTGAAATATCTTGAACAACTTCTCTCCATAATCTTGATGTTGATAACACATTTGCCTTATCAACAAGAGTTAATTTAACTTTTCTTTTTCTTGCTTCTTTAAAAGCCAAATGAGATATTCTTTCTATTTCTTTTCTTGAATAAGTACAAGTATCATAAACTATATTCCCATTATCTCTTACCCCCCTTTCACCAAAATAAATACCTCCTGTAAGTTCTCTGTAAACAACAAAATCCACATCTTGAACAATATTTTTTTTGAGAGGAGAAGATTTAATAAGTGACTTATATGTTTTTACTGGTCTTATATTAGCATAAAGTCCCAAAAACTTTCTCATTTCCAACAAACCATCTTCAGGTCTTATTTTTGCTTTTGGGTTATTATCATATTTTGGATCACCAATAGCTCCAAAAAGTACTGAATCAGAGGATTTACAAAGTTTTTTTGTATCTTCTGGAAAAGGATTTCCTGTTTGATCAATTGCTGATGCTCCCACCAAACCTTTATTGTAACAAAATTTGACATCACTGTTTTTTGATATAACATCTAAAACTTTTAATGCTTCTTTAATTACTTCAGGACCAATGCCATCCCCCTCTAATAAAGCTATATTTTTTTTCATCTATTTATAGACTGTTCAAATTCTAAAATTAGATTTTTCTTACTTCTTAAGAAATCAATATTGTCAAATCCATTAATTAGACAACTTTTGTTAAATTGATTTATTTCAAATGATTCTTTTATAGAGTTGTTTTCTGTTAGAAACAATTGATTTCCCAGGTCAACCATAAACTTAATTGTTTTATTTTCTGAAATTATTTGAAATATATTTTGAACAGATTTTTCATCTAAACAAACAGTTAAAATACCGTTATTTAATGCGTTATTATTAAAAATATCCGCAAAAAAACTACTTACTATAACTCTAAATCCAAAATCATACAAAGCCCATGCAGCATGTTCTCTACTTGAACCACAACCAAAATTTCTTCCAGCTATCAAAATTTTGTTTTTTTTATCACTTTTATTTAGTGGGAAATCAGGTACAGGATTATCATCACCGTCATATCTCCAATCTCTAAATAAATTGTCACCAAAACCTTCTCTAGAAATAGCTTTAAGAAATCTAGCAGGAATAATCTGATCAGTATCAATGTTTTGAATTGAAATAGGAGTTGCCTGTGAAAGAATAGTTTTAAATTTTTCCATTATTATATAAGATTTCTTACATCAGTTATATGTCCATTGATAGCAGAAGCAGCAGCAGTCAAAGGACTAGCTAGTAGAGTCCTAGATCCAGGTCCTTGTCTTCCCTCAAAATTTCTATTTGAAGTAGAAACACAATATTCCCTTTTAGGGATTTTATCCTCATTCATTGCAAGACAAGCTGAACATCCAGGTTGTCTAAACTCAAAACCAGCACTTTCAAATATTTTATCAAGGCCCTCTTGAACAGCCATCTTTTCAACTTGCTTTGAGCCTGGAATTACCCATGCTTTTACATCATCCGCTTTTTGTTTTCCTTGCACATAATTTGCTGCAATTCTTAAATCTTCCATTCTAGAATTTGTACAACTACCTATGAAAACATAATTAATTTTCTTATTTAATAGTCTAGTTCCTGGTTTAAATCCCATATAATCTAGAGATTTTAAAAAAGAATCTTTAGATTCTTCAGATGGCAAAACAGGAATTTTTTCAGAAATTTTTATACCCATACCTGGATTAGTTCCATAAGTTATCATCGGCTCAATATCTTTAGCTTCAAAACTTAAAACTTTATCATATTTAGCATTATTATCAGAAATCAGTGTTTTCCAATATTGAACTTTCTTTTCAAAATCATGTCCTTTAGGTGCAAATTTTTTATTCTTTATATAAGAATAAGTTTTATCATCAGGGGCTATCATTCCTCCACGGGCTCCCATTTCTATACTCATATTACAAATAGTCATTCGCGCTTCCATAGATAAAGAAGAAATTGTGGAACCAGAATATTCTACAAAATAACCTGTTCCTCCTGAAGCTGAAATTTTAGAAATAATATAAAGAATTATATCTTTTGAATAAACTCCTCTAGTTAATTCTCCGTTAATTTCTATTAACATAGTTTTTGGTTTATTTTGAAGAAGACATTGTGTAGCCATTACCATTTCAACTTCACTAGTTCCTATGCCAAATGCTATCGATCCAAATGCACCATGAGTAGACGTATGACTATCACCACATACAATAGTCATCCCAGGTTGAGTAATTCCTAATTCAGGACCTATCACATGAACAATACCTTGATATTTGTGGCCTAAACCATAAAAATTTACTCCAAATTCTTCACAATTCTTAGTAAGTGTCTGAACTTGCTTTCTAGAAAGTTCCTCTTTAATAGGTAAATGTTGATTCAACGTAGGAACATTATGATCCGCTGTTGCTATAGTCTTTTCAGGACGAAAAATTGGAATATCTCTATTCCTCAAACCTGAGAATGCCTGTGGACTTGTAACTTCATGAATTAAATGCTTATCTATATATAAAATACTTGGACCATCAGAAATCGTATCAACCACACGGCTTTCCCATACCTTATCAAATAGGGTTTTAGGCTTATCCATTATATAAAAATTTATTTCTTCTTGCCAATTAATTCATACAAATCTTCGTCATGAATCAATTTCTTATTATCAGCCATTTCTAAAAATTTTGTATATATGGTTTCCATTTCAATTTTAGAAAAAGTAAATCCTAAAAGTTTGAGTCTATGTGATAATGCAGCTCTCCCACTTCTAGCCGTTAAGTCAATAGAAGATGAGTTGACTCCAACTAATGATGGATTAATAATTTCATAAGTTTTCCTATGTTTTAAAAAACCATCTTGGTGAATCCCCGAAGAGTGAGCGAAAGCATTTGATCCTACTATAGCCTTGTTTCTTTGGACTGGCATGTTCATTAATCTACTTACTTTCTTACTCAAAGGAACAATATTTTTTGTTTTAATGTTAGTTGAGAAATTTAAATGTTTATGAGCATACAAAGCCATAACTACTTCTTCAAGTGAAGTGTTCCCAGCCCTCTCTCCTATCCCATTCATAGTTACTTCAACCTGTCTAGCTCCATTTTGTAATCCTGCTATAGAATTAGCTGTAGCCAATCCTAAATCATTATGACAATGAACAGAAACTATTGCTTTGTCAATATTAGGAACATTATTTATCAAATAATTAATTTTTTCCCCATACATATCAGGTAAATTATAACCAGTAGTATCAGCAATATTTATAACTGTAACTCCAGCTTCTATCACTTTTTCCACCATCTTAGATAAAAAATCTCTATCAGCTCTTCCAGCATCTTCTGGATAAAATTCTATATCATCAAAATATTTTCTAGCATATTTAACTGAAGAAATGGCACGTTCTAATATTTTTTCCCTTGTAGAATTGAATTTATACTTTATATGTATATCCGATGATCCAATTCCCGTATGTAATCTTTTTCTTTTAGCTCCTTTTAGAGCTAAGTTAGCCATATCTATATCCATCACAACAGCTCTACTAAGAGCACAAATAATTGGGGTTTTGACGTTTTTTGTTATTTCTACAATAGAATTAAAATCTCCAGGACTAGAAATAGGAAATCCCGCTTCTATTACATCAACACCAAGAGCTTCTAAATCTTTGGCGATTTCAACTTTTTCTTTAGCATTTAGTTGACAGCCTGGAACTTGTTCTCCATCTCTAAGTGTCGTATCAAAAATATATATTCTCTCTTTTTTTGACATATAATTACATGTTTTTTACTATTTCCAAACCGAATTTAGAGCAAGAAAGCAATGTAGCATTTTCCATTAATCTTTCAAAATCATAAGTGACTCTCTTAGAAGATATAGAGGTAGTAATTCCTTTATGAATAAGATTTTTAGCTTCTACCCAACCCATATGTTCCAACATCATGGCTCCAGAAAGAATTATAGATCCAGGATTTACTTTATTTTTTCCTGCATATTTAGGTGCTGTACCATGAGTAGCTTCAAAAATAGCATGACCCGTGTCATAATTTATATTTGCACCAGGAGCAATTCCAATTCCCCCAACAATAGCTGCTAATGCATCTGAAATATAATCGCCATTTAAATTCATAGTGGCAATCACAGAATATTCACTTGGTCTAGTAAGAATTTGTTGGAGAAAAGCATCAGCTATAACATCTTTTATAATTAATTTATACTTATCAGAATTTATAATTTGCCATGGGCCACCATCAAGATCTACTGCTCCATATTCTTTTTTTGCCAATTGGTATGCCCAATCTCTGAAAGAACCTTCTGTATATTTCATAATATTACCTTTATGTACAAAAGTCACA
>Ga0310342_100001540_pt1 | contig 14370 bp, 12 predicted proteins | sample S15DNA20500_MG_FD_206155 | JGI IMG/M metagenome (GOLD analysis project Ga0310342, IMG submission 206155) | Marine microbial communities from station ALOHA, North Pacific Subtropical Gyre - S1503-DNA-20-500_MG | ecosystem: Environmental > Aquatic > Marine > Oceanic | place: Pacific Ocean: North... | reverse complement strand
GGACGTAGCCCAGGGATCCGAGGGGCGTGCTGGCCCCCTCCGGGATCACCAGAGCGTCACGACCCTGGGCGCCCAGTTCCTCCGCTCGTTGCGCCATGTGTTTCTCCACCTGCTCGTAGGCGTCGTTCGAGAGATGGTGAATCCCCGCTCCGACGAGCAGGTCCAAGAACAGGTTGCCTTCTACCGAGGCTGCCCGCGCGCCGCGCAGAAACAACTCCACATCGAGGCCGCTCCTCCGCGCAGCGATGGCGGTCGCGCGGCAGTGGTTGCTCTGGGCGCCGCCACAGGTGAGGACGACATCGACGTCCGCTTCCAGGGCATGCGCCAGGACGTACTCGAGTTTGCGGACCTTGTTGCCGGTCAGGGCGGCGCCCGTGAGGTCGTCCCGCTTCACGTAGATCTCCACCCCGAGCTCGCGGCTCAGCTCCTGGAGATGATCGATCGGCGTCGGGAGACGGGCGAGTTCGATGCGTGGTGGTTCGTTCATGCGGCGAGGGGTTCGACAGGGGCGCCTGACAGAGTAAAAGTATGGGACAGGAGCCGATTTGGTTCCAACCACGATTTGGAGGATGTATGCGAGTTCGGGTCCTGCTCTTCGGTCCACTCGCTGAGGCGGCGGGCACGGAAGCCGTCGATGTGGAGGTCCCGGATGGGGCCACGGTGGGGGATGTCCCGGGTCTGGTGGACGGCTTGCCGGAATCCCTCCGTTCCCTCGCTTATGCGGTCAACGCCAGCTACGCTCCGCCCGACAGGCCCCTCGCTGATGGCGACGAGGTGGCCCTCATACCCCCTGTGAGCGGAGGTTGAGCGTGCTGGTGCAGATCACGGACGGCCCGATCGACGAGGCTGCGGCCCAGGCCTACGTGGCTAACCCCAAGTGCGGGGCGGTGCTCGTCTTTCGGGGGGTCGTGCGGGATCACCACCAGGGGAAATCGGTCAGCAAGATCGACTACCACTGCTATCGCGAGATGGCGGAGCGGGAGCTTCGATCCGTCGCCGAGGCCGCTGCGACCGCGCACGGACTTGATCGTCTGGCGGTCGTGCATCGCATAGGAGAGGTGTTGGTCGGGGAGGCCAGCCTGCTGGTCGTCGCCGCCACCGTCCACCGTCGACCGGCATTCGAGGGTATCCTCGCGCTCGTGGACGACCTGAAGCGTCGTGTGCCGATCTGGAAGAAGGAGTACGGTCCGGACGGCTCGCATTGGGTCGATGGTGTTACGCCGAACTCCGAGAGCGGACCCGGCGGCTGATTTTCGGGCTTTCATCACGCCAGCAGGAGGGGCATGGAGGAAGAACGGGCACGATTCTGCAACGCCTGCAACGCCGTCGTCGGGTGGTACGCCACCTTCTGTGACGGGTGTGGGATGCGGGTCCAGGACCGGGGGGGCGATCCGACCGTGCAGTCGGGCTCACCCGCGGTTAGAGAGACTTCCTCCATCGAGCAGGACCTCTACCGGGCACACCTGCGGCTCATCCACAAGTCGCGGGAGCGGAGCGAGAGCCTCAAGAAGGGGTGTCAGCGGATCGTAGGGGCCGTCAAGCAACTGGAGCGCGACCCGAGGACGGAGGATAGCGTTCGCAAAGCCATCGGACTCTCCGAGCGTCTCATCGATATGGCGGACGAGTGGGAGGAAGTGCAGCATCACTACAACCGGCAGAGTGAGGGTATCGAGGAGGATTTCCTGGCTCGGATCGACGACCTCGAGGCTGACCTCGAACTCGCGCCGCATCATCAGGTCGCGATCGAGGAGGAGGTCGGGTCCTTCATGCGCTCTCTTGAGGATGGTGCGGAGGAAATCCGTGAGACCAGTCGCTTCCTGGAGGTGGTGCGATCCCGTCAGAACAGCCGTCTTCTGGCCTTCGGTGGGAGCCGGGGCGCGACCCTGACCGTGGGCTTTCTGTGCATTTGCATGGGGCTGGGTGGCGCTGCCTACGGTTTCTGGGTTGAAGGTCTCGAGCTCGAGACCCTGGCTGGGACGGCTGGCCCGGCGATCCTCGGCGCGATAGTGATCTTTTTGCACGCGCGTGCACGATAGTGAGCCTCGGCTGTCGGCCGATCGTCTTCCATTGGGCTGCTGGCCACCGGTATACTCGGATTGTCTGCGTGGCAGTCGTGGGCCGTGACACCGGCCCCAACTGCCGTATTGATGAATGGTTAGCGACGCGTTTGCTATCGCCGAGGGCGGTCCGGTTCCGTCTCGGGCGCGTGTTCGCTTGTGCCGTTCCGTAGAGAGTCGTGATGCGACCCTCGCGACCAGGAGTTGACCGATGACGACCAAGCAGTTCCTGACGCTGCCCGCATTGCTGAGCGGGCTGCTCGTGGTGTGCCTCCTCATCGCACCCGCCGTGGGTAACGGCGGGAGCAAGGTGAGTGGCAGTGATAGCGGAGGCCCTTCGCTCTGGGCTCAGGTCTCGTGGGCGGAAGGCTACGTCCGCGCCCACGCGGAGGGAGTCCCTGGGGCGCCTGTGGAGTTGTCCGTCACCCTCGTGACGATCGGAGCTGCCGGGCACTCGACGTCGCAGTTCAATCTGCCGGGTGTCTTCGATGTCAACGGCGAGTACGTGGTCGGTGTGCCGCTGTCGAACCTGCTCCCGGGTGCGGACTTTGACCTCGTGGTGAGCGCGGTCAGCCCCGGGGCTAACGGCGTGCTGGAGCAGTCCGCCACCTGGGGCCTCCGCAAGCGGACCTTCGATCCCAGCGACCCCAACGCCCCCACGGCTCCGTCCGGTGGCTCGGGGCTGGTCGCCGCTCCGGGTACGCAGGCACCGCTCCTGCCTTACACCTGGGCTGCGCTGCCTTACCAGTCTGACGTCGTCCTCTTCCAGTGTGCGCCTACCGGGATCGAAGGCGTGATCCCCGTCAACTGATCCTCTGATCGAAAGAAGAGTGATGAGGATCTCTACGATTTTGGAAGAACTCCGCGCCGCCCGTGATCGGGCTGATGCGGGGCACGGCCGAAGAGCGGTACTCGACCGCATGGCCGACATGATCACCGAGCTCGAACGCCAAGCCGGGGCTGACGAGACTCCCGAGCGCACGCGAGAGAAACTCGCGTGCCTCCTGCAGCACGTGGAGAGCGCTCACGACGCTCTGGGTAGCCGCATGTTCCACGTCGCCTTCGCCCTGAACGTGATCGGCGAAGGGATGGCGCGCGCGAATCTGCTGCACAAGAGCGTTATCGAGTTCATTCAGGTCGGACTGTACTTCTTCGGTCTGGAGCAGATCGAGCGGCGTTGGTCGTCCCGTGCCTCGGTGTATTCCGGTATTCACGCGGATCACCTGGGCGATTTCCTGGGCCGTTGCGCCCTCAAGGAGCTCCTTTGCGGTGCTCGCGTTCGGATCGATGAGGGGCGTGTCTTCTGCCTTACTTACGCGTACCTGAACAGCATGCGGAAGGCGTATTGGAAGCACTGCCGTGCATCTGAGGATGCCCTCGACGTCGCGATCACGTCCGAGATGGTGTCGGGCGAGCAGGCGGAGGCGATCCCGGCGCCTGAGGCATCGGACCCCTCGGATCGCGTTGCCCTCATGCTGGAGATCTTCGACAAGAAGCTGACGTCACGACAGCGGTGGATCTACCTGGCGAAGAACCGGTCGACCCTGTTCGAGGAGCGTGGCCCGACCCAGGGCATCGACGGAGACCTCCTGGCGTTACTGCTGGGAGAGGGCGGTTCGCCGGGAGCGGACCTCGGCTGGGCGGAGATCGCGCGGCGCCTCAGGGTCAATGAGAAGACGGCCAAACGTGAGTACTTGAGGGCGCTTCACGTGTTGCTCAAGGAGAGCTCCGAGGCCATCTTTGGGGGCGCGCGTATTCCGAGCAACTATGTTCGACGTATCCTCGAGCAGATTCGGGGGATCGTCTACGAGAAGGACCTGCGTATCCGGTCGGCCACGGGCCGCGGGATGCGCACGCTGGTCGATAAGTGGGAGGTGGCTCTGCGCTTTGTGTTGAACCACGAGCGCGTCGTTGCCTGACCCCGCTGTTACGGCTCTCCAGGAGCCCAGTGTGGAATGCGGTGATGGTCGCCCACGACGGGTGTGACTACGTCTCCAGGTATCTCGAGCGTTGGCTCGACGAGGGCGAGCGGTCCAGGATCGATCTCGACCAGGTCGGCTCCCACGCGAGCGCCTGTCCACTTTGCTATCAGCGCCTCTCCGCGTTCTTCCGGACCATCGATCTCCCCGAATCGTCCTATCTGAAGGAGACCATCGACGAGCTTGCGTTCTCTCTCCTCAATCTCGCTCGCGCGATCATCCGCGATGGCCCGGAGGAGGGGGAGGACGCGTCAGCGGTGATCGCTATCACGCGCGAAGGTGGCGGTTCGGCGGAGGAGAACGTCGAGTCCGGTAGCGAGATGATCGAGGACGCCGAGGACTACGCAGGTTCCGCCCGGGTCGGAGGCATGGACCTGGCGGAGCTGCGCGCGCAACTGGCGGACATAGAGCAGGGCGCTGGGCTGCGGAACGACCTCGCCCTGGATCTGTTTCACCGCGTGGCTGAACTCAAGAGTCGCTACGAGGCGGAGGCATGGAATTGGATCGGCGCCTTGCACTACGGAGCCGAGCGACTCGATGAGGCTGAGGCCGCGTTCTTAAAGGCGCTGTCGCCACGGGATGGCATCCACGAGGTCCGCTCGTTCGCCCACTGCACCCTGGCCTATATCTTCAAGCATCGAGGCGACCTGGACCGAGCGGTGCTATCGGCCCGTCGGTCCGTGGTCCTCGCCGAGGAAGACGGGAAGGACCCTTACTTCGGCCGCTTCGCCGAGCTGTACCTTCGCTTGTTGCGCGACGCGGACGAGGATGGGGCTCAGATCCGCGAAGTCGCGCTGACGTTGAAGGCGACGGACTGGGATCGATTCAGAGGTGACATCGCCGCCGCCGCCAACGCTCCGGTTCTGGAGGCCTATCTCCGGTCGCCGCTCGCCAGCGAGTTCCCCGTCAACGGCGCCTGACGCAAGCGGCTGCGCCGCAGTACCTTCACGCGCTCGGCACACCCCGTTCTTGCTGATGTCCGAATTGCGGGCGTTTTCTTCGCCGTTTCCGGGGGTGCTTTTGCCTATAGGGGTGGAAACGAACAATCCGCCTATCAGGCGCGAAATTCGGTAGCTCAACTTTGGAGGGTGGACACGGGGTTTACCCTCCTCTATGGCAGGGGAGTTGAGCAACCAATAAAAGAGGCCGATCCGAAGTGCGCGCACGTTCACTTGGGATCGGCCTCTTCCCTTTTGGCTGTTTCCCGATCCGCGGGCACGCCGTCGTCCCGCTAAGCACCCGGCGTCGGCGATCCTCGGGCCGTCACTCAGGCAGCCTGCGGCTGGTCCAGGTCGAGGACCGAGTCGGTCCAGGGCTCGTAGTCACGATTGCACGTGACCATGATGACCTGGTGGTCCCCGAGGTTCTCGAGGACCTCCCTGGTGACCGCGAGGCGTTCCTCATCGAAGTTGACGAACGGATCGTCGAGGAACAGCGGCAGGTTGATCTTGCGTGAGAGGTGACGCGCCATCGCGATGCGCATGGCGAAGTACAGTTGATCCTGGGCACCCTGGGAGAGGTTCTCAGGGCTGATTGGGACCGCATCGCCGCGGCTAATGACCGGTTCGAGCCCGGCTCCGAGGTGAACGCGTGTGTACTTCTCTCCGGTGATCTTGGCGAAGATGCCCGACATCTCCTCCGAGAGCCGGAGGACATCGCCGTCCTGGAAGTCCTTGACGCAGCCGTCCAGATGGTCGATGGCCACCTTCAGGGCATCACGCTCGAGGTCGTACCGCTCAAGTCGGTGCTCCTTCTCTCGAACGTCCTCTTCGAGCTCCGCGAGGTTGAAGTTGGTGCGCGCGCCGAGGGCGGCGAGCTCGATCCGCGCCTCTTCGAGCCGGGTACGATCCCGCGCTGCCACTTCTCCCATCTCCGCGAGCCGTTGACGGATTCGTTCGATCTCCGATCCGACGTGGCCACGATCGGTGATGCGGGCGAGCGAAGGGTGCTGCTCCAAGACCTCCTCGAGCGCCGCGCCAACCGTGCCTCGTTCTCGGGATGCGGTCTCGAATTCCACCTCCACCGCTTCCCGGTCGCCGAGCGCCTTCATCGCGGCCAGGAGGCGCTTGCGCTCCTCACGTAGCTCCGTGAAACCCGCGAACTCGGCCACCACCTGCTCGGGATCGCGACCGAGCAGCGATGGGCCGGCCTCAGCGAGGAACTCCTCACATCGCTTTTGCCGTTGCGTCACGGAGTCCTGCAGTTGGCGGATGCGCTCTTGTAGCGCAGCCTTTTGTTCCTGGAAGCCCGTGCCGAGAGCCCGCCCGACGCTGAAACCGAGCAGGCATCCCGTGGCCGCCGCTATGGAGCCGATCAGGGTGCCGAGCGGCGTCAGGATACCGGTGACCATGGCTACGCCGCCCAAGAGTCCGCCGAGGATCACGCCGTTCAGGGTGTTCGGGATGGGCCGGAGCTGCTCCAGATCTTCGCGCTGGCCCACGAGCTGGTCTCGCTCGTGCTGCCTGTCCTCTTCGTCCCGGGCATAGGCGCGCACCTTGCTGGGGAAGTCCGGCGCGACGTTCTTGAGGTGGGAGTAGCGTTGGGTGACCTGCTCGCCGACCTCGCGTTCGCGGTCCGCATACCGCTTGAAGTTGTCGCGACGGGACAGGGCGGCGTCGTACCGGCGATCCGCCTCCTCCCGCCGTCCGAAGAGCCGGAACAGGCGCTCGTGGGCTTCGAGCGACGCGCGATCGTAGGTGATGTCTTCGTCCACACGCCTGAGGCGGATCTCGAGATCAGCGGACTCCGCCTCCAACTCGAGCGCTCGTGACAGCGCTTCGCGGCCCTGTTGGAGCTGCGTGCGCTCGGTCTCGAGGTCGGTGCGGGTCTGTTCGATGATCCGGCCGCGGCCCGGCGCGCCGGAGCGCCAGGGGTTCTCTGTCGTCAGCTCCGAGTAGCGTCCGTGAAGCTCGTGAAGCGCGCCCTTGTAGTCCATGGACGTGGAGCCTGAGAGCAGCCGGCGGATCTGATCCGAAACCGCGGTCGTCAGGCTCTGCTGGCCGAAGAACACGGTGGCGCGGAAGATCGCCTCGTCGCGGAAACCGAGGAGGTCGCCGAGGTGCTCGAAGTACCGTTGGTCTTCATCTCGGGCCCCGCGGGGATCGGCGCGCCCGCAAAAGATCTCTTCCTTGATCCCGCTCGGGTCCGTCCCGTGGATGCGCGTGTCGTTGCTGTTGAAATCCCGGTAGACGCTGATGCGGGATCCGTCTTGCCGCTGGAATTCGAGCTCCCCTGCGTACGATTCGTGCTCATCCCACGGCTCATACTTGCGCGCCAGGTTGAGGTCGCGGAAGCCAAACAACACGCCGAAGATGGAGTTGATCAGCGTCGATTTGCCCGCCTCGTTGCGACCGAGGATCAGGTTGAGCTTGTCCGGGGAGAACGTGACGTCCAGCCCGCGGTTGAAGACGCCGAACCCGTGTAGGCGGATGCGCCGTAACTTCATCAGGCTCCCTCCTGAGCCGTCGCTTCTGGCATGTCTCCGTCCGCCGAAGGAGCGCTGGTCCGCTGGCGGTCCGCTGGCGGTTTGTACAGGATGTCTCGAGCGTGTTCCTCGTCGAGGAATTGCTCCAGGCCGACCTTCAGCGCCGCCCGTGACACGGTGAGCTCTCGGTGGACGGGTGAATCAGAGCCGGCGGTCAGGGCGCGGTCTTCAAGGTCGGCGATGTGCTTCAGCATGCGACGGGCGAAGAAGCCGCGGATGGTGTGTTCACCCTGGATGCGTCGCAACAACCCGCTACGCACGAGGTCCGTCCGGTCGACCAGTTCGAGGTGGCGGAAGCGCCCGCGCACCTTGGTCGCGATCTTCTCGAGGTCGCAGATGAACTCGAGGGGCCCGACGAGCTTGATCCGCGCGATGATGTTGGAGGCGGCGCGCGCGAGGATCGCGGCGCACAGGCCATCCGGGTCGGTGATGCGCTCGGAGAGGAGGTCGATCGTCCATTCCTCGAGGTGCGCCGCGTTCACCGGAACCCGTGTGAACGCGACGTTGCTCTGCTCGATGTTGACCACCAACAAGGACTTTCGGCCGGCGTCGCCACGTTCGAAGCGTCGACCAGCCAGCGTGCCCGGGTAGGCAGCTGCCGTCCCCTCGAACTCGTATGTCGCGAAGCCGTGGTAGCCACCGAGGGCGATGTAATCGAGCTCGGACCCGGCGATCGCAGCGGGGTCGACGGTCTGGGTGAACGGCCGTGCCCCTGCCTCCTCGTGGCCAGGCAGCTCGGCGCAGAGGAGGCCGACGTGCAGGCCCGGGTCCGCGATGTGTGCGGCCATGAGCCCGTGCCCGTTGCCCACCAGGAGGTCCTCGGGGGCGTCGCCGAGGCCAAGTTCCTTGCTCTCGTGGCTGGCCTCGCCGTGGATCTCGGGCAGTTGTCGCTCGAATCCCGGGAAGCGCTCGGGGGCGGTCCCGGGCTGGGCCGCGGAGCCGTAGAAGAAGACCTCTTGGCCGCGGATGGTGTGCTTGAGCGGATGCGGCAGCGTCGATGTGATCACGTCGACGCCCGGCCACCGCTCGGTCCGGTAGACCGAGTCTCTGTAGCCGGCTGCATCGCGATAGCCGGGGACGATGACCACGGGCTTCTTGTGAGCGACCAGTCGCCCGAGCAGGCCGCGCGCGAAGCTCAGGGTCTCCGGATCGGGCTCGTGTCGGTCGAAGAGATTGCCGGAGATGAGGACTCCGTCGATGCCGCGCTCAGGGTCGAGGGCGACGTTCACGGCCTGGCGAAACGTCTCCATGACCTCGAGGCTTCGCGGCCCGGCTTCGTTGCCCAGATACTCGTGACGGCTCCCCAGATGCAAGTCGGCCAGGTGGAGAAATCGCACGGCCATGGGGGCCCCTCTCTGCTTCCGTCAGCTTGCTCAAACGCCTTCTGCGCGGCCGGGGACGCGTCCCGGTCGCGCTCCAAGAGACGACGCAGAGCATACTTTTGGCGGACCTTCCAGTCAACGAACAGTGCGCTGCATTTGCAACCGCAGTGTTCGTCAGACCGCAACATGGAGTGGTGCGTTACGTGCACGCAGCTCCTGTCCGTCCACGGACCTTGACTCTCGTCAGGTTGGTGACGGGTCGCGACCCGTCGAAGCCCTGTCGTCGCGGAGGCTTCGTCTTGGAGTCGGCCGGGTGACAGCCGATCAGGTCCGGGCAAACTCCGGACTCGACTGCATCCCGGCGCCGCCGCGTATGAACGCGGCCGGATTCGACGCGTGTCCTGCCGCTTCGGAGCTGGCGACAAGGCCGTTCCGCACCAGATCCTCGAGGGATTGATCCAGCTGCATCATCCCGTCCTTCTTGCCGGTCTGCATGAGCGACTCGAGCTGGAAGGTCTTGCCTTCGCGAATGAGGTTGGAGACCGCCGACGTGCTGGCGAGGATCTCGAACGCCGCGACGCGACCCTGGCCGTCCTTGCGTGGGAGGAGGCGCTGGGCGATCACGCCTTTCAGCGACTCCGACAACATGACGCGGATCTGCTGCTGCTGGTTCGTCGGGAAGACGTCGATGATCCGGTCGACCGTCGCCGGGGCGCTGTTGGTGTGCAGGGTCCCGAACACCAGGTGCCCCGTCTCCGCCGCCGTGATCGCCAGCTGGATCGTCTCCAGGTCCCGCATCTCGCCGACGAGGATGATGTCCGGGTCCTCCCGCAGCGCCGACTTCAGGGCGTTCGAGAAGCTCATGGTGTTGTTGCCGACCTCGCGCTGGTTGATCAGCGACTTCTTGCTGCCGTGCACGAACTCGATCGGGTCCTCGACGGTCAGGATGTGGCTCGAGCGGGTCTCGTTGATGTGGTCGACCATGGCGGCGAGGGTGGTCGATTTGCCGGATCCGGTCGCGCCCGTAACCACCACGAGTCCGCGGTGGAGCTCGCAGAACCGCATGATCTGGGGAGGCAGCCCGAGCTGCTTCGCGGTCAGGATGGTGGTCGGGATGAGTCGGAAGGCCGCGGCGATGCCGTTGCGTTGCTCAAAGACGTTGCAGCGGAGACGGGTGACGCCGGGGACCTCGTAGCTGAAGTCCACTTCCTTCGTCTCCTCGAACGTGGAGGCCTGGTCGGCGGTCATCAACTCGTAGAGCAGCTTCTTGTTCAGCTCGGGCGTCAGCTCGTCGTAGTCGATGGGGACCAGGTCGTTGTTCAGCCGGACCATGGGCGGGTATCCGGACGACATGTGGAGGTCACTGGCGCCCCGATCCTTGGTGATTCTGAAGATCTCGTCGATCGCTGCCATCGTCCCTGTGCCTCCGGGTGGAGGGTCCCGATCATCCGGGCTCCCTCCCGGTTCATCATCGGGACTGCGTGAGGCGGCTCTTGAGCCCGTGGCCAGTCCGTGCGAAGGTTCCGCATGGCCCAACCCCCCGCCGATTCGAACCGCCGGCGCTACCTGCGGCTGCAGGACAACTTTCGCGTCGAATTGGAGCCGTGGGCGGGTACCCCTCTCGCGTGCGATGAGGAGGAAAAACCCGACCCGGTGGTCGCCTTTTCGCGCGACCTTTCGATCGGGGGCATCTGTGTCGTCGCCGACCGCGCGACGTCCGCAGGGGGGGTCGTCGAGGCGACGATTCACGTCGCCGAGATGGATCAGGCGCTGAAGGTCGTCGGTGAGGTCATCCGTTGCGACGTCCGCGCCGACGGCCGCTACGAGATCGCCTTGCGCTTCGCGCCGGGTTGGATCGACGAGAGCGTCCGCAGCCAGCTCGAGCGGCTGGTCTACGGTTGAGGCCTTAGTCCAGTATCCCGAGGGCCTTGAGCACGCCCGTCGAGTGCAGCAGCACCACGAGGATGATGGCCGGGACGACGTATTGCAGCAGGCGCAGCCACGCGGCATAGAGGTGACCCAACGTGGAGCTGCGGACGAACTCGTCCCGTCGGACCTTCTCGCCGAGGCGCCAGGCGCAGAACACGGCGATCAGCATGCCGCTGAGCGGCAGCATCCAGTTCGACACCACGTAGTCGGCGAAGTCGAACCAGTTCCCTTTGGTGATCGCACCCCACTCTTCACCGAGGATGCTCTCCTTGGCGCTGGCGAAGTTCGCGCCGAACAAGTCGGTGCCGCCGGAGAGGGCTGACGGGATGCCGAAGAGGGTGATGGCGGCGGTGCAGACGAGGGTCGCCTTCTTGCGGGACCATTTCTTCTGGTCGATGAAGTAACTCGCCACGACCTCGAGGAGCGAGATGGAGGAGGTCAGGGCGGCGAAGACCAGGAGGCTGAAGAAGACGATGCAGAGGAACTGGCTCCCGGGCATCTGGGCGAGCGCTACCGGGATGTTCTGAAAGACGAGCCCCGGGCCCGCCGTGGGGGTCATTCCGAAGCTGAAGGTGATCGGGAACAGGATCAGGCACGCCATCAGGGCGATGACCGTGTCGAGGACGCAGATGGCTACGGAGTTGCTGACCAGGCAGGAGTCCTTACGCAGGTAACTGCCGTACGTGATCATGGCGCCGACGCCGAGGCTGAGGGTGAAGAACGAGTGCCCCAGCGCCTCGAGGACCCCCTCGGCGGTGAGGTTGTCCGTGTTCGGCTCGAAGACGAACTGCAACGCCTTGTCCCAGCCGGACTGACGGGTGGCCTGGACCAGCAGGACACTCAGCATGACCAGCAGGAGCGGCATGAGGATCCGCGCTCCGCGTTCGATGCCCCTCTGGATACCTCCCAGGACGACGAGGGCCGTCAGCGCCATGAAGAAGACGTGCCAGCCCAGGTTGGCGTTCGTGTTCTCGTACAGGTTGCCGAACACGGCGCCGACCTCCTTGGGGTCACCGCCGGAGATCTCTCCGGAGATCGACAACCACGTGTAGTGGCATGCCCAGCCCGCGACGATGCTGTAGTAGGACAGCATGACGAACGCGGCGAAGACGCCCATGCCACCGACGATCTTCCATCGGGAGCGCTTGCCTCCCAGGTCCTCGAAGGCCCCCACGGGTGACTTCTGGGTGGACCGACCGATCATGATCTCGCCGATCATGATCGGCAGCCCGACGACGACGATGCAGACGAGGTAGATCAGGACGAAGGCGCCGCCGCCGTTCTCACCGCAGATGTAGGGGAACTTCCAGATGTTCCCCAGTCCGATGGCCGAGCCGGCCGCCGCGAGGACGAACCCGATCTTCGAACCCCATGCTCCGCGGGTTTCACCGTTGCTCATCTACCTGCCTCACTTCTTCTTGTTGAACGGAGTGTGCTCCTGGGCGAAGTACTCGTCCTGCATTCGCTTGACCTGGCCGGACAGGATCACCACGGCGATGAGGTTGGGAACGGTCATCATGCCCAGCGCCACGTCGCCGAACGTCCACACCGTCTGCAGGGGCAGGATCGCGCCGAGGAACACGAAGCCCAGGAACGCGAGCTTGTAGACCATGACGCCCTTCAGCCCGAAGAGGAACTCCGTGCACCGGTCACCGTAGTAGGACCACGAGATGGCGGTGGACAGGGCGAACAGGAGGACGGTGAGGGTCACGATGAGCCGCCCGGGACCTCCCAGGGCCTTGCCGAAGGCCTCGGCCGTCAGCTCCTGCCCGAGCTTGATCATGCCGGCGTTCACCGTGACGCCATCCGCGCTCTCGGCGTCGATGCTGCCGCCGTTCACGGTGACCTCGCCTGTATACGGCTCTCCGCCCTTGGTGATGCGCTGGCCATCGCCGCTGAAGACCACGGGGCCGTTGCTCTTGACGAGCACGACTCCGGTGACGGTGCCGTCGTGGTGACGGATCCCGGTCGGCAGGCCGTCCGTGATCACGAGGAACTCGTCGACCTTGTCTTCGTCCTCAACCGAGCCGTCGATGACACCCTCGTGTCCGGCAGCCTCGATGGTGGGGTCGCCCCCGCGTCGTCCCATGGCCGCTCCGAACGACGTCAGGTCGGCCGGGGAGTCTCCAGACGCCCATGTCATCACCGAGAGGTCCTTGTGGGCCAGGTCGTGCTCCGTCTCGACCGGCTCGTCCCACAGCCCCGAGGTGATCACGACGAGCCCCGTCATCGTGCAGATGATGATGGTGTCGATGAACGGCTCGAGCAGCGCCACCAGGCCCTCCCGCAGAGGAATGTCGGTCTTCGCTGCGGCGTGGGCGATGGGCGCCGATCCCTGACCGGCCTCGTTGGAGAACAGGCCGCGCTTGACCCCCCATAGCAGGGTCATGGACCAGGCGCCTGTGGCGGTGCCCGCGATGCCGGCGGTCGGGTTGAACGCGTTCTCGAAGATCGTCCCGAAGGCGCCCGGGATCTCAGATCCGTTGATGGCCAGGACGATGAGCGCGCCGACGGCGTAGAGACATGCCATCACCGGGGCGAGGACGCTCGTCACCTTACCGATGCGCTGGATGCCGCCGAGGATCACGATCCCGACCAGGACGGCGCAGACGGCGCCGGTGACGGCGAACGGGATGCCCCAGTTGTTGTTTGCCGCCTGGGCCAGCGTGTTGATCTGGTTCATGTTGCCCGCGCCGAGCGACGAGCAGATGGCGCAGAACGCGAAGAAGACAGCGAGGGGCTTCCAGTTGCTGCCGAGACCCTTGACGATGTATTTCTGCGGACCGCCCGACGAGTTCCCCGCCTCGTCGAAGTCGCGGTACTTCATCGCCAGCGACACCTCGACGTACTTCGTGCACATGCCGAAGGCGGCGGTGACCCACATCCAGAAGATGGCGCCGGGGCCGCCCCAATGGATGGCCAGGGCGACGCCCGCGACGTTGCCGATACCGACCGTCGCCGACAGGGCCGTCGTCAGCGCCTGGAAGTGGGAGATGTCACCCGCGTGGCTGGGGTCGTCGAAGTCGCCTCTGACGATCTGGACCGCGTGCCTGAGCCTACGCACCTGGATGAACACCATCCGGAGCGTGAGGTAGGCGCCGACGGCGAGGAGGGCTACGGCGAGCCAGGGGAGATCCCCCGCAGGCGTCGGGATGGTGACGCCCCAGACCAAGTGCTCGAGGAAACTGACGATATCGGAGAACAAAGCGTCCATGACGGCTCCAGGAAAGTCCCTATGCCACAAACCGTTACGCGTCTCGCGCCGTCTTTATACCGGAGAGCGGGTCGGTTCGCTGAACGAGGGGCTCAAACCAGCTTGAGGACACCGCCCGGTCGATCCGGTGCCGTGAAGCCCCGAACCCACTCGACGATGCCTCGGCTGCCGTCCCGGTCGGAGTGTTGGACGGCCAGGTCGCACGCGCAGGTCAGCCCGGCGTCCAGCCCGGGGGCGCCGAGGACCGCGGCCGGGACATCGAACCGGTAGATGGTCTGGATCGCGTCGGTCTTGACGTCGGCGCTGATCCGTCCGTGCGGTGCCCAGTAGAGGTCCTCTCGGACCCAGCTCTTGCCGTCCGGTCCGATGCGGATCTGGACCGTCC
>Ga0310342_100001539_pt1 | contig 14372 bp, 7 predicted proteins | sample S15DNA20500_MG_FD_206155 | JGI IMG/M metagenome (GOLD analysis project Ga0310342, IMG submission 206155) | Marine microbial communities from station ALOHA, North Pacific Subtropical Gyre - S1503-DNA-20-500_MG | ecosystem: Environmental > Aquatic > Marine > Oceanic | place: Pacific Ocean: North... | reverse complement strand
CGTGTCCGTGTCGGTGTCCGTGTCGGTGTCCGTGTCCGTGTCCGTGTCCGTGTCCGTGTCGACGTCTGTCTCTGGGGGCTCATCTGTACAACTCTCATTGGCCGCACCCGGGGTACCGTAGTCTCCACATGGGTATCGCTCTGAGGCATAGCACCAGTGGGACGGATCGCTCACTACGGTGGCACTGAGGTGATCCGAGCGAAGCGCCCAGGACACACCAGACACTGCATGAGCCTCCTCCCACCCCATCCCCGAGATCCGGGTGGTTCCCATGTCCAGGTACAGGGAGTCACCGTCATTATGAAGGCTCAAGTCAGTCCAGCTGTAGATGTAATCGGCCTCTACGCCACCACTGTCTCCGTAGTCACCGGTACCCAGCACCGCGTAGTCTCCTGCATCCACCACCACGTGATCTTCCACGGTCATGGACTCCAGCGCTCCATCGGTCAAGGTCCAGCCGATCAGATCCACAGCATGTGTGCCGGTGTTGTAGAGCTCGAACCACTCCCCCGTAGAGTCGTCCGCCCACCCAGAGTTGGCCATGACCTCCGTAAAGATCACCACACCAGCTGTGATGAAGTCCTCGTCGACGGTTCCATCACAGTCATTGTCTGCCATGTCCGGCTCGGAGCCTTCACTGCCGCCCGGGTAGGCCTCCGCGGTGGTGTCGTCACAGTCAGATCCCCCCGGGCCGCCGTCGTAGCCGTCGCCATCCGCATCATAGTCATCGCCACCGCTGCAGTCTCCGTCCAGGCCGTCGTACCAGACCTCATCCGCGCCAGGATAGACCGTGCTGTCCTCATCATCACAGTCCGTGCCGTCAGCGGCGTACAGTTCACTGTCGTAGCCATCCACGTCCGCATCAAAGTCGCTGAGCGAGTCGCAGTCCTGATCGACCCCGTCGTACCAGACCTCGGTGGCCCCGGTGTGCACGTCAGGATCCGTGTCGTCGCAGTCGGTGCCGCCAGCCTCGATTGCGGCGCGGCCGTCTCCGTCTCCGTCAATGGAGACAGAGCCATTGAGCGACACGTTGACCGTCAGCTTGTCCGGGTCATTGCTGGTGATGATCACGGCGCCAAGGACGGAGCTGTCCTCGTAGCTCGTGGGCGCGAATGTCACGGGAACAGCCACGCTGGAGCCTGGCGTTATCGACGCATCTACCGACTCCATCGAGTAATGATCCGAAGTGGATCCGGTCAGGTCCACTGTGATCGAGAGATCACCAGTACCTGCACACTGATTGATGAGCGTGAGTGTCTTCTCCGACGAAGCACCGATGCCTACGTTGTGGAAATTCAGCATGGTCTCAGAGACGTTCAGCACCGGACAGTCTGAGCCAATGTCGGTATCCGCGTCCGCATCCGCATCCGCATCCGCATCCGCATCCGCATCTGCATCTGCATCCGCATCCGCATCCGCATCCGCATCTGCGTCACCGTTGCCGACCTCACCAGAATCCCCTTCGAGACCCGGCGTCTTGGCCACCGTCGGAAGACATCCGATAGCTCCCAACAGTACTGCCCACCGCCACAACCGCATTTGCGCTCCTTGCCCTGACAACCATCATACGCTGCGCACGGCCTACCCGGTTAAACGCGGGCCGTGACAGACACACCACCAATCGCTGAAGACCCACTTCCGACGCAGATCGTCATGGGGGGGATCACCCTCAACCCAGGGGACTGCATCGGCCCATATCGGTACGAGCGTCCCATCGGGCGGGGCGGGATGTCCCATGTCCTCTTGAGCCGTGATCCCGGCGGTGTGGCGGTGGCACTGAAGGTGCTCAAGGCCAATCGCTTCCGGACTGGCCTCGCCCGGTTTCGCCGAGAATTCCGCGCGCTCGCCCGCCTCAAGCACCCCAACGTCATCCGCGTCGAGGCCTATGGGGACATCCACGGACACCCCTACATCGCCATGGAGTTTGTTCAGGGGCAGGATCTCTACCAGGAGATTCGAGGGTTCAGTCGATCCAACCTCGCCAAGCGATGGGCCCGGGTGGAAGAGATACTCATCGATCTGGTGCGATCTCTGGCGTACATCCATCAGCGTGGTCTGGTGCACCGGGATCTGAAGCCATCAAATGTACTGATCAACGCACACGGTGTCTGCAAGCTCACAGATTTTGGCATCGTAAAGGAGCTGGACCCAGAGGCGGACGTACAGCACTCCACGACGCTGGTCGGTACCTGGGCCTACGCCTCGCCTGAGCAGATCATGGGCACGGCGATCGACAACCGATCGGATTTGTACAGCCTCGGCGTCATTCTCTACACGATGCTCACCGGTCGTCGACCCTTCGTGGCCAAGGACATGGCTGGATACCTCGAGATGCATCGAGATCACGATCCAATCCCGCCCAGCAAGCTCGTGCCTGGAACTCCGCCACGACTCGATCAAATCTGCATGCGGTTGCTTCGAAAATCGCCCCGGGATCGCTTTCAGTCCGCCAACGAGATCCTGTATCGACTGGAACAGATCGACATCAGGAGTGAGACACCGGCAGACACAGGCAGCGAAGGCTGGGAGCCCGCTCTCGTGGGCCGGAGTCAGGATCTGGACATCCTGCGCGACAGTGTGTCCGCGCTCAGTCGACGAGAAGGCGGCGTGGTCATCGTAGAGGGCACAGAGGGCGCAGGAAAGACGAGACTGGTGAACGCTGCAATCCACCACGCTCGGCTGATGGGAATCCCGGTACATCGCACACGATTGGTGAACCGGGCGGGCTCCTTTGAGGCGCTGGTCGACATCGCCATGCAGGTCGGCGCAGCCATGGACGAAGATGCCCCTCCAGAGCTGAGGCACGCCCTGCAGCGCTTTGCAGAGGGCCAAGGAAGAATCGGTGGCGATGCCCGCTATCAACTCTACGACTCCATCCGCGACTCGCTCCAGACCCTGCTTGAGCGAGGTCCCCGGGTCATCGTGCTCGATGACTTCCATCACGCACCGGCTCCGCTGGTGGATCTGTTCGCCTACCTGGTGCGCAGCATCGTCGCGCGACAGGGAGAGCCGCTACTGGTCTTGGTGGCCATCGATACCGACCGAAAGGCTCCGGACATCGCCGGATTCCTCGACGGCAGCGCGATCTCACTCAACCCCACAAGGGTATCCCTGGAGCCGTTGGGCCCGGAGCTGGTCCGCGAGATTGTGGCGGAGTTGCTCGGGGAGGGTCCAGCCACTGACACGCTCGCCCAGCTGCTCCATGAAGAAACGGAAGGGAACCCGTTCTTTGTGGCAGAGTTCCTCCGCTCCTTGATTCAGCAGGGCGTCATCGTCCAGCGAGACAGTGGGGGCTTCCGATTGACCGTGAAGGCCTCCGATCTCAGTGCGGGACAGCTCACCATCCCGCCTGGGGTGCGGCAGGTGGTTCGGTCCCGACTCGCACCCCTCGACCGCATGGATCGAGAGGTCGTCGACGCCCTGAGCGTTGCCGGTCGGGAGATGGACCTGGATGTGATGTTGGATGTGGTCAGTCTGGACGAGGAGCGCGCCCTGGATGCCGTCGACACCCTGGTCGAAGAGGGCGTGCTGAGAGAACGGCGCGTTGGCGAGCAGGCGCTCGTAGATTTTGTACACCGCAAGGTGGGGGATGTGGCCTACCGTGAGCTGGATGAGATCTGGCGTGGCACCCTGCACCGACGCATCGCCGTCGCGCTGGAGATGCGCCACGCCAGCAGTCCCGTCATCGCAGAGGGTATCGGAGAGCACTACTACCGCGCCGGGGAGAACGGAAAAGCATTCCGCTATCTGGCCATCAGCGCCCTGCGACTCTGGGAGCGCGCCCTGGCCCAAGAAGCCTGGGACATCTCTGAGCGCGCCATGCTTCTCAGCGAGTCGGCCCAGAACGATCTCAGCGAGACCGAGCACACCCGGGCCAGACTGAAACTGCTTCGGGTACGAGCGGACGTGACCTACAACCGAGGTTCCTGGGTTCACGCAGAGCAGGTGCTGGCCTCGCTGCACAACGTGGCAGAGACCCTGGGAGATGCAGGGTTGGCCGCCGATGCAAAACTCTGCCGAGGTGTCTCGCTTCGGCGGATTGGGCGCGCGGACGCCGGCGGGGAGATGATCCGGCGCGTCGTCGAGGAGGCCCGGGCCCGCGGGGATCGCCGAGCGATGATCGAGGGGCTTCGGCACCTGGCGGTGGTCGCATGGGAGAAGGGCAACCTGGACGAAACCGAGAAGCTTGCCAGCGAGGGACTGGCCTCCGCCAGCGGATCGACAGAGCTGGATGAGAGTCGCGCTGGAATTCTGGTAGCACTGACTGCGGTGCAAGCCGAGCGCGGCCAGTTGGCGGCAGCCACCAGTGGACTGGCCGAGGCTGAGGCCATCTTCCGGCGGCTTCGGAACAAACGGTCCCACTGTGTCGCTCTGTGCAACCTGGCGGAACTCCTGCTGTGGCAGGGAGAGATCGCGGAGGCCTACCGCAAAGGCACAGAGGCCATCGAGCTGGCGCGGGATGTCCAGTACCGTGTAGGCGAAACCGCCGCGCTTCGGGTGCGCGCCATGGCACTGCTCGATGCCGGGGACCTCAAACAGGCCGGTGACGACTTGAAGCGCGCCCTGGAGATCTCCGAGGAGCAAGGGTTGGCCGAAGAGGTGGTGTCCACACGCTTTCTCTGCGGACGTCTGGCCCTCCGATTGGACGATGCCGAGGCCAGCGTACGCCACCTCAAAGTGGGGCTACACGCCTGCGAGGATGGCGATCCGGAGTCGTACCTCTACCTGCTGAAGGCCATGCTCGCCCGCGCCCTGGTGGCCACCGGCCGTACCCAGGATGCACAGAAGATCCTTATGTCCATCGAGCCTGAGCTCGAGAACATCGCTGTGCCACGCCTCACACAGATTCTGGGGGTGATGGCCCTGGCCTGGAAGGCGTTGGGCATCGATGACGCTGCTCTCCGCCTCGCCCGGGAGTCCGCCCGCATCGCAGGAACCCGAGGCTTCCGCCTGTGGTCTCTCACCGCCAGGATGTTGGTCGCCGATGTAGGAGAAGGAGATGAGGCTGAACAGGCCCATGGCGAAGCGCTGACGCTGGCCCAGGACCTCTGCCGAGCGCTCCCGGAGGACCTCGCAGAGGCCTTCCGCAACCGCCGTGGCATCCGCGCCTTGCTCACCGAGGGCTGAGTTCATGCTCGGCAGAGAGACAAACGTGCGCCCCCGGAATGAGTCGATGTCCTTTCCCGAGCGAATCGGCGAATGGATCCCGGAGCGACTGATCGGGCGAGGGGCTGTCGCGGCAGTCTACCTCTGTCGAGGAGCGGACGGCCAACCGGTGGCGGTCAAGTGGATGGACCAGCCCCACGCCCCGCTCGTGGACCGCTTCGAGAGAGAAATCCACATCCTCAAGCGACTCGATCACCCTGGCGTGGTTCGGACGCTCGGGCACGGTGTTTCGGAAGGCCGCCCATTCATGGCCATGGAGTATGTGGAGGGGCAAGATCTCAGCTTGTTTACCACCAAGCTGCACCAGCGCCCTCCGCGAGAGCGCTACGATCGCTGCAGGGCCATCGGCCAGGCCTTGTGTGAAGCCCTGGCCTACCTTCACGAGCAAGGGCTTGTGCACCGGGATCTCAAGCCCTCCAACGTCCTCATCTCGCGGGATGACCGGGTGGTGCTATCCGACTTCGGAGTGGTCAAGGACACCCAAGATGTGACCCGCACCGCGGTGGGCATCGTGGTCGGGACCTTGAGCTTTGCCGCACCCGAGCAACTCCTCGGGGACCCGGTAGACCCCCGCACGGATCTGTTTGGTCTGGGAGGCACCCTCTACTACACCTTGACCCGACGCCGACCCTTCCAGGGCATCGACCGAGAGCTGGATCAGGGCACAGAGGTACTGCCACCGCCACCCTCCAGGTTTGAGCCCGCAGTGCCCGCCGATCTAGAGGGCGTGGTCATGCGCCTGCTCGCGGCGGACCCAGAACTTCGGCCTAAGGATGCGAGAAGCGTCCGTGCGATGCTGGCAGCAGAAGGCCCGGCAGGTCCCCCCTTGGCAGGTGCTCGACCCATCCTGGACACCGTAGCCAAGATCCTGGACCGAGCCGAGGTTGGTGAGGTGATCGTAGCGCGACCCACCGGCCCCATGGGCACCCGCAAGGCGTGGGTCGGGGATCTGCTTCGTGAGGGCGCCCAGCGTAGGGGAATACCTGTCGTGGAGGTCATCGAGGCCGGGGCATTCCAGGCGGTACGTGACCGCCTCGGTGCTGGGGAGCGACTCCTTGTCGTGACGCCCCTAAAGCTACCGGTATCTCCCCACGTGGTGCAGGTAGAGATTCCACTACTGCCGCTGGGTATTGCAGATATTCGCCGCTCATTGGTGCTCGCCGCCCCAGAGACTCCCAACCCTGCGGGCACCGCCACTCACCTGCATGCCTTGACCGGCGGACTGCCCAGACTTGTGGCAGCGCTCCTGGAGACGCACGTGAGGGACAAGCAGCTCGTTCTCCCCAGCCCGACCCCTCTCCCAGATGAAATCGAGGACTTCTTCGCAGATCTCGACATGGACACCATCGAAGTCCTTGGGGCCATCGCCGTCGCACCCTTCCCAGTCTCTGCCGACACCATCGAGGCCGCGCTGCAGGTCCCAGCGGAAGCGGCCCTTCCGCTGCTGATGGACCGGGGCATGATCGGTCAGGTAGCGCAGAGGTATCGAATGACTGCCGGCCTGTTCCGAGATGCGGTCCTCCCGATGCTGCCCGATCCTGAAGGACTGACTGAGCGCATCACGCTGGCCCTGGAGACAGAGATCGCACAAGGTGGATCCCTTCAAGATGAGCTTCGTTCGAGCCTCGAGAGTGCGGAGAGAGCGCTGGTCAAGGGACACCTGGGACGAGGCTTGCGGGCGGCACGGCGATCCGTGAAGATTGCGCAGGCACTAGGAGAGCGGAACATCGAATGCGAGGCTCGGGCGACCCTGGGAAATATGGAAGTTCGGGTGGGACTCCTGGATGCAGCCAGCCGATCCCTCTCTGATGCCACCGCTCTTGCCCATGCCCACGGCCTGGACTCCATCCGCAGACTCTGTCACGGGCTGAGAGCGTGGGTGTCTCTCGACAAGCAGCCCAACACCCGCACCGCTGCCGCCAGCGCCATCGACCGAATACTTCCGATGGTCGCTGGAGCCCAGTCCCGAGGCCACCTTCCGGAAGACTGCCTGCTGTTCGCCACCTGGGCACGCGCAGCAGCGGTGATCGGTGATCGAAAAAGCTGGGAACATGCCCGGGCCAATACGTTGTCCTGGGCCGTGCATGTTCCCCGGCCCCTCGCCTTCGGTGTCCGTCTTCAGCTGGCCCGAGGTGCGATCATCCTGGGTGATGAGACCGAGGCCCGCGAGCACCTGACCCTGGTGCTTCAGGCATGTGACATGCCGCTGCTTCGCTGGGAAGCACAGAGAATCGCGGCAGTCCTCGATCGCACGGCACTTCCCGAGCCCGGCGACTGGGCCAACGATCTGGAGCCGGACGAGGCAGAAGCCCTGAGACGTCGAACCCCCTAGCGGCGGCGACGTACAGCGATCAGCGGAGCCAGCAACACGCCGAGCACACCTGGGGCAGCACCGGTGGTACAGGCGCAGGCCTTGCCCTCGAGCTCCGGACTATCCCTGCCACCGATCAATCCAGTGCGGGAATTGATCCCGTCGGCATCCGCATCGGCATCGGTATCCGCATCCGCATCCGCATCCGAGTCCGCATCCGAGTCCGCATCCGAGTCCGCGTCGGTATCCGCATCCGAGTCAGGATCGGGCTCGGTGATGGTCGAGAAATCCACATAGTTCTCAATCCATACATCATAGACATCGGTACGCGCCGCGCCGCTGCCGCCACCCTCACAGGTGTCTCCGCTGCTTCCGGAGGTCGCCCAGCCAAATGAATTGATGCCGACCAGCTCCCAGGACCCGTCGCTGGCCCGCTTGAGCGCTGCACCACCAGAGTCTCCACTGCAGATGTTCTGATCATCCACAGTGTCCAGTCCGTAGATGAACTGGCTGTCGTAATCGTAGATGGGAATGTCCGCGTATCGCTTGACTCCACCGGAGTCGTCGTCGTGGGTGCCCGTGATTCCATAGCCCACATAGCGGAGCTCATCGCCCAGCCAGGAGGTAGACACCGTGTCCTGGTTGACCGGCATGGGAGAAATGGTCGTGACCGAGTTGTACAGCTCAAGCAGCCCGACGTCGTGGTTGATCGATCCTCCCGATCCCGAGTAGCCGGGATGGGAAATCCAGTCCTCGACAAAGAACATGTCATCGACACCATCTTCGGTGTACACGTTGGGGCCCACCACAAAGTAGATGTCCGCATCTGAGTAATCTTCGTCGATGGCCTCCACGCAGTGCGCTGCCGTCACCACCCACTTGTTGTGGATGAGGGTGCCCGAGCAGAAGGAGCCCCAGTAGCCGCCCTCGATGGCCATCAGCGCGCCGACGGACGGATAATCCGAGGTGGTGTAGCCGTTGACCACCGGAGGGGGAGGCGGATCTTCAGCCACAGCCGCCAGGGACATCAGCCCCAGGCCAGCCAGGATCGTGGACCAGCAATGTACGGATGACCCGCGCACAAGCCTCTCCTGTGGTTCCAGGCACAACAACATAGTCGCAGATTGGGGCATGTGAATGTATCGAATACGTGAAGTGTGCCTCGGGCATGGCGAGAGGTGCGGCTGGCCCTGAGGGGTTACCTGTTGCCCATGGCATCCTTCCGCGAGGAACTCGAGGACCTGCTTCAGCTCAGTGAGTTGGACCGCATGGAACCTGTCACCACGCTGGGAAACCGCTTGATCGAAAACGGTAAAGCTGACCCTGCCGACTGCTCAGCAGTGGTTTCAGCATTGGTGGATCTGGTCAACGGCGGTGAGGGGCCAGCCAAGAGCCGTCTGCGGCTCGGCGAGATCCTGGGTGCCCTGGGAGACCCACGCCTTCATACGCCAGATGAGTCCGAATACTGGGTAGGCCTGAATATCGACGAACATCCGGTGCAGGTCGGTCGCTTCCTGGTCACCACCCAGGAGTTCTCCGATTGGCTCAGTAGTGGCGGTCTCAAGAACGATGCCGTGTGGTCCGAGGCGGGCAAGAAGTGGCGCGATACCCGACGCACGCTCTGGACAGATCTGGCAGCAGATCCGGATGCGGCACATCTCGTGGTTCCCAACCAGCCAGCCATCGGGGTCACCTGGTACGAGGCCGAGGCCTACGCTCGAGCCCACGACGCTCGACTGCTCACCCTGGACGAGCGTATGCAGGTAATGCGAGGGGAGGACAACCGACCCTACCCGTGGGGCCAGCCCTTTGGACAAATGAATGCCAACACCCGCGAGGAAAGCCTGAACAAGCCCAGCGCAGTGGGCCTCTTCCTGGGCGATCGCACACCGGAGGGGATCTGTGATCTGGCCGGAAACGTCGCGGAGTGGACCTCGGACATGGCCGACGAAGAACGAGTCATTCACCCCGGTTCCTGGAACGCACCATCCATGAGCGCCTGGGCGAAGGCCCGAGCCCTTGTGCCACCGAAGACCCGGAGCGCTGATCTGGGCTTCCGGCTCGCCCGGGACGGCTGAGGCCCTATTCCCTGGTCCGGAGCCAGTCCTCCAGGATCACCGCCGCCGCCGCTTGATCGATGATCGCGCGCTGGGCTTTCGCACTGTGGCCCGCCTCGCGAAGACGCCGGGCCGCCTCCACCGTAGAGAAACGTTCATCCTGGTAGTGGACGGGCAGCCCAGTGGCCTCCGCCATCGCTTCTCCCACCTGTCTGGCTAGTCGAGCACTCCGCCCTTCTCCACCGTCCAGCTCCAGCGGGAGACCGATCACCACCTCAACGCAGTGAAGCGCCACACACAGTTGCTCCAACCGAGCGACATCCTGCTTCACTCCCTTTCGGGACAGGGTGCTGTGGGGACTGGCCAGGGCAGACCCGATCTCAGACCGAGCGATGCCAATGGTTCGGGTACCCACGTCCAAAGCAAGGATGCAACTCATCGAGGGGGTGGATACCGGTAAACCAGAGTGCGGTCAAGGAGTGCTTGTGCAGCTATCCATCTTGTCTCAGGGCGAAGAGTTGCTCGGCGGTGAGACCGTGGACACCAACAGCGCATGGCTGGCGGCCAGAGCGACAGAGCTCGGCTTTGCCCCTCGACGAATGGTCACAGCCCGAGACTCTGTCGAGGACATCGTCTGGGCACTGGAGGCCTCTGCAGCGGCCAGCGAGGTCATCCTGTGCACCGGAGGATTGGGGCCCACCGTCGACGATCTGACCGCCGAGGCGGTGTCAGACTGGGCAAACCTACCCCTCCGCCAGGACCCGGAGGCCCTGGCCCAGATCGAGGCGCGCTACGCACATTGGAACCGGGTCATGGACGCCACGAACACCAAGCAGGCCGACCTGCCGGAGGGGGCGGAAATCTTGCCCAACCCAATGGGCACAGCTCCGGGATTCTATGTCCGGAAGGGCGAGCATCACCTGTTCTGCATGCCAGGCGTTCCCCGAGAGATGAAGCCGATGTTCCTCGAACAGGTCGCCAACAAGCTGGCGAAGATCCGGAATTCAGATCCGCCTATTCTCCATCGCATCCGCACCATCGGTGTGCCAGAGAGCCGACTCCAGAAGGTCCTCGGTCAGATCGCGCTTGCACCAGCCCGCCTCGGCTTTCGCTCGCACATCCCCGAAGTCATCGTGAAGCTGATGTTCTCTCCAGACACCCCGGCAGCCATCCAGGAAGCGCGAATCGACACCGTGGTCGAGGCCATCGGTCGGGGCGTGTACTCCGTAAACGGCGGCGACCTGGCGGAGGTGGTCGGTGAGCGACTGGTCGCGAAAGGAGACACCCTTGCGTTGGCCGAGAGCTGCACTGGAGGTCAATTGAGCGCATGGATCGCCAGCGTGCCCGGGGCGAGTCGCTACCTGCTGGAAGGCATCGTGGCCTATGCCAACGAGGCCAAGATTCGCTCCTGTGGCGTGATCCCCTCCGATCTGGAATCACATGGCGCGGTGAGCGAGCAGGTCGCCCGCCAACTGGCCGAGGGGATCCGGGCGCGGGCGGGCGCGAGCTGGGGCATCGGAATCACAGGAATCGCCGGTCCAGGCGGCGGCTCCGCAGACAAGCCAGTGGGCACGGTGCACATCGCTGTCGCTGGAGCTGCGCAGACGGTACATCATCGCTTTCGCATACCTGGAGACCGTGCTCAGATCACATCTCGTGCAGCGGGAATGGCGCTGAGTATGCTCCTGGAGGAACTCTGATCAGCCCTTTCCGAAGGCCTTCCGGAGGCGCTTGATCCGGGCAGCGGAGATGATGTGCACATCCTTGCCATTCTGCTTCCCGACATACAGGTAGCGCTGCCCTTCCTTGACCACAGCTCGACCCACGTACAGCGCTTCATGCGTACCATCCTGGCGCTGAACCTCGAAGATCATGTTTGGCGGAGACACGCCGCTTGCGGCGTAGCTGAGGCCCTCAAGGCGTCCATCAGACTGCAGACGACTGAGCTGATCGATGGCCCAATCGATCTCTGCCACATCCGTGGCCGACCCATCTCCACTCAGCAGCCGCCAGATGCCGGTGTCCGGATCGGGGCCGGCTTCGGTGGGGCGTTGCCCCTCCCAGAGAATGAGCTTGGAGATCTCTGACCGATCCACCTGGAAGATTCCCCGATCTTCGACGGGGCCTTGCTCCAGCGACATGAACCTGGCCAGCGGCTTGGCAGGCACCGCATAGACGGCAGACCCGCCGGTGACCCGCACATGGGCCCTGCCCTCGGTCACGAGGGTCCCAATGGCCATCACCGACTCCGTGCCGTCGTTGCGCATCACGGTCAGCTCCGCAGCTGGCGGAGAGAAGCCACCTTCAAATTCATTGGCCAGGATCTGGTGGGCACGGAGTCGGCCCATCGTAGCGATCAGGTTCTGCAGGCCTGTCGCATCCAGGCCCCAGCCTGGATCCGGGTCCACAGTCCAGGGACCGGGAAGGGGGCTGCCGTCCTGATCCACCTCTCCGGATGGTGCGCGGGTCAGGTGTACTTCAGCGCCGGAGGGGGGGGTGATGGAGAGCTCCTGTACCTCAGATGGACTGAAGTCGAGTACGACCCGGTTTCGCCACTCGGCAGGCCGTCGATCAAAGCGGGCTCTCCCACCCACCCGAGCCCGATAGACCCCATCATCCCCACTCAGTCGAATAAAGCTGGAGGCTCCGGGCGCGTCCCTGCCCACCGTAAAGGAGACCTCTGGCTCCTCCTGGTCCGTCCAGACCTCGACCACGATCCCACCCGAAGCATCCAGACCGTAGTCCGCAAGATTGCCGGTATCGACTCGCACATCCACCTGGATCTCGTTCCTCAGTGCGTGCAGCACTGCCCGCACCCGAGGCGTGTCCGCCGGGTGATCGATGGGTGCGGTAATGGTCCAGCGCCCCGACTCGACATTCCTCTCCAGGACCACCTTGTGCTCGGCGGAGGACATCTCGATTCGGGTAGCGCTCCCCTCCGATATGGAAGGGAGAATCCGGACATTCCCCTCGCCACCAGGAAATCCTCCCGGGTCCACCAGGTTCAGGACCAGCAGCGCCACAGCCAGGAAGGCCAGCCCCACAGTCTTGGCGGTGGGCCTCATGACTTATCCGCCTTCTTGGAAGTCTTCTTGGCCGATGCCTTCTTCTTGGCCGGTGCCTTCTTCTTGGCCGATGCCTTCTTCTTGGCCGGTGCCTTCTTCTTGGCCGATGCCTTCTCTTCCACCGGTGCCTTCTTCTTGGCCGGTGCCTTCTTCTTGGCCGGTGCCTTCTTCTTGGCCGGTGCCTTCTTCTTGGCCGGTGCCTTCTTCTTGGCCGGTGCCTTCTTCTTGGCCAGCGCCTTCTTCTTGGCCTTCTCTTCCGCCTTGGCTACCGCCAGCTTCTGGAGCACGGAGACCTGGCTCGCACCCTGAGGCTTGTCCTCCGTGTCCTCCTCTGCGATCGCTTCCGTTGCCCCCGGCTGAGGGCGTGTACGGGGTGCTTCTGGCGGCTCATCATCCAGCGTAATTCCCGCATTGACCCGGCTTTGACGTGCCTGGACCACCTTGAGTTGCTCCATCGCTTCCCGAGCCTTTTGTGCACGGCGACGAGACCGGATCTTCTCCTCTTCCGAGATGTCCTCCTCGGCCGGCACCTCCGCCACCTCATCCGCCAGCGACCAGGATCTCTTCTTGCCCGACTTGTCCTTCTTAGCGGAGGACTTCTCCGCTTGGCTGTCGGATGGATTTCGGGCCACCTTCTCAGTGGAATCCGCCCACGGGTCTTCCAGCTCGTCCGCCGGGGAATCTTCTGGATCGGGTGCCCACGGATCCGGGGGGTCCTCTCCCGAGGGCTCCGCTGAGGTGTAGCGGGCCACCGCCCCCGATCGAGTGGAGCCACCACGTGAAGGCGGGGAGGGCTCATCCGACGGTGCCCGGGCCGACGAGGCAGAAGGCGAGGGCGAGGGCGAGGGCGAGGGCGAGGGCGAGGGCGAGGGCGAGGGCGAGGGCTTCACAGGATCGTCTTGCGTCTTGCCCGGCGTGGTGGCCTGAGGCTCGGCAGCCGAAGCGGGGGAGCTTGAGGTCGCCGCCCGCCGCCAGATCGATTTCCTGGAACTCTTGGCGGACACACCCTTCAGCCGCGCCGCAACCCCCAGCACCGCGTCCACCGGCCCACGCTCCTTCTTGCGCTTCCAGGTGGAGATTGATCGCTTGCGAATCCCGTGCCGCAGGAGCCCAAACACCCACAATAAGGCCACGCCACCACCGATATTCACGACCCGGATCACCTGTGCCATCTCTGGCTCTGGCGGGGTGAGCGCAGCGGGCATTGCGGACTTGGATCGGATGCCAATCAGCGTCCCATCCTGCACCAGCCAGTCCAGCAGGTTCAGCATGAAGGTGAGGTTCTTCTCATGACCCACAAAGTCCAGCGATCCGAGCACCACCATGCGGGCCGGGGCACTCTCCACCAGCTTGGTCCGCGGATCCTCAGCCACCGGGACATCCGTGGGCCGAGCGGGGGCTGGGATGTCCTTGCCTGCAAAGTAGGACGCCCAGGTCCCGTGCATGGCCACCATCATCGGCCACACTCCCGACTCCTCACCAGGCTGTGGGTTCTTCATCAGCTTCACGGGATCGATCGTCTGCAAGCCCGCGACACGACTGGCGGTATCCGAGGTCTTGGCGAGGATCTGGTACTCCACCTCTTCGGGCATCGGATCGGCCAGGGAGAGGGTGCTGGAAAACGTGAAGATCAACTCCTTCAGTGAGCCCACAATGGGGCTCTTTACGGCCAGTCGGGTGATCCGGGGCATCAGCGCATACCGCATGGGCAGCGGGATCGTGTGGCGACCCTGACGATGCTCAAAGACGTTGTTTGCGTTGCGCTTGCGATCC
>Ga0310342_100001538_pt1 | contig 14380 bp, 15 predicted proteins | sample S15DNA20500_MG_FD_206155 | JGI IMG/M metagenome (GOLD analysis project Ga0310342, IMG submission 206155) | Marine microbial communities from station ALOHA, North Pacific Subtropical Gyre - S1503-DNA-20-500_MG | ecosystem: Environmental > Aquatic > Marine > Oceanic | place: Pacific Ocean: North... | reverse complement strand
CGACGCAGGCCGAGCTTCAGGCTGCTGCCACACTTGAGGTGGCACTCCAGCTCGGTGACCCGGGCTTGATCGATCTGGCGACGGCTGACCTCTTGACAACCGTGGCTCAGGAGGCGCTTGTGGCTCCGAGCGCTGCGACTGGAGCGGGGGCAAGCTCCGGAATCGTGGATCGGCGCGGACGCATCCGCATGGAGGGGACCTGCGAGAACGGTGGTGAGGCCCAGGCGCCTGGACTCCGCTGCAGCACGAGCGGTTCCGGTGACTACCGCTGCCAGGGCCGCGGCCTCGTGAGCGGCCAGCAGATCCAAGCGGTCTGCGTCGGCGGTACCGAAGCGGCGGGGACGAGTTCGGAAACGGTGTCGGAGGCGCCCGTCGGCGTCGTCACGGCAGCCGTGCTCGTGGATTCCCGCGGAAGCGTTCGCGTCAACGGGACCTGCGACAGCGGCTCTGCGGTATCGGCCAACCTCAGCTGCACCACGCATCGGAGCGGAAGCTTCCGATGCCGCGGCCGAGGCCTCACCCCGGAGGACGTGGTAGTCGTTTCCTGTCTGTAAGACTGAGTCGGCGGGCGCAGGTCGCCCTTTAACCGACTCCTAGCCCGCCCCGGTGACTACCCTAGAGTCACCGGGGCGGTTTCTTTTTGGGGGTCGTCGGAAGGATTCTCGGGCTAGCGGCCCCAGCGACGGCGGGAAACAAATGCTCCGCCCAGCGCCAGAAGCACGCCCAACGCGACCCGTGACGCGAAAGAAAGTGGTACGGACGGGAGGAACCCGGAGAAAAACTGGACCGGCGAAAAAGCACTCGCCAGAGATCCGTTTCCGAGTTGCCCGAAGGCGTTGTCGCCCCAGCAGTAGCCAGCGCCCAGAGCGGTCTCGGCGCAAGTGTGGAAGTAGCCCAGCCCGATCTCCATGACTTCACTCCCGAGCCCGGCGACGCTCGCAGGGGACGACCAGAAGTCGGCGGTGCCGTCGCCTAGTTGACCGTCCAGGTTTTCGCCCCAGCACTTGAGATCACCGGAATCGAGAACCGCACAGGTAAACGAATCGCCGGCGTCGAGTTCCTGGACCGCCCCGCCGAGACTCGGCACCACCGTGGCGATCAGGTGATCCACGAACACGTGGTTGCCGACCTGGCCGTAGAAGTTGTCGCCCCAACAGAGCGCGACTCCCGCCGTCGTCCACAGGCAGGTGTGGAACCCTCCGGCCGCGATTCCCGCTGCGTTTCCCGCAACGCCGATGACGGCGGTAGGAACGTTCGTCTCTATCGACGCGCCGTCGTCCCCGAGCTGGCCGAAGAAGTTGTCTCCCCAGCAGAAAGCGTCGCCTCCGGTCGTGACGGCGCAGGTGTGATCGAATCCACTGGCCACCGAAGAAACGGGGACACCCAGACCGGAGACCGCGCCCGGCGTCGGGCGGCTCACGTTCGTGCCGTCCCCGAGCTGACCGGTCACGTTGTCTCCCCAGCACTCGACGCTTCCGCCGACGAGCAACGCGCAGACGTGCAGGCTCCCGGTCGAGAAGGATTCGACCGTCCCGCCGAGGCCCACCACCGCAACCGGTGTGGGCGACATCGCCGACGTTCCGTTCCCCAGCTGCCCCTCCGCATTCCTCCCCCAGCAGTAGGCCGCCCCGGAATCCGTCCGCGCGCAGGTGAAGCTATCCCCCGCATCGATGGAAACGATGCTGAGCCCTTCCAGCCCGGTCACCGCCACCGGAAGCGCGCTGTCCTGAAAGGTCCCGTCTCCCAGCTGCCCCTGGCTGTTCCGCCCCCAGCATTCGACGATGCCCGGCGGAGTGATCGCGCAGCTGTGATCGAGGCCAGCGGTGATGACGGCCTGCGCCTCGGGGGCAAAAACGGCCAGGAAAGCCAGGGCGGCGAGCCCGCTCAGCCACCGGTGGGGGGCTTGCCCGGTGTACCGAACCGCCAGATCGAAGGGGCGCACGAGATTCTCCTCCGTAGCTCTCGCAGAGCCGGTTCCCACGGGGGGGGAGATGAACGCCCCTGTCTGATCGGCACCGCACGCTCCCGCCTTGAGATCCCCTCGGGGCATGCGTCAAACCGGTGAACCGCGGGGAAGGACACGCCGCCCGACGGCGAAATCCGACCCGTGGGGCACCCCGGCGAGCGGGGGCTACCCAGCGAGAAGAGCGGGTTGGGGGGTCTCGGAACCGGGACCCGTCCCGGCTTAGAAGGGCATCTCCGCGGCGATGAGGTCGACCTGGGTCTTGCCGGACTGGTTGGTCGAGATGGAGATCGCGAGCTTGCGCGACCCCTTGTCGGCAAAGATGGCGGTCCCATTGACCGAGGGCCGCACGTCGGTGGACCAATCCTGAGCCACCAGGCCATCGTCGTAGAAGCGCACGACCTCTTCCAGGGAGTCGCCCGTCTCGAGCTTTAGGCTGACCGACGTCGACCCGACAGCGCGGCCCTGCAACACGTTGCCCCCGGGATACCGCGGGACGTCGACGGGAAAGGTGTCCGGGATGTCATTCGTCACGACGGCGTCCGGCACCAATTTCGCCGCCGGCGGCGCCTTGGCCGCGGGCGCTTTGGCCGCGGGCGCTTTGGCCGCCGGCGCTTTGGCCGCGGGCGCTTTGGCCGCGGGCGCCGCAGGCTCCTCGGAACCGCCACAGCCGGCAAGTCCCCAGACGAGCGCCACACCCACTACACACCAAAGCATCTTGCGCGAGATCATGACCTTGTCCCCCATCGTGGAATTCGCTCGCGCAGCATAGCAGGGCCGCCTTTTGCCGCAGACAACGCGCTTGCCGGGCGAATAGAACGTGTTCTAGGATGATCGGCCACCTGAGAGAGGTTCCCCCCCCCGATGCCGGACGCGGCCCGACTCTACACGACGGATCACGTCGTCGAATACGCGTACAAGCGCTCCCTGGGCCCGGTGCTGAGCCGCTTTTTCACGGCGCTGCGCGACGGCCAGATCCTCGGCAGCCGGACCGCTGAGGGCCGGGTGCTGGTGCCGCCCATGGAACACGACCCCGCGACCGGGGACAGCCTCGGACCCGACGACATGGTGGAAGTCGGGCCGGGCGGCCAGGTCGCAACCTGGGCGTGGGTGAGCCAACCGCGCGAGAAACACCCGCTCGATCGCCCCTTCGCCTTTGCCCTCGTCGAACTCGACGGGGCCACCACCGGCTTCCTGCACGCCGTCGATGCGGGGGAAGAGACTCGCATGCGCACCGGGATGCGCGTGAAGGCCCGCTGGCGCACCGAGCGCGAGGGCGAGATCCACGACATCGAGTGCTTCGAGCCGGAGGATGCAGCGTGAGCGAACCCGTCAAGACCATCGTCACGCCCGTCCACCTGCTCTACGACTGGACGGCCACCAGCGCCCAGGCCGAGTTCCTCGACGCGATCCAGGAGGGGCGACTCCTCGGCGAGCGCTGTCCCGAGTGCCACAACGTCTACTGCCCACCGAGCGGAAGCTGCGCGCGGTGCGGTGTCGAGACCGCCGAGCGGCTCGACGTCGCCGACAAGGGCACGGTCGTGACCTTCTGCATCGTCCGCGTCCCGTCCCAGAATATCGACGTCAAGCTGCCCTACTGCGCCGCCAACATCATGCTCGACGGCTCGAACATGCCGTTCATCGGCCTGCTCCAGGAGGTCGAGGCAGAGGCCGTCCACGTCGGTATGCGCGTCGAGGCGGTCTGGGCGCCGAAGAGCGAGTGGGGCCCCACCTTCGAAAACATCCGGTACTTCCGCCCGAGCGGAGAGCCCTCCATACCGGTCGAAAGCCTGGGGGACTGGGTCTGATGCGCAACGTCGCCGTCGTCTCCTTCGCACAGACGCCGTTCAAGCGCCGGGAAGTCGACCGCACCGAGGTCCAGATGGTTCGCTCTGTGACCCAGGAGGCCATCGCGAAGTCGGGCATCCCGAAGCAGGAGATCGGCTTCACCTGCTCGGGCAGCTCCGACTACATCGCCGGCAACGCGTTCGCGTTCGTCGGCGCCGTCGACGCCCTCGGCGCCTGGCCGCCCATCATGGAGTCGCACGTCGAAATGGACGGAGCCTGGGCGCTCTACGAGGCCTGGATCAAGATCCAGATGGGCTACGCGGAGTCGGCGCTCGTCTTCTCGTTCGGCCGCGCTTCGATGGGAACGCTGCCCGAGACGCTGACGCTTCAGCTCGATCCGTACACAATGGCGCCGCTCGGCGTCGACGCGATCAGCACGGCGGCGCTCCAGGCCCGGGCGATGCTCGAGGGCACGGACCACACGGAGCGCGAGATGGCGGGGGTCGCGGTGCGGAGCCGGCGCGACGCGAAGGACAACCCCTTCGCCCAGCTCGCGGGCGACTTCGAGGTGGAGAAGCTGCTGGGCGAGCCCTACCTCGTGTCCCCCCTGCGCAAGCACGATTGTTCGCCCGTGACCGACGGCGCCAACGCCGCCGTCCTCTGCTCCGAAGAGCTGGCGCGCAAGGTCTGCGAGAAGCCGGTCTGGATCCGGGGCATCGACCACCGCATCGAGCCGCACCACCTGGGCTTCCGCGACCTGACGCGATCGGTCTCGACGCGTCTGGCCGCGCAGAAGGCCGGCGTCGATCCGGCGGCGCTCGACGTGGCTGAGCTGCACGCGCCCTTCACCCACCAGGAGCTCATCCTGCGCGACGCGCTCGGCCTCGGCGACGGGGTGCGCATCAACCCGTCGGGGGGGCCGCTCGCGGCGAACCCGATGATGGCCGCGGGTCTCTCGCGCATCGGCGAGGCGGCGAACCAGATCTGGGCCGGCGGCGCGCAGCGCGCGCTGGCGCACGCGACGCAGGGCCACTGTCTCCAACAGAACCTGGTCTGCGTCCTGGAGGCAGAGTGATGTCGGAACGCTGCGCGGTCATCGGCGTCGGCCAGACGAAGCACGACAGCAAGCGGATCGACGTCTCCCAGGTGGGACTCGTGCGCGAGGCGGCGCTGCGCGCCCTCGAGGACGCGGAGATGACCTGGAGCGACATCGACGCGGTGGTGATCGGAAAGGCCCCCGACCTCTTCGAGGGCGTGATGATGCCGGAACTCTACCTCGCCGACGCACTCGGCTGCGCCGGCAAGCCCATGCTGCGCGTGCACACGGCGGGCAGCGTCGGTGGCTCGACCGCGATCGTGGCGGCGAGCCTGGTGGAAGCAGGGGTGCACGAGCGCGTGCTCACCGTCGCCTACGAGAAGCAGTCCGAGAGCAACGCCATGTGGGCGCTCTCGATCAAGCGGCCCTTCAGCCAGGGCGTCGTGGCGGGCGCCGGCGGCTTCTTTGCCCCGCTGATCCGCTCCTACATGCGGCGATCGGGTGCGCCCGAGGACACGGGCATCCGCGTCGCGCTGAAGGACCGTCAGAACGCGCTCAAAAACCCCTACGCACATCTCAAGGTCGAGGACATCGACTTCGAAAAGATCGCGAGCTCGCCCATGCTGTGGGACCCGATCCGCTACCTGGAGACCTGTCCCTCGTCGGACGGCGCCTGTGCGATCGTTCTCTCGAACGAAGCGGTCGCCAAGCGGGCTTCCCGCCCGCCGGCTTGGGTTCACGCCACGAGCATGCGCACCGAGCCCACGATGTTCGCCGGGCGCGACCAGGTGAACCCGCAGGCCGGCAAGGACGCGGCCGCCGATCTCTACGCCAAAGCGGGCATCCGGAACCCGCGACAGGAGATCGACTGCGCCGAGATCTACGTGCCGTTCAGCTGGTTCGAGCCCATGTGGATGGAGAATCTCGGCTTCGCACCCGAGGGCGAGGGCTGGAAGATGACCTACGAAGGCGCCACGGCGCTCGACGGCGACCTGCCCGTCAACATGTCCGGCGGCGTGCTCTCCTCGAACCCGATCGGAGCGTCGGGCATGCTGCGCTTCGCCGAAGCCGCCAACCAGGTGCGTGGCCGGGCCGGCGAGCACCAGGTCGACGGCGCCCAGAAGGCGCTGGGCCACGCGTACGGCGGCGGCTCGCAGTACTTCTCCATGTGGATCGTGGGCGCCCAGCCCCGCTGACCCGCCCCTCACGACGGAGACCCCCATGTCCCAGCTCGGTTTCTGGAACTTCGCCCGCAACGATCCCGACAAGCCCGCCGTTGTCGCACCCGACGGCCGCGAATGGAGCCGCGGCGAACTGTTCGCCGAGGCGAACCGGATTGCGCACGGCCTGCGGGCCCTCGGCCTCGGCCGGGGGGACTGCGTCGCCGTCGTTCTCGAGAACTGCGTCGAGTTCTACTCACTCAATCTCGCGATCGCGCAGATCGGCATGTACCTGACGCCGATCAACCACCACCTGACCGGGCCTGAGATCGCCTACATCGTGCAGGACTCGGGGGCGCGGGTCTTCATCGGCTCGGAACGTTTCGCCGAGGCCTGCCAGGTAGCGCGCAGCGAGGCCGACTTCCCGACGGAGCGGGCCTTTTCGATCGGGCGTGTCGAGGGGTTCCGGCCCTTCGCGGAACTCACGCAGGGTCAGCCGGACAGCCTGCCGGAAGACCGGAGCGCAGGCGCCGTCATGAACTACACGTCGGGCACGACGGGCAAGCCCAAGGGCGTGCGCCGCGACCTCGCGGACATCGACCCGGACCTGATCTTCGGCATGATGACCGGACTGCTCGGCATGTTCGACCTCCAGCCCGAGGACGACAACGTCCACATCTGTGGCTCACCGCTCTACCACACGGCCGTCCTGATGTTCTCGAGCAGCTCGCTTCACATGGGCCACGCCGTGGTGCTGATGGACAAATGGACGCCCGAGCGCATGCTCGAGCTGATCGCGCTGCATCGCGTCACCCACAGCCACATGGTGCCGACCCAGTTCCACCGTCTGCTCAGCCTTCCCGATGAGGTCCGGAACGGTTACGACGTGTCCTCCCTGCGGGCGATGATCCACGCGGCGGCGCCCTGCCCCGTCGAGACCAAGTGGAAGATGCTCGACTGGTGGGGCGACGCGGTCTACGAGTACTACGCGGCCACCGAGGGCGGCGGAACCCTCGCCAAGCCGGGCGACTGGCGCAAGCACCCGGGCACCGTGGGCAACGCCTGGCCGAACGCACAGGTGCAGATCTTCGATGACGACGGCAACGAACTGGCCGCGGGCGAAACCGGCACCGTCTACATGCACATGGGTCAGGGCCAGTTCGAGTACAAGGACGATGCAGAGAAGACTCGAAAGAACCGCCTCGGCGATTTCTTCACTGTCGGCGACATCGGCTACCTGAACGAGGAGGGCTTCCTCTTCCTCTGCGACCGCAAGAACGACATGATCATCTCGGGCGGCGCGAACCTCTACCCGGCCGAGATCGAGGCCGAGCTGATCCAACACCCGAAGGTTGCCGACGTCGCCGTCTTCGGGATTCCCAACGACGACTGGGGCGAAGAGGTGAAGGCCGTCGTCGAGCTCGTCGACGGCGAGACCGCCTCGGATTCCCTGCGCGACGACATCTTCGCGTTCCTCGAGCCCCGGCTCGCCAAGATGAAGACGCCGCGCAGCATCGATTTCACGGAAGAGATGCCGCGCGACCCCAACGGAAAGCTCTACAAGCGCAAGCTGCGCGACCCCTACTGGGAAGGCCGAGATCGTTCCATATGAACTTCGCCTTCTCCGAGGAGCAGGAGGAGTTCCGCGAAACCCTGCGACGCTTCATCGACGAGCACTCGCCACTGTCGAGCGTCCACTCCCGCCTCGAGGCCCGCGACGGATACGACCCCGACCTGTGGAAGCAGTTGGGGGCAGCGCTAGGGCTCCAGGGCATCCACATCCCCGAGGAGCACGGCGGCCAGGGCTTCGGTTTTCTCGAACTGGGCATCGCCTGCGAAGAGCTGGGCCGCGCGCTGGCCCCCATGCCCTTCTTTTCCAGCGCTTGCCTTGCGACCGACGCCATCCTCACCGCGGGCGGCGACGCGGACCGGAAGCGCTGGCTACCGGAGCTCGCCGCGGGCAGCGCGGTCGGCACCCTGGCGGTGCTCGATGAGGGTGAGGAGTGGAGCGCCGCGGGCGTGACACTCCCCGCCGAGCCCGACGGCGAAGCGCTGCGGCTGACCGGCCGCAAACGCTTCGTAACCGCGGCGGGCATCGCGAGCCTCTTCGTCGTGGCGGTCAGGGTGCCGGGAACTTCGGGGACCGAAGGCATCACGCTGGCCGTGGTGCCGCGCGACACGCCCGGGCTCGCGGTCCACGTCCACGACTCTTTCGATACTTCGCGCCGGGTCGCCGATCTCGACTTCGACCGCGTGCGGGCGGAGCCGCTGGGTGAAATCGGAGCTTCCGGGCCGGCGCTCGAGGCAATCCTGGACCGGGGACGCGTCGCGCTGGCGCTCGGCTCGTGCGGCGGCGCCGGTCGTTGCCTCGACATGGCGGTCGAGTACGCGAATCAGCGCATCCAGTTCGCGCGCCCGATCGGCTCGTTCCAGGCCATCAAGCACAGCCTCGCCGAGGTGCTGCTCGAGGTGGAGAGCGCGCGCTCGGTTGCCTACTGGGCGAGCTGGGTGGCCGCCCAGGGACTCGACGAGCTCACACTCGCCGCGAGCATCGCGAAATCGTTCTGCGACGAGGCCTACGCGATGGCCTCGGAACGCAACGTTCACGTCCACGGCGGCATCGGCGTGACCTGGGACGCCAATCCCCACCTCTTCGTGAAACGCGCGCGATCGAACGAGACCCTGCTCGGAGACCCGCGCTGGCAGCGTGCCCGCATCGCCGACCACCACGGCTTCTAGAGCCGGACCTCGATAGCGGCGCGCTGACGCCAGCGGCCGCTGAGCGTCCCGAAGAAACGCGCCGCCCGCATCTGCCAGCCGTACTTGCGAAAGAGGGCCTCGAGGGCGCCATCGCGCTCGGCGGGATCCTCGAGCACGCGGGCCGTGGCGTCGACCCACGCGCCCTGCACGTCCCCGCGGCCGTTGCAGGCCGCGAGGCGCGCGCGCGCGTCGCGGCGCAGGCGCTTGATCTTGAAGGAATTCACGTTGGTCCACACGACCAGGCGATCCCCATCGGGCGCCACCCAGACCGGCGTCCGCACCTCGCTCCCGTTGCGCCGGAAGGTCGCGAGGTTGACGTAGCGCTCGGAACCGAGATCCATCAGCTGCGCGGGAGATCTTCGAAGGGAGTGCCGCGATCGCCGTGCGGATCCACCGGCAACCCGAGCACCCGCTCCGCGGCCACGTTCTTCTGCACCTCGTCAGTCCCGCCGGCCAGGTGGAACGCCGGCTGAAAGAGCCACTGGTGCTGCCAGGTTCCGGGCCGAACGAGCCCGTCCGGTCCGAGCAGGCGCAGACCGAGCTCGGTTCCCTTGGTGACGATGCGCGCCATGGCGAGCTTCATCACCGAGCTCTCGGCCGTCGGGATCTCGCCGCGCCCGAGCTTTGTCACGACCCGGGCGTTCAGCATCTCGAGGGCGCGCACCCAGGTATAGAGCCGGGCGAGCTCGTCCCGGGTCGCTCCGTCGACGCGGCCGCGGTTCGCCGTTGCGTGCTCGAGCAGGTCCTCCCACGAGAAGAGGCCCTCGGCCCCCGCCATCGCCAGGCGCTCGTTGGTGAGCGTGGTCATCGTGACGCCCCAGCCCGCGTTGACCTCGCCCAGGCGGTTGGCATCGGGAATCCGCACGTCGTCCAGGAAGACCTCGTTGAAGTGGGCATCGCCGGTCATCTGCCGCAGCGGCCGCACTCGGATCCCGGGCGTCTTCATGTCGACCAGGAAATAGGTGATGCCCTTGTGCTTTGGCGCCTTCGGGTCGGTGCGTGTGATGAGGATTCCGAAGTCGGCCCAGGTGGCGCCCGAGCACCAGGTCTTCTGACCGTTGACGACCCAGTCGTCGGCGTCCGAAACCGCCCGTGTCGCCAACGACGCCAGGTCGGAGCCCGCACCGGGTTCGCTGAAAAGCTGACAGATGCCCTGGTCCGCCTTGATGATCGGCTCGAGGTGGCGCGCCTTCTGGGCATCGGTGCCGTGGGCGATGATCGTGGGACCGGCCATCCCGATGCCGACCAGGAAGAGCGACGGGCCGATTCCGACACGAGCGAGTTCCTGGTTCCAGACGATCTGCTCGATCGGTCCGAGCCCGCGCCCACCGTACGCCTCGGGCCAGGTGAGTGCGCCCCAGCCGTGCTCGTAGAGCGTGCGCTGCCAGGCGCGGTGGCGATCCACGAGGCGCTCGTCCTGGACGAACTCCTTGTGGTACTGCGGCATCGGCTCCGCGGGGGCGTGCTGATCGAGAAACCCGCGCGCCTCCTCGCGGAACGCCGCTTCCTGCGGCGAATCCTTGAGATCCATCAGGGGTCGAGCCCGAACTACCCCTCGATGGAGAGGGCCTGGCGCGGACAGAGCCGAACCGCCTCTTCCACCTTCGGGCGCAGGTCTTCGCCCGGACTCTCCACGAGAATGGTGAGCGTGTCGTCGTCCTCGACGCGGAAGCACTCGGGACACACGTCCATGCAGACGGCATTGGCTTCACACAGGTCGTAGTCCACAACGATCTTCATCGCGCCTGGCCTCCTATCGGAGCGGGATTTGAACACGTTCCCAGAGACTCGGCAAGGGCGCCGGAGTCCATCTGGACATTCTGCCCCGGAAGACGCACCGTCGCCCGAACTAGAACACGTTTCAACCCCGCCCGCGGAGGCCGGCGATGCGCTTCGAACTCAGCCCCGAGCATCGAGCCTTTCGAGACGAGCTCCGGGAACGCTTCGCCCGGCTCATCACCCCGCGGATGGACGATCTGCGGCGCGAGCAGCGGCACAACCAAGAAGGCGGCGGCCCCGTCTTCCTGGAGATCCTCCGACAACTCGGCCGGGAAGGCCTGCTCGGCGTGGGCTGGCCCACCGAGTTCGGCGGCCAGGGCCGGGGCCCGATCGAGCAGTACCTCTTTACCGAAGAGGTCCAGCGGACCGGCTTCCCCCTCCCCTTCCTGACCCTAAACACCGTCGGGCCTACCCTGATGCGCTACGGCTCGGAAGAGCAGAAGCGGGACTTCCTGCCGAAGATCCTGGCCGGGGAGTTGCTCTTCGCGATCGGCTATTCCGAGGCCGAGGCCGGCACCGACCTCGCGTCGCTCAAGACGCGGGCGGTCCGGGACGGCGACGCGTGGGTCATCAACGGCGCAAAAATGTGGACGAGCTTGGCCGACCACGCGGACTACATCTGGCTCGCCGTGCGCACGGATCCCGAAGCGCCGAAACACCGAGGGATCTCGATGTTCCTCGTGCCGAGGCGCGCGCCCGGCGTGAAGGTGATTCCAATCACCACGATCGGCGGGGTGCGCACCAACGCCACCTACTACGAGGACGTACGGGTGCCCGCCGCGAACCTGATCGGCGGCGAGAACAACGGCTGGTCGCTGATCACCGGCCAGCTGAACCACGAGCGCGTCTCGCTCTCGAACTACGCACCCATGCAGACTCTCCTGGGAGACGTCGTCGCCTGGGCGCGGGATACGAAGCTGGCGGACGGATCGCGCGTGATCGACCAATCGTGGGTCCGGGCGAATCTCGCCCGCGTCCACGCCCACGTGGAGGTGCTGCGGCTCATGAACCTGCGCCTCGCCTGGTCCGCGCAGCACCGGACCCTGCACCCGGCCGATGCCTCTGCGGTGAAGGTCTTCGGCAGCGAGTTCTTCGTCGAGGCCTACAACGCCATGCTCGAGTGCTTCGGCGCCGCCGGCGTAATTCCCGCCGACGCGCCGGGGACCATCCTGCGCGGGCGCCTGGAATCGAGCTACCGCAACACCTTGATCCTGACCTTCGGCGGCGGAACCAACGAGGTGCAGCGCGACATCATCGCGATGGCAGCCCTCGGCATGCCCCACTACAAGAGCTGAGCACGGGACTCGCCGTAGACTGCGTGAACCGAGCTCCGGAGACACACCCCATGGACTTCTCGCTCACCGAGGAACAGACGGCCGTCCGGGACCTGGCACGCAAGATCCTGGAGGATCTGGCGACGAACGAACGCCTCCGGGAAGTCGAGGCGAGCGAGCCGGCCTTCGACCGCGCCCTGTGGGGCGAACTCGCCCGGGCGAACCTGCTCGGCCTCGCCCTGCCCGAGGCGCACGGCGGAAGCGGCATGGGCTTCTTCACCCTGTGCGTACTCCTCGAGGAGATCGGCCGCGCGGTGGCGCCGATCGCGGCACCCGAGAGCCTGCTGGCGGCGCTTCCGGTCGCCCGCTTCGGCAGCGAGACCCTGAAGCACCGTTGGCTTCCGGCCGTCGCGGCGGGAGAGGCGGTGCTGACCGCGGCGCTCCAGGAGCCCGGCAACGACGATCCGACCCGCCCGTTCGTAGAGGCCCGCGGCGGGACCGACGGCTACACCCTCGTGGGCGAGAAGCTGCTCGTGCCCGCGGCCCCGGTCGCCGACGCGATCCTGGTTCCGGCGCGGCTGGAAGGCGGTGGCGCCGGCCTCTTCCTCGTCGAGCACGGCGCGAGCGGCGTGGTCGTCGAGACCACGGCGACGACGCACCATCAGTGCTACGGAAACCTTCGTCTCGAGGGCGCACGCCTCGACGCCGGCGCCCGCATCGGCGACGACGGCGCCGCGGTGCTCACATGGCTCGCCGAACGCGCAACCGCTGCCGTCTGCGCCGTCCAGCTCGGTGTCTCGGACCGGGCCCTGTCGATGACTGCCGACTACGCCAAGGAGCGCGTGCAGTTCGACCGCCCGATCGGAAGCTTCCAGGCCGTGCACCAGCGGGCGGCCGACGCCTACATCCAGCTCCAGGCAATCCGCCTCACAACCGTGCAGGCGGCCCTGTTGCTCGAGGACGAAGAGCCCGCCGAAGACGCGGTGGCCGTCGCGAAATACTGGGCGGCCGCGGGCGGACAGTCCGTCGGCTACGCCTGCCAGCATCTGCACGGCGGAATCGGGATCGACGTCGACTACCCGATGCACCGCTACTACCTCTGGGCGAAGCAGAGCGAACTGACCCTGGGCGCCGCCCCGCTCCAACTCGAGCGACTCGGCGCGCGTCTCGCGGACGGGAGCCTGGTCAGCGCGGACTGAAGTCCTCGCCGGACCGGTCGAGCAGCAGCCGCGCGGCCGCCCGCGTCTGGTCCACGACGAACGACTGGCCGTGGAGCCCGGCGGTCCAGCCGATCAGGGACGAGAACCAGACGTGTTGCAGCACGTCGGCAATCGCGCGCTCGCGATCGGTCGGCGGCACGGAGCCGGCGGGATCTCCCCGCAGCGAGGCCACGACCAACTCGCCGATCTGCGAGTGGAAGGCCCCGACCTTCTGGGTGAGTTCGGCTTCGCCCGTGGCGACGGCCCGGATCAGCGCTCGCGCCAGGTTGGGGCGCCCGCAGAGCGCCCGCGTCACGAGCTGGAAGAAGGCCGTGACACGTTCGAGTGCCCCGTCGCCGGCGGGCGGGCGACGTTCGACACGCGTGCTCAGGTCCGAAACCTGCTGCTGGAGCGCCGCCAGGAGCAGGTCCTCCTTGCTGCGAAAGCGCCGGTAGAGCGTGCCCAGGGCGACGCCCGCATGGGCGGCCACGTCGCGCAGACGAACCGCGTCGAAGCCCCCCTGCTCGGCCAGCTCGACGGCCGTCTCGACGATGCGGCGGGATCGCTCCTCCATTCGACCCTATTAGAACACGTTCCACTCGCCGCCTCCAGGATCCCGCAACCGGCAATCCGCCGGCAACTCGGAACACCCTCTTTCCTTCGAGGGAAACACACTTCCCACCCGGGCCTAACGATGTGCAGACGACGCCCCAAGTATCCGGGAACCCGGCTCGTGCGCCCAAGAGCCGCGGCACGTGGTTTGCAATCCTCAACGAACGAAGAAAGATCCACACGTAGATCAAGAAGGTCATGCGACATCGAAGACTCGTCGCGCTCGTCATGATTCTCGGTCTGGCCGTCGCCGCCGGTGGCGCCCGGGCGGACGACGGCGCAGGGGAATTCGAAGTCGCGAAGCACCGGAGCGCCGAAATCCTCGAGCACATCGACCACCCGGGCCCCGGCAAGAGCTGGCTCTCTTTCCACCTCGACCACGTCGCGATCCACAAGAAGGCGGGTCTGGCGTATACGCACCGGCTCGACCTGGGCGAGCGCGGGATGTCGTTCAGCGTCCGCGGCCCCGCCCTGGGCGGGAAGAAGCGCCTGGGCCTCTTGGTCGAACTCCGCTTCTAGCCGGTTCGACTCCAGGCGGCTCATCCCGCGAGCCGGCGCCCACAGCGTCCCCGGCGCATGCGGACGAGAGGTGCCCCGCGCCCGGGAATGGGAATACGCCTTCCGCGACCGGTCTCTCGCGGCACCGGCAGCCCCGGTGCAACGGTCGGCACAACCCGCGTCCCCGCCCCGCCTATCCCCCGCAGGCGACCCGGTCCGCCCGAAGGCAAGAGAATTGCAACCCATCGAGCGTCAGACGGAGCCGGAGCGCCCGAATGAAGATCCGCGCAGCAACGCTCAACACCTGGGCC
>Ga0310342_100001537_pt1 | contig 14384 bp, 10 predicted proteins | sample S15DNA20500_MG_FD_206155 | JGI IMG/M metagenome (GOLD analysis project Ga0310342, IMG submission 206155) | Marine microbial communities from station ALOHA, North Pacific Subtropical Gyre - S1503-DNA-20-500_MG | ecosystem: Environmental > Aquatic > Marine > Oceanic | place: Pacific Ocean: North... | reverse complement strand
GATGTTCGGACTGGTGGCGCTGACCGGGGTGCTGGTTAACGACAGCCTCGTCATGGTCGACTTCATCAACCAATCCCGCAACGCCGGCGGAGGAACCTTCAAAACCATCGTGACGGCGGGAAGGGTGCGATTCCGCCCCATCCTCCTCACCTCGCTGACCACCTTCGCGGGCCTGACCCCGCTCCTGCTCGAGCGCAGCCTCCAGGCCCGCTTCCTCATCCCGATGGCCGTCTCCCTCGGGTTCGGAGTGCTCTTCGCCACGGCCATCTCGCTCGTGATGGTCCCCGTCGGCTACCTCATCCTCGAAGATTTCAGGGCCCTCTTTGGAGGGCGCCCGGATGAAGACGAAAAAACGGGGCCGCGACAGGTTCTCGAGCCTGTCACGGCCCCTGCTGCTCCACCGCAGCTTTAATTAACGCTCCGCCCGGAACGAGATCACTTCGCGGCGGCAGCGGGCCTGGCTGCTCCGATGACGCCCTGGGAGATCCGCGCCCCGGCATTGCCGGTGGGCTGGCCTCCATCATCGACCTTGGCGTGAATGATCACACCGCGCCCGACAACCGGGTTAAGAAGGCCCGCAACCGAGATGTTCTTCGCGATGATGGTGTAGCTCGCGGCCCCATTGGCATCGGCCTTGAGGTTGCCGAGATCTCCGGCGTGGCGCTTGTCCTTCGCTGGCAGACCATGATCATGGCCATCGGGATTGTAATGCCCCCCGGTGCCCTTGCCATTGTCGAGCCGGACATCACCATATTGGTGAACATGAATCGCGTGCTCGCTGTCAGGGTTGAGTCCCGTGATGTTAGCCTCGACCTTGACGCCATCCTTCGTCTGGGTAAACACAACGGTTCCTGCCGCCTTATTGCCCGCGGTCGGCTGCATGACCGCCACGACCTGGGCAACGCCCTTCCACTGCGAGCCGTGCTTATGATGGCCGCCGTGATGGGCCAGGTTGCAGGAAATACCAGTACAGGCAAACGCCAGGAAAACGAAACCGAAATAGCGACTGAAGACAGACTGCATAGCTGAACTCCTTGGTTGTGAAGAACTCTTTGTGACCACTTCAGGCAAAACCCCCACGGGGCAAGGAGACCTATGTTAAGACCTCCAGGCTTAAAAACACAAGCTCCTGCCGGGGGCTTGCCTCAGCCAAGGTAGCCCAGCTCGCGAAGAAGCTCCCCACAGGCGGACTCAACCTCGGCGATCTGTTCCGGCTCGAGATTCTCCCTGTAGCGCCCGATGCGCCTCGAGTGATTGTCTACGTAATGACGCACCTGCTTCAGGGCGTGGTAGGAGCCCGCTGTCTCGTCCTGTATCCTGCCGCAAAACCCGGCGACCTCATCCCGAACATCGAGCCCCATGAAGGCGAGCGCCCGCTCCACGACCGCCAGGGGCCCGGCGACCAGGTCTTCGTAGCGCACCTCCAGGTAATTCCCTCCGAGGCGCGCGCCATCCGCGCGTGCCGTCTCCACGGCGATCCGCCATTGGTGCGCACAGCGAACATGGTTCTCCACTCCATAGCGCTCCAGCAATTCCCGCCAGCCGGGCACCTGGAGATGCCCCCAGGCAGCACCGCGGTTACGGAACATCAACGAGGCCGCGGTGTCCCTCCCATCGCGCACGATATGGAGGAAACGCGCCCAGGGAAAAAGCTCCGCGAGAAACGGCAGGCGCAGAACGTGCTTGGGATTCTTCTCCAGCAGGACCTCCCCCGGCTCCCCCCGCAGCCGCCGTGAGAACTCCGTGTAGACCTGCCGGGCGACCTCGGCGGTCGCCGCGGAACCCTCCAGTCGATGATCCGCCCCCGCCTCTACAATGGAATTCCAGGTCGGGCTGAGCTCGAAAAGATAGGTGACGCGAGGATGGGCCGCCAGGGCCTCCCCGAAGATGGAGGTTCCCGAGCGTGCGCAGCCCAGCAGGAACACCGGGTGTGGAATCAGTCCACGCCCCAGGTCCAGGACGTCGTCTGGAAGGGTAGATATTTCTGCCATTTCTTTTCCACGTAATCGGCGCTGGGGCCGAACTCGGCCATGAACTCTTCCCCCCACCGCCTCTTGATTTTCGAGGAGCGCTCCCGGCGCTCGACAAGACGGCCCTCGGAGTCCTTGAACTTATGCCAGGCGAAACAATCAAGCGCGTAGCTCCTGCGGCCCTGCTCCCGGGCATTGAGGCTCAGGTCGATGCCGTAGCAATGGAAGCCCGGCAGGGCGGGGTCGAAGTCGACGCCGTTTCGGCGACGGATGCCCAGCAATTGCTCATCGAGTGATTCAACCTCGTGGGGAAGCGGGCCCTCGAGATGGTAGCCGCTGGGATCCGACCAATGACCCCTGAGTCGCTTTTTCTCTCCCGGGCTCACCCCCATCGCCCCGACCGGACCGACGACCCCCCAATCGGGGTCCCGATCCTCGAGCTCCCGAAGACCCGAGAAAAAACGTCCCTCCCAGCCATCAAACAGGTAGAGGTCCTGGTGTACGAAGAGCACCAGGTCGTTCTTCACCCTCTCCAGGGCCTCCTTGTAGAGGGCTGAGATGCTCTCGTAGCGACTGTTGCCGGAATTGTCGACCAGGACGATCTCGTGTCGACCGGTTCGGGCCACCGCCGATGCCAGGAAGTTGTTTCTCAACTCCTCCTCATCGTTGACCGCGACCACGAAGGTGAGCTCCTCTCCCTCGATCGCATCCCCATCGAGCAGGTTCTCATGCTCGAGCGGGTCATAGGCGATGTTGTAGGAAAACTCCCGGATCGTGTCATTCCTGCGAACGTTGATCCGCTTCAGCGGATAGATGGTCTCTGAATTCACCTCGATGCTGCAGGTGTCGTAGCTCTCCCGCACGCAGTCTTCGTTCCAATAGAGATAGCCGCGGTCCTCCCCGCGCAGACGGCGATGGGGCGGCAGATCAAAGAGAAAGCGGCCGGGAAAACCGGCGACGGCATCTCCGAGCAGGGTCAGGACCGTGGGAACGACATCGATCGTCGAGCAGGGGTGCTCTTCCCGGGCCCCAGCCTCGTAATGCGAACGAAGAACGGCCGGAAGCCAGATCGCCAGGGGAACGTGGGTAAGGTCGCCGTGAAGACGCCCGCAATGATGTACCCTGCCCCGCTCGGGCTCGAAACCCTCCCCATGGTCACTCACGAAGACGACGATGGTTTTCTCGAAATCCACCAGGCGCAAGAGCTCGTCAAGGCGCCTGTCATAGCTCCGGACCCCGGAGTCGTACTTGGCGATGAGGGCGCGCCTCTCCTCCTCCCAGCCAAGCCCCTCCGGCGGATCGATCCAGATCTCCGGGCCATCCCGGACGTCGCGGAGCCCCGGATGAATCCCCTCCTCCAGCCAATCGGACACGTCGAGATAGTCCTCCCGGCCCATATGGTAATCGTGCACCAGGTTGCTGTGAAAAAAGAGGAACCAGGGCGCGGCGGCATCCTGGCGCGACCCGAGAAACTCCCGGGCAAGCTCGAAGGGACGGTCGTGATCTTCACGGTGAATCCAATCGTAGCTGTCGAAGCCATCATCCCAGCCAAAGGAGCGCCACTTCGCCGGACGGCGCTTGAAGCCCAGGCTCTCGAGATACTCCGCAGAGATCCTGTCGGAGACCACGTTTCCGTTGTTGGTGATCCCCGCCCTCTCGTAGCCCTCGCCGAGGTAGTGGCCGAGCTTGGGCTTCTGGAATCTCTTATTGTGGTCGTAGAGACCGTGTCCCTCGGGAAGTTGCCCGGTGATGATCGAGGCGCAGCCCGGCAGGGTCCAGCCCACCGGGGAGTGACAGTTGGTGAACAGCGTCGCGCCCCCGAGCCGGCGCTCGAGCAGGGGCATGGTGTCACGCCCGTAGCCGTAGAAGGGCAGATGGCGCGCGCCGAGATCATCGGCCACCACCAGCAGCACGTTAAAGAGCTGGCGGCGCTCGCCGGGGAGATAAGCAAGCTGTATGGAGGGATCTTCGGGACTGGGCATCGGGCTTATTCTACTTTTCCTTCAGACGCATCTCAAAGGGGCCCTATTCATCCCCGTTCTCCCGCGGAACGGCCCCGCCCTCGAAGCCCTCCATCTTCCTCTCCAGGGCACGCAGGCGATCATGAAGCCTCAGCAACCCCAGGAAAAACACCACCGCCAACACGATCATCACGAGGTTCCAGAGCATTTCAAGGCATCCTCCTGCAATACCAACGACACCGTGGCCTCTGTGGAAACCGGGCAGGTCCAGACAGGGTTCTTGCCCTCGAGGCTTTCATTCCGTAGATTCTGCCAGATTAGTAACTTCTTCGCCAATCAGAGCAAGAGAGTCTCTATGGTCCATCCAGACCGCTACTTTGACCCGGACCCCGCGATCCGCAAGCTGGCCTCCGAGCTTTACGCATCGGTGGCCGAGCTGCCGCTGGTCTGCCCCCACGGACACGTCGATCCACGCCTCCTGGCCGACAACGCCCCCTTTCCCGATCCCGCCAGGCTGATCATCATCCCCGACCACTATATATTCCGCATGCTGTATTCCCAGGGTGTACGGCTCGAGAACCTGGGAATCACCCCCCTCGACGGCGGGCCCCATGAAGAGGACTCGCGAAAAATCTGGCAGGTCTTCGCCGACCACTACCACCTTTTCCGCGGCACCCCGACAGCCGGATGGCTCCAGCACGAATTTGAGTCGGTATTCGGCATAAGCGAAAAGCTCGACGGCGACAATGCCATGGGGATCTACGACCAGATCGCCGCAAAACTCCTCACCGCGGAATTCCTGCCGCGCGCCCTCTTCGACAGCTTCAATATCGAGACGCTCTGCACTACCGATGCCGCCACGGACGACCTGGAGTTTCACCGCCGGATCCGCGAGGACGATTGGGAGGGTTCGGTGCGCCCGACCTTCAGGCCGGATGCCGTCGTCAACATTCTCGCCCCGGGCTGGAGAGACGAGCTCGACAAGCTGTCCGCCTGCGACGGGCGGGACATCTCGCAATTCGGAGACTATATCGGCGCGCTCGAGTCCCGCCGGGAATATTTCAAATCGCTCGGCGCGACGGCCACCGACCACGGCGTCTTCAGCCCCTACACCACCCGGCCCGATCCCGCGGAGACGGACGCCATCTTCCAGAGAGCCCTCGCGGGCAAGGCCGATGAGAACGACGCGAAACAGTTCACCGGTCATATGCTGATGGAATTCGCCCGCATGAGCGTCGAGGACGGGCTGGTCATGCAGCTGCACCCCGGCTCGTGGCGCAACCACAACACCTCTCTCTTCGAGGCCTTCGGACCCGACATGGGCTGCGACATCCCGGTGGCTACCGACTACACCCGAAACCTCCAGCCCCTGCTGGCGCGCTACGGCAGCCGGGAAAACTTCACCCTGGTGCTCTTCACCCTCGATGAGTCTACCTGTTCAAGGGAGCTCGCCCCGCTGGCCGGACACTACCCGTGTCTGCGGCTGGGACCTCCATGGTGGTTCCAGGACAGCCGCGAGGGCATGACCCGCTTCCGGGAGCGCGTCACCGAGACCTGCGGAATCTACAATACCGCCGGGTTCAACGATGACACCCGGGCCTTCCCATCCATCCCGGCACGGCACGACGTGGCCCGCAGGGTCGACTCGAACTTCCTTGCCCGCCTCGTCGCCGAGCATGTGCTCGAAGAAGACGAGGCCGCCGGGATGATCGGCGACCTCGCCTACAACCTGGCGAAAAGCACCTACCGGCTCTGAGCTCGCGCGGGAGCGCCCGTCGACCTAATCCGCCGCTGAACATCTCAGCCGGTCCCCGGTCTCATCAACACCCTCCTCCGGGAAGGGCTCCATCGGCGGCAGGCCACCCTGGAAGAGGTAGGCGAGGACGTAGACCGGATCGGTGATATTGAGCGACCCATCGTCATTCACATCTCCCGCATCTTCGCAGGGAATCGTCTGGCCCTCTCCGACGAAGAGATAGTTGAGAGTGGCGACCGCGTCGGAGATGTCGACCATCGAGTCGCCGTTCGAATCACCACGCACGAAGCGGACCGGAACGACCTCCTCATCGAGGACCACCACCGGCAGATGGCAGTGATGAGCCCGCACCTCGGCATCATAGTACTCGTAGACGTGACTGACCGGACCCTGCGAACGGACCGGATAGAGCGCCCTCATCTGGAAGGAGAGCTCGACCGGCTCTCCGCGAGCCAGCGAATCGATATAGAGAATGACGCTTCGCCCGGCGATATCGGCGCGGCTGACGACATCCGCCTCAACCAGGGCGTTCAGGCTGGAGCGCAAGACGGTGAAGCCTGTCGGCACACCGATGTCGACGATGACCATCCCGGTGTCTTCCTTGGCGCCGGTGTAGACCACCCGGACCCCGACATCGAGGATGTCATCGACCTCGATGCCCTCGCTATCGTAGTCGACGGCAATCTCCATATCCCGCGGCGCCGGCAACATCATGTCGGGAATATTGTATTTCCGCGCCACCTGGAAGCCCACCGAGCCATCTCCAACGGCGCGCAACCGCAGTCCGTCTCGCTCGAGCGGCAGTTCGAAACTGTGCAGCACGTCGAAATTATCCTCGTTGACGATGAGGTTCTCGAGAACTTCATCGCCCGACAGCAGGCTCAGAGTCAGCTCAAGGTCCCGGCGCACCGTCCGCGCCGCGGCGAAGAGCGCCCGGATGGCCACCACCGTGTCCTGCGTCGAGCCGCCGTATCCTCCGAGTGAATTACGCTGTGTGGTCAGCCAGTCGATGGCCGCCGCCGCCTGCGGCCGCCCTGAGAGCAGCAGCGCCAGCGCGGCGTAGCCCGTGGTCTCGACCGGGTAGGGCTGCCAGTGGATACCGGTGCCCTCGGTAATCGCCAGCTCGACCAGGCGATCCACGACACTCTCGGCCGCCTCCTCGTAGCCCTCGATCGAAAGCAGCGCCACCGCGGCGATCGACAGCGAGTAGGCGTCCTCGTTGACCTGGGCACGGCTGGCAACCAGGTAACCCGCCGCCCTGTCAATCGCGCTCGAGACGCTTTCGGGCACCTCGATGCCCGCGGCATAATCGGTCAGCGCCCGGGTGGTATAGGCCGCCATCGAATAGGCGTTCTCGAGGCCGCCATCCATCTCCCGGTGGATCAGGAAATCGTCCGTCCTGAAGGAACCATCCCCGTTCTGGCGGGAGATGAGCATCCCGGCGCAACGCGCGAGCACCGACTCATCGATGTCGCGAACCTCGCGGGCGCCGGAGAAGGTGGAGAGCACGAAGGCGCTCAGCCAGAGGCTGCCCTGCGGGCCGCCGAAGGCGGCAAAGCCGCCGTCGTCGCTCTGGTAGGTCAGCTCCCTCTGGTAGCCCGTGTTGACGAAGTGCTCCGCCTGGATGCGGATCTCGGGGCTGAGCTCGCCCACCTCACGCAGGTATTTCAGGATCTCGATGTCCGGGGCCAGGAAGATCATGTTCTGCTCGCCGCAACCATAGGGCATCTGGAGCAGGTCGCTGATGTTGTTCATGGTCTGGGCGACCGGGCTCGGGGTGATGTGCAGGTAGGCGCGCTCTGAGCCCATGATGGTGTCGCGCGGGAAGGAGAGCTCAAGCGTCCGGGTCTGCCCGGCCTCGATGACCCCGTTGAAGACCTGCTCCGTGGGCGTCCCCTCCGCGACCACCTTGATGGGCTTGCGCACGGCATCGACACGCTTGGAGCCCGAGGCCGTGATCGAGATGTCGTATTCGCCTATCTCGATGGGACGGATCGGAAAATAGACCGCCGTGGCAGAGCCCGCCGGCACCGTCACGGTCGCGCCCGCGCTGCCGAGGAGTTCAAACCACTCGCCATCGCCGAAGCTGAGGGTGACCTCCTGGTCGCTGTCGAGATAGTTGAAAACATCAACCTTGACGGGAAATTCCTCGCCCCGGGTCACGTCGTAGGGCAGGGAGGGATCGACAAAGAATTCCTGGAATGCGGTCAATTCCGCCTCCCCGAAGCCGATGCCGGAGGCCGAGCTGGCGACCGCCGAGAGCTTCCAGCCCGTGATGTTGTCCGGCGCCTCGAGCTCTACGGTAACCTGCCCGTTTTCATCGGTCAGGAGCATCGGCTCCCAGACCCAGGTCTCGGGAAAATACTGTCGCACGCGAACCGCTTCACTCGGAGCGCCTCCGCCCCCGGCGGGGGGGGCTCCTCCCTCCTCGGGCCCGGCAGCCATTTCGGGAACGGGGAAAGGTCCACCATCGAAATCCACGGCATCGTCCCACCGGTTGCGCCCCATATCGATCCCGTGGCGCAGGGTAACGTTGTCGCTGGAGGCGACGCCGAGGCCGACGCTCTCGATCACATCCAGGGCGCCTGTGCTCGGGGGAATAGCCGGACCGCCACCGAAGCCGACATCGAAATCACCTCCGCCGAAAGGTCCTCCGGGGCCGGGCCCTCCAGGCTCTCCTTCACCCTCATGAATCTCCGCGCGCGGTTCGAGAAACCTGCTCTCGAGCTCCGCGAAAACCTGGGCCAGGTGCAGCCGGCTCCTGCCGAGCGCCAGGACCGACTCGTCGACGACCGAGAGCCCGACGAGAGCCCGCCCCGGCTCGCCCGTATCGATGGTGACGCTTACCGCATCGCCGGGCTCAACGATCTCGCTGTCGAAGGCGGCCTCGATCTGCATGCTGGCCGCGGGCAGAACATCCAGGGCGATGCTGTCGGCCGCGACCTCATTGGTCGAGCTCAACGAGTAGGCGACGATCTTCGCCTTCGGAGCCATCTCGGGCGTAACCACGAAGCTGAAGGTCTCCTCCTCGGTATAATTCGACAGGACGGTGCGCCCGCCACTGTAGACCTCGTAGTAGACCGTACCGGCCTGGGTCGCGACGACCGAACAGTCTACCCGCTCACCGACGCTCGCGGGAGTTTCCGCATCGCTGCGTGCAACCGAGAGGTAATTCTGATCACCGGAATGGGCGGTGCCGATGGTCACCGAGGCGTCCGTACGGTAGCCATCGCGAATTGCCGATGCCGTAAACTCGATGAAGAAGGTCTCATCTACGGGCGTAAAGCCAACCTCCGCTCGCCCGTCGGCAACCTCGATGTCGCGCTCAACAGACTCGAGCGTGGCTCCGCGGGAATCTTTGAACGTGATGACCGTATTCACCGTCGAGCTGAGCGGTGCGCCGTCCGGCGTTCTCGCCGTCAGGATCACCTCGGCTGGTATTCCGGGTTTCGCAGTGGCGGTGCGCGGAATGAGACCCAATACGATGGGAGCATCGACCACGGCCAGGATCTCGCTGATCGACTCGGTATGACCGGTCGAATCGGTGACGTCAATATCGAGCGTGATCGACCCCTGGCCCCCATTCTCAGGCGCGCCGGCGACGAAATCAACCGGTGGCAGGGTGAAGCTGAGCGCCCCGTCGGCCAGGGCTCCCTCGATAACGGCGTATTCCTGCCACTCGCCCACGTACCTGCGAGCGACGATATAGCAGGTCCCCTCGACGCCGCGGCCGAAGAAGTAGCGGGCATCGATGGTCCCCCCGACCTCCTGGTCAACGAGCGTCCAGCGACGCTCGAATTCGACCCCGAGGTTGAAACGCGGCAGGGTGTATTCTTCCACTCTCACATCCCGGATACTCTCCACGTCCTCGCTCCTGGCCTTCACCTTCCAGGTGCCGAAATTGACCTCGCTGGCAAGGCGCAGAGAGAACGGCGCCACACCGAATTCGTTGGCCTCGAGGGTGCGCCTGTCGATCCGGATGCCCTTGGCGTCATGGAAGCTCACCTCCACCTCGCCGGCGACCGGACGCATGGCGTTGTTGACCAGCAGAACCCTGCCCTTGATGGTCTGGGAGGGCTTGTAGATCGGCTTGTCCGTCTCGATCAGGATGGCCGGGGCGCGCGACAGCATCGTTTCGAGAACCAGCGGGTCCTCGATCCTGCTCACCTGCGCCTCGAAGCGGTAGCCCCCGCTGGCCGTATCGGGAACCTCGAAGGCGATATGAACCCGCCCATCCGCCCCGGTCTGTCCATCAAAAAGGCCCGCCACGATGCGATTGCCGTCGAGAAGCCGGATGATCGCCCGCCGTGAAACCGGCTCATGCGTCTGGGCGTTGAAGGTCGTCAGGGTCAGGGCCGAGCTGCCCCCGGAATGAATCTCCCTGGGCGCCACGAGCATCGCGCCATCTTCCGCCGCAGCCGGAACTGCAAACCCCCAGAAAAAAACGGTCCCGGCCAAGGCCAGAAGGTGAAACCTGCTTCCCATCTTCATTTGTTTTACTCCTTTGCGGCGCGACACCAGGTCGCCTCGCGGGTCTGTTCTGTTCAAGACAAGAGATACGGCGAGAATGCATTCTATCGCAGCGGCCCCGAACTGCGAACTTCTTTGAATTCTAAGGTCCGAATATGGCAGTAGTGAATGAAAAAGTGTGCCGTTAGCGGACTTGAGAGAACCGACCCGCCAATATAAGCTGTTGTTCACGCTGCCGCCACGCCAACACAATACAACATCATGAGCAAAACCAACGAACTGATAGAGCGGCTGGATTTGATCCTCCGGGGCGAAGGCGACCTCTCGGCCCGCCTGCAGGCGGGCGTCGAAGAGCTCGCCGAACAATTCCAGGCCCGCTCCTGCACCTTCCATCGCGCCATCGAAGACAATACCTTCCTCGAGCTCGTCGCGCAAACGGGCCTTCCCCCTCATATCGCCGAGCTCTCCACGCGGATCCCCTTCGGCAAAGGCATGGCCGGCATCTGCGCCCAGCGACGCGAACCCGTCACCATGTGCAACCTACAGACAGATGATTCGGGCGTCGCCCGGCCCGCGGCTCGCGACACCAGGGTGGAGGGCGCGGTAGTCGTACCGCTGCTCATCGACGACCGGGTCGCCGCCACGCTGGGCATCGGCAAGGGCGAAGAGTACGACTATTCCGATGATGAGCTCCAGGCTCTCGAAAAATGTGCGGCCGTGCTGATGTCCGTCCTTGCCTGAAGGAGGGCCGGGCCTCCTTGCCTGGCGCCGGACAACGGAACCGCACAGAAACTGTACACCCGGATACCGTTTTACTACGGAACACTCGGGCCCCGGGACCGGGAATCGAACGGCAGGAGAAGAAACAAGCCCCCGGCCGGGAAACCCCAAACACTTCACTTCCGGGTACTTAGGATGCCTGCGGAAAAACCATTTACCCTGGGTTTCGGATTTTTGGGCGTTTCGGCACACCACTTTCTTATTAGCCTGGCGTAAGCGGACAATCACTCAAAGAGGTTACCGACCCGCAAAAAGAACCAGACCAAACAATTCGAAAGGCCGGGTACGCATTCCGCCGCGCCCACAAGCTGCGGCGACGATAACCTGCGCGACCCTGTCTCGGTTCACCAACCGTGACATTGACCCGATCCGCCGGCCCCCCCCTTGCCGGCTGAATCTACCCCCCCTTCTATTCGAGACGGAACACTCCCCCAACCCGTCCGACTAACCCGACCGCGGCCCGGCCTTTCAATTTTTCCTCCCCCCTGGTTCTCAGCTCTCCCCGCTCTCCTCCGTCCCCTTGCGAAGATGGCGGTGCAGCCTGCGAACCTTGAACAGGTCGAGCGCCATCCGAAAAGGACTGAAGAAACCCAGGCGGCTATCGCCTGATTCATGCCATTCGACCGGGACCTCGACGATCGAATAGCCCAGGCGGCGCGCCAGGTAGAGCACCTCAACGTCGAAGGCCCAGCCCTCCAGCCTCTGCAGCGCGAGAACGTCCCTCGCCGCCCGGCGGCGAAACATCTTGAAGCCGCACTGCGTATCGTGGATGCCGGCGAGCACCAATCGGTGAACGAGGACGCGCCAGCCCCACGCCATGAGCTTACGGGGCCAGCTGCGCCTGACCTGCTTTTCGCCATCAAAGCGGCGGCTTCCGATCGCCACATCGGCCCCTTCCTCCAGCGCCTTCAGAAGGGCCAGGGCCTCCTCTATGGGCGTCGACAGATCGACATCGCTGAAAAGAACCGTGTCGAGCTCGGCCGCCAGCATGCCGCGCTTGACCGTTTCTCCCTTGCCCCTGTTGACCTCGTTGCGCAGGTAGCGAACCTCCTCGAATTCGCGTACCACCGCCTCGGTATCATCCGCCGAGCCATCGTCGACGACGATGAGCTCGTAGCGATCGAGCTCGGCCCTGCAGAAACGGGAGACGCTGGCAAGGGTCTCGCCCAGCCTCTCGGCTTCATTGTAGGAGGGGAACACTATTGAGAGCTGTCGCACAGATCCTGCCTTTCAGGGCCTCGACCCGGTTCAGCCGGGACCTCGCGGCCGGAAGAATCATAACCTGATGCGCGCACTGATGCGCCTTCCGAACAGGCTCCGGCTCCGGCCTGGTAGACGAGCCCGGATGGGGGGCTTATTCAATCCATCTTCCGCATCGGCGCAGCCGTCCTCAATCTTCATCCGGACGGCGGCGATGGGTCTTGGTGCTGGAGCGCCTCTTCTTCTGCCGCAGGCGCCGCTCGTTCGAGGCCCTGGTTTTACGCGTGGGCACGCGACGCCTCCGCGGCCTCGAAGCCTCCCGGAGAAGGCCCTCCAGCTTCTCAATGCAGTCCTCGAGGTTGCGCTTCTGGCTGCGAAAACGGGAGGAGACGATGATGAAATCCCCCTCGCGGTTGAGGCGGCGCGGATGGAGGCTGGCCAGACGAGAGCGAATCAATGGGGGAATCCAGTCGGCGCTCTCGAGCTGGAAGCGCACCTCCACGCGCGTGGCGACCTTGTTGACGTTCTGGCCTCCGGGACCGCTCGAGCGCGAAAAGCTGACCTGCAATCTTTCGCGCGGCACCTCCATGGGATCAATCGAGCCGGGGATAGATCTGGCCGCGCACGATGGTGTGGCTGACCCGGCCAGGAAAGGTGACCCCCTCGAAGGGCGACCAGCCGGCGCGCGTTTTAAGTTCCGAGCGACGCACCGTGAAGCTCTCCTTCTTCAGAATCGTCAACGAACCCACGAAACCGGGCTCCAGCTTTCCGTAGCGATGAGGCAGGTAACGGCCCAGGAAGCGACCCGGCACCTCGGCGCAGGCGCGCTGCAGGGTCGGCAGGTCGAAGCCCTCCTCCATAAGCCAGAAAAGAAAGGCACCGAAAGTGTCGAGCTGGGTAACACCGGAGACTCCCAGGTCTTTTTCCTCGATGGTATGCGGAGCATGATCGGTAGCCAGGCATTCAATGTCGCCGCAGCGCAGCCCCTCGAGCAAGGCGATCCTGTCCAGCCTGGTACGTATGGGCGGATTGCACTGCAGATAGTCGGGGCGGGAAAAAACCTGCGCGTTGTCCTGGTCGTAGTAGAGGTGGTGCGGGGTGACCTCGGTGGTGACCCGCAGACCCTTCTTCCTGGCGCCACGGATCAGCTCGAGACCCTCGGCGGTCGACAGGTGGCAGATATGCGGCCGGATCCCGTAGCTGTCGCTCATCCTGAGGATAAGGTCGATCGCCTCCACCTCCGCCTCCGGCGGGCGGCGGAGGAAATGCGTATCGGCATCCTCGTTCTCTTCCAGGATCACCGGATCCTCGGCATGGAATGCGACAAAATGTCCGCGATAACGCGAGAGAGCCTCCCTGAGCGCCTCTTCGTTCTTGAAAAAGAGATGGCCGATACTCGGTCCCATGTAGGCCTTATACGGCGCCGGAAAAGAAAGCGGCATTGTACCCGGACCGATACCCGCGTAGAGCAGGATGTCGACCAGGCTTCCCGCCGTGAGGTCCTTCTTTTTCAGGTAGCTCTCGTCATCGACCGGGGCCTCAGGGTTGTTCGGCATATCGACAATCGCCACCACCCCCCCGTTGACCGCCGCCTCGCCCGCGGTCTGGAAAGACTCCTTGTAGGCATCCTTGCCGGTAGGGTCCTCCCGGGCGTGCACATGCTGGTCGATGATGCCCGCCATGATGATATGGTCATCGTCGAGCACGAGGTCTCCGGCCCCCCGGGCCTCGCCGGTCTCGACGATCAGCCCGGTAGACGCATCGATCTCGACACGGCCCCTGGCCGCCGCCCCATCTTCGTCGACAGGAACCAGGTTTCCTTCAACGATCACTAGGTTGCTCGACTTGGTAATCATATCGCGCCGGTAGTTATCGGAGTCGGAGCCTAACAGGGACATCCGGTGAAGTCCATAGGCCTCGAACATCGTATTGGATAAACGGTTTGCAGTCTTTAAACCTCTGGCTATATTACCGTTTGCCGCGAGGGCGGCGGACAGGTCTATTTACTGTCCGCCGCGCCACTGCCCGGCCAACGAGGACGGGCTCCGCGGCTCACGCCACCAGGGCGATAAGAGACGGCGGGAAAAGACCCCTGCCGGCCCGCGCTGTCTGTGATGCCGTTTCCACAACGAAAAACCTCCAGGAGAAGAACCCCCGTGATTACCGAGCCGGATGTCGACAAGGAAGAAGAAGACACTTCGCCCGTCGATGGAGAAGAACCCGAAAACGAAACGGCCGACGAAGAAG
>Ga0310342_100001536_pt1 | contig 14387 bp, 12 predicted proteins | sample S15DNA20500_MG_FD_206155 | JGI IMG/M metagenome (GOLD analysis project Ga0310342, IMG submission 206155) | Marine microbial communities from station ALOHA, North Pacific Subtropical Gyre - S1503-DNA-20-500_MG | ecosystem: Environmental > Aquatic > Marine > Oceanic | place: Pacific Ocean: North... | reverse complement strand
CTCCCCATCCTGGAGCCGATGGGGCTGGAACTGGAATTTTCCCAGGGGGAAGGGCCAGTTATTCATAACCCGGTCCGTGAGGCCGCGGATGTCGACCGGGTCCTGGAGTTGGAGAGCATTGATGCGCTAGATTTCGTCGTTGAGACGGTCCGCGAAACACGATCGGCCTTGCCCGATGACATGCCCCTGATCGGGTTCGCCGGAGCACCTTTCACGCTCGCCAGCTATGCGATCGAGGGGGGAGCAAGCAGGAATTATCTGAATACCAAGACACTCATGTATCGTGACGCGGGCGCCTGGGATGCCTTGATGAAACGATTCCAGCGGGCTGTGACACTCTACCTCAATGCCCAGATCGCCGCCGGTGCCCAGTGTGTCCAGCTGTTTGATTCCTGGGCGGGGTGCCTGGGAAGTGATGATTACCGCCGGTATGTCCTGCCCTACGTGCAGGGAATCATCGAGGGGCTGGTCCCCGGGGTTCCGGTCATCAATTTTGCCACAGGAAACCCGGCCTTGATTCCATTGCTGGCCGAGAGTGGCAGCCGGGTCGTGGGAGTCGACTGGCGGATCCGGCTGGATGAAGCCTGGAATCAGATCGGCCATGATCGCTCAATCCAGGGGAACCTGGACCCGCTTGTCCTGCTGGCAAGCCCGCAGGAGATCCGTCAGCGGGCCAGTGCCATCCTCGACCAGGCAGACGGCCGGCCGGGACATATTTTCAACCTGGGGCACGGCGTGTTGCCCCAGACTCCCGTGGAAAATGCCATTGCCCTGGTCGATGCCGTGCACGAGTTGAGCCAGCGGACATCCTGACATGTCAGCCACGGGCCGGACGACCATTGATCTGGTCGATCATCATTCGCAAGCGGCCGTGACTGCGACGGTTGAAATGAAAGGCGAGGCGGGAAAGATGTTCAAGCTCCTGCTCGTTCTCTTCCGCGTCGAGCGGACCTCGCTGCTCAAAGTCACCGGATTTCAGGATATCGCCAAAACCTGATGACAGTTCAGCCAGCTGCTTTTCGGTAAGTTCCTGTTTGAGCCGCAGCACCAGCTGGTCCCCGACAAATCGCATGCTGTGGTAAACACGAAAGAACTCTATCACCTCGTCCACCGCTTCCTGGTAATCACTGGTAACCAGGTAAAGATGCTGATCTTCAGCCGCAATCATCCCTCCCTTGAGAAGTTCTTCCCGAATAAAATTGTCGAGCATCTTCCAGTAGGTGCCACCAGGAGCATCCAGCAGCACGACCGGCACCATGTCTCTCTTGCCTGTCTGTAAAAGCGTGAGAACCTCGAGAGCCTCGTCCAGGGTTCCAAATCCTCCCGGTAGACAGACCACCCCATCACATTCCTTGACGAACATCAACTTGCGAGTGAAGAAGTACTTCATGTTGACCAGCTTGTGGTCACCGGCAATCACCGGGTTCGCTTCCTGTTCAAAGGGGAGCATGATGTTGAGGCCCATGGAGCGATCACGGCCAGCTCCAACGTGGCCGGCCTCCATGATTCCCTGTGCCGCCCCGGTGACCACGAACCAGTCGTGCTCTGCCATCGCCTTGCCAAATGCAACGGCCTGCTGATAGGTCGCCTCGTGGGGCTGGGTGCGTGCGGAGCCAAAGACGGAGACCTTCGGCTGATTACGGTAGGGGGCAAATACCTTGAAAGCGTACCGCAGCTCCCGCAGTGTACGGCTGAGGATCTTGAGATCACCCCGGGATGGCTTGTCGGCAGCCAGCCGATCCGCTGACTGCTTGATGCGATGGATCAGGTCATCGACATGTTCCTGCTGGCGACGGGCTGCAGAATCATCCTGCCCGCCATCAGCCTGTTTGTCGTCCTCTGGAACCACCTGCCGGTCCTCTCATCTGAAAGAGAATTCGCTTTGCCCATGTCGCACAGCACGCCCATGCTTTATCTCTATCATGGTACTTGCAGAAGTCGCGACCAGGCAACCGGCTAGGCGGCGCGGCGGTACCGCTGGTACGCCTTGAGGACCTCGTAGAAGTCTCCAGAGATCGTGATCTCATCGTCCTGGAAGTCCTGAACCCAGGCGCGATCGTTGAGGACAGCGTCACGGAGAGTGTCGTAGATGGTAGACAGGGGAATGGTCACTTTCCCATCGTCCATCAAACGTGGAAGATCCTGCTCTGAACCTGTCAATTGCTTCTGCTCCCCGCTTCCCTGCTGAATCCTCATCCTGGCAATCACCGTGAAATCCCTTTCTTCTGGTATAGCAACCGGGAAAGTAGTTATTTCCCCGGCAGGCCCTCGAAACCGGCACGTCCATGTGCGACATTGGTGTTCCGAAGTGCAATGAGGCTTTGGATCGGATCCTGGGCCGGGAATCTTTGATCTTTTTTCCCAGAAATGAGAAATAATCTCATTTTTTGAGCTGGATAGACACCATGAATTTCGATGAGAGGCTTCAAAAGGCGATTGACCGGGGTCAGCAGCGCAAGCAGTCCCACCAGGACATCAGCGAACAACAGCAGCTCAGTGAGGAAGAACTTAAGAGCCTTCATTCTCGCTGCCGGCTGGAGCTATCCGAACACATTGAACAGTGCATTGAGAAGCTCGCCCAGCATTTCCCGGGTTTCCAGACAGAGACAATTTTCGGGGATCACGGCTGGGGAGCAGCTTGTAGCCGTGACGACCTTCGAATCGACGCCCCGGGGAACAGGTCAAGCGACTTTAGCCGGCTGGAGATCACCATCCGGCCTTTTACCGAGTCTCATGTTATCGACCTGGCCGGCAAGGCCACGATTCGGAACAAGGAACTCTTCAACCGCAACGTTTTCGAGAAGATCCAGCAGGTGAATGCCGCGGACTTCAACAAGCTGGTTGATGGCTGGACGGTGGAGTTTGCCGAGATTTTTGCTGCAGAGTAAAACCATGCCCCCCGGCAAGCCCTCTGGACGAGAAGGGGCCGATTCTGGATAACTGTTCGAGGTACGTGGGAAGCTCCCTGATACTGCCCCGGATCGTGTGATGACCAAACCTGTCCCCTTGAATGTTCCTCTCATCCTCCGCGAAGTGGAGGGCTACCTGGACCTGGTCATGGTCCTCTCGGACCGCTTCGAACTTGACGGCACCGCTCGTGACCAGGTGGCCCGCCGCGTACTGCACTTCCTTGACCGAATTCCCCCGGACAGGGAATACGATGTGGAGCGGCTCTACTACCGTGGAGAAGCACTGCGGGTGATGGAACGCTACGAGGAATCACTCGTAGCGCTCCAGGAAGCTGCCGAACTTCACCCGGGCCAGGTCCACATCTGGCTGGCAATCGGCTGGTGTGAAAAACGGCTTGACCGGATTGAACGTGCTATTTCCGCTCTGGAAGAGGCGGCCCTGATCGACCCGGAGAACGCCCTGGTCCACTACAACCTGGCCTGCTATTTCAGTCTCGCGGGAGATGCCGACATGGCGCTTGATGAGCTGGGCAAGGCATCACGCGTGGATGTCCACTACCTTAACCTGGTCAAGGATGAGCTGGACTTTGATCCGATCCGCGACGATCCTCGGCTTGCACTCATGCTCAGTGAACTCCTGACCCCTTGATCCACCTGGTCGCAGGAGAGTCCCTGTCGAAGTGATTTCCAACGGCGGTCAGATGCAATAGGCTTATGATCAAGGCAACCGCCGTGGAGCCGCTTCTAGGTGCGAGGTAAAGTGAGGGCCCGATGTCCGATTCAATCCGGTACTTCATTTTTGATGTCGAGAGTGTCACCGACGGGGAACTGGTCCGCAAGGTACGTTATCCAGGTGAGCAGCTGAGTGATTCAGACGCGATACAGAAGTACCGCGAGGAATTAATGGAAACACGGGGAACTGATTTCATCCCCCACACTTTCCAGGTTCCCGTCTCGGTCGTGATAGGCAAGGTGACAGAAGATTTCCAGCTCGTCGACCTGGTCGCCCTGGACGATCCCAAGTACCGGCCCCACGTGATCACGCGGGACTTCTGGCATGGCTGGGAAGTCTACAGCTACCCTACCCTGGTGAGTTTCAACGGCCGTGGTTTCGACATCCCGCTGCTGGAACTTGCCGCCTACCGCTATGGCCTGAGCCTGAAAAAATGGTATGCCATCCATGCCCGTTCATTTGATCAGCCGCGGAATCGTTTTAACGTTTCAAGCCACCTGGACCTGATGGAACTGCTCACAAATCACGGTGCCTCGCGCTTTAACGGCGGCTTGAATCTGCTGGCAAACATGCTTGGAAAACCGGGGAAAATGGATGTCCAGGGGGGCATGGTCCAGGATCTCTACGACCAGGGAGAAGTCGCCCGGATCAACGATTACTGTCGTTGTGATGTGCTGGATACGTATTATGCCTTTCTGCGGGCTGCCGTTCTGATCGGATGGCTGACCCTGGATAAAGAACAGGAACTGGTAGAAAAGACCCACAACTGGCTTCAGAAGCAGGCCAGCGAAACCCCGGCCCTCCAGCAATACCTTGATAACTGGGGTAACTGGCATAACCCATGGGCCGATCAACCCGAAGGAACCTGACGCCCATTCAAGCTCCATTGATGTGAGACCCGACAATACCTTTAAGGTCCACAGCGTTTGTCCCGGGAGCTTACGATGCGCAAGAGTCGCCTGTTGATTTCGCTTATCGCCCTCGCACTGCTGTCAATCCTGTTCTTTCATCACTACAGGATTGGCGGGCTTGACCAGCTGCGACTGGAGCGACGCGACAACCCACTCGTGCAAGCAGAAGCCAGCTTGCCCCACTCCCCCCACAACTCGATTCGGATCGCCACCTTCAACCTGCAGGTTTTTGGACGGACCAAGTCCAGCCGGCTCGAGACCATGCAGTCCCTTGCCCGCATCGGCCGCCAGTTTGATCTCATCGCCCTGCAGGAGATTTGCGGGCCGGGGGAGGACGCCGTGGCACTGCTTGTGGAAGAGATGAACCGGGACGGGAGCCAGTACGATTACCTGCTGAGCCAGCCTCTGGGTCGCTCTGCCTTCAAGCAGCAGTTTGGTTTTATTTTCAACCGCCAATCAATCGCTGTGGATCGCCCGCGGAGCTGCTCGATCGAGGATCCGGACGCACTCTTTGAGCACCCGCCATTTGTCGGGTATTTCCAGGTCCAGCCGCAACTCTCTCAAAGCCCCTTCCAGTTCACGCTTGTCAACGTGCAGATCAACCCGGAAAACAGGCATGCTGAATTGGAGTTGATGGATGAAATCTATTCCCTGATCTGGAAGCACGGGCAGGGGGAAGAGGATGTCATCATGCTCGGAGACTTCCAGTCTGACAGTACCACGCTGCGGTCGATCCTGGGGCCCACGAAACTACTGCCAGTGCTTGAAGATGAGATGCTCACCAACACCCGTCTTTCCGCCCAGGTCGATAATATCCTGGTGCACTCGGAAGCGACCTCCGAGTTCCATGGAAATGCAGGTACTTTTCGCTTCATGCGACGATTCAACCTTTCACTCCAGGAAGCACTGGCTATCTCGGATCACCTTCCCGTCTGGGCCGAATTTCAGTTGGAAGAAAAGTGACCGAGAGGATCCAGCGTCACCCCGCTGGCGATCAGCCCCCGTTTGCTGAATACTGGAGGTATTCGACCTCCCTGTTTTTCATCAAACGCCATGGCCTCTCCCGCCGAAGAACATCGCTCGTCCGCCCCAACGGTCGTTCACTGTGCCGTGATCACTGTCAGTGATACGCGCACGCTGGAAACTGATGGGGGGGGTGCCCGCCTGATTGAACTGCTCGAGGAAGCCGGTCACGAGCTTGCGACACGGGCCATCGTGCCGGACGATCCCGCTCAGATGCGTCCGCTGCTGGAAGAATACTGCCAGGACGATGGTATTGATGCCGTCCTGATGACCGGGGGCACCGGCATCTCGTCGCGGGACCAGACTTTTGAAACCGTTCAGCAGCTGATCAACCGTCCGATTCCAGGTTATGGGGAACTTGTCCGCATGCTCAGTTACCACGACATCGGGCCGGCGGCCATGCTGAGCAGGGCAACAGGAGGCCTGATGCAGCAGACGCTGGTCTTGACCATGCCTGGTTCTCCACTGGCGGTCGAGCTGGTGATGGCCAGGATCATCCTTCCGGAACTCTGTCACCTTGTCCACGAAGCACAGCGTGGATAGCCGCCGGGGAGCCCTAGCCAGACGCAGTTGTCCGCTTACGTGGCCAGGCATTGACGACCACGTTGAGGGCAATCCGATCCTCCAGGTTAGGCCGGACGATGGTAAGAAGGATCAGTGGCAGGTACCAGGCCATGTTGAGGCCCCCCTCGGTCCCACTCCAAAAACGGGTCGCCACCAAGACTGCGGCCGAGCAACAGAGCAGGGTTCCCAGGTTCTTTTGAGGTGGCCAAAGAGCAAGCGTGGCACTGATGGCAATGAAAGCGACCAGCAGGGGTATCCGGAAGACTGGATCCCAGCCCAGGCCCCAGAGCCCCTCAAGCCCTTCCATGCGCGGGAGCATGATGCCAAAAAGCCGTCTTAGCTGGACCAGGAAGTCTGCGGAATTATCGGTCTGGACAAGGAGCAGGACCACGAGCACACCCCAGCCGATAAAGAGCCCGGCAATATGCCGTAGCAGGCCACGGCGCCAGTAGAAGCTGATCCACAGCGGCAGCAGGAAAAGTGGGTAATAAATACAGAGCGAAAATCCCAGCAGTACCCCGGCGAACAACGGACGCCGGTAAAAGACAATTGCCCAGACGAGTAACACACCCGGAATCACATGACCAATCTGCCCTGACATCTGAAAGGTATAGGGAAGCAGCAGGTACATTGTCCCGGCACCGATACCCATCTTCACGTTGTTAAAATGCCAGTAACCGGTGGCCATCATTCCAAGCACAATCAGCAAGTGCCCGATGATGGCAACGGTCGCCAGGACACGATAATCCAGTATGGAAGCAGTGGATCCAGGATCCCCCCGGCCGGTAAGCCAGTGTCGGACAGGAATACCAGAAAACTGCTCCAGCGGGGAAAATCCCGGATCCAGAGCCTCGGTTTCTTCACTCACGGGATCCGCCTGGGGTCCCATCAACTCAATCCGCTCCTGGTATGCCTGGCCGGCAAAGACCACGTTGGCCGACATCAGGGCGAACAGCGAGATGGATATAAACAGGAGTCCCCCGGAAGTCAGGTTTGGTTCCAGCAAGGGACGGCGAACCAGGACAGGATCAAGCAGGAGCCGGACCAGGAACAGGCCGCCGATTGTCCAGAGCACAAGGAAACCGAAAAACTCCTTTTTTCGTCCGGAAAGAAAATCAGGATTCTGCTCGAGTACGTCCTGCTGGGATTGCTCTATCCCCTCTGGCGTCTGCTCCCCCTCCTCGCCCTGCTGAAAAACCGCGGATGGACGAAAAGATTCCACGGCCCGGATCTGCTGGAACTCGCCCTGTTCTATAAGCAGTAACCCGGGCGCAAAGAGAATCAGGAACAGGATATCCAGATTGCGCACGCTCCAGAACCGGTTGAACTTGAAGAACAAGCTGATAGTCAGGAACGAGGCGAGAACGGCAAAGGTGGCCGGATCAATCTTCTCGTATTGCAGCAGGAAATCGCTCATTCGAGTGACGCCATGTCGACATGTTCTTGCCAGCCGCGACCGTCTCCAGGAAATTCCGGCAGGAGTCAGGTATGAACCGGTACTGGTTGTTCACATTCTAAGGATAGTGGAGGGATGATCCTCAAGCTACGGCGATCGCTGCTCCTGCTCCTTCCAGCCCTCGGACACGTGAACCACGGCCTCGTCAGCCCAGGGGCTTTCTGGAGCCAGCATCAGGAATGTACGCCAGTGCTCCGAAGCTTCTTCCTCACGCCCCGCCTCTTCAAGCAACCTCGCCAGGTGGTAATGGGCATCGGGATAATCCGGGTGGTACCGTAGTGCACCAAGGAAGGCAGCGATCGCCAGTTCCGGTTCCCCTGTATCCGCAAGCAGGCACCCGAGGTTCGAGCGAGCTTCAACAAAATCATCATCGATCTCAATGGCCATGTAGTACCGCTCACGAGCTGCGTCATACTCACCCACACGGTAGAGTAACTCGGCAAGCTGAAAACAGACCTCGGCATGAGGGCCAATCGCGGCAAGCAACGAGCGGTAGACCTCCATGGCCAGTTCTAGTTCACCCTGTTCTTCCAGCGAGGCGGCCTCTGCTCGCATTTCATCCGGTGTCATGGCAACCAGTGCTCGATCCACCATCTGAAAGGGAATCGTCGCTAGCTGTTCGTCTTCCTGCTCGACCGGCACATCGTCCGGCGGAACTCTCCCCTCAGGGAAATCCACTGTCCCTGGCTGCTGGTCAGGCTCATCAAGTGAATCAAAGTCAATTTGCAGCTGTCCTCCGGGTTCCACCAGGCCCTCTCCCTGGCGGAGCAGGATCCGGCGGCCTTCGACGATGATCGAAAGCTGCGCCAGCGGTCGCTGGACACCGGGAACATAGCGAGCAAGTTCATCCAGGCGACGCTCGATATCCCGGGCCGACGCTCCAGCCGCCAGTAACTCGGCCAACCTCCTGGCCGCCGCAACTTCCTGGAAATCAAAGTAGGGAAGACGGTGGATCTCACGGACTGGCAGGATCAACTTCCGGCGGTGCCAGCGCCGGATGACGGCAATCGGAACCTCCAGCAGCTCGGCGAGCATTGCCGGCGTGTAGAGTCGCCTCACATGCTCCTCGTCCTCCATCAGCCCAAGCCGGTGCCAGAGTTCTGTTTCTGTAATGGCTTCCACCCTGCCCTCACCGACAGCGATTTCGATGACAGGACCAAGCAGCTCCGACGGATCGGCCGGAGGCCATATTTCCGCCCCGATGATCACCACGTCGACCTCCCCTGACTCCAGGAATCCGTCAGGGGCCAGGCTTCCTCCCTGGCGAACGACCAGGCGCTGTGCCTCACGTCGGTTCAGCCCGCCCAGTTTCCCCACGAAACCAACCCGCAGCCCTTCGAGCAGCCCACTCTGTTCGTCAGTCGACATTAAAGACCCTTCATGGTGGATAAGAAGCCTGCATGACTACTCATCAATCCAGCATTCCATGTTAACGCACCCGCGACCACGAACAACAGGTTCCCTAGCGGATCTTCAGAAGTGTTTCTTTCGCCTGCAGCTTGATCGTTACCGGCAACTCCGTTGACTCGATATGCTCCAGCGCCAGCAGCAGTTCTTCCAGTCCCTTTCCCGTCCCCTTTTGAGAAAAGATCTCCACCGCCCGGATACCGTTGCGAATCACCAGGCTCCGCTTGTTGATTTCTGACTCCGCTGTTTTCTCACCGGCCACCACCGTCGGATCGTCGGGGTTGAGCATCTGGAGAAGCACATTGACCGCTCGCGGGTCACCATGGCGGGCAAGTCCGGTGGCGGCATTAAACCGTGAGTTCGTATAGGAGTCGAGCGTCATCTGGGCGAGCCGGTCAAGCGCCTGTGGGCCCCCAAGGACCCCCAGCGTGTAGGCCGCAACGCTTCTTATTTCATTGCGGTGCTGAAGTGTCGGATTGTCCTCACGGATCTGGGAAATCGACAGCAGCGAATCAAGCAGGTCAGTCTCTCCACGTACTTTCTCCGGGCCCACGTTCTGGGTTAATTTTGCCAGGGACTCCAGCGCCGCAAGGCGGACATCGACCTCGGCCAGGTCTCTTTCAAGCGTGGCGGCCTTCACCAGCGTGGGGATATTTGACTGCAGTCGAAATTCACCCAGGCAGTGGCTGAGAAAAATGCGTAACCGGATCCTGGCAGGATCAAAACTCCCATTTTCCAGCTCCTTTTCCAGAACCCGGATTAACTCGCCTGCAAGTTCCTGGTCATCCTTGAGTTCATCATTTTCCGGATCCCTCAACAGGTTGGAGAGCGTCCAGGCTTTCTGCCAGCTTGATTTATTGAGTGAGCCCAGGTCTCGAACCAGATCGCGAGGATCACTTCCCAGGTGCGCTAGCCAGCTAAACATCAACCAGACCGTCACCACGATGGCGACAATAATCATGGGGATCATGAAAAGCTGTAGGAGAAAGGCTGCACTGGGAGCCTCCACGGGCGGCAGATCCTGCCCTTCCGGTTCCGGAGCCTCCGTAGCCTTCGCGTCCAGATCCTCCTGTGGCTCCACAAATCCCAGGGAATCCGGATCGACCGGGGACGAATCCGGGGCGGGCTGGTCGTTATCATTTGACATGGGCTAGGATCCCGGCAGCGGGGAGAATCCAGTAAAGTGTAAATGGGTCCCCCACGAGGTCAACCCGCTCACAACACCTTGCAGGACCATTGGATGAAGCTTCTTGACCTGACGCTTGAATCACCGGCATCCAACCTGGCACTTGACGAGGCCTTGCTGGACGAGGCAGAGAGTTCTCCGGATGGGGCAGAGTGGCTCAGGCTCTGGGAACCCCAGGAGCAGATGGTGGTGCTGGGACGTGCGTCCCAGGCGGAGAGGGAACTTCACCTGGATCGCTGCCAGCAGGCACAGGTCCCTGTCCTGCGACGATGCAGTGGTGGGGCCGCCATTGTCACGGGACCAGGGTGCTTGATGTACAGCCTGGTCCTGGGGCTGCAGAATCGGCCCCAGCTACGGATTCCCGAGCACGCACACCGGTTCGTCCTGGGGCGAACCGCCAGGGCCCTGGAATCGCTCGGCCCCGGGATCGCACTGGAGGGAACAAGCGACCTGGCAATCGAGGGTCACAAGTTCTCTGGAAACAGCATGCGATGTAAACGAAACCACATTCTCTACCACGGCACCCTGCTTTATGACTTTCCCCTGCAGCAGATCTCGACCTTCCTGCAGATGCCCCCCCGCCAGCCTGACTACCGGCAGGAACGGGAACACCATGACTTTATTACCAACCTGGACACCGGAGCGGACCAGCTGCGACAGTTACTGGTAGCACAGTGGCAAGCGACAGGGGCTGCTGCCAGCTGGCCACGAGAACGAACCGGGCAGCTGGTTGCCAGCAGGTATGGCAAGGAAGAATGGAATCAGTAGCGGTCGCGATCCCTGGCCCCCTGCCTTTAGACCATGCCCCACTTTTTTCGCAGGTACCATTCGCTGCTGACAAGCACCACAATCAGCAGAAAATAGGCCCAGGCATCGGCCCGTGTCTTGCCCAACTGCCATCGCACCTCGACTTCAATATCCAGTTCCGGCGGTTCCCGGCCAAGTTCCTGGAGCAGGGCAGGCAGTTCCCTCGGTTCCACCAGTTTCCCCCCGAAGGACTCCGTCCAGTGGACCAGGCGTCCGAGCTGGGCAATATCTGCCACCGGATTACTCTTTTCCGGTTTCTCATCCAGCACCTGGAAGCGGGCCTCGATTGGCCCATACAGGGTACCGGCTATCGAGGCCGTCACGGTCAGCTTGTAGGAACCAGGCTGGCGGACATCCTTGACCGAGGCCAGCCACTGCTCAAGATCCTGGCTTACGTCGAGGGGGGAGACTATACCGTCCGGACCTTCCCAGGTGATCGTCCACTGGACATTCTGCACGGGTTCCCCACTGGAGGAACTGACTCCAACAATCACGGGCACATCCATTCCCGGCTGAACCCGCCGTTGCGGGAGTCGCACCCAGATATCATGATGCTCTTGTTCATCCCGGTGTGCCAACCAGAGAATGGACTGCCGCCAAAAGCGTTGCAGTTCTGTGCCAAAGCCCTCCCGGCGCCAGCGCCACGTCGAGTCTCCGGCGAAAGATAGTACGCGGCCCGCGCCATAATCTCCGGCAACCAGTAACGGTTCATTGTCCCCACTGGCCAGGAGTACGCGGCCGGTGTCCTTGGTCACCAGGCGGTTGGCCCCCAGCAGCGGTGGAAGTTCACTCCATTGTTGCTTGTTCCCGGCGATCTCGGTGATCGTGGTAATCATATGTGGACGGACCGGTTGCATGGCAATATCACCCTGCAGGTGAAAGTCCCGCTTCAGCTCTGCACCCAGTGCCAGTGACTGCCGCTCGTAATCGTACATTTCCACCGGCAGGACATCATCCAGGGCAGTTTCATAGTACTCCCCTGGCCCAAAACTGTGGTAACCACCGATCATCATCAGCCCAGTTCCCGTTTCCACAGCGGTGGCAATTTTCTGTAACCCCGGTTTCCCTATCGCACGGGAATTCAGGTTTTCGATCAGGATCACGTCGTACGGCTCGTCCGCTTCGAGGGAGGCTCGCGGATCGGGCCAGCGATCGCGGCCCTTGAGACTGATGTACTGCTGAACCACTTCCATGTAGGGAGAAGAGGCGATACTGCGGCGAAGTTCCAGTTGCTCACCGATACGGCTGCCATAGAGATAAAGGACCCGCAGCCCTCCTTCTCGTACCGTCAGGAAGGACCCCAGCTCGTTGTTCTCCCAAAGCAACTCACCATCCTGTTTCGCCGCCCGCACACGCAGGGTGTACTGGCCTGGCTGCTGGGGAATATAGGTCATCTCCACCGGGATCTGTTCATCATCCCGTCTCGGGGTCAACTGTCTTGTCTGCACGACCTGCTCTGTTCCATCCCCCTTCTCCAGGATCAGTTGCACGGGTATCTGCTGGTTCACGTAGCCCCGGATCCGGATTACTGAACGCACGGCAAGCTGGTTCTTGACATAGACCGTGTACTGCTGGGGCAATTGCTGGACCGCGATATCCCGGGAATACTGCACCGTCCCACCGTCACCGAAGGGGACCGCATAAAGGGGAATGCCAAGACGCTCCAGTTCCTGGCCCACCTGGCGAATTTCCACCTCCGGGTCAAACGTCGTCTGCGTCCCATCTCCCATCAGCACGACTCCTGCCAGTCGCTGGTTCATCTCCCGTTCCAGGGCCCGGTAAAGCGTGGTACCGATATCGGTCTGCTGACCGGTGGGCTGTTCTGGCAGGCTCAGGGTATTTCCGTCCCATTCGAGTGGCTTGAGCTGTCGCGTGTAACCATAAACCTTGACGTTCATCCCCTCGTGCAATACCCGTAATGACGGTTCGCTTGCCCGAATCGTGCCACGCTGTTCCTCCCAGCGGGAGACGCCTGCCTGGGAGCCGGGATAGAGCATGCTCTCGGTCAGGTCCACGAGTATCAGGAAGACCGCCGACTGTGGTTTCCGCGAGGAGCTGACATGGGTCGGACGCAGCATCCCCAGCACAACCAGCAGGATCACGGCCAGCCGAATTGCTCGCAGTGAAAAGCGACGTCGCCAGCTGAGCGAACGGTCGTGGCGGACAACCAGCAGCAACAGCAGAAGCACTGCGGCAGAGGCAATCACAAACGCATAACTATCAAAGACCGGATCCAGGGACCACGTACTCATGTTGCCTCCGCCGGCCTGGCAACCATGGCTCTTGACGAATCTGGATCTGAGGAACGGCCGTAAAAACGGTTCGCCAGCACATGTTCCAATGCCAGCACGATGGCGACCAGTAGTATCAGCAGTGGAAAGAACTCCTGGCCGAGTCGTTTCTGCCGGATCCCAAACTGAATTTCATCCCGCCCCCGGGCAAGCTGGTAGCGATCCGCACCCAGCAGCTTGTCAAGTTGCTCCACGGAGATCCGGGCCAGTTGGCTCTGGTGCGGATGACCGTTGACAGAAAACCCCCGCACAACCGGCCCTTCACGCTCCCCCTTGAGCCGGTAGGCCCCCACGTCTTCTGTGAACCTGACCGTCACACGTCCCTCCACGGCGTTGATTGGCTGGGGTTCTCCCTGGGGTGCAAATAACTGGTACTTTTCTGCATCACGTTCCGGATCATTCACAAGCTGTACCGTCTCACCGGCAAGATAGTTCAAGCGTGATTCACCGCTACTGACAAGCTGCCGGGCTACCTGGTTAGCCAGGATGAAATAAGGCCAGGCATTCTCGCCACTGACCAGGTCATTCCACGGCTGCCTGTCGGAAAGCTGGAATGGCTCGGACACCGGCGTCGTGAAAGTGATGGTCCGGCCCTGTCCAACCAGTTGTTCGAACACTGCCGCGTGATCACTATTGGCAAAACGGAGGATCTGCCGTGCTCCCGCTGCCAGTTCCATCTGCCAGTAACGATAGACTGGAAACTCCTGCCAGGGAACGCTTGAGGCGACCTCACGGAATTCCGACATCACCGGGTGGGTTTCATCGGCTGGATCAAGAAAAGTCCCGCCGGCGGGCCGCCACTGCCTGAGCAGGCGGCCTCCGAGAAGCTGCTGGGCGAGCGGATCTTCGAATCCGGCGATATCTGCATTGTGTCCAAGCATGATGCCAATTCCTCCACCCTGGCCGGCAAATTGAAGCAGCCGCTTCCAATCCGCCTCACCCAGCGACCGGGGATCCACCAGGCAGACTGCCGCGAACTCCTCCAGCTGCTGGTCTGCCAGTACCTGGCTGCCAGTCTCTCCCTGCCGGACAACAGTACAAATGAACTGCGCCTGCCCGGTCTGGCGAAGTGAAAAAGGTGAAATTGCCTCGGTGAAGAA
>Ga0310342_100001535_pt1 | contig 14389 bp, 10 predicted proteins | sample S15DNA20500_MG_FD_206155 | JGI IMG/M metagenome (GOLD analysis project Ga0310342, IMG submission 206155) | Marine microbial communities from station ALOHA, North Pacific Subtropical Gyre - S1503-DNA-20-500_MG | ecosystem: Environmental > Aquatic > Marine > Oceanic | place: Pacific Ocean: North... | reverse complement strand
AAGCACGATGTCGCCTTGGTCCGGAGGCACAAGGATATCTGGGCCATAGTTCTGCGTCAGAAGGCTGTAGGTGGCGGTGAAACTCAGCCCAACGACTATCACGCCTATAGTCAAAGGCACCGGTTTAGTATTTGGTATGCCTGGCCACGTCAACCCCAGGCTGGATACTGACGCTTCGTGGGGGCGCACTGCCAGAAACCACACCACTGCAATGATTATTAGACCCAGGGTAAGACTAGTCACCAGGGCAACCACGGGCGGAGCCAACTCACCCTCCCCTGGGAGCAGGACTATACGAAAGATCTCCACTGTGGGAAAGGTGAGAAGCGCAAACACGATTACCAGGGCAATTCCCACCAGCACGTGCAAGCCACGCCAGTGTATTTGAGACCAACCTTGGTCAGAGTGCACGTTTAGCAACCCGACCGGAGTCCGATTGCAGGGCACTTGACTAGCTCCACAGTTGGTACAGAATGCCCCTACCGAGTCCATGCTGCTACCGCAGTTGGTGCAAAACAACGCTTAGTTACTCCGGCTAAATCCCCGTTGGCATAAGCGGGATAGCTATTGCAAATACGGCAGATCGAGTATTTACATTCAATATTGCTTTGATCTGCACCAATATTCTACCTTCTGACTGCGCCTGAAATCCAACCACTCACCCCGATCAACATCCACGGCAACCATGGAAAGGTCTCCACAAGCGGCAACAAATTTGCAACGCAGCTTGGCTAGGTGCATAATACGCCACGAATTCTAATTCTCACCGACAATCCCGCAACGCCAAAGCGCAATTGTGCGGCACCGAGCATTATGCTGAAGGCCAATGCCCCGAGCTTTCGAGTCTGTGCTAATAACTAGACACGGTCTATCGTCCATCAACACCATATATCCTAGGTCTTGCCATAAACACCGGAGGTGCACACGATGCAGGAAGGGAATCAGTTAAGTCGAGATGCGTTCATATACCTGGCACAAGCAGCGGGGCTGGATACTAAAAGTGACCACATGAACGAACTCTACCCCTACGTGCAAAGCATGCTGAAGAGCATTGAATCACTCAAGAATCTGGATGTAAGCAATGCGGAACCAGATATGGCTTTTCAACCACCGCAGTAATCAGCGCTCACTATGATTTATCACTAACACTGCTTGTGAACTAAGGATATACAATGGATAGGCTGGAACTTTGCTACCTGAGTGCTGGGCAATTATCCAAGCTGATACAAAGCCGAGAGGTGTCGCCGGTAGAGGTAATCGATGCCCACCTACACCGAATTGAAGGCACTGAAACAGTACTAAATTCATTTATTACGCTGCTTCCAGAACAGGCACGGGAAGCCGCCCAACGGGCGGAGCATCAAATACAACTGGGCCATTACCGAGGGCCATTACACGGCATACCCGTCGGGCTCAAAGACCTGTTTAACACTGCTGGCGTCCGCACCACATCCGGTTCCAGAATATTCGACAACTTCATACCTGGGGAAGACTGCACGGTGGCAACGCGATTTCAGCAGGCCGGCGCCATCCTCCTGGGCAAACTCAACATGCACCAGTTCGCCTACGGTCCCACCGGTGAGAATCTTGACTACGGGCATATGCACAACCCGTGGAACCCCGAGATGGTCAGCGGAGGATCCAGCGGAGGATCGGGGTCGGCTGCTTCGGCGGGTCAGTGCACCATAACCATGGGCAGCGATACCGGTGGATCGGTGAGGATCCCAGCAGCGCTATGCGGCATAGTGGGCCTTAAACCCACCTACGGCTTGGTGAGTAGGCACGGCCTGACCCCGTTGTCCTGGAGCCTAGATCATCCTGGGCCCTTGGTCAGGACGGTAGAAGACGCCGCTATCACTCTGAATGCAATCGCCGGATACGACCCCAAAGACATAGCTTCATGTAGATCCGAAATTCCCGATTACACCGCTGCCTTAACTAGGGATGTCAAAGGACTGCGAATCGGCGTGCCTAAGGAATATCTTGAAGCACCGCTGGATACGGAAGTAGCGCAAGCTGTCCAAGATGCCCTATCCACACTGGCTGATTTGGGCGCGATCATCTCCCAAATCTCATTCCCATCCTTTGAGCAATCACAGGCCATATCCGGAACTATTCTGATGGCGGAAGCCGCCGCATATCACCGTGACCTGCTGGCCAAGGATGGAGACAAGTTAAATCCGCCGGTGCGATTGCGCCTAGAAGGAGGTTTGTTCATTTCCGCTGCCGACTACCTGAGAGCACAGCAAGGCCGCATGCTTTTTAATAGGGAAACCAAGCGGCTTTTGGAACAAGTTGATCTCCTTGCCGGACCTACGGAGCCAGTGACCGCGCCCAAGATTTTAGCGCCCCAAGTGCAGGCAGGGGACCAAACCATAGGTACGACCGCAGCGTTAACCCAATACACCCGTCCCTACAATATAACGGGCTCTCCCGCTATATCTATTCCCTGTGGATTTTCCACTTCAGGAATGCCCATCGCCCTACAGCTCGCGGGCCGGTCTTTCGACGAACCGACTGTCCTGCGTGCGGCACATGCTTACGAGCAAGCCACACAATGGCACAAGCGAAGGCCTCCGATATAGATGGCAAGCACAACAATGGACAAACGACTCAGCACTCGTAATTTTTCAGGACGAATTATGCGCATGGGATACTTTGGGAGATTTGCATCCGTCCACATGTACAGGAGGCTACATGTCTGAAATTACCGCGGTGACGTTTGATCTTTGGCAGACATTGCTATTGGATAATCGGGAGTTAGGACGCGCCCGCGCCCAAGTGCGCCTGGAGGGAACTCAGCAGGCGTTAACCCAATCGTCAGAAGAGTATGATCTTGAACACATCCGCGAAGCCTATCGTGCCTGCTTCCGCCAATGCCGTCAGATCAGAGAAACTGGCTTGGACCTGACGTTTAGAAAACAGGTCGAGTTGTTTATCAACTTGATCAGCCCGGATCTCGTCTCACGCCTTCCGGATCCGGTGATCCTGGATATCATGCGGGCGTATTCCGACTCGTTCTTTGTCCATCCCCCAATCCCCCATGCCGACATGCATTCGGTATTGAAAGGTGCACGGGACATGGGTCTGAAGATTGGTCTGATATCGAATACTGGTATGACCCCTGGTGTGGCATTTCGCCGGTTCCTAGAGGAGAACGGTGTATTGCACTTGTTCGACATCCTCACTTTCTCCGACGAAGTTAAGCTTTCCAAGCCAGCGCCTGAAATTTTCACCATGACGCTGCGCTCGCTAGACGCGACTCCGGACCAAACAGTTCACGTGGGGGACCACGTAGAGAACGATGTGGTGGGCGCCAAGCAATGCGGATTGAAGACGATCTGGATAGAGGGCTTTTACGAACGGGAAGACCCATCAGATCCGCGAACGCAACCGAACATCGCAGTGTCTGGACTGGGGTCAGTGATGCCAGCGCTCCGGACATTAGCTGCATAGGCTATAGGGACACCCTAAATAACGTCGAAGCGAGTATTTCACACCCCCAGATTAGCTTGACAATGGCGTCAATTTACCGCTAATCTGATTGCATCTGGTGTCTTCTAATGCACTTCCCACATTCAAATTGCATCTAAAGTTGATGCATTTTAGCTAGTGCATGGGGGAAATGACACCTGGCTGAGGCGGAGTGCTATGGAAGTGCCTATCAAGGAGGGGCGTGTAGCTGACCTAGACCAGCTATGCGGGGCGATTACGTCGGAACGTTGCCTCATCCTTGTAAGCAATCGGGGGCCGGTTGAACACCAGATGAACGCGGATGGCCGTCCCGAAGCCAGGCGTGGAAGTGGCGGCGTGGTCACAGCTCTCAACTCCCTCGCCCAGACCACTGATTTCACGTGGGTGGCCAGCGCCATGGGTGAAGGCGACCGGGTAATGTCCAACAACGGACAAGGCCTTGGCCTCAGATCACCCCTACCGGGTCACAAGATTAGTCTGCGCTATGTAGTTACTCCACGCCGGGTATACCACAAGTATTTCAATGTGCTGTGCAATCCATTACTTTGGTTCCTCCAACACTACATGTGGAACCCCCCTTACAACCCTAATGTTGACGCCAACGTTCATGATGCGTGGCAGTCGGGCTATGTCCCGGTCAATCAGGCCTTTGCCCGTGCCGTTGTGGAAGAGGCTCGAGAGCACGACAAGCCACCAGTGATTATCGGCCACGACTACCACCTATATCTGCTACCCGAGTTCGTCCGCAAAGAAATACCCGAAGCAATAATTCAACATTTCATCCACATCCCCTGGCCTACACCCCGGTATTGGCAGATGATCCCCAGGTATATTTCCCGACACATCACGTCCTCCCTTTGCGACGCGGATGTAGTTGGGTTCCAAACCCGTCAAGACCAACAAAGTTTCTTGGATTCGGTGGAAGAGTTTTTGCCAGGAGCAGATGTAGACCGTCGGGATAATGTTATCTACCGGGAGGGCAGGAAAACCGAGATCAAGGTCTACCCAATCTCAATTAACGTTGAAGAAGTTCAACGTATCGCTAATTCACCCCGGGCCCTTGAATATGAGGAAAGACTTAGCACACTGTGTAACGAGTCCACAATAGTTCGAATCGATAGGGCAGAGCCGAACAAGAACGTAGTCCGTGGCTTTCGCGCTTACGAGTTGCTTCTGACGCGCTACCCAGCGCTGCACGGCAAAGTGACTTTCCTGGCATTCCTGGTGCCATCCAGAACCCACATACGACAGTACCAGCGATACATGGACGAAGTACAACAGTTGATTGACCACATTAACGGCACTTTTGGCAATGATGATTGGAAGCCTATAGTCCCGTTTATGGAAAACAATTATACCCAGGCTATCGCAGGCATGAAACTGTACGATGTCCTCCTGGTAAACACCATCATGGAAGGTATGAACCTGGTTGCCAAGGAAGGACCCGTGGTCAACAAGGGTGACGGTGTGTTGATACTCTCGGAGACTAGCGGAGCTTACAACCAATTGTCCAACGGAGCGCTTTCAGTATCTCCCACAGACGTTGAAGGTACTATGGGAGCCCTGTATCGGGCCATTACGATGACACCTGGAGAGCGCAAGGATCGTGCTAAGATCTTGTTCGATGCCGTGAATGCTGAAGACGTCAACGAATGGATCTGCAACCAATTGGAAGATATTGGGCAGTTATTGCAATAATTGTCGGCCCAGCTACACGCGGAACCTCCCTGTCCCGCAGCTGGCCTAGATTAACTTCCCATATGGCGATAAAGCTATATTGATGGTATTAGTCCATCGTTTTCCAGGTACACTGCTAGAGATAAACCCGCCCCGTCGCATGCGGTAGGAAGATGACATCCCAGAATATGTTGCCTTCTCACACCCCAGGATGCCATTGTAGGACTGATCTCCCAGGAAACTAGGGTCATCTCGCTCGGCAGAGGTTTTGGCAGAGACCAGAAGGAGAATAATCTGCGAATGGAAGACCTATTCAATGGTGAATTACCTGACGGCGAACGCGCGGACATTCAACTGTACATATTCCCCCACATTCAGGAGTTTCTCGCCATAGACCTGAGGGAGTCAGTACCTCAGGTTTCCCTACTAGATTCAGGGGAGATTTTTGACGGCGCATTCTACAGAACTGTGGAAGATGACTTTTCTCATACGCTGCGCGAAAAAACTGCCTTCCCTTTCGACCATTTGATGCATTTGCCGTTGCAGGTCGAAGAAATAGTTCGGGGTGTGGCCATGACCGCCATCCTAGATAGAATGGGACTGGTTCCTGAGGAAGAAGAGGAAATGCCCGCAGTGGTTGTGTTCATCATAAGCGGTGCCTCACTCTCCATGCACCTAGACCAACTTATTGAAAGCTTCAGAAAACTGCTAGGCCCACCCACTGAGGGACTGACCATCAAGCGGTGGGAGGGAGTGTTCAACCGCCTGGTGAAGGAAGAACACGCTGCGGTTAAAAAGCTTAGTCATCTCGACCTTACAGAAGCCATCAAAGGGGATTCTCCAGATTATTTCACACTGTGGGAAAGTAGAAACTAGCTCATACGGAGGCAGAGTTACCTTTCCCAACCGAGCACTCTGAACTTAAGGATGTGAAAATTACGTCACATGAGTGCAATTTCGTTAACTTTCAGCACCAGAGAGGATACTTCCAACGAGGCTTTGCTGGCGCTGGCGAAGCAGGCCGATTCGCTGGGATACGACACCTTCTTTACCGGCGAATCTTGGGGACGGGACGCCTTCACCGTGCTTACCATGGTGGCGTGCCATACTAGTACCATCCGGTTAGGCACCGGAATAATTCCTGTTTACAGCCGCACACCGGGCATAATAGCCCAGAGCATCTCTTCCTTGGATATCCTATCCCATGGCCGAGCGACTCTTGGCCTGGGAACGAGTGGGCGTATCGTGGTCGAGAACTGGCATGGCGTTCCTTACGATCAGCCCTTGCATCGAACCAGGGAGTACATTGAAATCCTGCGCAAAGCCCTTTCCGGAGACCGCGTCAATTATTCCGGCCGCCTTTTCAACGTTAGCCGTTTCGCATTGGGCGCGCCGCCTATTCAGTCACACCTGCCAATCTATCTGGCGAGCTTGGGACCAAGGAACCTGGAGTTGACAGGCCAATTGGCGGATGGTTGGCTTCCTATATGGACACACCAGCGACACATAGCCGATATGAAAGATACGGTGGCGAAGGCAGCCGCCAAGGTTGGCCGAGACATATCCGAAATTACCGTAGCACCTCAAGTCCTGTGCTATGTGGCGGACGATTGCGAAGATATTGAGAACGCGGAAGGGCTGATGCGCGCTCACATGGCCTATTACATTGGCGGAATGGGCAGTTATTATTACAATCTCTTTTGCCGCTACGGCTATGAATCACAAGCCACCGCCGTTCGGGATGCGTGGGCCGACCGGGACCGACCCAAAGCTTATGCAGCAATTTCCGACGAAATGCTGGAGGAAATCACGGTCTTCGGTGACGCTGCAACCTGCAAAGCTAAATTGGATTATTTCCGACAAAACGGCGCCGACATGCCGGTGGTGTCATTTCCCCACGGGTCATCAGACGCAACAATACAGAACACTTTGAGGGCATTAGCGCCCAGCGTTGGCGATAAGTCATCTTAAACACCAACTAGCAGGATGGTAGTAGATCGTCCATGAAGATCGGCCTAATTTCAGACACTCACTCTGCCGGTAGCGGCCGGGATTTACCGATACAGGTGCTGGATGCGATACGGGGTATGGACTTGATCCTGCACTCTGGAGACCTAGAATGCATTGGTGTTTTGGATTACCTGGAGACCGTTGCCCCAGTACTGGCCGTGCGGGGTTACGAAGATCCATTGGAGCGTGGAGAGCGCCTGGCCACCACCACGAGGGTGGTGCAATGTGAAGGCGTCAACATCGGCATGGTACATGATATCCAGTGGCCCATAGCCGGAATTACCACCAGCCCCGACGGTACCTCATTGTGTTTCCCAAACGGTGATATTAGAAAGTTACTGGACAAGAAATTCGGTCAACCGGTGGATGTGGTGATATTCGGAGATACCCATGAGGAGCTCATCTGCTCCTATCAAGGCGTTATGTTCGTAAATCCAGGCAGCCCAACCTACCCAGGCAGACGGCACCTACGAGGTGCGTTGGGCACTTTAGGGTTAATGGAGATAAACAACGGAGCAGTAGACATTCGTTTGCTGGACCTGGAACACACTGTGCTGCCTTTCCCTTAGCACTCCATGGGCAAGCATCGAGCATTAAAAATGGGGAGTACGGGTCGCGCATGAAACCACCAAACCACGTGAGTACCCTTCAAAATGAATTGCGCTTCAAGGGATTATCACCCTGATATTCTGATGGGATACCGGATCGGCTGCACTTAGCGCATCAAGGTTGGATTCTTATCCTGAAGCACCCGGCCCATATTTAGTGCGCCGACTGGATGAACAATAATAGCTAACATTCTGATAATTGGAGACCAAGAACAGATCTGTACTGACCAGGTTCAATTACCAGCCTATCCTGGCGACATCCGGCGAAGCTGGAATTGAAGGAGCGTCCCGATCTCATAATCCTGGACTTGCTGTTGCCAGGCATTCCAGAAATCCAAGTGGCGAATCGCTTAAGGGAAGCCGGTGTATTTCCGGCGATCCCCTTCATAGTAAGTACAGCACTCGATGAAGGAGAGGCCACGGCGATTGCGGAGTCTCTCCGCGCCACGTCGGAGTTGAACAAGACCTTCGGTATCAAGGCCATTTTGGACTGGGCCAACTGGCTTTGAGAGACAAGGAAGGCTAACCTTCTTCTCGTACCGAGCTTCCAATTAGCGATCTGTGGTCCTATTGCATAGTTAGGCAATCGCCTTAAGACACTTCCATCTGCACAGTTGCATAAACGCAAAGAATTCTAGACCAGATAAAATACAGGGCCTGAATTTACATCGCATGCGAACGTGTAAATCCAGGCCCTGTTTCGATAGATGGCTATTTTCCAGATCTAAAGTTAGAACAATTCTATCAAAGGTGTGAACCGAAGGAAAACCGGTGCAAACACTAGGGACACAATAGCCATCAGCTTAAGGAGAATATTAAGAGAAGGACCAGAGGTGTCCTTGAAAGGATCACCGACCACATCACCCTCAACCGCAGCCTTATGGGCTTCGGACCCCTTCCCGCCGTAGTGTCCAAGCTCCACGTACTTTTTGGCGTTGTCCCAAGCACCTCCAGCGCTGGCCATCATGATCGCCAACATGAACCCAGAGGCGACCGCACCGATCAACAGACCACCCAGAGCCTCAACCCCCAAAACGAACCCCATGGCCACGGGCGCTATCACCGCTATTAAGCCAGGAATGATCATCTCTTTGAGGGCGCCTTTAGTGCTGATGTCCACGCAGCGGGCGTAATCCGGTCTGCCAGTGCCGTCCATGATACCGGGTATCTCTCGGAACTGCCGACGCACTTCGGTCACAATGGCAAAAGCTGCACGACCCACCGCCTTCATGGTGAACGCAGCAAACACGAAGGGCAACATTGCCCCGATGAGCAACCCCACCAAAGTGGTATGGTTCAACAAATTAATGTTATCACCGATTCCAGCCGCCGCCGCGTAGGCAGCAAGAAGGGCCAAGGAAGTCAGAGCCGCGGAGCCAATAGCAAACCCTTTACCTGTAGCTGCGGTCGTATTACCAAGGGCGTCGAGAGCGTCGGTACGTTCCCTAACCTCCGCTGCCAGTTGAGCCTGCTCAGCTATTCCTCCGGCGTTATCGGCTACGGGACCGTATGCGTCAGTAGCCAGAGTAATTCCCAAGGTAGACAGAAGACCTACGCCAGCAAGAGCGACACCGTAGAACCCAGACAGCCCAAAAGCAATCAGGATTGTGATAGATATGGCGATCACCGGTATCACCGTGCTGAACATTCCGGTGGCGATGCCGCTGATGATCACCGTCGCCGCACCAGTTTGGGATGATTCAGAAATCTGTTGAGTCGGTTTGTAATCATAGGAAGTGTAATACTCGGTGGCCAATCCGATTATTATGCCCGCTAACAATCCAGACAGGATAGACCAGAACCACCGCAAGTCCATCTCAAATACAAGTATAATAACCAGGGCAAAAATAGCGAGGAAAATGCCAGAGGCGAAAATACCCCGCCGCAGCGCCCATAGTAACTGGCCGAAGTTAGCACGCTCGCTACTGCGTACAACGAATGTACCCAATATCGCCGCGATGATTCCCGCACCTGCCAATAGCAACGGTAGCACTGCCTGCTGATCCGTGTAGATTGCCGCTGAGGCCAAGGCGATGGTGGATATGATGGAGCCAACGTAAGATTCGAATAAGTCGGCTCCCATACCGGCTACGTCGCCTACGTTATCTCCCACGTTGTCTGCAATCACACCAGGATTGCGGGGATCGTCTTCCGGAATGCCCGCTTCGATCTTGCCCACCAAGTCGGTCCCCACATCAGCCGCTTTGGTGAAGATTCCACCACCAACCCTGGCAAACAGCGCAATGGAACTGGCACCAAAGCCAAAACCGGCCACTGCAGTAATGTCCTTAAAGACCAGATAAAGGATTGTCACGCCCAGCAAGCCAATGCCTACTACGGTCATACCCATCACGGAACCGCTGGTAAAGGCAACGCGCAAGGCTGGATTTAAGCCATGCATCGCGGCGGCAGCCGTCCGAACGTTGGCCCGAACTGCAACATTCATGCCCGCCAATCCGGCAGCGGCCGAGCAAATGGTACCTGCCAGGTAAGAAATAGCGGTCTTTGGCACGCTGTTGCCCAGCGTGATTATGTCGATCAAAACCGCCAAAATAATTGTAACGATGACTACAAACGGTACAAGAGCTAGATATTCCCGGCGCAGAAATGCCGAGGAACCTTCCCTGATAGCGTCACCAATAGCCCTCATACGCTCGGTTCCAGGGTCTGATGAGACAACCTTTACAGTGGCCCCAATCGCAAATACTAGTGCAATCCCGCCGGCGATGAGAGCGAGTATGATGAACTCCATTTCTTATCCCCTTTTCAATATCCAGTTACACCTGGCTTCAGAGCGTGGGGAATTTAACATAAACGCATTGGAGTGTCAAGTTGAAATGCTGGGTTATAAACGGCAACATGCCAAGCTACTGAGGGCGATGGTGCGTCGTGCAGAGCTGTGACACAGGGCTGTATAGGTGAACACATCATGATACTGGCGCCGAAGGGCAGCAAACATACCTTCTAGAGGACACACCTCGAAATCACAAGTATGACCGTGCCCGTGATGTGGTAGGGAGGCAATGGTAATTTGGAACCGGAGTCTTCAGAGGATTCATAGAGTGTATAGCCGAGCTTCTAGGAAGGCTATGGCTATGGCGAACAAGAAAGCCCGGCGGGAGTTACGGGGTCTAACTAGCTCCCTGACATCGGCACATCTACTGGCATGCCGGAGACGTCCCAAAAACTGCTTGTGTCCCCCTTTCAATAAATAGTTGGGAGGCTGAGAGATTATCGGAAAACAAGGTCTGCCCATTGATCACTCGACGAAATTCCCACATTACGCATCTATTCTCGCCGGATCACCCAACCACCGGCATGCCGTAGATATAATCGTTAACCAACGTATGTAGGTTAAGAATATTGATTGGATACGCAAACATCTTGCTACCGCAGAGGCAACCGATTATAAGAGAATCATCCCGGGTCTCGGTCAAGGAACCAGGGGTGCTGTAGACCAGCTGATAGATGGGGCGAACCGTGTCCCGCGAACTTACAATTTAGATCTTCTTCAGCATCATTGAGGCACAGGAATCGAGCCTTAGTACTCTCCACGGTATCGAAAACAGGATTTCCCCTTGGTGAACTTTGCAATGCCAGTATTTAGCCTGAGAACGGCTAGCCAATCCGGCATGGGGGCAAGGGTAGCGCCTGCCACTATGGCCATTACTCTTGGGCTGAATTTATCCGGAACCGGAGGATACATTGGCACTGCCGTGCTGTCACTTGGAGCCTGATTTTTCGCAAGTACATTACCGAATGTGGCAGCGGCGCCACAGGCAACCGCTAGGACACTCCCGTCCCAATAATCAGCGTGCTTGCGAATCGTTTTATTACCTAGCCAAAGGTCTTCTGTACCACCATAAAACCCAACCGATATTAATAATACGAAGCGAATTCACATACACCGCTGCATTGAGGCCCATCGGATAGACCGCTGCCGCAATACCAAACACAGGGATTAGCAGGAGTTAGTTTCCCATTTGAAATTACACTATTAGACTATCATTTGCCATATCATGGATGTACTCGGACGCCATCTGTCAGAAAACGGTGCACCGATCTCCAGTCCAATTTATCAATGTGGTACAGTTGGCGTTCAATATGCGGGAGTTGAATAACCAATGTCTAACAGCAACCTTTTCGATCTTTCTGGCAAAGTTGCCATCGTTACCGGCGGAAATGGAGGCCTGGGGTTGGGGATGGCGCTGGGGTTGGCTGATGCCGGTGCGAATATCGTTGTGGCAGCGCGCAACGCACAAAAGACTGCCGAGGCTCTGGTCAAGATCGAAGCCTCCGGGGTACGCACCAAGGGTATCACTGTGAATGTATCCCAGGAAGATGACATCAAGCGGATGGTCGCAGAGACGGTTGAAACCTTCGGTCAAATAGATATTTTAGTGAATAACGCTGGGATAACTGTTCGAAAACAGCCACAAGACCTATCCGTTTCCGAATGGGATGGCGTGATGGATGTGAATTTACGGGCCGCTTTCCTCGCATCTCGAGAAGTCTACCCGCACATGAAGAGTCAAGGTAGCGGTAAAATCGTAAGTATCGGTTCTATGTTCTCTATATTCGGCGGTGGTGGGAGCGGCGCACCGTATTCATCCAGCAAGGGTGGCGTGGTTCAATTGGCCAAAAGCCTAGCGGTGGCATGGGCACCGGATAACATCCAGTCCAATGCCATTCTACCGGGGTGGTTCATTACGGAACTAACCGCAGCCGTGCCGAGGGACCAGCCCGATCGATATGACTTGATATCTCGGCGCATTCCCACTGGCAGATGGGGAGAACCTGAAGAACTGCAAGGTGTAGTGGTATTCCTATCAAGCTCGGCCTCGAATTACGTTACCGGAGCAGTGATAGCAGTGGACGGCGGCTACGCCGTCATGTAGTTCGCACGAACAAAATACGATGGTGCGGCAATGTGATGTCACTCTGTCTAGGACATTTCCCCGGATTGGAAGTTGGCCCATTATTCAATGGAATCCAGCACGTACCCCGGAATCCAGTACGTACCCCGGAATCCAGCGCGTACCCCCTTGGCTATCAAGGGTACTAGCAAGTCGTGCGACGATTATTTCTGACTCGTGGAATGTCGAGAGTAGATTGGATTGTTGTCTTTGAGTCGATTGGTGCGGTAGCCACGAAGCAATCCCTAAATTTTGGGGATTGCTTCGCCCATAACGACGCTTTGTCGATTAAAGTGTGACACTTTAACTAGGCTGGAAGCTCCGACCGGTAGGAATAATACCCCACGCCTGGCATTTGAACGTTATAAAGCCAAAGAGGACGCTACAATTGCTCCAGCACCGCTCTGGAGAGCATCATCTTGACAGGGCTGATGGGCCGGAAGGTACGGGATACCCGGATATCACCAGCCAAACTACACAGGGTATAGGCCTCGTAAGGTTCCATACCCTTTTCAGTTACCAGGAAGTCCACCATATCCCTGACAGCTTGTTTCATGGCCGGACCCAAATCGTCACCGTGGGACAATACGACGAAGTAGTCCGGGGTAACCGCTCGGGGGGATCTGATGTTCATTCCCTTTTCCACCGTCACTCGAATGTGGGTATCTGACGAGCATTCCGCTCCGGTGCCGGCCACGGCTCCATCGCCGACCACCGCGTGACAGTCTCCCAGCACTAGCAACCCCCCGGTAACGAATACCGGCAAATACAAACTACTTCCGTCTACAAGCTCCTTCATGTCAATATCCCCGCCGTAGGGTCCGCTGTCGCTGGCGGTGCACTGCAAGTAGGTAGGAGTGGTAGCTACAAGACCCATAGACGGCATCATCGGCAGTCGGATACCATTTGGCATCAACAGGTGCCCGTTCACGATCTGCATAACTGTGGGAAACGCCTTGGGGAACTCGTCTTCCAGGAAACCGCGGCCCGGCATGACCATGTGCGCGGCTCCTTCCTTGGGAGTCATGCTGATAAAATCCACCCGTAAAGCGTCGCCGGGCTCCGCTCCATTGACAAATATAGGGCCAATGCCCGGACCTTTCAGGGACTTGGCCTCCAGAACTTCCGGATCTCGAACTCCCTCAAAGGCGTCCCAAGTCTCCACCATCAACTCGTCACCGGAATCGATGGTGATTGCCGGAGGCTGTTCAGCATTTAGGATGTAAACTATGTTTTCTCTGCTAAGTCGTTTCAAGCCCCGCCTTTGCTAAAAAAATTACTCCAGCTAAACCCTTTGGGGCAGCGTCACTTGCTGGGTAGCAACACCGGTGTCCGGGTCCAAGTCCGCCACAGTTACCGTAACCTTTTCATTGCTATGGGTCGCACCGAGGGGAGAGCCGGAATAGACTGCCTTAACGCTGCCCTGTGACACGTCCACGTGCCTGTCCCAATGACCCAACGCCAGGTAATCACAAGGAGCCTGGGCGACTTCATTCGGAAAAATTGGCGCGGAACGGGTATCCGTATCGTAGTCGAAGTGGAAATGAGCGTGGGCCAACGCCACCAACCAATGTCCATTGGTGTTCGCTGGCATTTCGGCCAGGGGCCTAAAATCTGGAGTGTGCATTGGCATCGCCCGTCCCCATAGGTCCAAGGTCAATTCCTTAAAGGAGATTACCTGGCCCATGGCCTTGGTCACGATGT
>Ga0310342_100001532_pt1 | contig 14406 bp, 12 predicted proteins | sample S15DNA20500_MG_FD_206155 | JGI IMG/M metagenome (GOLD analysis project Ga0310342, IMG submission 206155) | Marine microbial communities from station ALOHA, North Pacific Subtropical Gyre - S1503-DNA-20-500_MG | ecosystem: Environmental > Aquatic > Marine > Oceanic | place: Pacific Ocean: North... | reverse complement strand
GCGGGAGGGACTGAGCGTGGTGGTGCGGGTGTCGTCGTCTTGCCGTGCGGGGCTGGCAAGACCATCGTTGGCATCCGAGCCATGGAGCTGTTTCAGACACAGACCCTGGTCCTCACGACCAACCGGACGGCCGTCGCCCAATGGAAGCGTGAGCTGCTCTCGAAGACGTCCCTCACGAGCAAGGACGTCGGGGAGTACACGGGCGACCTGAAGGAGATCTGTCCCGTCACGATCTCCACATACCAGATCCTGACGTGGCGCCGGAGCCACGAGGACGAGTTCGTGCATTTCGAGTTGTTCAGCCGCGCTAATTGGGGGCTCGTGATCTACGACGAGGTCCACCTCCTGCCGGCGCCGGTGTTTCGGGTGACGGCGGAGTTGCAGGCGCGGCGCCGGCTCGGCCTCACGGCGACCCTCGTGCGGGAAGACGGCAAGGAAGACGAGGTCTTCAGCTTGATCGGACCATGCCGGTACGAGCTCCCCTGGCGTGACCTGGAGCGGCGCGGCTTTATCGCCGAGGCGCGCTGTGTGGAGGTGCGGCTGCCCCTCGCCCAGGCGCTGGAGGAGCGGTATCGCGACACGGACAATCGGCATCGTATTCGCATCGCGGCCGAGAATCCGGTGAAGATGGACGTGCTCAAAGAGTTGGTGGCACGCCATGGGGACGATCGCGTCCTGGTGATCGGTCAATACACGCGCCAGTTGCATTTGATCGCACGCATGCTCGAGGCGCCGCTCATCACTGGCAAGACCCCGAACCCAGATCGCGAGGTCCTCTACAGGGACTTCCGCGACGGAACAATACCGGTGCTCGTCGTCAGCAAGGTCGCTAATTTTGCCATCGATCTTCCCGACGCGAATGTCGCCATCCAGGTCAGCGGCACGTTCGGCTCACGCCAGGAGGAGGCGCAGCGTCTGGGGCGGGTGCTGCGGCCCAAGAGCGGTGGCGGCACGGCGATCTTCTACACCCTCGTTACCGAGAGCACGCGAGACCAGGAGTTCTCGTCGCATCGGCAGTTGTTCCTCGCCGAACAAGGCTACTCGTACGAGATCGTCAACGGATCCAAGTTGTTCTCGGCGCGCGTCGGGGGCTCGCGATGAGCCTTACCAAGCACTTGGTCGCGCTGGAGCCGGACGAGCTCGTGGAGGTGTATTCGCACTGGGCTGGAGAGATCGGCGCGCCGTCGGGCGACGAGGCGCTCGTTAAGCAAGAGCTCGCGCGCCTCATGACCGATACGGAGTGTGTATCGCAGCGATACAAGGAGCTGCCGCCCAGGTGCCGGGATTTCATGGAGTGGATGCTCGTTCAGGACGACTTCGCTGTCCCGTTGTCGCGGCTCGATAACGGTAGGAGGGATCTCCCGGTCAAGGCATTCGAGGTCGAGGCCGTGGCGTTTGCGCTGAAGAAGCGCGGCTTCCTCGCCGAGACGCGAGACCTCTCGTGGGTCCGCTATGACGAGCCCGTCTTGCTGGTGCCCGAGGCTCTGGCCGAGGCGCTGGCGCAGTCCCTGGGCAGCGGTGAGCGCTCGCTTGACTCCCAGTTGACCCTGCGAGCGTTCCTTCGGACCGTCAACAAAGAGGAGGTGGAGGCTCGTCTTGCGGATCTGGACCTCGACTCCGGGCTTGTGGAGGACCGAGCCAGATTGTTGACGGAGCTCGCTCGCCCCGATGCGGTGGAGCGGGCCCTCGCCGGCCTCCCTGATCCCGAGCTTCGGTCTGCCGCTTCACGCTGTCTCTACGACCACGGCGGTATCATCGAGGCCCGTCACCTCGAGCGCTTGGGCTACAGCCCCGATCTCGATGCCTGGCGGACGGCGCTGGAGCGGGCACTGCTCGGGACCGTCATGCAGAGCGAACTCACCGACGTCGGGCTCCAACTGGGGCCGGGGTCCCTGGTGGTCTTCCTCGACCTGACTCGTCATATCCTCTTACCTGGCGTCGAAGTACAGCCAGATGAGGATCCGGAGCCTCCCGCCGACGTTATCGCCGACATCGCCGCCATACGCACCTTTATTGACCACCACAGCGTCAGGGTGACTCGCGACGGCACGCTGTATCGAGCGACGCGTCGCAAGATGGAAAATGAACTGCTTTCCCCCGGTGCGCGGCCGCTGGATCAGGAGGACACGCTGTCGTGGATCCTGGATTTCCTGGTTTACGCGGAGCTCGTCGGGCCGGATCAGGATGGGCGCATGCGGACCTCGCGTGCGTGGGACGACTTTGATGCGCGTGGACCCGTCGCGCGTACCGAGGCCCTGCTCACGTACGTTCACGGCGACGTGAAGGATGCGAAGGGCGCTTTCCATCAGCCGCGCTTGCGGAAGATCCTGCTTCAGGTGTTACGTGACGCCGGTCCTTCACGCTGGCTGTCGATGCGGCACCTATCGATCCTCGCGCGCAACCGCTACCTCATGACTCTTGACCGTGAGGCGTGCGGAGAGCGGTTCCAAAAACGCTACAAGTATGCGCCGATTCCTCCGCTCGCGGCTCCCGGCATCCTGACGCGCGAGCTGGTGCGCTTCGGTTCGGGGGCGTTAGCGAGCGCTGGTCTTCTGGAGGTCTTCGAGGCCGATGATCAGCCCGTCTCGGTGCGGATGACGCGGCTCGGGGCCGCCGTGCTGGGGATCTCCACGGAGGAACAAGAGGATATCGATGACGGGGCGATGATCGTCACGGCCGACTTCGAGATTGTCCTGTTCCCGGATGCAGGCGGTATCGAGTTGATCCATGAGGTCGGACGGTTCGCGCGCCGCGAAAAGGCCGATTACAGCCTCCACTACCGCGTCAGTGAGCGGAGCGTGCAGGAGGCCGCAGTTGGCGGACTCGGCGCCGAAGCGATCCTGGACGTTCTTCGCACCCACGGCCGGCACGATGTTCCTCAGAACGTGGAGGCCTCGATCCGCGATTGGGCTGCGGATGTTCAGGTCCTCTCGGCTCGCCGAACGCTCCTTATTCAGGCGCCGAGCAAGGAGGCCCTGGACGCGGCGCTCAAGATCAAGGAACTCAAGGCGATCGCAGGGGAGCGGCTCAACGACACGGTCATCGAACTGTCAGAGGACCCCTCGAATCCCCGTGTCGCCGAGGCCCTGCGTGGGCAGAGCTTCTTCCTGCGCTAAGGGGCGTCGAGCTCGGCGTCCTCGAGGCCGTCCTCGATCGCCGTGATCGTGTACTCCACGTGGCCGGCGGCGACGTCGAGTCCGATGGTCTCATCCTTCTCGTGGCCCACCAGGGCGCGTCCGAGGGGGGACAGGTAGGAGATGAAGCTACGCTTGGCGTCTACGTCCCAGGGTCCGAGGACCGTATAGCAGTGATGCCGGCCCTGCGTGTCGGTCAACGAGACGCGTGATCCCAGCGTCACGTTGCCCTCGGTCCCATCCTGGACGTCGCCGCTGATGATGCGCGCCTTCTGGAGACCCTCGGCGAGTTCTTCCGCGAGCTTGCTGAGTCGGGACTGCTTCTCCACGGCTGCTGCCCACTCGGCGTTCTCGGAGAGGTCGCCGTACGACGCGGCGCGGCCGATCTCGACGGAATTCTCAGGGATCTGATTGTTGACGACGTCTTCGTGCTCCACACGCCTGGCCTGCAGCGCCCTCTCGGTCGTGTAGATGATGCTGGTGTCGAACATCGGATCCGACGCTGCGGCGGAGGTGTCCGTGTCGAACTTTGCCGCCTCTGGTCGGGTTCGGAACATGTGGGCCATCATGCGATCGCGCAGATCTGAGTTGAGGCTGCGGTTGTTCCGGAGCAGGGCGGCCAGGGTCATCGCCTCGGACTCGTTCGCTTCGGTGAACGAATCACGGACGAACCCATAGTCCTTGAGCGGGAATACCTTGGCCAGGGTCGCCGCGAGGTCCTTCGATTCGTCCGATGCTGTGGGCTTCAGGTCCTTTAACCGAATGGCTTCTTTGTCCAGGTGGGAATGAAGGACGAGGCTCTTCTCGAGGAGCACGGGATTACGGTCACGGCGAACGCCGGCGGGGAGTTTGTCGCCGCGGGCCGCGCGCACGTACCAGGTGAACGCCCGCGGATGATCCCGATAGCGATCGGCGACCGTGTTTACGGAGTTCTCCGCGACCTGGGTGTGGCCCTCGCGTAGCAGGTCGCTCAGACAATGGTCGGCTGATTCCGCTGCGCCGCCGATGATGACCCGGTGGCATAGCGCGGGCCAGTCGACGTCCTCGAATTGCTTGATCTGCAGCATGGCCGCGACCCGGTGTCCCGCGATGGGGATGCTCGGCAAGGCCTTCACTGCTGCGTCGTGGTCTCGGAGTGTCTGCGCAGGGGACAGTTCTTCGTGAGACGTGATCTCACTCCACTTCTGCGCCGCTTCGGCGAGCAGGAATGACAAGGAGATTCGATCCGCCGTGCTCATTTCGGGCGCCGCAGCGACGAGGTTGGCGGTGACGCCAACGAGGGCCGGGATGCCGTCTTCGTGAGCGGGCGCCTCCTTCATGAGGTCGCGGAAGTAGCGCACGCGTCGAGCATCGGTGGGGAGATGCCCGAGGTCTCGCAGGCAGGCCTCTGCATAGCCACCGGTCTCTTCGCCGAGTTCGAGCGTCGGGTTCGCGCCCGGCGTTATGGTGATGTCCCCGGCGGCTTTTACCTTGCCGCGCGCCTTCTGCCACCATCGCGACCACGACTTGGTCGGGATGATGTCGCCCGCGATGCGGTCGCGGAGGTCACGGAGCGTTGCTTTGCCGCGACGGCTGCGGAGCCCGCAGCGGATCAACTCAACCGGATCGTCCTCGACCAGTCGCTTCACCTCTTCTAGGCGGTCCAGCTTCATCGCACGGAGATCATCCTCGGCGATCAGGTCGGTCTTCTTGGCCGCCATCTCCATGGACATCCGGTGGCCGCGCTTCTCGTCAAAGTCGATGACGAGCGAGGCGTCATCCGCGTCGACCTCGGAAATGCGGCCCGCGTGCCAGCCCCCTGGGTGGTAGAGGTAGGCCCCCTCTTTCATGCAGAGGAAGATCCCCATCTGCGCGACCGCCGCCTTGAGGTCCTTTCCGTCGGCCACGCCGCACATCTGCAGGAAGGTCTCGAGGTTCGGGTCATCGGCGTAGAGACCTCGGTAGGCTGTCAGGAGCCCGTGGCGCAGCCCGCGTTCACGGGGGGCGACCTCGGCCATCTTTCTGAGGACCTGGAGCGCCTCGAGGTAGAGCTCGCGTTCGAGGAGGACGGGGCTCAGCATCGAGAGGTAGAGGCCGGCCTTTTCGAACTGACCCTGTGAGGCGAGTGCATCGCCCCCCTCGATGAAAGAATCGACCTCAGCCGGGGCGGCGTCTAAGCGCTCCAGCCAGAGGTCCTCGAACCCCTGGTGGTCACCCTGCTCTGCGAATTCACGAAACTGCTGGGCACGGGTTGCGGTGGTGGACATCGAGTGCGAACGACCCTCGAGAGTGACAGGAACACCGAGCGGGGAGCGATCCCTCCCGCCGAAGGGACGTGATGCTAACACCGGGATCCAGCGCATCCACCGTTGCTCTTTACCCGTTGTGGGGCCGAGGCTAGGGTATGGCCATGGCGATCGACAAGGACCTCGTGAGCATCCTTCGGTGCCCGGACAGCAGGGCTCCGCTGGTGTTAGCTGGTGAGTGGCTCGTCAGCACAGATCCGTCCACCCGGCGGCGTTACGGTGTCACGGACGACATCCCCAACATGATCCTGGAGGAATCGGAGGTGATGGAGGAGGGGGCGTGGATCGCTGTCATGCGGGAGCACGGCGCCGCCCCGGAGGAAGGTGGTGGCTGAAGAGACCATCTTCGCCAAGATCATCCGCAAGGAGATCCCCGCAGACATCGTGTACGAGGACGACCGGGCCTTGGCCTTTCGAGACATCAGTCCGCAGGCCCCGGTCCACGTCCTGGTCATCCCCAAGGAGCCGATCGTCAGCGTCGGTGAGGCGACGGAGGATCAGGTCGGGGTTCTTGGGCATCTGATGCTGGTCGCCCAGAAGGTGGCGCGAGCGGAGGGCGTCGGCGACGCGTTTCGTGTCGTGGCCAACAGCGGCGCGGGTGCGGGACAGAGCGTCTTCCACCTGCACCTGCACGTGTTAGGGGGCCGTCCGCTGGACTGGCCCCCCGGTTAGCGGCGGCGCGACGCCTCCGACGCCGCGTGATACCGGAGGTGGGACTTGAACCCACAAGAGGTTTACCCTCAGCGGATTTTGAATCCGCCGCGTCTGCCAATTCCGCCACTCCGGCGCGGACTGGGATCGTGCGCCAGGGGCCCGCGCGCGTCAAGAACGGCCGGACCCTGTTTCCCTACTGGATCGTGATGGCCAAGCTGGGGGAGATCGTTCCGAGTTGCCACGACGTTGCGTTGGGGTCCTCGACGACGAACGCAGAGTAGAGGGTCATCCCTGAGAGCGCCGCGATATTGGGGACCGCGATGATCACCGAGGCGCTTCCGATTGCGTTCAGCGTGCTCAAGTTATTGAAGAACACCCCGTTGCCCGGCGCCATCGAGAACTGCACGAGCCAGTCGTCGTTGAGTGGAACGAACTGGCCGTTGGGCAGCGTGGTGCCTGGGTTCGTGCCGGTCGAAAAACCGCAGAAGAAGACCCGGAACGGGTCGGCGGGGCTGGAAATATCGAGTGAAGTCGCTGCTCCGACCGTGGCGGGTGTGGTCAGGCTGAGGGTCGGCGTGGGGGCCCCCGTGGCGACGCGTTGGAACACCAGCTGGTAGGGCCCCGGGGTCGGGTTCTGGCGCCACGTGATATCGAGGTCAGTCCCGGTCCGGTTGAACGGCGGCCACATCGCTCCGCGGATGGACGGCGTGTAGTAATCGTGCTGAGCGGTGCTGGGCGGCGTCAGCGGCGTCAACGAGGTGAATGATGTCGCGGCTACGTCCTTTTGGACTACCTCGAGCTGGCCGCCGGCGGCCAGGTCTCGGAAGACGGCGATCGCTTTCCCTGTCGCCTCCTCGCACGCGAGGGCGAAGATGCGGTAGTTGGCGACGCCGCTGTACTGGGCGGTCGTGACGCTGAAGACCGGTGAGGCGGCGCTCCACAGCCCGAAGGCGTCCCAGCGTCGATAGAAGAAGTTCCACGTCGTATTGGGTCCGAGGTCCTCGCCGTACAGGGCGTGTACGAACCCGAGATCGTCCGCCGCGAGCGTGCCGAGGTAATCGTTCGATGGGATCGAGTTTCCCAGCCGGGTCGATGACTGCCACCCGGTGGCCGGGTCGTAGATGCGGTGGTAGTAGTCCCCGGAACCCGTGTTGCGGTAGTACGAGCAGTGGACCAGCCCCGCGTTGTCCACCGCGAGGCGTGCGTTCTGTGCGCTGGCCGAGGTGCTGATGGTGCCGAGGTCGGTGAATGCGAGGGTGGAGGCGCCCGCTGTCTGACTGGCGATGAGGTGGGTGCGCCAGTTCTGCGCGCCATGGGCGGCGATCCAGATCGTGTCGCTCGCATCGACGGCGATATTCATGGCCGAGGTGCGACTGGTCGACGCCGCTCCCGTGACACCGGTGAGGCTGACGATCGGTGAGAGGGTCCCGCCGCTGGGGTCGTACTGTCGGTAGTGCTGAGCGTAGAACGACGGGTAGTAATAACTCGCCCAGACGATGTGGAGCACGCCTGTCCCGTCGATAGCCAGGCAGCAGCCATTGGTCAGGTTGGTACCGGAGAGGCCGGACGTCGGGTCATTGATCGCCACGGTGAGGGGGAGCCAGGTGGCGCCGCCGTCGGGGGAGACCTGGAGCTTCAAGGGGCGGTTGCCGCTGGCGTCCTGAGCCACGGATAATGCGTACAGGTTCCCCGCTGCGTCCTTGACGACGTGTTTGTGCTGGCTGCTGCCGGCGGAGGCGAACGGACCCGTGGTCAGCGCTACCTGACCGAAGGTGCTGACGACGAGGAGTAGCAGGCAGGGGAGCGTGCGGGGCATGGAGGCCTCCTGAGGGGGGTGGGGGCCATCGTACCCCTCAGAAGTGCTTTTCTGGCGCGTGGGTTTGGTGGGGATCGTCTGGCGCTTCAGGCCATGGATCGGCGTGGATGATGACCTGGGTGCGGGGGAGGCGCTGCTCGATGGCGCGCTCGATCTGCTCGACCAGGCGATGCACCTCGCGAAAACTGACATCTGCGTCGATTTCCACGTGGGCCTGCACGAACCGATCCGGCCCGGAGCGTCGGGTCAGCAGATCGTGGTATCCGCGCACCGGGGGGCCGAGGGAGGAGATCGCCTCCTCGACGGCCTTGACCTCTGTCCGCTCGAGTCCGGCGTCCATGAGTCGGTGCCCCGACTCGAGGAGGAGGCCCCACGCCGTGTGGAGGATGAGGGCGGCGATGATGATGGCTACGGTGGGATCGATCCACGGCGACGCGATCCCGACGTGGAGTACGAACACGAGCAGCACGCCGCAGTGCGTGAACAGGTCGGATGAGTAGTGGAGGCTGTCCGCCCTCAGCGCCGGGCTGTCATGGCGCCGGGCGGCGCCCTTCAGGTAACGGGCGAATCCCCAGGCCGCTACCGTGCAAAGGAGCGTCACTCCGATCCCGAGGACCGGTCGCTCGAGGTCGGTCTCCTGGCGGAACCCGACGAACGCCTCGCGAATGATAAACACGCCGCTCGCCGCGATCACCAGGGCCTGGGCCAGTCCGGCCAGGTGTTCGAGTTTCCCATGGCCGAAGGGGTGCTCCTCGTCCGCCGGTCGTTCGGCGACTCGGAGGGCGATCCAGTTCCCGGTGGACATGAGCGCATCGCCGGCGGAATCGATCGCTGAGGCGAGCAGGGCAGCCGATCCTGTCGCCCACGCGCCCATGCCCTTCAGGATCGCCAGGACGAGCGACCCCAGCGTCACTATCAGCGCCGGGCGCGATCGGTCTTGTGCCGTGTTGCTCGTGTTAGCCCCGTCCATGGCAATAATCGGGATCTTATGCTGAATACCCCACGGTGATGCTGTGGCTCGTCGCCCCACCCCAGGAGGAACCATGTTCGGTGAGTTGATCAAGCTCCGTGAGCTCGGACGTCTTCTCAAGAAGCGTCGGTATTTGGAGGCCCTGGCCCGGGCCCGGGACCCAGCGATCCGAGACCACCGGAAGGCGGTTGTGGGAGCGGAAAAGGCCAGGGAAGCCCTCCTTTCGGTAGCCGAAGAGCAGCGCGCGCGGGGGGAGGTCGCTGAGGCTTTGAAGATCGTCTGCGCTGTCCTGCGGGACGTGGAAGACCCAACCGCGCGCCGTCTCGAAGAGGAGCTCCGCCGTGCGGTGGCAGAGCGCGAGGCGCCGAAGGACACGCTCGAAGACGACAGCGAGCCGCTGGTGTGGCCGCCGCACCGCGACCCCGTGGAGAGCGCCAATCGCGGCCGACTTGCGGTCCCCGAGACCGCGGGGCTACGCCCGGTGACGTTTCGATCAGCGGATCAACTGCCTGGTCGGGGCGCGTTCGCCCGTGGGCTGCCCTTCATCCTCAGGGTCGAGGAGCAGGGGGACTGGTTTGTCCACCCGGGTCAGTCGGTCCTCATCGGCAACGCGACCGGTCACGTGGCAGATCTGCCAGTTCTCGCGGCCGTCGGCAGTCGCCACGCCCGGATAGAGAGGATTGGCGATGGCATTGATGCGCGCTACCGCGTCGTGCCGATCCCGGGGCGGAAGGTCACCAAGAACCGCCGGAAGATTGAGGATCTTGCAGTTCTTGAGGACGGTGACGTGATCGTCCTCGGTTCGTCCTTGACCGTTGTTTTCCGTCGGCCCGTTGCCGCGTCCGCGACCGCGGTCCTCGAACTCGGCGGGGATTTCACGGTTCACGGTTGCCGCAAGGTGTTGCTGTTCTCGGAAGCGGGGCGCACGGGGTCGGTTGTCCTGGGCCCTGGCCCGGAGACCCATGTTTCGCTGCCGCCCGACGGGGAACGGGTGGAGGTGCTGCGTGGGGAGTCGGGTGAGACCGCGGGGCTGCTGCTGGCCCGGTGTCCCCGTGGGGTCGCGGTTGCTGACGACGAGGAACGGCCGCAGGTCCGTGTCCAGCCTGGAGTTCTGATCCGCGCCGGGAGGCTCGGGTTCTTTGTCGATCCGGTCTGAGTGGTTCAAGAACCCGCTTTCGTGCATCGGGCGGGGCAATATCCCGGATTCGCCTCGGAATGACTGAATGTCGTGAGCACAAACATGCGCCAATCACTGCGGCTTGGCCTGGTCCTGCCCCTCCTCCTCTTGCTCCCCGCCTCAGGGCAGGATCTTGAGCCGACCCTCGTGCGCGCCGCGGGGCGGATCGGGGATCAGTTGGTGGACAGTCTGCCGGACCGGGGGGAGCACCTCACAGCGCTCGCTGTCGTCGCGGAGCCTGGCTGCTGCGGAGAGGTGGCGTCCGCGCTCGTCGGCGCGCTGGTCGACCGCGGTTTCAAGATCGCTGAGGCGGCGGCAAGGGGTGCGCGTACGGGGGTGCTCGTCCTGCGGGTCTCTCTTGTCATGGGTGAGCCGCACCGTCGCCTGACGGTGGAGACGGCCGGGGACGAACCGCGTCGGTTCGTCTGTGCATTCGGTGAGGCCTCCTGGGCCGACGAGCGCACGGACGACGCGCTGCTCATTCAGGGACCACTGCGCGGGGCCCCGGAGGAGGCTGTGGACGCTGCGCGTGATCTCGCGCGGCGTCGCGCCATGTCGCGGGCAGGGCTGACGGGGGCCCCGGGGGACATCGACATCCTCCGCCGTATCGCGCACCGTACTTTCGTGGGTGCTGAACAGCGTGAGACCGGGCGATTACACCGCGCTTTCGTTCGCCTCGAGCTGGGTCCCCACGCGGTTCGTCGCGTCAAGCGCGCTGTAGATGACGAGGACCGCCGTCGAGCGATCATCCCATGGGCGCGCGTGGGTGGGGTGGTCGCGCTCGTGGCCATCCTGGGGCTGTCATATCTGAGCCTGGACCTTCGCACCAAGGGCTACATGACGGGACGACTTCGGCTGCTGTTTGGTACCCTCTGGGTACTGGGCGCAGGCGTCTGCTGGAGTGTCCCGCTGTGATCGAGGCCAACGGACTTGACGGCGGGATCGGCACCGATGACCCGTCTGCTTCTGGCCGTGCCATGGACTGGGAGACGTTCTTCCGCAACTACCGGGATCCCGACTTCGTTCCTGGATTCACGATCCTGAACAAGCTGGGTAGCGGTGTGTTTGGCGAGGTCTATAAGGCCAAGCGAACGTCTATCGGCAAGCTGTACGCCATCAAGTTTCTGCGCTTGCAAGACGAGCGACTGCATGCCCAGGTCGTTCGCGAGATCGACTCCGTGGACCACTTCGCGCAGGTAGATCACCCCAACCTCGTAAGCATCGAGGACCGGGGTGAGGTCTGCGGTATCCCGTACATCGTCATGGGTTACGCGGGCGACGAGACGCTCAAGTCGCTGCTGCTTGAAGGCGGCATGTCGGTGGAGCGTGTCATTCCGCTGATCCGGCAAGTGATCCGCGGCGTCAAGGCGTTGCACGAACACTCGATCATCCACTTTGACTTGAAACCGGCGAACGTGTTCATCAGGGGCGACGTGGCGCGTGTGGGCGACTACGGGTTGTCCAAGCTCATGACCGAGTCGCGCGCGACCCTGAGCATGGGGCGCGGTACGCCGTATTACATGGCTCCCGAGATGCTGCGGCGGCGTGGCGACGCGCGCTCAGACGTCTACTCCCTCGGCGTGATTCTGTTCGAGATGCTCGTGGGAGACGTCCCGTTCAAGGGCGACACGGAGTGGGAGATCCTCAAGCGTCACGAGACGGAGACGCCGCTGATTCCCGACGTGATCTCCGCCGGGCTGCGCGCCTTCCTCAAGCAGTGCCTCGGGAAGAACCCTGAGACCCGCTTCGCGAATGCTGGCGCGATGCTCGCAGCGTTCGAGGCCGCCGTCGTTGGCGACCTCGCCCAGGCGAGCCAGGCGGGTTCGGTGGCGACCCCGCCCCCGACGCCCCGCGTATTGCCTCCAGGCCGATCCGGTTTGGCCAACGTGGGGTCCGCCGCGGGTCGTCTGGCGGGCAAAGGGAAGGTCAGCCTGGAGAAGGTCCGCGCCGAGGTTCAGGACGTCCTCGGCAAGGTGCGCGCCGGGACCGGCGAGATGGTCGAGGCGGCGAAGGTCAATTTTCGAGCCGCGCAACGGCCGCGCAACCCGTCGAAGATCGTCGCCGGGTCTGGGCCGCGCCGGGAAGGCGAGGCCGGCGCGCCCGGTCGTCGTCGGCGCAGGGCCCCGCGGGACCCGCAGGTCCCCGTCGTGGGAGGGCGTCGGAGCACCGGCACACGGGCGGGATTGGGGCACCTATTTCTTTTGCCCTTCACGCTGCTCTCGTGGACCCTGCGGAACGCCGTCCAGGTCGTCATGGTCGCCGCTGTCATCGCGGCGCTTTGCGCCTGCGTCCATCTTGGGCTCGAGGCGGCCATCCTGTAGGCTCCTCGCGTGGCGGTACGCAATCTTGATATTGAATTGCTGAAGCGGCTCGACGCTAAGGAGTGGGAGCGGCTGGAGGCGGAGTATCACGACCGTGTCTTCGGATATGTCAAACGCCAGGTCGGCGATACGGACCTCGCCGCGGACCTGACTCAGGACACTTTCCTGGGGGCGGTTCGGGGGATCGGCAACTTCAACACGCGCTACAACGTCGAGCAGTTCTTGATGGGGATCGCCCGCAACAAGGTGATCGACCACCTGCGGCGCAAGCGTCCTGAGATCCACGTGCCTGATCGTGATGACGACTCGACCGGGTTCTTCGGCAACGTGCCTTCCGACTCGCCGTCTTCTCACAAGCTCCTGGAGGGACGGGAGAAGGTGCTCCGGCAGAAAGGCGCCCTGGTGATCTGCTTGCGAGACCTGGTCGCGGATCTGTGGGAGCGCCGGGACTTCCGGCGGCTGATGGCGATCGAGCTGTGTTTCCTCACTGATCGGAAGCACCGCAAGATCGCCGAGCGCCTTGAAATCGACGACGAGAAGGCCGTCGCTGGGATCAAGTTCCGGGCGATTCGCGACCTTCAGGCTCGCCTGCGTCGTCGCGATCCTCGCAAGACCCTGTTCAGCGGTTTGTGGGAGGCGCTCTGATGACCGAGTGTCCGCAGATCTCGGAACTGGGTGCCTTTGCGGAGGACGGGTCCGGTTCTGAGGAGCTCCGCGCCCACGTCACCGGCTGCGAGGCTTGTCAGGAATCACTTGAGTCGTTGCAGGAGGAGGTCCTGTCGCTCCAGATTCCACTTTCGGAACTTTGGTTCCGTGCCCACATCTCCTGCCCGCATGGTGCGGCTCTGGCTGGCTACCGGGATTCGAAGCTCGAAGCCGACGCGCTGGAATACGTCGCCTTCCACGTGGAGGAGCTGGGGTGTCCCCACTGCCAGGCTCGTCTTGAGCAGGGCGCACTCGAGGACTCCGAGGAGGGCCGAAAGGCCATGCGACAGTCGCGCGCGCGTGTGGGTGAGGCGACGTCCATCCTGTTGGACGAGCTGGGCAAGGCCTGACGCACTTTTTGTCTCGCCTGCCGGTCTTTTCGGCGAATAAGCCTGTCTTCCAACCGAATGAACGCTCTGTACCTACTCACTCGAGTAGTAACAGGAGGCTCCCCGAAATGGCGCGCGTGTGCCTGCGGGGGGACGGTTACCGGAGATTGGAAACGCCATGAAGAAGCTCTTGATCGGTGGCGCCGTTGTCCTGACCCTCGCGGTCGTCATCATCGGCCCACAGGCCTTCTATCACGTTGAGAAGGCCTTCGCCTGGGCGCGCAACGAAGTCGAGGATTCGGTGCCGGTGGAGTACCGGCTCGAGCAAGCTGAGGAGATGATCCAGGATCTCGGTCCTGAGATCGACGATTGCCGCAAACGCGTGGCCGAAGAGGAAGTCGAGCTTGACTATCTCGAGGCCGAGATTGCCCGGCTCGGGACAACCCTCGAGCACGACGAGGATGCGCTTCGGGCTCGCAACGCGTCGCTGAAGGCGGGACGTGAGGTGTTCGCTGTCGCGGGGCGCAGCTACTCCAAGCGTGACATGCAGCATCGCGTCCGCCTCGCGTTCGAGCGGTTCAAGCAGAAGCGCTCCCTGCTCACCACCAAGCAGCGTCAGCACGATGTGCAGACTCAGGCGGTGAGCGCGGCGCGTCGCAAGCTCGACGCGACCATTGCCAAGCAGCAGAATCTCGAGTTGATGGTCGAGGAGCTGCGGGCGCAACTCCTCGAGACGCAGGCGCTGCGTGCCCAGGCGGATCGCTTCGAATTTGACGACAGCAAGCTGTCTGAGATCGAGGACATCCTCTACAAGGCGAAGAAGGACCTGGACGTGACCCAGAAGCTGCTGTCGCAGCGGCAGCCGGCGGACCTCGATCTTCCCGAACCTGCTCCCGAGCGCGACGTGACGGCTGACATCGATCAGTACTTCAGTGGCGATGGTGCGGAAGGTCCCGCGGGACTCGTCCCGGTCAGCGGCGACGGCAACTGAAATCCCCGAGTTGTTTCCGGACTC
>Ga0310342_100001531_pt1 | contig 14407 bp, 11 predicted proteins | sample S15DNA20500_MG_FD_206155 | JGI IMG/M metagenome (GOLD analysis project Ga0310342, IMG submission 206155) | Marine microbial communities from station ALOHA, North Pacific Subtropical Gyre - S1503-DNA-20-500_MG | ecosystem: Environmental > Aquatic > Marine > Oceanic | place: Pacific Ocean: North... | reverse complement strand
GGACTTGGCCGGACCGGAAGCCTTCTCCGATGTTGACCACGTGGTGGCCAGCGGCAGGGTGCGTCTTGTCCGGGAAGATCCGGACGGAAAACGCGCCGCAGTCACTGCGACCGCTCAACATGTCATTCTCGACGTAGCGACTGCCAACATCATTCTGCGCGGAGGAACGCCTACCATCAGCCAAGGCGACAATTCCCTGCGGGGCGGAAAGCCGGACCTCTACATGCGCTTCTACGAAAACGGCAGCCTCTTCGCCGAACCAGGCCCGTGGATCACCACCGGCGACCTCGCCAATCTGCGTCGCAGGAAGGGTGAAAAGAAAAAAACGGCCGAGCTCATCACCGTGACCTGCGAGAGCGGACTCTACTTCGATTCAATCAAGGGCGAGGTGGTCTACCTCGGTGAGATCGTGGTGCACGAGCCACGTTTCCGCCTGCGTTGCAGTGATAGCATGCGCATCACTCTGGGCCGGCGGGAAGAAGCCGCGGAAAACCGCCTGAAAGGACCGGAAGCGTTTTCCGATGTCGATAAGATCGTGGCCCTCGGGAATGTCATCATCACCCGTATCCCCGGGGCCGGCGCGCAACCGGTGGTGGCCAACTCCGCCGCCGCCACCTACGAGGCCAGCTCGGGAATCCTCGCCCTGCGCGGAGGCCGCCCTGGAATCCATCAGGGAAAGAGCTTCTTCGAGGCCCGCGAGAACGGCCTCTACATCCTTTTTCATCCAAATGGCAGCTTTGAGCTTTCCCGCGGCGCCTGGGAACAATTCTTTGACCTCAAGGACAAAAACTTCGAAAAGCTTCGTAAAGAGAAAGCAAACTAGCAATCGGTATTAACGTGGACGCCAACGCTGGACAACAACCGCAACCGACACCCGCCCCGGCCCCGGGAGCGGCTTCACCTGTCCTGCAGGTGGAGGGCCTCCGCAAGGTCTACAGCGGACGCCCGGTGGTGGAGAACGTGAGCCTCACGGTGGGCCCAGGCGAAGTGGTTGGCCTGCTTGGCCCCAATGGGGCCGGCAAAACCACTACCTTCTACATGATCGCCGGCCTCATTCCCCCCGAAGCCGGTCAGGTTCGCATGGGCGACCGCAACGTTACCCGGTTGCCCATGCACAAGCGGGCCCGCCACGGCCTCGGCTATCTCCCCCAGGAAGAATCCATCTTCCGCAAGCTCAGCGTAGAGCAGAATCTCCTAGCTGTCCTGGAGACCCGTCGCGACCTGAATCGCAGGCAGCGACATGCCCGGTGCGAAGAGTTGCTAGAGCGTTTCGGCATCGACGGCGTGCGCGGCTCCTCCGCCCTCACGCTCTCCGGTGGAGAAAAACGCCGCCTCTCAATAGCACGGTCACTCTGCACCGAGCCCAGCCTCCTCATGCTCGACGAACCCTTCAGCGGCGTCGATCCCATCGCAGTCCTTGATATCCAGGAGATCATCAAGCAACTCCGCAACGACTATGGCATCTCCCTGCTCATCACCGATCACAACGTGCGCGAAACCCTGCAGATCGTCGACCGTGCCTACCTTCTCCTCGAAGGCCGCGTGGTCCTGGAGGGGCCTTCCGAGCAACTCGCCAACGACCCCGTGGCCCGCCGCCACTACTTGGGCGAGAACTTCTCCCTGTAAGCATAGCTCCAAGATCTCCTGGAGGTCTTGAGGATTCCTGGTCAGGGGAAGACCTGCAGCGATCCATAGCAGGATCGTATTAGCAAATCGTCCATTCGGATGAGAGCATCCGATTAATCAACAATTGAAACATCCCCCAAAGAAGAGTGTAGCGCTCGCGGCTTTAGTGCTCTAGGTTGAAAGGTGATGGACGGAGAGTTCGAGAGTTCTTTTCCCGTCCTCACCCACAACAAGACTCCAATGCAAAGCGCAAACCTCGAACCGCACATCACCATAACCGTCCGCCACGAACAGGCGACCGACTTCCTCAAAGAATACGCCACCAGCAAGATTGAGGGCCTTCATCTGGACTACCCGAAAATCATCGAGGCCAAGGCGATCCTCGACGTGCAAGGCAAACGCCACACCGCTGAGATTCTCCTCTTTTGCGCCAATCACATCACCATCGACGCTTCCTCCGAGACCGAGGACATGTACAAGAGCATTGACGAGACCATCGACAAGATCGCCCGCCGAATGCGGAAGCACAAGACGCGACTCCTCAAGCGACATCGCCCCCGCTCCAAGGATACCATCAGGTTTCTCGATGAGAAAATCTATGCGTCTGATTTCCTAGATACCCACGTCATTGAAGAGGAGCACGACGGAACGGAGCCGGAACCAAGCAAGATCCACGAGGAATCCTTCCGCCTGCCCACTCTCTTCAAGGAAGAGGCGATCATGGAACTGGAGCTGAGCGACCGCCCGTTCGTCCTCTTCAAGAACGCCCGGCGGGGCATCCTCCAGATCGTCTACAAGCGACGGGAGGACGGCGAGTACTCCCTCGTGGAACTGGATACCACCGCTTGAACAGTGGGACCCTGCAGTGGGGAATCCGCCAATCCCTGCAGGGCATCGCGCTCAGCGCACCCCGCAGGATTGCCGCTCACAATGCCTCAGCCTTTGCCCGAGGGCAGGTCCCGCCCGCCCCCTGAGCTCTGGAATCTGCGGTTTGAGATCTCGAAACTGAGATTTAGCATTTAGAAATTTCCCGGACGCACTACCTTGAGGGCATGGCATCCCAGGTGAAAAAGATCACCTCCATGAGCGTGGGCCGCTTCTACGAGCGCCACCACGAGGCCCTCAAGCTCAGGTTGGTCGGCGACTCGCAGGACGGCTTCGAACGGACCATCCGTGAACCGGCCCCCAACCGCCCCGGACTCGCCCTGGCGGGGTTCTTCACCTACTTCGCCAACAAGCGCATCCAAGTCGTCGGCAATTCGGAGGCTTCCTATCTCAAAAAGCTCTCTCCCAGCCTGCGTGTCCAGCGCTTCCGTCAGCTCTGTGAAAAAAGGATCCCCTGTGTCGTAACCTCCCGCGATCACACCCTTCCCGACGAACTGCTGGCCATCGCTTCCGAGGACAAGCTCACCATTTTCCGTACCCCGATGGTGACCATGCAGTTCCTCAACCTCGCCTCCATCCTCCTCGAACAGGATTTCGCGGAATCGATCACCCTGCACGGCTGCATGGTCGACTTCCGCGGCGTGGGCATCCTCATCATTGGCAGCAGCGGATCAGGAAAAAGCGAAACCGCCATCGGTCTCCTCGAACGGGGCGGTGCTCTCGTAGCGGATGACATGGTGCGAATGCAACGCCACGGCGACGAATTGATCGCCTCCTGTCCAGACTTGGCCCGCGGCTATATCGAAATGCGCGGCATCGGCATCATCAACGCAGCCAACCTCTACGGACTCTCCGCCATCCGCCCGGAAAAGCGCCTCGACCTCGTGATCACCCTGAAGGACGAAAGCGACCTCAACAATGTCGATCGTCTGGGCCTCCACCGCGAAGGCCATGTCATCCTCGGCCACTCGATTCCCCACGTGGAGATTCCGGTAGCCGCCGGACGCGACACCGCCCGCCTGGTGACGGTGGCCGCCCTTGACCTGCAACTGCGCCGCCTCGGCTACGACATGGCCGATGAGTTCAACCAGAAGCTCCTCGCCAAAATGCAGGGCAACGACCCGGCAATCTGAGGAGCCGGGAGCTCAGCAATCCCCCCGTCAAAACCCTCACCCCCGGCATCGTCCGCACCCGGGGCAGAGTCGTTTTTTGAGGTGGGTATCCGCTTTGGACCTCCTCCGCGGATTGCAGCAGATCCACCCTGGGTGGTTGGCCCCCTTGGACAAAGCGGCCGGTGCCGCCTTTGGGCTTGGGCTCTGGAGCTTCCTGCTCCCCAAAACAACCCGCAGTGGCGGATTGAACACCCAAAAAATCAAGTTCGATGAAGCAAATGACCAGTTCTTCACGAACGGCGGGGAGTTTTGCCTTCCCCCCGAACCGGGCTGCCACCTAAGCTTCCCGTGCTGAGATGTTGTCTATGACCTGCAAGGAACTCACCATATCCAATAAACTCGGAGTTCACGCCCGGCCTGCGGCCCAATTCGTGAAGACGGCAAGTAAGTTTAAAGCCGATATCCGGGTGGAAAAGGACGGTGAAGAGGTGAACGGAAAGAGCATCATGGGCCTGATGATGCTGGCGGCCGGTCATGGCTCCGTCATCAATGTAATCGCAGAAGGCACTGACGCTGAGGATGCTCTGAAAGCTCTGGAAGATTTGGTGAACCGAAACTTTGAGGAAATCTGATCGTTCTCAGGTGAATACTGTCGGCATTGACCATGCCTCGCCCGCCCGTCAAACTCGGGCCAATGGGCGGAGTCAGGAAGGAAATGGTCTATGCGGGGACGCCTGTCTCAGGCGGGATCGTGTTCGGCCCGATCCATGTGGTCGCCCGGGGATTCTCAGCTCCCGAGGTCTATCCCATCGCCGACGTGGCCCACGAAACCGAGAGGTTTGAAGACGCCCTGCGCCGCACCCACAGGCAGCTTAAAGGACTCCGTGAACACATGGAGTCCCTCTCCGGCAACGAGGAGGGACGTATCTTCGAGGCCCACATGCTGGTCCTGGAGGACCCGGTGGTGCTCACGGGCGTGCCCAAGGCCATCGAGGAACGACGGCAGAATGCCGATTACTGCTTCTACGCGGTGATGCAGAACCAGCTTGAGTCGATGCGGCGCATTCCCGACCCCTTTTTGCGCGACCGCACTACCGACATCGAGGATGTCTGCCAACGGGTCCTGCGCAATTTTGACACGGAACACGAGGAAACCGCTCCCGACGAGCCTGATCACCTGCACATCCTTGTAGCCTACGATCTCAGCCCCTCCGCCACCGCGGCCATAAACCAGCACCAGGTACTGGGATTCGCAACCGAACAGGGCAGCGTCACCTCCCACACCGCCATCCTCGCCCGTTCCCTGGGTATTCCCGCGGTGGTGGGCCTGCGCAACGCTCTCTTCAACCTGCACGCCCTCGATTCCTGTATCCTCGATGGATACGAGGGCAAGTTGATCTCCAATCCCACCCCGGAAACTGCCGCGAGATACCGCGAACTGGAAGAGGAGCACCAGCGCCGACGGGCTGAACTCGATAAGCTGCGCGATCTGAAGGCGATCACCACCGACGGACACCCAATCATCCTCTCCGCCAACATCAAGTCCGAGGAGGAGCTGGATCTGGTGGACCGCTCAGGCGCGGAGGGGGTGGGCCTGTTCCGGACCGAGTTTTTTCTGCTGGAGAAAGAGGAATGCCCCAATGAGGAGGAGCAAGCCGCGCTTTACTCGCGGGTGGCACGACGCGTCGAACCCAGCGAAGTGATCTTCCGGACCCTGGACGCCGGGGGCGACAAGCTTCCCGGGGAACCCCTGAGCGAGCCGGAACCGAATCCCTTCCTCGGCTGGAGAGGCATCCGCTTCTCCCTCGACCGCAAGGACCTCTTCAAGGAACAGCTGCGCGCCATTCTGCGCGCCGGCACCGCGGGCCGGGTCGGACTCATGTTTCCCCTCATCTCCGGAATCGGGGAGGTGCGACAGGCCAAGAGCCTGCTGGCTGAGTGCGTAGCGGAACTCGCTGCCCGTGGAGTGGAGTTCAACCAGGATATCGCGGTGGGTGCCATGATCGAAGTCCCCTCCGCCGCCATGATCGCCGCCGACATCGCCTCCGAGGTCGACTTTTTTTCCATCGGAACCAACGATCTGGTGCAGTACACGGTAGCGGTCGATCGCGTGAACCCACGCGTCGCGAAGCTCTATCGCTCCGCCCACCCTGGTATCGTCCGGTTGATCAAGATGGTCATCGACGGAGCTTCTCAGCATCACATCTGGACCGGGGTATGCGGCGAAATGGCGAGCGACCTGATATTGCTTCCCCTCCTGGTGGGCCTCGGCGTGGATGAACTCTCGGTGGGCGCTCCCCTCGCCCCGCTGGTGAAACAGGCTGTCCGCCTGCTCGATTTTGAGGAGTGCTCGACACTGGCCAACCAGTGCCTGCAGGCCGCCGAAACGAAGAAAATCGTGCAACTCTGCAGCAAGGTTGCCACCGCGGCATACCCCGAATTGATTCAGGAGGGAAGCGGGGGAGCTAGCGCACCTTCTTTCGCTGTCCACCCTTCATGACGATGGTGAAGTGACCGTCGGTTCTCTTGGCGAGGTCCTCCATGTCATCGTGCGCCTTGGGCTGCATCATGGCCACACAGTTGATCTTGATCCCACGGCTCCTGGCCCTGGCTCCGATCTCGCGCGACCACTTGCCCGACCCCTTGGCCGAACCATCCGTCATGAAGTAGATGACCTGGGGCGGGGGATCCATGTCGAGGGCCATCTGGAGGGGATTGTCCCAGCGCGTCCCCCACACCAGACGGGTTTCCTTGATGATCCTGCGTGACTTGGAAAGCTGCCCGTCGGTAGCTCCGAGCCAATCAACGGGCTCCTTCTTGCCGACCTGTTCCCACTCATGAGCGGTGCCGGGCGATTTCCAGTCGTACTTCCGTCGACCCTTCCCTGTCACGGTCGCCTTCTTCTTGGTCCAGTCCACCTCATCCCCCGCGACCCACGCCGGACCGGCAAAGAAGATGAGGGCGTAATTCGTCTTGGGGGCGATCCGGTCCACCGAACGTATTAATTCCTTGCGCATCAGATCCTCCCTCCCCTGCCCCCGCATGGATGCCGAGTAGTCGATGACGTAGGCGATGCGCTCCGCCCGGGAAGCTACCCCGAAAAAGCTGGTGCCCCCACCGAACCCGGATCCGGATCCTTCTCCCCAGCCTTCACCGAAGTCGTCGCCGTCCCCGAACTCCATGGACGGATCGGGAGTATCGGTTTCCGGCACCGGAACAGCCGTGGGGCTGGGAACGGAGGTCGCTATCACCTTTGCCATGGTGGAGCTGGGAGCAGCGGGCTGGCGCTGCACCTGAGGCGTAACCTCAGGCCGCTCAACAACCTCCTCTTCCTCCATCTCCGCCGAGTAGGCCACGATGGGAGCTACCTCCAACCTGAAGGCGGGCAGAAGGAAGAGAGCAAGGACAATCGCAATCTGCGCCACCACCAGGATGGCGATGACCAGACTGGTGATGCTCGCCATGCGCCGCTGGCGTTTGAGAGCCTCGGCGGCATCCGGACTGGCGTAGCTGCTGCTGACGATACTCATGAACGGGGGGATTATGGGCTTCCGGGGTTCTCCGCGCCACCCTGTTTTAGTCTGGGCACCGACACTCCCTCCCACAAGAAGGAAATCGATCCTTGCCTTGCCCGGAGAGGCCCGGAACGCTAGGCGTTCGCCCATGAGTGCAAGCGCCTACCAGTCCCTCTGCGAACTGGCCCGGGAACGGGCTCTCATTTCCACCACTGCCTCGGTGCTGGGCTGGGACCAGGAAACCGGCCTCCCTCCCGCCGCGGTCAACTACCGTGCAGGTCAACTGGCCTGGCTTTCGGGAAAGGCCCATGAACTGACCACCTCCGACCGATGGCGCGCCGTCCTGGAAGCTGCCGAGGCGGAAGGCAGCGACGACCCGGTGGTAGTGGCCAACCTGCGGGAGTTCCGCCACCACTTCGACCGATCCGCCAGGCTGCCCCGGGAACTGGTGGAACGTGACACCGAGAGTTCCTCCCGCGGCAAGGCGGCCTGGGTGGAAGCCCGCAGGGAGTCTGATTTCTCGAAGTTCGCCCCCTCCCTGAATAACCTCCTCGATATCGCCCGGGAGAAGGCCGAACTCTGGGGCTATCATGGCGAACCTTATGACGCCCTCCTTGAGGAGTACGAGCGTGGTTCCGATACTGCCGAGGTGGCCGGCCTTTTCGACCGTTTCCGCAAACCGGTGGCCGAGATCGCCCGCGAGGCGGTTGAGAATTCCAGGTCCACCCCTGCCGACCTGCTGGACGCACACTACCCCATCGAGGATCAGAAGGTCCTGAATCGTGAAATTGCAGAGAGCCTTGGATTCGACTTCGAGGCAGGCCGCATCGATACTGTAATCCATCCCTTCTGCACCCACCTCGGCCCCAATGACACACGCCTGACCACCCGCTACGAAGAGCGGGACTTTCTCTCCTCGCTCTTCGGAGTGATGCACGAGGCCGGCCATGGCCTCTACGACCAGGGCCTGCCCGGAAGCGAGCACGGCCTGCCCTCGGGACAGGCGGTCTCCCTCGGTATTCACGAGTCCCAGTCCCGGCTCTGGGAAAACCATGTCGGACGCGCCCGCCCCTTCTGGGAAAAGTGGCTTCCAAGGGCAGCGGAGATCTTCCCCAACCTCCGCACCCTTTCCCTGGATGACTTCCTGCGTGGAGTGAACCGTGCGAATTACTCGTGTATCCGCGTCGAAGCCGACGAAGCCACCTACGACCTGCACATCCTCCTGCGCTTCTCCATCGAACGGCGCCTGCTCAACCGTACCCTGGAAGTGGCTGACGTCCCGGAGGCGTGGAATACGGAATTCGAATCCCTCTTCGGCTTCCGACCACCCGACGACGCCAACGGCTGCCTGCAGGACATCCACTGGTCAATGGGCGGGCTCGGCTATTTTTCGACCTACAGTATTGGCAATCTCAACGCTGCCCAGCTGCACGGCGCCGCCATCAACGACGAAGAGGTCGCCTCCGCCTGCACCCGTGCCGACTACCTCCCCCTCCTCAAGTGGATGCAGGACAAGGTGCACGCCACCGGATCCACCCTCCTCCCCCAGGATCTAATGGAATCCGTCACCGGGGAGCGGACCAATCCGGAGCATTATCTGGCTCACCTGCGAACGCGGTTCTGTTAGGGAAAACGGTTCCAGGAGCCGGGTGGGGGCTGGCAACATGGGAAAGCAATCGCCCGGGCCGCATCCCAACCACAGGACATCTCCCTGAAGTGAGGGAGCAAGCATGAGAGCCTTCGCCCTCCCACTGCCGCCAACCGCCAACCCGGAACAAAATGGAAACCCGCCTAGCGGATTTCCATCCCGGTCTTGGCGTAGATCCACTTGACCACCTTGCCCTCCTTGATGAGGGCCTTGGCCTGCACCGTCTTTTCGCCGAAGATGGTCTGCGCCTTATAGGCAGCCAACCCGGTCTGGTACATCTCCCCATCCACGTTCTCCTCTTCACCGGCCTTCCAGCCTTCCACCTGCTCAAACTTGAACTCCTTGATGCTACCTCCCTTCACGCTCTCCTCCATGGCCGCCACGATCTGCTCGGCGTTCAGGTTCGCGGGCGCGGGCTCCGGAGCGGGTTCAGGCTCTGGGGCGGGAGCTGGCGCAGGCTCTGGGGCGGGAGCCGGACTCGGAGTGGGATTCGCCTTGGGAGGGGTGTTGGCCGCGACCTCCGGAAGAGTGGGCGGAGGCACGGGGCTCGGCTCCGGATTGTCCGCGATGGCAGTGTCCCCCCCAAAGTGGCGACGCGCCCGGTAGGCAATCACGTGCTCGACAAAGTCGGTCTCAACGATGGGAACGAATCCAACAAGCGGTCCCCCCGGGGAAATCTCAAGGTTGTAGCCGTTCATCTTGCGGACGTTCACCGTGGTTCCCACCTCAAGCGCTGTCTCCTGGCTTCCATCGCTTGTGGCGACGGTCGTACGCTTCTTCAGCTCGACGGTCGCGGGCATCTCACGCTCCTCGATGGACTTCAGATTGATCTTGATGAGGAGCTCACGGCTACCGGCCCCATACTTTACCTCTTGAAACACCTGTTGCGGCGCGCCCGCGGACGCCCCCTCGGCGAGGAGGGCTCCACTGAGAGGGGGGTACATCCCGCGCCCCACGAAGAAGCTGATGATGATGGCGGCAGCCCAGATGGCGTATTTATTCATTTGGATAAATGGTCTACCTCTCAATAAAGGGCTATTTTCGCGGATTTGTCAAATTGGGGGAAACCGTTGACCTGAGGAGCTCTCCCCGGAATCCTCCGGCATGCAGCGGCTCTTCCTGCTTGATGGCATGGCATTGGCCTACCGGGCCCATTTCGCGCTGATTCGCAACCCCATCTTTACCTCTAAAGGGGTAAACAGCTCCGCGCTCTTCGGGTTTACCAACACCATCCTGACCATCCTCGAGAAGGAGAAACCCACTCACCTCGCGGTCGCCTTCGACACCCGGGCTCCAACCCCACGCCATAAAATCTACCCGGAATACAAGGCCAACCGGGAGGAGATGCCCGAGGACCTGGCCGCTGCCCTTCCCAATCTCAAGCGCCTCTGCCAGGCCTTCCGCATCCCCCTGCTGGAACTCGACGGCTATGAGGCTGACGACATCATCGGGACCCTCGCCCACCAGGCCGATGAAGCGGGCGGGATCGAAACTTTCATGGTGACCCCCGACAAGGACTTCGGTCAACTCATCTCGGAACACAGTGTCATGTGGAAGCCGGGACGGCGTGGAAACGAACACGAGATAGTGGACCTCTCCGCACTGCTCGAACTCTGGGAGATCGAGCACCCCGACCAGGTCATCGATATCCTGGGATTGATGGGTGACACGTCCGACAACATCCCGGGCATCCCCGGAGTGGGTGAAAAAACCGCAAGGAAACTGGTCGCCGAGTGGGGGTCCGTGGAGAACCTGCTGGAAAACACCGGGTCGCTGAAGGGAAAGCTCAAGGAACGCGTGATCGAAAACGCCGCTCAGGCCCGGCTCTCGAAGGAACTCGCCACCATCATAAAGAATGTCCCGGTGGAGCAGAGCCTCGAAGACCTTGCCCTGCAGGAACGCGACGACGAAGCGGTCAAGTCGCTCTTCACGGAGTTTGAGTTCAATGCCCTGGGACGACGCCTCTTCGGCAGGGAATTCGTGGCCGGTCGCGGACAGAGTGCGGTGGTGGTCGACGAAAAAGGAGAGGAAGTCCTCGCTGCCAACCTCAAGACCATCAAGGACGTCAGCACGAAATACACCCTCGCCGACACCGACGCCAAGCGCCGCAGACTGGCCGAATCGCTGGAGAGCCGGGAGCGCTTCTGCTTCGACATCGAAACCACTTCCCTCGACCGCTTCAATGCCAAGCTGCTCGGCATCTCGTTCAGCTGGAAGAGCGGGACGGCAGTTTTCGCCACCCTCCCGGATGCAGAGGCCCTGGAGGTCTACCGGACCGCGTTGACGGGCCCGGCTGAAAAGATCGGTCACAACCTCAAATACGATCTCGCCGTCCTCCGCAACCACGGGATGAAAGTGCAAGGCCCCTTCTTCGACACCCTCCTGGCCCACACCCTGCTGGAACCCGACCAGCGCCACACCATGGACTACCTCGCGGAGTCCCTCCTGGCCTACACGCCCATCAAGCTCAATGAACTGACCGGGGGCGATCCCTCCAAGGCGGGAGAACGTTCAGCCCAGGGGGATCTCTTCGAGGAAAAGGAAGTCATCGATGTCGCCTCGATTCCCGTGAAGAAGCTCGCCCGGTATGCGGGGGAGGATGCCGATGTCACTCTCCAACTGGCTGACAAGCTGCGCCCCCGTCTTGAGGAGAAGGGCCAGCACCGCGTCTTCTATGACATCGAAGCACCGGTTCTTCCCGTCCTGGTCGCGATGGAGGATGAGGGAATCGCCCTCGACCTGGAGGTCCTCGCGGCCTGTGGCGAAGACATGCAGAAGCGTATCGATGACCTCTCCAAGTCTCTCGTCGGGCAGGCCGGCCGGGAATTCAATCTCAACTCCCCCAAGCAACTCGGAGAGATTCTCTTTGATGAGATGAAGCTGGCGGACAAACCGCGCAGGACCGCTACCGGACAGTACAAGACTGACGAGCAGACCCTGACTTCCCTCGCGGTCAAACACCCTTTCGTGGCCGACATCCTCTCCTACCGGGAAGCCGCCAAGCTCAAGTCGACCTACATCGACCGACTCCCCGAGCGGGTGGCGGGAAAAGACGGACGCGTGCACACGCAGTTCCACCAGTTGGTGGCCGCCACCGGACGACTGGCCTCCAGCGACCCCAACCTGCAGAACATCCCGGTCCGGACCGAACTCGGACGCGGAATCCGGACCGCCTTCGTACCGCGGGGAGAAGGCTTTACGCTCCTCTCGGCCGACTACTCGCAGATCGAATTGCGCATCATGGCAGCCATGTCGGGCGACACAGGCATGATCGAGGCTTTCGGAAAGGACCTCGACATCCACTCCGCCACTGCCGCGAGAGTACATGGAGTCGACCTTGAAGAGGTGGAACCGGCCATGCGCAGCGCCGCAAAAATGGTCAACTTCGGGATCATCTACGGCATCTCGGCCTTCGGTCTCGGACAAAGGCTGGGCATCCCCCGGGCGGAAGCGGGTGAGATCATCAGCACCTACTTCGAGCAGTATCCCCAGGTGAAGGATTACATGGATTCCACGGTGGCGGGAGCGAAGGAGAATGGCTACGTCGAGACCCTCACCGGGCGAAGGCGCTACCTGCGCGACATCAATTCGGCCAATGCCACCGTGCGCGGCAATGCCCAACGGGCCGCCATCAACACCCCCATCCAGGGGAGCGCCGCCGACATGATCAAAGTTGCCATGATCCGGGTGCAGGAGCTCCTGCATGACGGCGGCTACCGAAGCCGCATGCTTCTGCAGGTGCACGACGAACTGGTCTTCGATCTGTCCGAAGAGGAAGCAGACGAATTAATCCCGGCCATTGTGGAAGCGATGCAGATGGCCCTGCCTCTTCCCAATAACGTTCCCATCAAGGTGGATGCCGGAACGGGAACAAACTGGCTGGAGGCGCATTAAGTCCTGGTCCAGCATCTCCCTCCGGAATGTTCAAGGGCAGAGAGAGGCGGCATTATACGGTGTACCCCGCACTGTGGTACACCGTCCCCGGTAGACTGACCACTGATTCCTCGCCATCTCTCCACACTGGGGTATAGAGTAGAGTCTGCTGGTATGAGCGATGGTCAGGCAACAGGTCAGGTCCGCACCACGGATCAGAAGCCGGACGGCGCTGCCGGCTCCGCTCCTCAGGCCACACCGGATAATAGGAGAAACCCGGAACGGAAGCCGCGTAATCTCCGACGCCTCATCCTCTGCTTCCTCGGCGCACTCGCACTCTATTTCATCTGGCAGACCGTTTCGATCAACCGTTACGGTTTTCGCGACAACGGACAGAATGCCGACTGTGGTATCGTCCTCGGGGGAGCAGCCTGGCATAAAAAACCCTCTCCCGTATTCCGCGAACGCCTCAATCACGCCATCAGGTTGTATCAGGAGGGCCGCGTCAGGGCGCTCGTGCTTACCGGGGGAAAAGGAACGGGCGCACCCTACTCGGAGGGAGAAGTGGCTCGCGATTACTGCCTCCAGCGGGGCATTCCGGAAAACGTGCTCTTCGTGGAAAGCCGTTCCCGCACCACCATCCAAAACCTGGAAGAGGCCAAGAACATCCTGGATCAACAGGGCTTCGCAAGTGCCCTCATCGTGAGCGACCCCTGGCATCTCAAGCGCGGTGTGCTCATCGCCCGCAGGCAAGGCATCGAAGCCTCACCCTCCGGCACCACCACCTCACGATTCGAATCGATGAAGTCCCGCGCAATTTTCACCCTGCGCGAACTCTACCTCTACCATCTCCACCTGCTCTTCGGCCGATAGTCACCACCGGCCCGGGGCGAATATGCCCCGGACACATGGATCTCCCTATCTGCCTTTCAGGGACAGGGTCGGCCGATAACCCGCTCCTGCTCTCCTGCTTGCTGCTACCCGGCTTTGGAGGGGGACAACTCCTTCAAGGTGATCTCCTTGAACCGCACCGTGAGCGTTCCGCCACCATGCACCTGCAGGCCGATGTATCCCTCGAGAGGAATCCTGGAATCCTTCTCGATGTAGTCGGCACACGCCACATCGTTGAGCCACATGCGGATCCGCGGACCCTCGCATACAATGCGGTAGTGATTCCACCCCTCCGGTTTGATCACTTTGGCCAAGGCCTCTGGATCCAGCACCTTGGAGATGACCTTCCGGCGGCGCGATTCGTCATAGATCTTTCCCCAGTAATTCTTCGCCACATCCGCCTGATAGCCGATCATCTCGTGATGGTTCGCGATACGCTGACTCCGGATCTGGACCCCGGAATTGATCCCGCCCTTCACCGGCGTGATCTTGAACTTCACATTCAACTCGAAGTCCTTGTAGGATTTGTCAGATACACAAAAGGTGTTGTGCGGGACATGCTCGGTGAGCGAGCCGCCTTCGATCGCACCATCGGCCACCTTCCACCACTTTTCCTCCCCCTTGTTCACATGCCATCCTGCCAATGTCTTCCCATCAAAAATGGACGTGTCCTCTGCCTTGCCGTGATGGTCCGACCATGCGAGGAAAGGAAAGGTCCAGAAAAGGCCCAGAGCAGTACGTAAACGTCTCATATGGATGGGAGTCTGCTCAACACATCATCCGCTGTCGAGATTGCGCTCCCGAAAGAAGATGGCCCGAGGGTCGCGGGAGCATCCTTCTCATTATCAGATTCTTCA
>Ga0310342_100001529_pt1 | contig 14410 bp, 22 predicted proteins | sample S15DNA20500_MG_FD_206155 | JGI IMG/M metagenome (GOLD analysis project Ga0310342, IMG submission 206155) | Marine microbial communities from station ALOHA, North Pacific Subtropical Gyre - S1503-DNA-20-500_MG | ecosystem: Environmental > Aquatic > Marine > Oceanic | place: Pacific Ocean: North... | reverse complement strand
ACCGCGACGAAGATCAACGAGAGCAACAGCAGCTTCTCGATTCCCGAGTCGGTCCCGAGCCCGACCCCTTCCTCAAATGCCGGCTGCAGCAACTCGGCGCCGGCCTGGGGCATTCGAGCGAGGATGCCGGCCATGATCAGCAGGCTGATGCCGTTCCCGATCCCGTAGGCGTCGATCTGTTCACCGATCCACATCAGAAAGATCGTCCCGGCGGTCATGGTGATCGTGCCCACCATGTGCCAGGCGAAGGTGTCGTAACCGTCGAGAATCAGACCCCCGCCACCAAGCACGCCGCCGGAGAGTGCCCGGATCCAGAAATAGCTCTGGAACAGGCAGATGACCACAGTGGACCGCCGAGTCCACTCATTGATCTTCTTCCGCCCCGCCTCACCCTCCTTCTGCAACTCCTGCAGCCTGGGCACGACACTGCCCAGGAGTTGGAAGATGATCGAGGCCGAGATGTAGGGCATGATGCCCAGGCCGAATATCGTGCTGTTGCCGATGTTCGATGCCGAAAACAGGGCGACGACCTGCATGATCTGGCCGATGCCCTGGTTGGTCTGCATGTTCTGCAGGCTCTCCTGCAGGACCTGCTGGTTGATGAATGGCAGCGGGATCCAGAATCCCATGCGATAGACGCCCAGCAGCGCAATCGTCAGGAAGATCTTGCGACGCAATTCGGGGATCTTGAAGACGGTCAACGCCTTGGCGATCATCGCACCTGACTCACCAACATCACTCGTCCAGTCCCGTGTCGGCCGGCCACTCGATGACCCGCTCGACCCACTACCTCAGCTCTTCCGGCCGGTCCACCCGGCCCCTACTGACATCACGTCCATTCGCCGCATCCACGCTCCGTGGAGCGGTCACTCCGCCCCGACCAGCTGAACCGTTCCACCGGCCGCCTCGATCTTCTCGACCGCCGATTTCGAGAACCGATCCGCGACGACTGTCAGGGACTTGGAGAGTTCTCCCTGGCCGAGGATCTTCAGCAAGTCGAAGCGTCCCTTGGCAAGTCCCTTGGATCGAAGCGATTCGAGATCGACGGTATCGCCCTTCTCGAACACTTCCTCAAGCGAGGCGAGGTTGACGATCGCAACGACATCGGCGAAGGCCTTGTTGTTGAAGCCCCGCTTGGCCATCCGGCGGAACAGAGGCATCTGCCCCCCCTGAAAGCCTCGTCGTCGCGAGGCCCCCGCACGGCTGCCATAGCCCTTGTGGCCACGCCCGGACGTCTTGCCATGCCCGGACCCCGAACCCCGACCGACACGCCTGCGGCGTTTCCGCTTACTGATACCGCGGTGGACATCATCAAGAATCACGAGAGTTCTACTCCTCGCAGCCGCGCCACCGTTTCACGGGTCCGCAGTCGCTTGAGTCCATCGAAGGTCGCCTTGACCAGGTTGATCGGATTGTTCGATCCACGACTCTTGGTGAGGATGTCGGTAACACCGAGAGAATCGGCGACGGCGCGAACCGTCGCACCGGCAATGATGCCGGTTCCCGGACTGGCGGGCAAGAGCAGTACCTTGGCGGCTCCGAAACGTCCGACGACCTGGTGCGGAATCGTTCGGCCCACCAGCGGCACGTCGGTCATGTTGCGGTCAGCATTCTTGACCGCCTTCTCGACGGCCACGGGCACCTCGGTCGCTTTTCCGTATCCCCAGCCGACTCGACCATTCTTGTCGCCGACGACAACCAGAGCCGAAAAACTGAACCGGCGTCCACCCTTGACGACGCACGAACACCGACGAATCTGGACGACCTGCTCGGGTCCTTCGGAACGCCCGTCGCGACCACCACGGCCTCCTCGACCACGACCGCCGCCTGGACCGCCACCACGACCGCCACCTGGACCGCCACCACGACCGCCGCCTGGACCGCCACCACGACCACGACCGCCACCCGGACCGCCGCCAGGTCCTCCGCCAGTTCCACCCGTTGACACGATTCTCTACTCCCGGCCTGTCCCGGCCTTGCCCGGTCGGCCCCTTTCAGTCTTGTGCTTGTACTCCGCGTCGACTCGGCCCTGGGCCGAAGAGACTCTTTCCTCAGAAACTCAATCCCGCTTCACGAGCCGCGTCGGCCAGTGTAGCGACACGACCGTGGTAACCGAACTTGCCGCGATCGAAGGCGACTTCCTTGACTCCCACCTCAATCGCCCGTTCGGCCACCCGCTGCCCCACCGCCTTGGCGGCCTCACAGTTTCCGCCCGGCCCGTCACCCTCGGTCGTACTCGCCGACGCCAGGGTCCGACCCGATTCGTCGTCGATCACCTGGGCGTAGATGTGCTTGTTGCTGCGGAAGATACTCAACCGCGCACGCCCGCTGCGATCCCGTCGCACACGGTTGTGCACGCGGAAACCGCGCCGTCGACGCCGGACCGAGATTCGTTTTTGCGCTTTCATGACTCGTCAACTGCCTTCGTGACCACTCCGGCCAACCGCTTATTCACCGGCTCCAACAAACGCCTTGCCCTGCTTCCGCCTCACGTGTTCGTCGCGGTAACGGATCCCCTTCCCCTTGTAGGGTTCGGGTGGACGCACCGAGCGGATGTCTGCTGCGAACTGCCCGACGGCCTGCTTGTCACAACCCGAGATCTTGACCATCGTCGGACTGGCCAAAGTGCACTCCACCCCCTCGGGCAACACCAACCGAACGGTGTTGGAGAAACCGACGCTGAGGTTCAGGACGGTGCCTTCGAGAATCGCCTGGTATCCCACACCGTGGATCTCGAGCTGCCGCTCGTACGGCTCGACCACCCCGATGACCATGTTGTTGATCAGACTGCGAGTCAACCCGTGCAGGGATCGGCTGGCCCGGCTGTCGTCGGGCCGAGTCACCCGGAGCTGGCTCGGTTCGTCATCGACTTCAACGCCGACCATCGGATGGTGATCCAGCGACAGTTCGCCCTTGGGCCCCTTCACCCGGACCACGTTCCCATCTACCGAGACCTCCACGCCGGAGGGAATCGGGATCGGCTGTTTTCCAATGCGAGACATCGTGCAGCCCTTGGGTCGCGTGTGCAGAAATGAAGAAAGTGAGAGCGGAACGTGTTGTTTGTCGTGGGGGATTGGCTTACCAGATCTCGCAGAGCACCTCGCCGCCGATGCCCTTCGACTTCGCCTCGCGGTTGCTCAACACACCGTGGCTGGTCGAGATCACCGAAATTCCCAGCCCCTGCAGCACGTCCTCGCTGTCACGACTGCGGATGTAGACACGCCGTCCGGGCTTACTGACCCGCTGGATCGACTGAATCACGTCCTCGCCGTTGGGTCCGTACTTGAGATTGAGCCGGATGACGTTCTGAGGCGACTGCTCGACGACCTCGAAATCCCAGATGTACCCTTCCCGCTGCAGCACCTCGGCGATGCCCTGCTTGACACGGGATGCGGGAATTTCGACAGAAGGCCTCTCGATCCGCAAGGCATTGCGGATACGGGTCAGCATGTCGGCGATCGGGTCGGTCATCATGGTCGGGGATCTCTCTGCGGTGCCGGCCTGTTCCGGGCAGAATTCTGAGGGGAGTTGATGTCTACCAACTGGCCTTGCGGGCTCCGGGGACCAGTCCGTCAAGACAGAGATCACGGAAGCAGATCCGACACATCTTGAACTTGCGGTAGACCGCGCGGGGACGTCCGCACAACTGACAGCGACGTTCGCCGCGACTGCTGAACTTCGGCTTCCGGTTGGCCTTCTCGATCTTCGCCTTGCTCGCCATCAGTCTTCATCCTCTTTCTGGAACGGCATGCCCAGTTCCCTGAGCAGTTCGCGGCCCTCGTCGTCGGTCCGTGCCGTGGTGACCAGCGTGATGTTCATTCCCTGCGTGTTGCTGACACTGTCGGGGTCGATCTCGGGAAAGACCATCTGTTCGGTCAAGCCCAACGAGTAGTTGCCACGTCCGTCGAACGAGCGGGGGCTCAGCCCTCGAAAGTCACGAACCCGCGGCAGGGCCAGGGCGATCAGCCTGTCGAGAAACTCCCACATCCGCTGTCGCCTCAACGTGACCCGACACCCCACCGCATTCCCCTCGCGGAGCTTGAAACCGGCAACGCTGCGGCGGGCTCGCGTGATCTGGGGTTTCTGGCCCGAGAGCGTGGTGAGGTGGATGACGGCCTCGTCGAGTTTTTTGCTGTCGAGAATCGCTTCACCGACACCCATGCTGACGACGATCTTCTCCAGACGCGGCACGGCCAGGTCATTGGCCTTGCCCAGCCGGTCCCTCAGCGCCGGAACCACCTCGTCTCGAAACTTGTCCTTCAACCGGGGCATCTCGCGGGTGCTCTCGTAGGTGCTCGCCTGGGCGACCGGACCGCCGGCCACCGTGTAAATCCGAACCGTAAAAGAAAGACTGTTTGCTGGTATCTGGCTGTTGGTTGTACTCAGAGCGGATCTTTGGTTCCGGTCAACTACCCCGAGACAGTTGCCGGACGGTTGACCTTGCGCCCACCGATCGTCCCGAGGCTGGTGTCGCACTTCTTGCAGACGCGGACCTTACCGCCGTCGTCGGTGAACTTCACTCCTAGCCGCACGCCACGCGCGCAATGGCCACAGTAGAACAGCACATTGGAACTGTCAATTGGCAGGTCGATCTCCAACTGTCCTCCCTGGGGACTCTTGGGATGACCTCGACGGACGTGTTTCTTGACCTGGTGCACACCCTCGACGCGGATCTTCTTTCCACCGTCCAGCACCTGCACGACACGGCGCGGTGAGGGCCCCCTGTCCTCACCGGCAATCACCACCACCAGGTCTCCCTCACGGATTTTCATCGCTCACACCACCTCGCTGGCCAGGCTGACGATCTTCATGAAACGTCGATCGCGCAGTTCGCGGGCGACGGCACCGAAGATACGAGTGCCGGTTGGATTCTGGTCCTCGTCGATCAACACGATCGCATTGCGATCGAACCTGACATAGCTGCCGTCGTCACGGCGGGTGGGTTTCCGACATCGGACAATCACCCCCCGCTCGACGCTTCCCTTGCGGACCTGGCTGCCCGGCAGGGACTTCTGGATGCTGACGACGACGATGTCTCCCAGGCCAGCGGTCCGCCGCCCGCTGCCTCCAAGCACCTTGATGCACCGCGCAACCTTGGCGCCGGAGTTGTCCGCGACGTCGAGCAGTGTCTGCATCTGGATCATGGTTTCACCCGTTTCGGGAGACGGTCACCCTGTCTCCCCGCTTCGCTGTGCGGCCCTTCTAACCAGCCGCCTCCGTGGCACTCTCGACCACCTTCACCAAATCCCATCGCTTGGTCTTGGACCGGGGACGGCACTCGATGATCTCCACCACGTCCCCCTCGTGAGCCAAGTTGCCTTCGTCGTGCACGTAACAGACGGTCCGTCCACGGACGATCTTTCCGTACATCGAGTGGCGATACCGCCGCTCGATCTCGACCCGAAGCGTCTTGTCGCCCTTGTCGCTGGTCACCACCCCGGTGAGTCTCTTCTTCATGGCCTGCTGTCTCGTTCTCTGCTGTTGACCCGGCCCGGTTGATCCCGGACGAGGTTGTTCCAGTAGTATGCTCTAGGATTTCAGGTTTCGTCCGCCGCCGTCTCGGCCACCGCTTCCTCGGTCGCTGTCTCGGTCGCTGTCTCGGTCGCTGTCTCGGTCGCTGTCTCGGTCGCTGTCTCGGTCGCTGTCTCGACCACTCCCTCCCCCTCGGACAATTCACGCTCACGCTGGATCGTCTTGACCCTCGCGATATCGCGTCTGATCTTGCGGAGGTTGCTCGGCGCGTCGAGCCGCTCGGTGGCCGCCTGCACCGTCAAACGGAACAACTCCTCGACCAGCTGACGCAACTCGTGCGTCAACTGCTCGTCGTTCATCTGCCGATACTCGGATGCCTTGGTCATCGTCTGATTGCCGCCTGCTGTTGTCGTCGTGGAAGCATCTGTTCTGGTGTCGGTTGTTGATCTGTATTCGAGTTGGAGAAGAGGCAGGGTGCTAGACCGAGGGACGTCGTCCGAGCAAGCGAACGCGGACGGGGAGCTTGTAGGCCACTCGCGCAAAACACTCGCGGGCAGCCTCGTGCGAAATCCCCCCGACCTCAAACAGCACGGTGCCGGGCTTGACCACCGCAACCCAGTGATCCGGTTCCCCCTTGCCCTTTCCCATCCGGGTTTCCAGTGGCCGAGCAGTAACCGGCTTGTCCGGAAAGACACGAATGTAGAGTTTCCCCTCGCCCCGGATGTACTGTGTCACAGCAATCCGGCACGCCTCGATCGTCGTCGCCCGCACGTGGCCGGGCTCAAGCGACTGGAGTCCCCAGTCGCCAAAAGCCACGGTGTTGCCCCGTGTGGCGTTACCTTTTATGCGCCTTCTTTGGCTTTTGCGGTGCTTCACCCGCCTGGGCATTAGCGCCATCGCCAGACTCCTCATTCGCGTACATGCCGTGGTCGATCCAGACCTTCACCCCGATCACTCCCTGGGCGGTCTGGGCCACTGCGAATCCATAGTCAATGTGTCTCTGCAGAGTCGAAAGCGGGATCGAGCCACGGCTGGCCTTTTCGGTCCGAGACATTTCGGCACCGCCGAGCCGTCCGGAGACCTGGATCTTGACTCCGTGGACACCCGCTTCCATCACCTGATCGAGCGTCCGTTTGATCGCCCGCCGAAAACTTCCCCGCTTCTCCAGTTGTGCCGCCACGTCCTCAGCCACCAGGACCGCGTTTCGCTGCGGATCGTTGATCTCGACGATCTTCAGTTCCATCCGTCGCCCGGTCAGCTTTTCGAGTTCCGCTTCAAGCCGCTCGACCTCCTGCCCTTTGCGACCGATGAGGATCCCCGGTCGGGCGGTGTGCAGGTGGACAACCACGAAGTCCCGTGTCCGCTCGATCTCGATCCGCGAGATCAACGCAAAATTGTATTTCTCCTTGACGAACGACCGGATCTTGTGGTCTTCGATGAGCAGGTCGCCGAATTCCTTCTTCGAGGCGTACCAGCGGCTGCGCCAGTCCTCGACGACACCCACCCGAAACCCGGTCGGTCGAACCTTCTGTCCCATGCCGCTGTCCTTCGTCCCTTGCGGGCCCCGTCCTGTTTGCTGTCGAACCTGTGCCTGCCCATGGCAGGCCGTGTTTGAATCGTTTTTGACCTAACCCGCTTCGGGAACGTCGATCCCCACGTGGATGTGACACTGCCGCTTGCGGATCATGAAGGCCATGCCCCGCGCCCTGGGCTGGATCCTCTTGACCATCGGACCGCCGTCCACCCGCACCTCGGTGATTTTCAGCCGACCGACGTGCGCGGTCATTTCGGCGGCGTTGGATTGTGCACTGAGGATGACCCGTTCGAGCATTCTGGCACCGCGATTGGGCAGATACCTGAGCGCATCCAGCGCGTCCTCGACGGTCTGGTTCCGGACCAGATCGGCCATGGGACGGACCTTCGTCGCCGAGATCCGTGCGTATCGGTGTGATGCCTTGATCAGGGCCATCTCGGCCAATCCTCGTGTTGTTCGCTTTTTGCTCTTGGTCCGGTGATGTCAAGCGGCCGGCTAGCGACCGCCCCTGGCTCCATGTCCGCGGAAGGTGCGGGTCGGAGCGAATTCGCCCAGCTTGTGCCCAACCATTTCTTCGGTCACGTAGACGCTGATATGAGCCCGTCCGTTGTGCACGAGAAAAGTGTGACCGATGAACTCCGGCGCAATCGTACTCCGCCGCGCCCAGGTCCGGATCGGCTCCTTTCGGTGTTCGACGTCGAGATGCTCGATTTTCTTGAGCAGCTTTTCGTCAACGAAGGGGCCCTTCTTGAGTGACCGTCCCATGAAGTCGTCTCTCGCTGTGATCTCTATTACTGTGTCGGGGTTTTCCTACCCGGATAGTCCGGGATCAGATCTTCAATTGTCCGTAACGTCGTGACCGGCGGCGGCGGACGATGGCCCGCGACGACGCCTTCTTGCGTCGCCGGGTCGACCCGCCCTTGGCCAACACGCCGGTCGGGCTGCAGGGGTGACGGCCACCGGAGTTGCGACCTTCGCCTCCGCCCATCGGGTGAGCAACCGGGTTCATGGCGGTGCCGCGGACATGCGGCCGACGTCCCATCCACCGTTTGCGGCCGGCCTTGCCCAGTACGACGAGGCTGTGTTCGAGGTTGCCGATCTGGCCGATCGTGGCACGGCACGAGGCGGGCAGACGACGGACTTCTCCGGAGGGCAACGTGATCTGGGCCCATTTCTCCTCGCGGGCGTTGAGCACCCCGGCGGCACCGGCACTGCGGCACAACTGCCCCCCGCGGCCCGGCTGCATCTCGATGTTGTGGATCGTCGTCCCCAGCGGAATTCTCGACAGGGGCATGCAGTTGCCGACTTTCGGCTCGGCCCCCGGACCGCTCATCACTTCATCACCGGCGACCATTCCCTCGGGGGCCAGGATGTACCGCTTCTCGCCGTCGACGTAGTGCAACAGCGCGATCCGGGCGGTGCGGCACGGGTCGTACTCGATGAAGGCCACCTTCGCCGGCACGCCGTCCTTGGTCCGCTTGAAGTCAATCACGCGGTACTTCTGCTTGTGGCCGCCCCCGCGGTGACGCGTGGTGATCTTGCCCTGGTTGTTCCGCCCACCGGTCTTTTTCCGCGGCTTGGTCAACCGTCGCTCGGGCTTCTTCCGGCGGTCGGTCAACTCAACGTAATCGCTCACCGTCGCGCCGCGACGGCCAGGGGTCGTCGGCCTGTATTTGCGAATCCCCATCGTGACTGGCTTTCCTGGCTGACCGGGCCCCCCGTGATGGAACGCCCGAGCGGGTCCGTGGATGTCCTGGTTTGGCGGGTGTCTGCTGTGTGTTGTGTGTTGTGTGCTGTGTGTCTTGTCGCGGGAACGTCAGGAAGCGGCCTAGAAGAACGTGATGTGATCTTCTTCGTGCAGCTTGACGATCGCCTTCTTCCAACTCTTGGTGTGTCCCTGGCGGTTCTTGTGACGACGGGGCTTGCCCTGCCGTTTCTGGGTTCTCACCGCCACGACGCGGACGTCGAAGAGCTCCTCGATGGCGACCCGGATCTCGTCCTTGCTCGCCTGCTGGTGCACCTCAAACGTGTACGCATTCAGTTCGTTGTCCTGGGACTGCTCCATGCTCTTCTCGGTCACCACCGGGCGGAGAATCACCTGGTAGGCTTCGAGATCCAACCCGCGTTTGCGGCCGGTGGTCTCGGTTGACTGTGACGGTGTTGTCTGGTTCATCGTTCGTGTTCCCGGCCGACTCAGTCGGCCTCCTCCTCACCCGACGCCTCGTCGGCTCCAACCGGCACCGCCTTGGGCGGTCCCTCACGGAGCAAATCGAGCGCCTCGGTCGTCAGCACCAGCTGCTTCTGGTGGAGCAATTTGTAGGCGTTGAGGTCGGCGGCCGGCGAGACCCACAGGTTGGGGATGTTCCGCGCGGCCCGCCAGATGTCATTGTCGTGAGTGGGAATCGTCAGCAGGCTGGAGGTCTCGGTGAGTTCCAGGGCCGCGAGCACGGCGGCAACGTGCCGGGTGCGGGGCTCGGAGATCGCGAAATCCTGCAGCAGCGTCACCTCGTCGTCGAGGAACTTGCTGAGCAAGGCCTGCCGGGTGGCGTTGCGGATCGCCTTCTTGGGCAACCGGTACGACCAGTCCTTGGGCTGCTTGGCGAAGGTGTGTCCCCCGCCGCGGCGAACCGGTGACCGCCTCATGCCGGCCCTTGCCCGACCGGTCCCCTTCTGGCGGTAGAGCTTGCGGGTGGATCCACGGACCTCGCCCCGTGACTTGGTCTTGGCCGCACCGTGCCTCTGGTTGGCTTCGTACATCACCACCACGTCGTGCAGCAACTGCTTGTTGACCCGAACGGCAAAGTCGTCGGGGTCGAGTTTGTAGGACTCGACCTCGGCGCCACTCGTGTCGTAAACCGGCAAGGTGATCATGTTCGAGAAATCCACTTCAGCGTTCCGGCCCGATCAGCCGGGGTGTTCACGTCGTGTTTCAGCCCAGCTTGTTGGTTGGACGGATCATCAGGTACCCCCCGGGGGGGCCGGGCACGCCGCCCTTGATGAGCAACGAGTTGGTCTCGGCATCGACCCGGACGACCTGCTGGTGGCGGACCGTGCTGCGGGCGTTCCCGTAACGGCCGGGCATCCGCGTCCCCTTGAAAACCCTCGCGGGATCGGCACTCATGCCGATTCCCCCCCCATGTCGGTGCACCCGTTTCACACCGTGGCTGGCTCGCTGCCCGGCGAAATTGTGTCGTTTCATCACGCCCGCAAAGCCGCGGCCCTTGCTGGTCCCGATCACGTCGACATGCGACATCTCGGCGAACAACTCGACCGTCAGGGTCTGCCCCACCTCCAGGTCGACGTTTTCGCCGTCGACGCGGAATTCCCGAACGAACTTCTTCGGCTCGCAGTTGGCCTTCTCGACCGGCTCGACCCCCGCATCCGCCCGCGCCTTGGATCTCTTGCTCGATAACCCGACCACGTGGCCACGCTCGCTGCGACTGGCCTGGCTGCCCCGAGCCCGACGGCCCCCGATGGGTCGCTTCTTGTCCAAGTAGCCGAGTTGCACCGCTTCGTATCCATCCCGCTCGACGGTCTTCAACTGCAGCACGACGCACGGACCGGCCTCGACAACGGTGACCGGGATCAAGTCCCCGTCCTCGTTGTAGACCTGCGTCATCCCGACCTTGCGGCCCAGAAGTCCGACCGGCATGGATCCCGTTTCCTTATTGTGATGACCTGCCGGAGGATCCCGGCCCGCGGAGGGCCGGGTCAGCCGGAGGCCTTGATCTTGATGTCAACTCCGGCCGGCAACGACAGCTTGTTGAGAGCCTCGATCGTCTTTGGGCCCGGCTGGACGATATCGATCAGACGCTTATGCGTCCGGATCTCAAATTGCTCACGAGACTTCTTGTCGATGTGAGGACTTCTCAACACCGTGTAGCGTTCAATACGAGTTGGCAGAGGAATCGGCCCATGCACTTCCGCACCGGTCCGCTTGGCCGTATCCACGATTTCCACCGCGGACTGGTCCAAGACCGAATGGTCGAAGGCCTCCATGCGAATTCGGAACCGCTTTTGACTGGCTTCGGCCACTCAGGCTCCCCCTGATTTTCAATCCGTTCGCGACAAGCCCGCGAACACCCAATAAAAATTCTTCCGACAGACCAACACCACGAGCGAGTGTGCGGGACCGAATCGGCCAAACGACCGGTTCATCCCAACACGTGCACGCAGCCTTCTCGGCCTGTTTTCCTCTTCAAATTTCGTCCACCGAACCGCCGCGCCTCACCGGCAGCGCCAGCCAAGCGCAAAGCGCTCTACAACGGTGGAAAACGGGTCATGTTAGAGACGCCCGCGGGCTTTGTCAACGAAACCGAAGCGGCTGTAGGCCGAGAAAAACTCGCAGAAAACCGGAGCAGAGGATCTCCGACGCACCCCGCACTCGCGGTCCACAGATCTTTCGATCCACACCGTTCAGCCCAACATCGTTTCGAGCACATCTCGAGGAGCCTCATCGTACTTGAGGGGTTCCATCGAGTACGTGGCGCGGCCCTGGGAAAGGCTGCGGACCTGTGTCGAATAGCCGAACATCCGGGCCAAGGCGACCTCGGCATTGAGCACCGCCAGGTCGCCCCGACGATGAGAGTTGACGATGACGGCGTGACGAGCGTTCAGATCGGCCTGGATCGGCCCGAGAAACTCATCTGGAGTGACGACCTCCAGTTGCATCACCGGCTCCAGCAGCATCACTCCCGCCTCGGTCAAGAGTCTGTGCATCGCGTCGCTGGCGGCCGCCTGCAATGCCACCTCGGTCGTCTCCTCCTCCCGCACCTCGACCTCCAGCAGCAGCATCTTCACGTTCATCAACGGATACCCCAACGTCCCACCGCCGGCCAGTTCCTCGTGAAGCGACTGCACCAGAGATTCGGCGAGCACCGGCGAGAGGGCGAGTGGGTCGAGGTGACTCTCGAGTTCGGCGGGACACTCCTCTTTGGTCGGCCTGATCGCCAACCGCACACGGGCGAACTGCGAGACACCCGCCGAGGTCCTCTGAAACTCGCCGGTCACCTCGGCCGTTTTTCGGACCGACTCGCGGTAACTCACCCGCGGCTTGTGCACCCGCACGGTCAAGCCGAAATCCCGTTGCATCCGCTCGCGGATCACCTCCAGATGGAGTTCTCCCATCCCGCTGATGATCGTCTGGCCGGTTTCCTCCGAAACACGGGCGGTGAAGGTGGGGTCCTGTCGAGCCAACCGTTCGAGCACCTCGGCCAGTTTCTTCCGCTCGGCACTGGTGTCAGGTTCAACGGCCATCGAGATCACCGTTTCGGGAAAATCGATGGCCTCCAGCAACACCGGCTCACCGGCATCGCAGAGTGTATCGCCGGTGACGGCCACCTTGGGGCCGATCACTCCCACGATATCTCCGGCGATCGCCCGGTCCGTTTCGATCTTCTCCCGATCGTCGGCCTGCACCCGCCAGATCTGGTTGATCAATTCCTTGTCACCGGTGCGGGCATTGACCACGCGTGTTCCGCCGATGAGCGTTCCAGAGTAGATCCGCAGGAAGCAGAGATCCCCGTGGACATCGGACTGGACCTTGAAGACCAGTCCACAAAAGGCCGCATCGGGATCGCAGACCCGCTCGATCCCGGTCACCCCCTCGCTCTCCGCACCCTCCAACGCCTTCTTCCGGGCTTCGCGACGAGCCTGTTTGCCCGTGAGTTTCACGGCATCAGCGGGAATCCCGACAACGGGCGGGCGGTCGAGCGGACTGGGAAGATAGGCGGTGACCGCATCCAGCAGCGGCTGCACGCCGATGCAGTCGAGTGCCGAGCCACAGACGGTCGGCTGAAAAGCCCCGGCCAGTGTTCCCTCGCGGAGCAACCGGTGGATGTCGCCGGCCGGCACATCATCGGTCTCGACATAGGTCTCCAGCACGTCGTCATCGAGCAGTACGACGGCCTCGAGCAATCTCCGTCGCCAGGCCTCGACCTCCCCGGACAACTCCTCGGGCACCTCCTCGACAGTGATCTCGGCCCCGTCCTCCCGGGCATCGAATCTCAGCACCCGACGCCCGATCAGGTCGATCACCGCTCGGAAACCGTCTCCCGCGTCTCCGAGGGGCCCTTCGCCCAGCGGGATCTGAAGAGCCAGCGGCTGTCCACCCAGCCGGTCGACGATCTCGTCGAACGTCCGTTCGAAACTCGCTCCGATGCGGTCCAGCTTGTTGATGAAGCAGATCCGGGGCACGTCGTAGCGGTTGGCCTGTCGCCAGACCGTTTCACTCTGTGCTTCGACACCTTCGACGGAACTGAAGATCATCACTGCCCCGTCGAGCACCCTCAAACTCCGTTCGACCTCCGCCGTGAAATCGACGTGGCCTGGCGTGTCGATGATGTTGATCGTGGAGTCCTGCCACTGGCAGGTGATCGCGGCCGAGTAGATCGTGATGCCGCGACGGGCTTCGTCGGGATCGAAGTCCGTGATCGTCGTCCCGTCGTCGACGCTGCCGAGCCGGTGCGAATGCCCGCTGTAAAAGAGAATCCGCTCGGTCGTGGTCGTCTTACCGGCATCGATATGAGCCACGATGCCGATGTTGCGAACTCGCCCGATCGCGGCCGCTTCGCCGCCGGCAGCCGATTTACCAGGCAAAGTGCGCGAAGGCCTTGTTCGCGTCGGCCATCCGGTGAACGTTGTCCCGGGTGGTCATCGCGGTGCCTTCCCTGTTGAAGGCCGAAATCAGCTCTTCGGCCAGCCGCAGATGGATCGGCCGCCCCTTCTTCTCCCGGATCGCCGCCAGGAGCCACCGGATCGCCAGGGTCTGACGCCGCTTCGGATTGACCGGTGTCGGCACCTGGTAGGTCGCCCCTCCCACCCGCTTCGACCGCACCTCGATCATCGGCTTGACGTTCTCAATAGCCTGGGTGAAGACCTCGATGGGCTCCTCTCCCGACACCCGCTCACCGATCACATCCAACGCGTTGTAGAACACGCGCTGCGCGACGCTCTTCTTGCCGTCGTGCATCAGACAGTTGACGAACTTCGAGGCCAGTACGGAGCTGAACCGGGGATCGGGCTTCAACTGGGCGGCACTGGCAGTAAAACGTTTGGGCATCGGGAGCAACCGGACGAATCGAACTGTGTGAGGATCAGGGCGGCGGTGGGCGACACGCCCGGGTGCGACTAGGGTTTCTTGGTCCCGTAGCGGCTGCGGGCCTGGCGACGATCTTCGACACCAAGCGTATCGAGCACCCCGCGGATGATCTTGTATCGGACACCGGGCAAGTCGCGAACCCGCCCACCGCGAACGAGCACGATCGAGTGCTCCTGCAAGTTGTGGCCTTCGCCGGGGATGTAAGCGGTGACTTCCTTGCCATTGGAAAGACGGACACGGGCGACCTTCCGCAGAGCCGAGTTGGGCTTCTTGGGAGTCACCGTCTTCACCTGCAGGCAAACCCC
>Ga0310342_100001528_pt1 | contig 14417 bp, 35 predicted proteins | sample S15DNA20500_MG_FD_206155 | JGI IMG/M metagenome (GOLD analysis project Ga0310342, IMG submission 206155) | Marine microbial communities from station ALOHA, North Pacific Subtropical Gyre - S1503-DNA-20-500_MG | ecosystem: Environmental > Aquatic > Marine > Oceanic | place: Pacific Ocean: North... | reverse complement strand
TATCATGGTTTCAACTTACTCCAGGCTTCGTTAAGTTCCTTCATAGCTTCTTCTCTTCCACCTTTATCTGGATGGAGAACTAACGCAACAGATCTATAAAGCTTACGACGTAAGGGTCCATCTGGAATTCTTTCAAAAATAACGGACCAAGGATTAATAGTATTATTCCTAGGACCGCTAACTTGACGTTTATTTCGTTGGTCTTTTTGTTCTTCTGAGTCTTTAACTCTTTCTCGACCTTCGAATTCTACTTCATAACCGTGTTCCTTTAGAAGATCTACTGCTGTTTTCTTATAAGGCTCCCTTACATACCATAATTTAAGCTTCGGGTCATATTTATAATTCCCGAAGCCTACAGTATTCTTAAGATCCTCTTGTAACCAAGGATCATATCTACAAACTAAACGAAACCATCCAGGATGATCATAGTAGACTCCAGCTTGTACTGTTGTCATTTTAAAACCCTGGCAAACTGTTTTCTAACTTTAGATTTCCATTTCGGTTTAACTTCTTTTCCTGAAGACATAACTTGAATTAACCACCCCTCTTTAATACCTCTATCTACTGTTTCCTTAATTCTAACAGAACTAAGTAACTTAATTCTATCTTCAGATATCTTTTCTCCTACTATATATTCGGGACCTATATTAGGTGCATTTCTTCCGTTATTCCTAAATATATTACTTCCGTCATAAAACCAATTGTTTGGAACTTGAACCTTAAGTACTGATAAACTACCTCCTCTTCCTGTATTATAAAAATTGATAAGAGCTGATAGCATCCAATCATTAAGATATCTCTTAGAACTTAAATAGATCGGAGCTATCAACCCTTTCTTGAGTATCGCATTTACTCTTCTTGAAGGAGTAACGTGATATAGAATCATTAAATACCTGAACTCTCACCTAGGGGAGTGAGATAACTCTAAACTAAACTAGGGAACCCGCTTCTTCTTCATTCAAAGCACGCATTTGTGCGATATCAGCTTGAGCTTGACCGTTATAGTCGCGAGTACGAGTAGTAACTACACACTCTTTACCAATCTGAGATTCACACCAATCCTGATCGATATCAATATCCCCATCAAGATCTGAAGGTTCATCACCGAGAGCAACCAAAGTACGAAAGAGACTCCACAGAGAACTCTCGTTCAACTGTGTGTTGTGGGGAATAGTCCTACCTACGATGCCAGAACCATCATCACTGCCTCTGGTTGAGATAACATCAGTTACCTTGTACAGCCAGAAGATCCCGTCATTACCATTAGCCGACTGACGTTCGTTACACTGATCAACAGCTACACGATATACACCTGGAGGTACAGCATCAAAAGTCCTAAGTTCCTGGTTCGCCAAATTAACTTTTACCAAAATATTCACCTTTGTTATATAAAATATACTACCGAATATCCCCTAGATGAGAGTTCAAGTATCTAACCTTTTATTTTTGCTACAATTTTAGACATTGTAGGATCTTCAATATACGTACCAAGACTACCGGACCTATCACGTCCACGAGCTGTACCACTAACACTAGGAACAAGAACTTTTACATCCTTCTTACTAGAGACATCAGCAGTTGTTAGTCTTCCTATGATATCAAAGACCGAAGAAATCAATACCGTAGCTTTGCCAATAAAGAGAGGCTGAATATGCATCTTACCGCTTAAAGGATCTTGAGCCTTTCCTTCGTGAGCAGTTGCAATGAAATTTATTCGTCTTCCATCTTTAGTTTGAAGATCCCTAAACCTCATGTACATCCTCTTCATTCTTTCATGTATCCTCCTATAGTCAGCTAGTTCAGCTAGTTCGGGATCGTGGTCTCCAGAACTTTTCTTTTCTATACCATAAGCTATACACTCTAACTCGCAGTACCTTTGAATCTCACTACCTCCATCTAACATAATTGTTTTATATTCATGCTCGTCTTGTGTAAGCCATCTATATGCTTCTTCTAAGGCTTTCCAAGGACTAACATCCTTACCTTGTTCATTAGTTAACTGTGCTGCCATTTTACTTAAATGTAAAGTATTCAAACCACTTTTATCACGAATACTTAAAGTACCTGAGTCGCAATCTATTAATAAAGCTGGGAGCATGGATGGAACATCTACTACAGTTCCTAATAAAGGAGTTTTGCCTTCTCCAGGCTCTCCATATACCATCATATTAAAAGTAGCATAATCTCCATCCCAAGGAGATCCATCAATATAGTCAGATACGTTTAGGACCTTACCTTTTCTTCCGTTAACCCAAACTGAAGACGTTGTCATCTCTCTCTCCAATGCGATTATCTATCAATTATACATACCTTTAGTGTGATGCTTCAAGTGTGCTCCTTCTTGCTAAAATTATGTCTGCACGTTCAAAGGCTTTAGAAATCTCTTCGTCAAACAAACCAAGATCTTTGAGACTATTGTAATCTTTATTCAGAACAGCCCTAGCTATCCTATCCTTCTTCCTTCTTTGCCTTAATTTCCTTTCGGAAGTTAATATACTTTGAAACGGAGTACCATCCAATCCTTTAGGTACAGAACCCATTATACTATTATATACTTTAAGATGTCCTTGTCTAAATTCCTTTCTATAAGAAACATAAAAAGACCAAGCTAAGTCCCACGAAAGATCTAATCTTTCCCAAGAGTAAGTATCAAGTACATCAGTAAAGGCTTCGCGCCACTTTATAACTTCCTTTCTTCTCTCATACTCTGACTTTCTATCGTAGTCATCTTCATTATCATCTTTTATTTCAACGTCATAGTGCATATGAAATAAAGTATCTTCAACCCAAGAATTTCCAGAAGACTTATATAGCTCAATACCTTCTTTTTCCATTAGTTCATCTGCACGTATCATTAAACCTTTAAAATCAGGATCTAAGAGCTTTTGATTAAGCCTAACAATATCATTTGTATTATGACGTACAGACATACTCTTTATATGACTTCTACGGGCATAAATAGGATCCCCCAATCTCTTAAAATACTCTTCTAATCCATTAAACTTTACACTTCTAGATGTCATTAGGAAGCACCTTTAGTTAAATTTCTTTGATATAGAATAGTCATAAGATCAGTCATCTTAGGAGGAATAGTAGGAATAGAGCTCTGAAAGAAGTCTCCTACACGATACTGTTCCATAAATCTTCTTGCAGGACCTAAACGAACCTTTTGCATACTTTGTTCTGATATCCCTATTTTTTCTAAAGCATCATTACCATATTTACGATAAGCAAAAGGAAGAGAAGCCAAATAGTTTCTAGGTACTTCAAAAGAAAACTTACTTAAACTACCTCTTGCATACTCAAGAATCTCGTTATTCTTCCATTCACAACCTTTATACTGATCGTCAAATAATATCATAGTTCCAGAACCTTCTTCACTCAAACCTCCAAAACCCTTCTGAGTTCTTACAGAATCTATAAGAGCTATACCATCTACAAACTCTCCTACTACTTCTTTACCTAAACTAGTACGATATAAAGAAGATCTAACTGCACTAGTTACATGAGAAGCAAATATAGGATTGTATAAACAGGAAGACCTAGTATATGGATCTTCCTCAAAAGAATCTTGAACTGAATAAGAAGAAATAAACTTTCCCCATAGAGCAGCCATTGACAGTTTCAAGAAGCCAGCTAAATATTTATCTTGCCTTCTAAGAGTATACATATAATTCCGAAGTAACTTCCTAAAGGGAAAATGCAAAGGCTCGGAATAAGTCTTTACTAAGCCCCAAGAACCTTCGTGTACTTTAGTAATATGACCTAAGTCTGGATAGTCTCTAAGTAAATCTATTTCAGGTTTACCTAACCAAACATTGACTAAAGGACCCACAGGAAAGAATGAAGAATTCTCTCCATATCTAACGGATATAGGTCCTCTAATTAACGAAGGATTTATTTCTAAGTTACATCTAATTGCAGCATAAATAGCTTCTTCCTGTAGCTGTTGTGAGTCTATCCAATATATCTGATTAAGATCTATAAGTTCACTTATACTAGATGGAAATGCTGAAGTAATATCGTAGTCTTTTACTTCATTAATACCAAAAATATTTCCTTCTATTCTAGCAGGCTTAAAAGCATTCGCAAATCTATGAACGTGTAAATAGTTATCATCAGAAGGAATCATTTGTCTAGGATAAACTTTTCTTATAACTAAAGACTCTATTAATTGTCCAGGAGATCTTATAGGACTATCTCCCAAACCAGCATTCCATAGTCTTGAGTGTGCAAGTTCTGCACCTTTTCTAAAATGACTTGGTTGAGTAAACTCTCCAAACTCCTTCTGTAGACTAAACAATGTATGTAGATTTACAAGCTTACCTGATTTATTTCCTCTACTAACAGTTAGCCAAGAAGAATTGCCAGGAATAGTTAAAGTATTTCCTTTCCATTCAGTTTTGCCTAGAACTGCCAGTTCCTTAATTTGTTTAGGATAAAGTACCTTAAAGATACTGTCAAGATAACCCCTACTTTCAACAGAAGTAATTACCTCTTTTCCTATTATCCATTCAAAGAGATCATCAGGACTTAATTCATCTGTCTCAGACCATAACTGAGGATATCCATCTGCGTCTACTTCAATTTTAAGACCATAGTAATCACGATTTAAACCTCCCTTATTGAAGGTCTTAGGTACTATATCTGGAAGTTCCCTAGGTTCTTCCCAATCTGGAGCAGAATAAAAAAGTCTTCTATAACGTTCTGAAGGTCTTTCAGGATTTAAATTAGGGCGAGAATATTGCGTGAAGTTCTGGCTCGATATCTCCATAATCCTCATCCCCCGTATATATAGCTCTTTCTATTTGCATTGTAGTATCATAGATAGCTTCTTGCCAGTCTACAACACCAAGAGTTGGATGAATATTCTCTCCTCTATCGTTCATTTCAGATTCTCCAAGAAGTTCTAAGTAACGATCTCTAACTCTTCTTCTCATTGCTCTTACAATAGCTTGAGTCCTTCTAGCCCTTATAGGAGTAGTAGGAGCCATACGAGCAGCCAACTCAGGCGGTATCCATTGACTTAAGTACCTTATCCTCGCTTGAATTTGCGCACGATTCGGCCCTCTTCGTCTCCTCGGTCCCCCTGGTGTTGTCATTCTTCCTCTCCCTAAGAATAGTTCTAATCATTTTCTTCTTATGATAGAACCTAGCTATTCCTCTAATACCACTTTCAGTAGTTCCCTCAGGAATATTTTCTGGATCAATTAAACCTTCTGGATCTTCTTTAATCTCAGGATGATCTCTGATATACTTTCTAGCTAATCTATCTTTAATATTTCTACCTTTCCTACGATCTTCCTCTTTACTTAACATTTCAGAGAGTTTCAAATTACTTCCTCCTCAATCCTAAGTAAGTATTTAAAAGGAATATTCAAATCTTCAGCTAGTTTCTCTGCTCCTCCTCCTCTATAAACGACACAGAGAATTCCCGATACTATATATCCAGCTTCTTCTAACAATTTCAAGCTATCCAGCATATTAATACCTGCACTAATTACATCATCTATTAAGATGACTCTACCTCTTGACTTCCTATCGTAAGGACTACGAATAAAAGGTTCAGTATCTTTCCTAATTATTATAAGATCTGACTCCAAAGATTTCTCCGAACGTACTAAATTAGAAGCTATTAAACTTCCATGAAGTTCTTTACCTGCAATATAATCAGATTTCCATCCTAAGGTGAATATCTTATCCCCTAGCAAAGAACATATTTTAGTTAACCATTCTCGACTACATGTTAAAGGATAAAGATCTACGAAACTAGAAACTTTTTTACCGTTAGAAATAGGAAAAATTCCTTCTTTAAAACCGTAAGTATCAATCGCTGTCGCTATTAAATCTATATTCTCCACCCTTGCCTCGTACATAAACAGTCTCTCCTTCTTTAGAAACATATGCTACTCTAAGTATACTAATTCCACATCTAAGATTCCAATAACTTAGTGTAGCCTTAGATATTTCTAATATATCGCAAGTACCTGCTATTCCATGTTCATTCTGAAGATCAGCCAATAACCTAGGCATAGGAGTTCCAAACTTCTCCTCAACTTGGTTCATCTTTGATGACTGCCAATTCTTTACTGTCATTTTACCATGCTCCTCATAGTACTAATATGTACTACAATTACACCTGCTCCAAATACTGCTGCGAGTTCAATAGGTATTCCTTGATCCATAAGATATACAGTACCTAAAATTCCTGATCCAAAAGAAAGACCTGTACTTAAAATATATACATATTTCAGAAGTTCTTTATAGTCTAACTTAAGTTTCTTCATTCTACGAACCTTAGCTTTAGGGTTTATAATTTGTGAAGGACCTGCTACTGGATGATATCTTATTCCCATTACTCTACTAACCCCCTCTCCTTTAAAAAGTTTAATCCTTCTAGAAAAGCTTCAGAATCTAAATTTACACATCCAAATCCATTACCTCCACTATCCTCGTCTTGTTTTATTTCATAAGCTATAGAATAGCCTGGAGCTTTTCCTGTTTTCTCTTTATACATTATTTGAGCTGCTACCTCTACAGGCATAGTCCAAGTATTTTCTATTATTTCATCAGTAACATCCAGACGAACATTATTATACCATTCAAATTCTTTTGCCCTATAATAGAGGTTTCTATAGGATCTAATAGTATCCAACCTTGAAGGTCTTTTAACATAGTTGTCTAAATGAACTAATTGAGCTTCTGGAATATATTGATATATCTTATCACCAACAAAGTAGTAGTACGTAGAACACACAGAACAGATATAGGTGCCCCAATTAGAACCTCTATCTAAGTATATATGCTCTGTAGGTTGCTCTACAGTATTATGACAATAAGGACAATCCCTACTCTCTATAGTAACAACAATACCTCTATCTGTTACCAAACTATTTATCACGATCCTCCCTCCATATTATTTATGTTGTTCAGAATGTTTCTATATCTTGCATACTCTTCTTCAACTTTTGACTTCTGACCTAATATATGAGAATCCCAATCGAAGTCAGCATTCTTAAAGAATCCTACACCATCTTCTCTTACTTCAAAACCGTAAGGATAGTCTTGAGGATTATTACAACATCTAGAACATAGAAGATCTGACATTCCATGACCTGTTCTACTATTATCTGAGAAAGGTAACATACCATCTAGTATAGGTTTATAGCATTTACTACAGACTCCATACAAAGCTTTCTGAGGCTTAAACCATTTAAGAGTATTATGATAGAAATACTGTCGCGTTTCATAGACATTAGCAGCTTCACCTTCTCCTGCTAAAAGAATCTTACCAGACCATTGATTATTTAAATTCTCTATATCTGAAGACTTCTTATAGTCCGAAGCCGTCATAATAAATATACCGTACTGACTACAAGTATGCTGATTCGTAGTAGTCCATCCTACGTTATATAACAATGCAGAATAAGTCTGACCGCATGTATTACACTTCTGAGCTTCTCTAATTATAGGAGAAGTCATAGCAGGAGTCTCACCTATATTACATGAACACGTTAAATCAGGACATACATGAACCGAAACTGCTTTAAAGAAATCTAAACCAACTAAGTTATGAAAATCCGTAACAGCTTGAATCTTAGCTCGTTCCTCCTCTCGAATAGCTTGTACTTTTTGCGCATACTCCTCAGGATACATTTCCTTATATCTTTTAATCTTCTCACGTAGTTCTTTCTTTTCAGCGTACTTTTGTCTTGAGTACTCCTTACGCCGTTCCTTATCCCAATCAGTCATTATTTTTTCCTCTCATTAATATAATATTCATTATTATATCATCATATAGTATGATGCTTCAAGAGTACATCGGAATCTGCTCAGGTTTGTAAGACGCTTTCATTAGTTCTATACGTACTGTTATTTTTCCTGAAGTGAAAGATTCTCCTCTCCTAGGTTCTGAGTCATCTCCAGGAGTCTGAGAATACCACTCATCTTTAAAACCCATCCATTTGGACATAAATTCCTTAACTTTAGAAATACAGAGACAAGTCTCTTCATGAAAAGATTCCCAAGTATCTAATTCAACGTGCCAACCTACATATTCCCAAGTTTCATCGTCTTGTATAGGCCATTCAGAAACAGGTAAGTCGCAAGAACAACTAACACCTTCAAACTCTAAAGGAGTCTTACTAGTATACCACCATCCTCCTTCTTCTGCACCTCCATAACATCTCTCTTCTTGATAAACATTAACGAATAAAGTTCTCTCAGTCATTATTATTTTCCACCTCCATCAAATACTCTACTCATAAAAGTTCTTACATTATCCCAACCTACATATTCTCCTCCAAAATAGATTAAGACTCCCAGACCTACAATAATAGCTAGCATTCCAAGCTTAAAAACCAAACCCACAACTGTAAACGGAAGAGTTGCTAAACTCCAAACAAAGCTAAACATTACGTAATATAGTCTCCCTAACTAATTAATTGCTTCTGAGTCATCTTAATCAACTGTTCTATCTGTTCTGGAGTTACTTCAAACACTCCCATATTAGGAGTAGGAGCATCTAACCACGACTCTCCAGGAAATCTTCCTATTACATCATTGGGTGCACCACCCAAAGTCGCTTGGACTAACACTCAACCAGGCCTCATTAACTTAGTATCGTAAGCTATTTTCAATGGGATACTTCCTTTCTCTTTTTCCTTTACAGAATTCACCTTTAATACGTTTTTTCTCAGCTTGTGCTCCGTGTTGCATACACAAAGGCTTATAACAGTTAGGACACAAAGAAACAAATAACTCTTCACATATGATACATTTCATACTTGACGCAGGTAAATCATAAGGCAATTCACAGAGACTTTGCATATTAATTACCTCTCCCCATACTTTTCTTCTTTAGTATCAAAGGGATCGCCTGCATCTTCTACGAAGAAAATACAATTGTCTAGACACGTAGAACAGAAACCTGAAGGACCACCATAATTAACTGTTGACATATCTAAACCACCATGAGGTACTGCTTCACAACATTCTGATCTCCAGAGATATTCACTTGATTCATTCATGGTAAAATTTCCAAAAGTTCACCTGCTTTCTTATACCATTTCTCATACCAACTTCCAGTTTGTTCACCTTCTTCAGAACGCCCCTCAAACGGAACCCAAGTCTCTAGAACCTTTTTCATAGTAAAGGAACACATATCGGAGTTCACAACATCTGAGCTACCTAAAGCCTCTTCTATAGGTAACTCATCCTCCTCACTAACAACTATTAATTCATACTTGATCAGTTTCATACTAAGGAATCTCCTCTCCTATAACATCACAAATGGTTAGATAATGAAGCATATCCTCTATAGCCTGAAGTCTATCAGTCCTACAAGGAAATCCATCCCCATTAGCATCGCATGAAAGACTCTTCATGATTCTAGTACCTAATTCTGCTAGTTCGATAGTTTCTTCTTCTGTTAAAGACTTTCGATCTTCCAATTCATCAGTCATATCTGAAGTCCATACAATTCCTCCTTGATTTTCCTCTAAACCAATAGTGATAATTTCGTATCCACACGATAGACATCTATGCTTAGTACAATTATCTAAACATTCAACATCATCACATCCACATGAAACGCAGATACCATTATCGAATTCTAACATTGTAACTCCTAACAATCAATACTGTTATATACATCCTGAGCTACTACATTACATCCAAGACACTTTCCATTTTCTATTTCGTGCCATCCGCAGTTAAAACAGAATTCAGATAACCCAGAAATATTCTCCTGAATCTCTCTTATCCATCTCCAAGGTTCGTCTTTCGGTTCCATTCCTTTTACCTCCTTTCTGGTTAATATTGTTCATAGCCAGATTTGAGAGGCTATCGACACTAGCCCCTCTGATCTACCTACGTAGTCTTCATTTGTACTACCATAGGAGTAGCACAATTCAAGAATTCTATAAGCTGTTCAACAGAAGCTCGTGCACCATCAAGATCTTCTTCATCGTTAGCTTCTATCGTAATCTCTACTACTAAAGTCTCTACAAATTCCATTATGCAACACTCTCACTTTCTAACATAGCTCCCTGCATAAGATTCAACATCTCTCGATCAACAGTAAAGTAAGCCCTTTGACCATCTGAATAATCGAAGATTACTTCTATTACTCCAGGTTCTTCCTCATCCCATTCAAATACAGGAGATTCAGTATCTTCTTCTTGTTTCTTCGTAATAAGTACTGTACAAATCATTTTCTTTTCTCCACAGATATAAGATACTCTGCTACTTTAGTCAAGATATGTAGATTCTGTTTATCCCAGATATTCAGACCATGAGGATTATCATCGTCCATGTCATTATACTGTTTAATCATATAATTCAGTAAACTTACTCTAAGAGCCCTATAATCCCAAACAGTATCTAAGAAATTACCTAATGTCAAACCTCCGAAATAAGAATGCATACACTCTTTATATAAGATTTCCGCTTCAGTTGAATCCACAGGACCATTATAATTAGCTAAGAACTTTGCTCTTATACCTGCTCTCTCATAATCGACATGATCAGGTTCCTCTTCATGATCTCTGTAGAACAATATGTCTCTTAAGTTCTCTCTTTCGGAAACCTTACTTAACTCATCATCAAATAATGTCAACGCCTTTCCACCTTATTTTTCCTTGTTTATAGTCTCCAATAATATCAACACAAGCATTCAACCCAAACTCTCTCCATGCATCCCATTCATGATCGCCTTGATCTACAACATCTACGTTATCAAAAGATACATCTCTATCGAAGATGGGTTCAACAGCAAACTCTTTACTGTTCCAGTCTAAATTCTCTTCACAAAACGTTCTTAGAGCAACTGCTAACTCTTCTGGAAGACTATTCCATTGTGCATCGTCATCCTCTTCAGCTACAGCTACAACAAACAAACTAACTTTCATTGCTCTCACTTCCATCGTCACAAACGATTTTGAATTCAGTTCTCGTAACGACTTGTTCAACAACCTGACAACTAGGAGCTAAACTTCCATGATTCAACGTAACTCTTATAGCTCCTACATTTTCCAAATCACTCCCAACGATGGTTTTCGTAAATACATACTTAATAGAACCATCATAAGAGTTAACCTCTCTAAAAGCAGGTCTATTAATCACTTTCTGAACCTTACTTCTTAATTCCTCAGACTCTTCACCATCACCACAATAGAATAAGATATGCAATATCACAATCTTACCATGTTTCTTAATAGAATCATCCCAAGTATCATCGCAGAAACAAGACCAATTCAAATTATCATTTTCATCTTTAGTAGCATCTTCTAACTCTCGAACTAAAGAAACTACTTCAGACTCCATAAGGAAATTACTCCTTAAATTATGACTCTCTACTTCACGCTCGAACTTAGAAGTATTCCTTTTAACAGCATCGCTCAACATAGATTTAACTTCTGTAGTCATATTCTCTCCTTAATTTAGTCTCCCTAGCTGGGTGCTCATCTATTCATGAAAGGAGAGCTATTCCTGCCCCAGCTTCGGGAGAACATTTAACTAGCTATTGTTACCGTAATCACTGCAGGAGGATCGGAACCTTCAAAAGCCTTTTTATCGACATAAACGTTATCTATAACAACATCAGGATTCTGATCTTTGTCTGCCTTGAAAAGAACCTTATTCTTAGTAGCCCTTTCCAATTTCATTACAACATCTACAGCATTCATTAGACAACCTCCAACTTACTTTTTAGACTTTGAAACCTATGAGGTTCAGCTTTCGCAATAACCTCAGCTTCACCGAACGTACTCGATAAAGAAAAAGAAACCAAGAAGTCTAAACAGTCTCTGCAAAGACCTCTTACCTCTCCTCCAACGTAATCAGCAGTAACTCCAGGTAATTCTTCTTTTCCATCTACATGCTTCTTACATAGACCACATTCTAACGACGGTATTGTTTCGTCAGTTGCCATTAATCCTCTCTAATACCTCTCTTGCATGACCTTTCTTCTCCTTTCTATATCCATGCATATTCTATTCTAGATTGCAACATATATTCTCTGAACCCCATGCGCCGTTAGCATGATGACGATCCTCAGTGGAAGAGCCTGCAACCTTCGAATAATCACCTGACTAACCCGCGTCGTACGCAGCTTGCCATTCTTCCAGATGAGCTTCCTTTACAGCTTTGTTCGCTGCATTCCGTTTGCGATTGTTAACCGAATGGCTAACTTTCATAGCCTTAGCTGTCTCCAAGATCTTCATATCTGCTTCGCTAATTTGTGGCATCTTTACACCTCCTTCTTCTAAATTTCGGATCTTTAAACCATAAGTCCGACATCAACTCACAACCCGAAAGTTATGAGCTGAAATCGTCTTACGAGGATTATACAGACCGAGTCATACGCGGAATTTTAACGAACACCTTATTCCTAAAGTCATACTCTACATCGTCGATTTCACAATCGTGAACTAAAGGAAACTCATGAGGATCCTTACAACTGCAGTACTCGTCATATATATCGAACAAAGAACGCGCTAACGTAACCACCTTAGTCTCTTTATTCAACCAACCAATGTTCTTTGTCGAGTGACGACTACCACACCCCTGACATCTAACAACAACACCGCTTGCATCCCCAGTCTCACATATACTCGAATCTGTCCATGGTCCCATAACTACACCTCTTTAAATTCCTTTTTGTTAAGCTCCAAACATCCTTTCCATGTAGTTCTCTTGATCAGAAAAGTGCATCTCGTTTAAGAACACTTCCCTTGCATCCTTTAGCATTGCTAGAGTCGTTATATCGTACCATTCACTAGAAAATTCAGGAACTACAGATCTTCCTTTACATAAATCACAAGGAATGTTATATACTCCACTAACATAGTCCTCATGAAACTCTGGATCTTGATCGAAGTCCTCACGAGTCAATCCATGACTGTCAATACTAGGATTAACGTACTGACCTCTTCCTTCACAACCTCCACACACAACCCACTCGATGTAATACCAATCAGGACCCCTATTTTCGAAATCACTGTCATCATCTTCATCGCACGCCAATTCTCCACTAGGAACATCGAACCTCAAAGTCACCTTTGTCCTATTAGGAGAAATACCTTCCCACCATCTCTCTGAGTCCATATGATCTCGTTTATCCATCTTGAATCTCCTTATGCGTTACTATCGTCATCAATCTTCCCAACTTCATTTACCCAAGGAATATCTTCAATTACAACCTCCTTTTCAGAATTAAAACCTACAGCATGTTGCTTATCCCAACTAATATCCAATGCATAAATGGTTTCATCGTCTAACTTTCGAATATCCAAAAGAGAAGAATCCCTACGCATCTCAAGAATATCTCTTACCTTCAGATCCAAAATCTGAGATTCTATACCTAGAAAAACACACCTTCGTATCTCCATAGGACTGAATCCCTTATACAAACGATTCACCCTATTAGTAAAATCCTCATATGTTTCTATATCTTCCACGATACTAACTCCTTTTCAGGATATAAATCCTTATACTTTGTATTCTCGAAGATCCAAACTGTTCCTTCAGAATCTTGAATTACCAAGCTAGGAACCTTTCCTAACTCAATAACGTACTCCTCTTCAATAGAAGAAACAGAAAGCACCGATACAGAACCTTTAATCTGTACCGATGCCTTCTTTCCTCCATCCTCAAAGATTTCAGTTCCTTCAGGATGTACTACGTTTATGATCACGCTATTTAGATACCAACTACTGAAAGTAACCGAGCGAAGAAACCCTTACGAGGTTTCATTTCCGCAGGTATTTCTTTAACGATCGGATCACAGTACGGAGTAACAGGACCATTAACAAAAGCTGGTACCGATTCGCCAACAGTTGCTTCGACAACCCGTTTGCCCCATTCTCTAATAAAGCCTTGAAGTAGATCCAACTTCTGAGTCCTGAATTCAGTCGGATAAGTCTTACTCAGAAACTCTAATACCTTCAAACGTTGATCAGCTCTGTACTTCGAAGTAGTTCCTTCAACCTCACTAAACGGAAGATACTCTTCCATTAGTCTATTGAACTCTGCAGGATGCTTATCCTTCATCATAACTTTAGCTCGATAGTTAGCCTTCGAATACAATGCTCTCTTAACACCGTTAGGCATATCCTCAGGATAACCTGGAACCATTCTTAACATTCCTTTAACACCTGGCATTTTTGATACTCTCCCCAGGATAAAATTCTTGTGCTACTTTAGGTTGTAACTTCCGTAGTTCAATCATTAGCAAGTCAGAAGCAATTACTGCTTGAAGTGCCTTGATTTCACTAAGTAACTTAATATCCATTTTTGATACTCTCCTTCGTTCTTCATTAATCAGATCTGACTACCCACCCTCTCAATCCCATTAGTCAGAACTAATCCTTGTCTACGATGTAGAACTGAACCTTCAGAGCCGCGATCTGAACTCT
>Ga0310342_100001526_pt1 | contig 14423 bp, 8 predicted proteins | sample S15DNA20500_MG_FD_206155 | JGI IMG/M metagenome (GOLD analysis project Ga0310342, IMG submission 206155) | Marine microbial communities from station ALOHA, North Pacific Subtropical Gyre - S1503-DNA-20-500_MG | ecosystem: Environmental > Aquatic > Marine > Oceanic | place: Pacific Ocean: North... | reverse complement strand
CGGCATCCTGGTCGTCATTGACGGCGTACTCGATGAAGAAGAGGTCGACGGGTCCCCTGGAGAGCACATCTCTCTGGAGCCTGAAGGCGCCCGAGGTCGAGCAGGTCGAGGAGATTCCCGCATTGGTGAAGGTGAACTTTGTTTCGGGGAAGCGTTTCTGCAGGAAGCCGCGCAGCATGGGGCGGTAGCCGTTCATCGCGGTGATCGACCCGCCGATGAAGGCGACGTGGCCTTTCTTTTCTTTTTCAAAACGGTAGAGGCTGTTGTGAAAGCCTCCACGCAGCTGGATGTTGGGCCCGGGGGAGTCGGCCTCCCCGCCGAACGCCGTTCGCGGCCCGCAGAGCAGTACGGGGATGAGGAGGAGGAAGGTGATCTTCCCGCTCAGCCTTGCCTTCAATGTGGTCATGTTCATGCGCTCCTGTCAGGGGCAGGCGGTTTTGTTTCCAGGATGGAGATGATAGCAGGAAGCGCTTCGGTGACCAAGCTGGAGAGTGGGGGAGGGTCTCTTCAGGCCAGGATCTCCAGGAGCCGCTTGACGGCATCCGGATCCGTTTCGCCAATCATGGCGGGGGTTTCACTCCCGCCGGGGCCGAGGCCGACAGCACTTTCCCGCTGGTTCGGTCCGATGCAGGGAGAAGAGAGCGCGGAGCCGACGTGGATTTCTCCGGCCCCCGTCATCTCGATGATCCGCCGACAGTTGTCATGGTTGATTCCGCCTCCGGGCAGGATCACGAGCCGGCCCGCGGCGGCCTGCTGGAGTTGGCTGAGCATTTCGATTCCATCCGCGGCCCGGGGGGCCCGCCCCGAGGTCAGGATCCTGTCTACGCCAAGCTCGCAGAGAGTTTCCAGGGCGGTGAGAGGGTCTGGGGCCGAGTCGAAGGAGCGGTGGAAGGTGATGCTCGCCCCATCGGCCGTCTCGATGAGCTCGGCGGTTCGTTGGGTATCGATGTTTCCGTCCTCATGGAGGACTCCCAGCACGATGCCATCGGCCCCCAACTCCCTGGCGGTGACGATGTCTTCTTTCATGACCTCGAACTCGAGGGGCGTGTAGTGGAAGTCACCGCCGCGGGGGCGTATGAGCACGAAGAGGGGAATGCCGATCCTGTCTCGCGCCAGCTTGATGCTGCCGTAGGCGGGAGTCACCCCGCCAAGCTCAAGGGCCGCGCAGAGCTCGACCCTCGCGGCTCCGCCGCGTTCGGCGTTGACGGCGGACTCTGCGGTACCCACGCAGCACTCCAGGAGAATTTCGCTCATAGGACTTTCAAGTTAGAAGATGTTCCCAGCCGGATCGTGCAAACTATCAGGCAGATTTCATTTCAAGATACAGGGTTTCCCGGCATAAGTAAGGTACATCCATGTCTGAGGACGAGCGGTTTTCACTGGCGCCGGTTTTTCTTTCCGCCCTTGCCCTGGCGATGGTTCTGTCCGGGTGTCAGGTTCCGGAAAGGACCCTTCCGGCCAACAACGGTCCTCCACTCAAGCTCGCCTGGAAAGACAATTTTCTCAGGATCAGGGGTGAGAACATTCCCGGGGGGGAAATCGAGATCCTGTATCTCGAGGCCTATTGCCGCGCCAACTCCCAGACAACCGATTGGAGCAAGCACACGGTAGTCGGGCATTCCACCAGCCTGGTCTCAGCGAGCGAAGCTGGAAACAGGATCGAGCTGCGCTGCACCCTGAAGGACGGAGTGGTGGTCGACCATGTCATCACCTCGACGAGTGACGAGGTCGACCTTCGCCTGCGCGCCCACAATCCCACGAAAAAGACCTCCGAGGCGCATTGGGCGCAGCCCTGCATGCGGGTGGGGGACTTTACCGGGCTGGGCGATCCGAAAAATCAGCGGACCTACGACTATATCAGAAAATCTTTCATCTTCCTCGATGGCAAGCTCAGCCTGATGCCGACGAAGGACTGGGCTCTCGAGGCGCGCTACATTCCAGGGCAGGTCTGGGCGGCTCCGGGCATTCCGCGCGCCGATGTGAACCCGCGGCCGTTGTCGAAGCACGTTCCCTCCAACGGCCTGATCGGCTGCTTCAGCGCCGATGACAGCCAGGTCCTGGCGATGACCTGGGAGCCCTACCAGGAGCTCTTCCAGGGGGTCATCACCTGCCTGCACAGCGACTTTCGTCTCGGCGGACTGCGCGCGGGCGAGACCCTGGATATTCGGGGGAAGATCTACATCACAGCCAATGACATCCCGGCGCTCCTGAAACGGTACGCGAAGGATTTTCCCGGCCATGCGAAGCTGCATCGTCGCAGGTAAAACAGCTCAGAACCGCTCCTTGCTCAGGAGAGCCCGTCGATTTCCCATCCCTTGCGGTACTTGCGGCCGATGAAATTATTCGCCTCGGAGAAGTTCGTTACCTTCAGGTTCGGGGCGTCCCACTTGAGCTCCTGGGTGGGGAAGCGCTTGGCAAGGTTGCCCAGCAGGATCGTCTCGGTGAAGGGACCGGCGTATTCGAAGCTGGCCCCGGTCTTGCCCTCGCCGCGGCAGGCGTCGATGAAGGAATGCCAGTGGTTGACGTTACCTGGATTGGGCATCTTGTAGTCTGCGAAGTTTTCCTCGGGGAATAGCTTCGGGGTGCTCCAATGCGGCAGGAGCATTGCGCCCTTCGTACCGATGAAGATGGAGCCCTGGCTGGGAAGATTGACGCGCTTCTTGGATGGCAGGAGATCCGGCGAGGGATGGTGTCCCTTCTTGAAGCCACCGTCGTACCAGGTCATGACCGTTTCCCCATCGGTATAAGGAGTCTCGGGGAAGTTGAAGGCGACCCTGCCGGCGTTGGGCCAGGTTTCATTCCTGGGGGCCTTGCACTCGGCGCGAACGCTGGTCGGCGCGCCGTATTGGATCGAGTTGATTACCGGGTCGAAGAGGTGACAGCCCATATCACCAAGATTGCCTGTGCCGAAATCGAGCCAACTCCACCACTTCTTGGGATGGTAGGAGTTGGGACCCCAGGGGCGCTCGGGGGCGACACCGACCCAGAGATCCCAGTGGATGTGCTTAGGTGGGGGTGTCGGCTTCGGGCGGCCGGCATTGCCCCAGGCCCGGTCGGCCCAGGTGTGTACCGCGCGCACCTTGCCGATGGCTCCGCTTCGGATGACCTCGACGCCGGTACGGTAGGCGACGTGGGAGTGGATCTGGATGCCCATCTGGGTGACCACCCCGGCCTTCTTAGCCGCCAGGCGGACCTTGCGGGCCTCATCGATCTCGTGACAGAGAGGTTTCTGGCAGTAGACGTTCTTGCCATGGTTGAGGGCGGTCATCGTGATCGGCGCATGCATATGGTCGGGCACGGTCACGTGGCAGGAGTCGATGTTCTTATGTTCCTTGTCGAAGAGCTTGCGGAAATCGTTGAAGCGCGCGGCCTTCGGGTACTTCTTGGCGACAGAGCCGAGATGCCCATCATCGATGTCGCAGAGAGCGACGATCTCCGAGTGCGGACTGCTGGCGAGCATGCGGAGGTCGTAGCCACCCATGCCGGTGACGCCGCAGGCCGCGTGACGGACCTTGGTGTTGGCCGGGTAGGCCCCGGCGATTGAGATGGCTCCGGCGGGAAGAACGATTCCTGCCGCCGCGCTCTTGAGGAAGCTCCGACGTGTCGATGGGTTTCTCATGGTCTCGAACTCTCCGGTCTAAAGTGCTTTTTAAATCCGGTAAGGGAGCGGTTGCTCCCAGCGTGATTTCTACTCGCTCATGGTATGGCATGGCAAGGCAATCGACAAGATGCCTTCGCATACCTTAGGGGCATTCAGCGTCTTGAAGATTTGGACGCTTTAGCGCACAATCGATTCACGTTTTTCCCGCTGAAATAAACAGGTTACCCCCTCCCGCGGCCGGTCTTTGACCTGCCCGGCCAGTTCCATTTTGAGAGGAATCAACATGAGTCCGATTCGTTTTCTCCTTCCAACATTGACAGCCGTTTTGTTCACAGCCACAGTCGGTGCCGCTGAACCGGCTCGCGCGAAGTTCGACACCAGCCGGTTTGTACCGGTCGACACCAGCAGCCTGCTGGGTTCGCCGGATCCGCTTCCTCCCCTGGTGGTCGAGAAGGCCTTTCCCGACCTCAGCTTCATCCGTCCCGTCGCCCTGACCAACGCCGGTGATGGATCCGGGAGAATCTTCGTGCTGGACCAGCCTGGCCTGGTCTATGTCTTTCCCGAGGACAACAACGTCAAGAAGGCCGAGGTCTTTCTCGACGTGAGCGGGAAGATCCTGTCGCCGCTGAAGAGCAAGCCGGGACATCCCGAGGATGGCCTGCTCGGGCTCGCCTTCCACCCGGACTATAAGAACAACGGCATCTTCTTCACCTACTATACCGCTCCGGCCAAACCCTACGGAAAGTCGGTGATCTCACGCTGGAAGGTGTCCTCGGACCCGAACAAGGCGGATGCAGGCTCGGAGGTGGTCCTCTTCGAGGTGCCGCAGCCCTACGGTAACCACAATGGCGGCAGCCTCGAGTTCGGCCATGATGGAATGCTCTACGTTCCCTTCGGCGATGGGGGAAAACGCGATGATCCGCATGCCAATGGCCAGAACCTATCCACCCTTCTTGCGACGGTGGTCAGGATTGATGTCGACAGGAAGGACCCCGGCAAGGAATACGCGATTCCCCCGGATAACCCGTTCGCCGGCGAGGCGGGAAAGAAGTTCGGCAAGGGCACCCGTGGGGAGATCTGGGCCTACGGCTTCCGCAATCCCTGGCGCATGGCCTTTGATTCGCTGACCGGAGAGCTTTGGCTGGGGGATGTCGGACAGGACCTCTGGGAGGAAATCGACATCGTCGTCAAGGGGGGAAATTACGGCTGGAAGCTTCGAGAGGGAAAGCATGCCTTTGCCAAGGGAAAGGATGCCAAGACCACGGGACAGCCGTTCATCGAGCCGGTCCTGGATTACAAGAGAGAAGAGGGCCGTTCTATCACCGGTGGGCTTGTCTACCGCGGAAAAAAACTGCCCGAGCTCTACGGAACCTATTTCTATGGAGACTTCGCGACCTTCAACATCTGGGGGCTGCGCTACGATGGAAAGAAGGTGACCTCGAACTCTCTGATCGCCCGCTCGCAGCTTCCTGTCACAGCTTATGGAGCGACCGAGGCTGGCGAGGTCTATATCCTCAGCTTCGAAGGTGCGGCGGGGCAGGACACCCGCAAGCTGAAGTTCGGAACGGTGTTCAATCTCCAGAAGGGCGGAATCTACCGCTTCGCCAGGCGAGCCGTGGCCGAGAAGAAGAGTAAGCCCTTTCCGCGCAAGCTCTCGGAGACGGGCTTCTTCACCAATATGAAGACGCTCGAGGCAGCGCCCGGCCTGATTCCCTTCGATGTGAATGTCCCCCTCTGGTCCGATGGCGCAGCCAAGGAGCGCTACATCGCCCTGCCGGCCGGCGGCAAGATCAAGTTCAGCGCCACCGGCGACTGGCAGTTCCCGGTCGGGACCGTCATGGTCAAGACCTTCAGCCTCGGTGAGGCCAGACGTCTCGAGACCAGGTTGCTGGTCCACTCCGATCGGGGCTGGGATGGATATACCTACCTCTGGAACGACGAGCGGACCGAGGCCCAATTGCTCGACTCGGCCGTGCGCCGCGATTACAAGCTCGGCAAAGAGGGCGGCCAGGAGTGGTATTATCCCAGCCGCTCGGATTGCAATGCCTGTCATACGAAGGTGGCGGGATTCGTGCTCGGAGTCAACACCCGCCAGTTGAATCGTGTTCTCGATTACGGCGGTGAAAAATCCAACCAGCTTGCCGTTCTTTCGAAGCTCGGAATCTTCGACTCCAAGGTTGGCAAGCCTTCCGATCACCCGGCTTATCCCGACTGGAACGGTAAGGGGGGAGATGGGGAAGCCCTAGCCCGGGCCTATCTCGACGTGAATTGCTCGGTATGCCATGCCCCGGGAGGCACCGGCGTGGCGAAGGCCGATCTGCGCTTCGATACGCCGCTCGCGAAGACCGGAATCCTCAATGCCGAGCCGGTCCAGAAACGCTTCACTGTCGAGGGGTCGAGGGTGGTCCTGCCGGGACAACCGAAGAAATCGGAGCTGTTGCTTCGCATGATGCTCGAGGGCGATGGACGGATGCCTACCCTGGCGAGCTCGAAGATCGATGAGAAGGCGGTCAAGATCATCAAGCGCTGGATCAGGAAGCTGGCTGCTGAGTGATCCGTTTCTGCCGGCTTGAAATCGTCTTTGGCCTGGGTTTCAATAGGGGTCGCGAGCCAACATCGCGGTCTGAGTGTTTGGGTATTCCAGCGGCGGGCATTCCATCCGCCGCCGAGTCCGGCTCTGCTGGAAATCACATTATTCGCAGGAGAACTTCGCATGTCTTCACGCAAGATGTCTGTGGCTGTCGGTATTCTGGCCGTGTGCCTAATTGGAATGTCAGCCCGAGCGGGGGCCCAGGAGCTCGAGGGGGCGTTCATTTTCGGTTCCAGGAACCTCTCCTGCGAGGTCAGCAACGCTCCCGGACAGATGTATTCGGTGGTTCTTCATTCCTCCCCTGCTTCCGTAGCCTACGATTCTCAGCGGGGCTGGGGTTACGAAGTCCTCGTCCCCGGCAACACCTCCCGGGGAGGTTATGGACAGTTCGGCCCCTTCGATGATTCACCCAATGGGCGCGCAGCCTTCGCCGACAATAGCTGCCCCACGGAGATCTACGATTCCTTCATCGGCGCCAAGAACTTCATGGCGCAATGCGACGAGTTCATCGTGGGCGACCGGGAGACGCCCTGTTCCGAGGTGGGCCTGGCTCCCGAGGGCATCATCTTCCGTGTCGATGTCCCCAATGGATTCTACCGCTTTGTCGGCGCCTTCGGGTCCACCGACAATCGTCATACCAGCCGGATTCTCATAGAAAATGGCGGCCAGGGGGTCCCTGACATGATCACGGACGACCATGTCGTGCTGGTCAATAATTTCGACCAGGCCGAGCATTGTCCCGGCACCTTCGCCAGGGTGGGCTTCGGCTGCAAGCTGCCGCCCGAGGGAAATGGCCCGCAGTTCATCGATATGGACGAGGATGGATACCTTTCGGAGGACGGGCCCGCGAGCGCGATCATCGAGGTTACCGAGGGCTACGTGAGGATGCACCAGCTGCAGGGCAATTCGAATGGCGGCGCCTGCGGAGCGCGGGACCCCAACGGTGGCAACGCCGTGCTGCTGGAGCTCTGGAGAGTCGAGGATGAGGCCGGCGGCGGTTTTCTCGTCGGGCTCGACCGCTCCTTCAATCCAGCGCCCTATTCTCCCGGTCAGGCGGTAGCGGTGAACCTGGATGTTTCGAACGTCCTCGGTTCCACTACCGTCGCTGAGACCTTCCCCGATGGCTGGACGGTGGTCGAAGCCAGCGGAGCAGTCGTAGAGGGAAATACGCTCACCTTTACCATCGATGTCGATAGCGTGATCGAGTACACGGTCCGGTCGCCTGCGGGCCAATGTGGGGCGAATACCTTTTCCGCCCTCCTCACACCCGAGGGAGGCTGTGAGTCTGGCTCCTCGTCGTCGGTGGCCTGTGAGCCCGAGGGCTGCGGCCTGCGAAGCTCCGGCGGGCCTTCGCGAATGCTGCAGATTGGGCCCATTGATCTCGGCGCGCAGGCGGGGCCGGCCTGCGATGATTCCGGCAGGCTTGGCACCACTGATTATCTCAGCGATGGCGAGACCACCGAGTCCAGCATCCTCCTGGAGGAGGGTGACGAGGTGCTGCCCGATTTCGGCGGTGAGGCCGGAGGGGCCGGGGTGGGTTTCGCGGTCAACGCGAATCTCAACCCGGGCGCGCTCGATGGGGTCCTGAGCGTATGGGCCGCCGAGACCGACGCCAATGGCTATATCGACTACAACCTGCCTGGGAACATCGGGGACCCTGTCGATGATTACGTCGTCTACAGCCTGACCTACCTCGAGAACACGACAGGCGATTGCCTCGACACCATCCTGGAGGTGGGCAGCGACGACGCGGTCAAGGTGATCCTGAACGGCTCGATGATCCATCTCAACTCGGTCTGCAGGGGGATGCCGGCCTATGGCGGCGGGGATATGGTACCCGCCACGCTGCAGTCCGGCGGCAACGTCCTGCTCATCGCCGTGGTCGAGCGCGGCGGCGGTACCGGCGTGAGGCTCGCGGTCCGTGATACCGGCGGACAGCCGCTGGTGGATGGGAGCATCCTGGCCTCCTGTACTCCCCCGGCTGATTTCGCCAGGGTCGTCAGCGTGACGAGGACGATCGACGCGCCCTCGCCTGTCGAGCCCGAGAGCGAGATCAACGTGGTCCTCGATGTGAGCGGCGTAGACGCCCCGGTGAGCGTGGTGGAGACCTTTCCGGAGAGCCTGGAGGTGATCGACGATGGAGGGGGACAGGTAGAGGGCAATACCATCACCTTCAACGTCGAGGTGGACGGAGAGGTGATCTACGTTCTCGCGCTGCCGGAGGGTGATTGTCCATTCGAAACAGCGGAGTTCTCGGGTTCTTTCGCGGCCGAGAATGCCTGTGGTTCAACTGTCAGAGGCGAAGCGAGGGTCGGCTGCGTGCAGCCGCCCTGCGAGCCTGATCCGGAGGCTCCCGAGGCCGAGCTGGTGGCGGCCTTTGTCTTCGGCGTGCATTTCGACATGTGCACCAGCCCCAACGATGAGGGCTTCGAGTACACCATCGTCAGACAGGAAGGCCCTGATTCAGTGGCCTACGATGAGGGGAGGGGCTGGGGCTACGAGGTCACCGCTCCCGGGGATGCTTCGCGCGCTGGTTACGGACAGTTCGGGCCATTCGATGACAGCCCCAATGACCGCAACATCTTTGTTGGCGCCTGCCCCGAGGCCGTCTACGATTCCTTCATCGGCGCCAAGGACTTTCCGAGCATCTGCAACGCGCAGGTCGCCGGGGATCCCGACATCCCCTGTGTCGAGGCTGGAATTCCCGCCTCGGGCCTGGTGTTCAGGATCGATCTGCCTGATAACGGGCTCTACCGTTTCGTGGCGGCGGTCGGGGATGCCGGCAATCCTCACGCCCATACCGTTGTCGTCGAGGATGGTGGCGAGGGTCCTCCGAGTGAGCTTGGACAGAACGAGCTGGCCCTCCTGGTCCAGAATTTCGACCAGAACCAGCAGACCACCGGGCAGGTGAGAGCCGACTGCCTGGGCTGCGGCGTGTTCGCGCGGGTCGGTTTCGATGACAAGGTTCCACCCATGGGAGATGGAATCGCTCCGGATCCCCAATTCGTCAACTACGACAGCGATGGGCTCGCGACCCCCAATTGTCCCGACAGCCCGTTCCTGGAGGTTACCGAGGGCTATATCCGTCTGTACCAATTGCAGGGTAACGCCAATGTCGGCCCCGGCAGCAAGAGCAACGGCACCGTGGTCGATGCAAACGGCGGCGACATGGTCCTGCTCGAGGTCTGGCGCATCGATGATGGTGGCAAGCCTCCTCCTCCCGTGCCGGAGCTTGCCCTGGGAGTCGAACTCCTCAGGGTAGAGACCCCTGAGGGTGTGCAGACTGATTCGCAGAGTTTTGAGGTCTGGAATTCCGGGTCTGGTGAGCTGGATTATACCATCACTGATAATGCTGAATGGTTGAGGGTCTCCCCGGCCAGCGGCCGCTCCAGCGGTGGAGCCCGCAATACCCACACGGCGAGTTATGACACGGCAGGGCTGCCGGCCGGCGAGTACAGGGCCGCGATCATTGTCAGCGATGCCGAGGCTTCCAATGATCCTCAGACGATCGCGGTAAGGCTGCAGATCTTGCCGCCTGTTGAGCCGGTCGGAGATCTTTTCCGCCGGGGAGATGCCGACGCCAACGGCGCGATGCAACTGACCGACGCGGTCTTCGTTCTTCTCTATCTCTTCTCGGGAGGAGGGGAGCCTCCCTGCATGGAGGCTTCCGATGCCGACAACAACGGCGCGCTGCAGCTGACCGACGCGGTCTACGTGCTGCTTTATCTCTTCTCCGGAGGTGATGCTCCGCCGGCGCCCGGTCCCGCCGATTGCGGGCCGGATACCGGGGATGTGGATCTTGGCTGTGGCACCTACGACACCTGCGGCGCCTGAATGGAGAGTCCCGGGCCGTCTCGATGGGACGGTCTTTTCTTTCAGATGAGGCTGAGTGGATGAGCGACCCGTTTTCCCGCCGTGTTTTTCTTTCCCGCTCCGGCCAGGTTACAGCCGCGGCCGCGGCCGCGGGGGCGATGGCGACTCCCGGTCTCGCTTCCGGGCCGCCGCCGGACGGCAAAAGGATCAGGATCGCCCAGCTCGGGGTCGGCCATGCGCACGCCGCCGGCAAGATGCACGCCTATCGCCAGAGCGATGAGTTCGAGGTGGTGGGAGCCTGTGAGCCGGACGCGGCGCTGAGAGAAAAAGCCCGCCTGTCGCCGGTTTATAAGGACCTCCGCTGGCTGTCCCGCAAGGAGCTGCTCGAGCTGCCCGGCCTCCAGGCTGTCGCGGTCGAGACCCGGGTCCGTGATTCGCTCGAGCATGCCCGGGCCTGCGTCGATGCAGGCCTCCACATCCACCTTGACAAGCCGGCAGGTTCTTCGCTTCCCCGGTTCAAAAAGATCCTGCGTACGGCCTCGGGCAAGGGCAAGGTGGTCCAGATGGGCTATATGTACCGCTACAATCCCGGCATCGTTTTTCTTCGCGAGGCCCTGGCAGAGGGCTGGCTTGGAGAGATTTTCGAGGTGCACGCCGTGATGAGCAAGGTGGTGGGCGCCGGCGGCAGAAAAGGGCTGGCGGAGTATCCCGGTGGCATCATGTTTGAGCTGGGCTGTCACATCATCGACCTGGTGATCGGAGTGCTCGGCGCTCCGCAAAAGGTAGCGGCCTTCTCCCGGCATGCCAGCCCCCTCGACGATGGCCTGGTTGACAATATGCTCGCCGTTCTCGAATATCCCGAGGCGCTGGCTACCGTCAAGTCAAGCGCCCAGGAGGTCGAGGGCTTCGCCCGCAGGCACCTGGTGGTCTGCGGAAGCGAAGGTACGCTCCAGGTTCAGCCGCTCGATTCGCCCTCGGTTCGCCTGGCTCTCTCGAAGCCGCGGGGAGACTTCAAGCGCGGTTACCAGGAGGTTCGTTTTCCGCGTTATGTGCGCTACGTGGATGATGCCGCCGATTTTGCCCGGATTATCCGCGGCGAAAAAAAGAGTGACTTCAGCATCGAGCATGATGAGGCGGTTCAGAGGGTCGTTCTGGAGGCCTGCAAGCTGCCGACCGATCGTTGAGAGGGCGGTCCGTTTACTTCGGCCCGGGTTTGGCGGCCGGGGTTTTGCGCAGGTCGATGCAGACCAGCTCGCTGGTGCTGCGGGCGTAGAAGAGGCCGCCGGCGAGGGCGGGATAGGCCCGCACCGTGCCGGTGAGGATGTCGGCGCTGTCCAGGCGCTTGTAGCCCGAGGGCGAGACGCGGGCGAGTATGAGCTCACCGGAATCCGTCATCACCAGGAGCTTGTCGCCGGCGAGGATGAGGGTTCCGGAGCCGTACTTTTTCTCCCCGGGCCGGGCTTCGCTCCAGGCGATCTTGCCGTTGGCGAGCGAGACGCAGCGAAGCTGGGTGCCGTATTCCTGCCGGCCGTCAAAGCCGTAGAGAAAGCCGCCCTGGTGGATGATCGAGGAATAGTGACTCGAGAGGATGCGGTCGCCGGACCAGAGCTCGCGGTAGCCGCCGCCGCCGGCCTTCAGGCAGATTGAGCCGGTCTGGTAGCTCGAGGAAAAATAGATCATATCGTCCGTCAGCACCGGGGTGGCAGCGTTGACCGCGGCACCGATCCGTGCTCTCCAGCGCTTCTCGAAGAGGATGGAGCCGGTGCCGGGGTCGAGAACGACGATGCCTGTACGGGTGAAACAGACCAGCCTCGTTTTTCCGGCCAGCTTGCCGAGCACCGGAGATGAATAGCCCGCCTCATCGCTGGTGGCGCCCCAGAGAGCCTTCCCGGTAGACGAGTCAAAGGCGACGATCCCGCTCCCCTTGCCGACGGAGCCGACCTTCACCGTTCCGCCAACCTGGACAAAGACCTTACCCGAGGAAACCAGGGGCGAGCAGGCGGTACCGAAGAAGCTCTCCCGCGGCTTGAAGGAGGCGTGGGTGTCGATCCGCCATATTTTTTTTCCGCTTTCGAGGTCGGTGCAGCTGAGAATTCCAGCCGCTCCATTGGTATAGACCCTGCTGCCCTCGATCGTGGGCACGGCCCTGGGGCCCTCGTCGAAGCCGAATCGGTCCCTGTAGCTGGCCGGGTATTTCGAGGTCCACATCGTCTTGCCCGTGCCGGCGTCCAGGCAGTCGAGGACCTCTTCGTTACTCAGCCGGTGGAAGAGCAGCAGGCGACCGGCCGCCACTGACGGCCCCGCGAAACCCTGGCCGACGTTTTTCTTCCAGGGAGCCGGCGGACCTTTTGGGGGCAGCGAATCGACAAGCGGTGGACCCCGGTAGATACCATCTCTGCGTGTTCCCTGGAGCTGCGGCCAGTCCGCCGCCTCATCGGCGATGAGCGAGGCGCCGCCGGGCGCCAGGCAGGCAAGAAGAAGGACAAGGATGACTCGTTCGGCAGGCACGGTATTGGCTGATCGGCGGTTGGAACGGGTAGTGAATCAGAGCAATCAGTTTAGTCGCAGCTTCCGAAATAACCTATACAAAGCTAAAATGCCGCTGGCGGGTACCGGCCGGAAAGCGACGGCCGGCCGGCCAGGTACACCGGAATGGAGACATCTCCTTGAGCGATCCCAGAAAAGCGAAACTCTTTATCACCTGCCTGGTTGATTTCCTTTTTCCGGGAGTGGGACAGGCCATGGTCAAGGTATTGCGTCACTACGGAGTCGAGTTGGAGTTCCCCGAGGGCCAGTCCTGCTGCGGCCAGCCGGCCTTCAACGCCGGTTTTCGGCGGGAGGCCCGTGAGGTGGCCCTGCGTTTTCTCGAGGTTTTCGAGGACTCTGAGGCGGTGGTGAGTCCATCGGGATCCTGTGTGGCGATGGTGAAGGAATACTATCCTGAACTTTTTTCCGGAGATGAAGAGCTGGAGCCCCGTTTCAGGTCCCTGGCCGGCCGGACCTGGGAATTTTCCCAATATCTCACGGAGGTCCTCGGCGTAGAGGAATTTCCCGGTCGTCGCCAGGGCTCTCTCACCTGGCACGATTGCTGCCATTCGCTCAGGGGACTCGGGGTCCGGGAGGGGCCGCGGAAGCTCCTTTGTTCTCTCGAGGGGGCTGAATTCCGTGAGCTGCAGGACTCGGATGAATGCTGTGGATTCGGCGGCCTGTTCTCCGTTAAGTTCGATGAGATTTCCTCGCGGATGCTGGAGAAGAAGCTGGCTTGTGTCGAGAAGGCCGGAGCCGAGAGCCTGGTCGGGACCGATTGCAGCTGTCTCATGCACATGGCCGGTGGACTCGAGAAGAACGGTTCCGACATTCGTACGCTGCATCTCGCGGAGGTATTGGCCGATGCCCTCGATGAGGGCGGCGAGGACCCGCGGGGGGAGGCCGTTTCATGAAGGTGCGAACCGACCAATTTCACCGGCTCGCGAGCGAGGCCTTGCAGGACGGCTTTCTCAGCAAGGCTCTGGATCGGGCCAATACGAGCTTCCAGGAGGCCAGGGCGAGCGCGGTCGAGTCCATGCCGGACTGGCAGGAGCTGCGCCAGCGTGGACACGAGATCAAAAAACGCGCCATCGACAACCTGCCCGAGGCGCTCGATACTTTCGAGGAGAACTTCAGGTCGCGCGGGGGAGAGGTTCACTATTGCGAGGATGGAGCCGCGGCCCGGGATACGATCCTGTCGATCATCCGTTCCCACGAAGGCGGCAGCGTGACCAAGAGCAAGTCCATGGTCACCGAGGAGATCGCACTGAATGATCATCTCGAGGCCGCCGGGCTGAGCGTTATCGAGGGAGATCTTGGAGAGTACATCATCCAGCTGGCCGGGGAGCACCCTTCGCACATCGTCGCTCCGGCCATTCACAAGTCGCGCGAGGAGGTGGCCGAGCTCTTCCATGAGCATCTCGGCTCCGACCCCGGGGCTGACATCCCTGAGCTCACCCGGGTGGCGAGGCGCGCCCTGCGGGAGGCCTTTCTCAGCGCCGACGTCGGCATCTCCGGAGCGAATTTCGTGGTCGCCGAGACCGGGACGATCGTGCTGGTGGAGAACGAGGGAAACATCCGCATGTCAACGACCGTGCCCCGGGTTCACATCGCGGTGGTGGGTATCGAGAAGGTGGTGCCCCGGCGGGCGGACCTCGCCCCCCTGCTGCGGCTCCTGTGCCGCAGCGCCACGGGGCAGAGGATCACCAGCTACGTTTCCTTCATCAGCGCCGCGCGAACGGCTGCCGAAGGAGATGGTCCCGAGAAGCTGCACGTGGTCTTTCTGGATGCGGGCCGCTCCCGGCTGTGGGCGGATCCCGGCCAGCGCGAGGCCCTCAACTGCATACGCTGCGGAGCCTGCCTGAATTTCTGCCCGGTCTATGGAAGTGTCGG
>Ga0310342_100001524_pt1 | contig 14429 bp, 9 predicted proteins | sample S15DNA20500_MG_FD_206155 | JGI IMG/M metagenome (GOLD analysis project Ga0310342, IMG submission 206155) | Marine microbial communities from station ALOHA, North Pacific Subtropical Gyre - S1503-DNA-20-500_MG | ecosystem: Environmental > Aquatic > Marine > Oceanic | place: Pacific Ocean: North... | reverse complement strand
AAGGTGATGAATCTTGATCGCTTCGAACTTGCCTGATCTTAGCGAGGTAGTGGCTGACCGCGAAGGAAAGTATCGGTCCACAAACAACGCCCCAGAGGGGGGAGGCAAGGGCAAGACTGGGACACTCGGAGAAAGCCGCTACTGCGGCGCGCGGAAGGCGACGACCGACGGCGCGTCGGCGCCCCCTACCGTTAGGGCAATGTATTGGACGCCGTCCAACATGTAAGTCATCGGCGTTCCGATTGCTCCACCGGGGAGATCGACGGACCCAACCGGCTCACCCGTGACCTTGTTGTATGCAACGAGCCGAGGCCCACCATCGGTCCCGCCCGCTGTGAGCGCATGGACCAGCAGGGTCTTTGTCAGCACCGGACCGCTTCGGCTGTCGTCGCCACCGAGCGGCGGCAAGTCGAGATCGCGGAGCATCGGATGGTTGCGAATGCGGTCGCCGTTCCCGAGCGGTGTCATCCAGAGATGCTCGCCGGTGTTCATGTCGATGGCAGTCATCCGCGAGTAGGGCGGCTTCCACAGCGGTAACCCCCGCGGCATCTGCGGCCGCCGATCGGGATTACCCGCTTCGATGAAACCCGTATTTCCGCGACTGAGAATGTAGTCAAGGGTCGAGGGCTCTCCCATATCCGGACGCCGGAACCGCATGACCGAGTGCACGTTGCGCGACGGCACGTAAAGGACACCGGTCTCCGGATCAACGGCCGCCCCGGACCAATTGGCGCCCCCACCGGCACTAGGTCGAAATATGGTGCCCTGCAGGGACAACGGCGTAAAAAGCGGCCCGAGTCGGAAACCTGCGACCGCCTCAAGTGCCATCTGGTGAATCTCGGGGGTGAAATCGACAAGGTCGTCGACGGTCGCTCCTTGCATATCGAACGCCGCAGGCCTGGTCGGGAACGGCTGCGTCGGCGACAGGACCTCCCCTACCAAGTCAGTCTCGGTATTCACCTCTCGCTCCTCAATCGGCCAGATCGGCTCGCCAGTAACACGGTCGAACGCATAGACAAACGCTTGCTTCGTGACCTGCGCCACCGCCTTGATCTCGCGCCCGTCGACGATGATGTCCATCAGATTTGGCGACGTCGGATTGTCATAGTCCCAGACCCCGTGGTGCACCATCTGGAAATGCCAAAGCCGTTGTCCAGTCTCAAGGTCAACCGCTACGAGACTCTCGGCGAACAAGTTGTTCCCTGGCCGGTGTCCCCCGTAGTAGTCCGACGTCGGCGTGCTGGTGGGCAGATAGACGATGCCCAGGTCCGGGTCAGCACTCATATTCGACCAGGTGTTGGCGTTCCCCGAGTAACGCCACGCTTCGTCACCCCAGGTGTCGCTGCCAAACTCGTCTCCGCTTTGCGGCACGTTGTGGAAGTCCCACTTATGAGCCCCAGTTCGAGCGTCATACGCTCGCGAGAAACCCGGCGGCATCTCCTTGGTGATACTGAAGTCGTTGATCGAAGACCCGATGATGATGGTGTCACCCACCACGAGCGGAGCGGAGAGCGATGATAGCGGTAGTAGATTCAGGTTGTCGCGTCGTCCTCGAATGACCCGCGGAAGGTCATCCGCCAGATCGACTTTACCGTTGTCGCCGAAGTCGGCCGCCGGAAGGCCGGTCATCGCATCAACTGCGACCAGGTGACCATCGCCGGTGCCCCACACAATCCTGGCGTCACCGCCGTTCTCCCAGTAGGACACGCCACGATGCGCCCATGGCGTTGGTGCCGGTGTCCCGGCCTCGTACATCCTGGGGTCATGCACCCAAAGCGTCTGCCCGGTGGAGGCGTCAATCGCCGCCGCCTGGTACAGCGGCGTGCTGATGTAGAGCACGCCGTTGGCCATGATCGGCGTCGCCACCAGACGACGAAACGTCGGTGGTGTCACCCAGCGATCCGGCTCCTCCGCCTCCAGCAAATCAAACAGGGTCTGAGCCGGCACCAGCGAGGTGCCATGCGTACCCTCGTAGACCAGATGCGTGTCGACGGTCTCCCACTGCCACGCCACCTCGAGATCCGCGAAGTTGTCCGCGGTGATCTGGTCAAGCGACGAGTATTTGCTGGCGTAGGTGTCAGCAGCGTAGGTCCGCCACTCGCCAGCGGTGGCGCCCGGCTGGGCTGCCACAGGCGACACGAAAGCAGCCAGCACTCCAGCGACAGTACACAGGAACCTCGATCTCATCATCCGAATGCTCCAGGTCAGTCGCCGTTAACACGCGGCATCCCACTACGCCACGGCTGCTGATCGACTTGTGCCGCGCCATTCTCCACGCCGACCCACTCGTCGATCGAGACGAAGGTCTACGTGAATCACTGGCCAGTCTACGCCGTTCCTCAACAACGTTCCAGATTCACCCGCGTCCGACCAATCAAGACAGAATGAGCCAAGCCTGTTCTGTCAATGCAGCACATCAAACAAGTAGCTGTACTTCAGGATGAAGCTGCGTCCAGCGCTGGTGTGCGGAATGTCGCCGAGCCCGTCGGTCTCGTTGTAGACCAGGAAGAGTCCCGTATTGGCGTCCTGCAACCAACCAAAGCGAAAGTTCACCGACCACAGATCGGCGCTGTCGTTGTATTGCAGCAGACTCTGCGCAAACACTCGCGGCGAAAAATTGTAGGCGATTTGCGTGGACACCAAGTTCGTAATGACCTGGCCGGCCGGTAGATCGATGTCGTTGCGACTCCAGCTGAGCGCAACGTTGAGCGTTTCACCACGACGGAACCCCACCGACGGACCATACGTAAGTAACTCTCCCCCAAAGAAGCCGCTGCTCTGAACGCGAAAACCCGCCGTCACAGGCGCCGAACTATCAGTGTTGTAATTCAGCGACACCTCGTTCCAGCCATACGATCCGGGGAGCACCGGTACTCCGGACACCGTAAACGGCCGGACGACACCCTCCTTGCGAACGTTCCACATGGTAATCAACCGCGAACTGTCGTTGAACTCCCACGCATTGTCCATGTGGAGCAGAGAACTCTCAATGAACCCATCGTCATAATTCCAGAACCGGTTAAAGGTCACGTGCGGCTGTAACTCTTGGATGTTTAGGAACTCGTTTGGCCGCCAAGTATAAAAAATGCCGCCGTCCACCTTGCGAAACCCGCGACGTCGCACGAACCCCACCTCAGGATTGAAGTTGTCGCCCATCTCCATGTAGCCAGCGCGAACACGCCAAGCCTGCCCGTTATAGTCAACGGCGGTGTCCCACGCGTAATCCTCCCCGGCGAGCCCCGGGGTCTCGGTCTGGGCGGCAAACCCCGACACAGTCCCGTTCTGGCCGAATCCCCAGCGGCCATCAACGGCATAGGTTCGGTTGATGTCATTGTCGACGGCCAGGTCACCAGTCGCCTGCCGGTTGACGAACAGCGCGCCCACGCTCGACCGACTGGGTAGATCCTTGCGCAGACGGGCCACGCTGAAGTTATTTCCTGGCGTCGAGCTGCCGACATCATCGGTTTGCATGTTGAGTAGCCCGACCGTGACGGTGTCCGAGACCTTTCCCGACAGCCGCGCGCCGCCGAGAATCGGAACCGCCTGCCCGCTATCACTGACACCGATCTGCCGACTGAAGAACAGTTCGGTCTGACCTGGATCGTTGAACACCGCGCCGGCGCTGTTGCTCACGGTGAACGCACCTGCATTCTCCAGGAAGAACGGGCGTTTCTCAGGAAAGAACAAATTGAAACGGTCGAGGTTAATTTGTTGTTGGTCGACCTCCACTTGCGCGAAGTCAGTGTTGTAGGTCAGGTCGACCGTAAGCCCGGACGTAACACCGTACTTGAGGTCACCACCAATGTCGCCGAGGCCCTTGACCGTGTTGTCGATGGCCTCGGTTCGCTGCATTGCCTCACCGACCACATAGGGGGTCACCTGCAGGGTTCGCCATAGCCCTTCCGGCGCCTGAATTCCAGTCAGCTGGCCCGCCATCGACACCCGGAACAGATCAAACTGACGCGGCAACGGCGCCCAGTAGGCCAGCTCGTTCCGACGACGAATGTTCCGCTGAAAGTTCACACCCCAGGTCTGCGTACGCCCGGTCGGGAATCGAATCGTCCGGAAAGGAATGGCGAACTCGGCGCTCCAGCCGATGTCCGTAACGGTTGTCCGTACCTGCCAAGCCCCATCCCAATTCAGGTTGAACCCACCCCCGGCACCGCGCGATGTGCCCCCCCGTCCCATGCCACTGCCACCGGCTCCCTCGTTGATCAGCTGGCCGTCATACTCCTGCCCGGACGGACTCGTCCCGAAGACGAACCCGTTCTGCTGGTCGAGAAAAGTGTCGAGGATGAGTTGGAAGCTGTCGCTGGTGCTCAGCGACGAATCGCGACGGCTGTCAGTCACGATGATGGACCCGGGTTCGCGGTCGTAACAGACAATGCCGAAGTAAATCGTATCGTCGGTGAACACGACCCGCACTTCGGTGCGTTCAGAGGCCGGTTGTCCCTCGTCTGGCGCCGTCTGCACAAATCCGGTCGCGGGGGCAATGTCGGCCCAGGCAGGGTCACCCAGCACCTCACCGTCAATCTGCGGCGGAACGTCCACCTGTTCGGCTAGACTGCGCCGCACACCCGCGGTCAACTCCAAAGGGGTAGCAGGCTGAGGTTGACCGGGAAGCTGGGCGCGAGAGTGGTCGGCAAAAGCCACCAACGACATTCCAAGCACGACGACGACGATTCGGTGGCGCCGCACGAGTCCCGCGGGTCTAGAAATCGAATTGTTGGAGGTCATCGACATTCAGTGCGGGCAACGTGACGCCGCGGACAGGCGGGCATCACGTCTCTGGAACACGATTGTTTACGACGTCGATTGCGGGTGGCGACGACCAGATGAAGAAGCGCCGGTGCATGTCACTCTATTGACTCGATAAACCATCCTGCCGCTCCAACTGATGTAACGGGGCCGGAGCCTATCACAACCTTGGTTCGTCGGAGCCCGTAGCGACATGACCAGTTCGCGTCACGGTCACTGGCTGTCCGGGCAAGACCTCGAGGGACCTGGATGGCCTCCCTGGACAACCGGCGCCTGGGTCAGCACCTAGGTAAGAAAGGATGCCCAACAACACACTGTTTTCCCCCGAGGTTCGCGCTGAAAGATCGTGGCGCTCGGCAGCAGCTGCTCTTACACTGTAGGCGTGAGTTGTCGGCCACATGAAAGCACCGTCGAATGATGAAAGGCACGTTCGGGGAACTAGCCCTGTGCATCGGATTATTTTTGAGCCTAATCGGGCCGCGGACAGTCGAGGCTCAACCTCCAGCCCATAGGATCCTCGTCGAGAGCTCGGCCATGCAGTCGGGTGAGACGATGCCCCGAGATTTCACTCCGGACGGACGGAATCTGTCACCGCCGATCACCTGGAGCGACCTTCCTGAAGGAACCCGCGAGATCGCCGTCGTGTGCTCGGACTTCGGCGCTGGCAATCCCCCACCCTGGGTGCACTGGATCATCTACAGCATTCCGGCAACCGCCAACGGTCTACCAGAGGGATTGCCGATTTTGGCTGAGACAGCGCTGCCGACGGAGCTGGCCGGTGCCATCCAGGGGCTGAATGGCTGGCGCCGACCCTACTACCGTGGTCCGGCTCCGCCCCCGGGCACTCCGCACATCTATCACTTCACTGTGTACGCATTGGACGAACCGCTCGGGCTGGGTCCCGGACTCGATCGCGAAGACCTGTTGCGCGCGATGAACGGGCACGTCATCGGCCAAGGTGACATCGTGCCGATCTATGAGCGATTCGGGAACGAGTAAGCGAAGTTCGATCCAGGAGCCAACCATGACGGACGAACGACCACGAACTATCTCACGCCGCGCGCTGCTGCGTGGAGCAGGAGCGGCCGGCGCAGCAGCAGCGGCCAGCGCCGTCGGTGTCTCGGCTCAACCAAGCACAACCCCCGCATCAACTACCGTTCCGGCGGGCGCGGTCATCCAGCCGACCGAAACCGTGACCACGCCCGTTGTCTACGAACAGCTGTCGGCAGACGAGGCCGAGTTGCTCGGGGCAATCGCGGACCACCTGATCCCGGAGGACGAGCATGGTCCCGGTGCGGTGGCCGCCGGCGCCGTTGTGTATATCGACCGCGCGCTGGGCGGTGCACTCTCAGCCTCACGCGACGCCTACCGTGGCGGACTGGCGGCCTTTGAGCGTTACTGCCGCTCGTCGCGCGGGGCACCGTTTCGAGAACTCTCCCAGGTCGACCAGATCTCGGCGCTCATCGACGTCGAAACCGGTGCGGCAACAGGGGCTGGCAGTGGGTTTGCTGGCAGCTCCGGTGCTTTCTTTGGCATGGTCCGAGGCCACGTATTGCAGGGCACCTTCGGGGACCCCTACTACGGCGGCAATCGGAACTTCATCGGGTGGGACCTGATCAAGTATCCCGGAGTCCGAACTGCGGTGTCACCTGCACTCCAGACCGCGCTTGAGTCAGGCGAACTAGAACCCAACCATCGTTCCGCGTACGATTCCGACAATTTTGAGAAGGCCATCGTCCGTAGCGTCACCCGGGAGATGCGTCATGGCGACTAGACTGCCCGGAACGGACGTCGTCATTGTGGGGCTCGGCGCAGCCGGCGGAGTCGCCGCCCTGCCGCTCACCAACGCCGGACTCGACATCGTTGGCATTGAGGCTGGGAGCCGGCTGACCAAGCGTGACTTCGCGCCAGACGAGATCCGTAACAACGTCCGGGACTGGCCATTCTCGGTTCGCAAATGTGACAGTGAAGTGCCGACACTTCGCCGGTCCCGATCGGATGATGCGGTGCAGGGCGGTAACCACCCGATGATGAATGGAGTCGGCGGCACGACCTTGCATTACTGGGCCCAAAGTTGGCGGCTAAACCCCTGGGATTTCAAGGTCGTATCCGAAACGACGCGACGCTACGGTGCGTCTCGCATTCCCGCAGGATCCACCGTGGAGGACTGGCCGTTCGGCTACGAAGAGCTTGAGCCGTTCTATGACCGTGTCGAACATGAAATCGGGGTCTCGGGGCAAGCCGGCAACCTCCAAGGGGAAAAGAATCCAAACGGCAACCCGTTCGAGGGCCCGCGGCAGCGCAACTATCCGATGCCGGCGCTGCGGTGGACCCGTTTCCTCGACCGGATGGCAGAATCAGCACGCACCCTTGGCTGGCAACCGTTCCCGGGCCCAGCCGCGATCAACTCGGAGGCTTACCAGGGACGTTCTGGCTGCATGTATCACGGGCACTGCAACAAAGGGGGCTGCCACGTCGACGCGAAGAATTCACCAGCGGTCACCACGATTCCACGAGCGGAAGCGACTGGCCGTCTAAAAGTTGTTACCCATGCCACCGTCACGAAGATCGAGACCGACGCCCAGGGGAAGGTCACCGGTGTTACTTATCTGCAGGACCGAGAGGAATTTTTTCAGCCGGCACGGTTTGTCTTCGTCGCAAGCTACACCTACGAAAACGTCCGACTGCTACTGCTCTCGAAGTCGAGGGCGTTTCCCATTGGCCTGTCAAATAACCACGCCCAAGTGGGCAAACACTATCTCAGCCATCACCAAGGCGCCGGCGTGACGGCGCTGTTTCCCTACGATCTGCACGCCTGGTACGGGTTGCCGGCACAGGGAGTGGCGGTGGACGACTTCGCAGACGACAACTTCGACCACAGTGCCCTTGATTTCATTGGAGGCGGGAACCTGTGGGTCTACTCCGACCGGCGTCCCATCTCGGCCGCGAGCATGGGCACGTTCGGGCGCGCGCCCACCTGGGGTTCAGCCTGGAAGGCATTCGTCCGAGAGAACGCCGACCGGACGAACAGTGCTTATATCCAGAAGACCACGCTGCCATACGCAGCCAACTACCTGGACCTCGACCCGGTCGTGAAGGACCCACTAGGCTTTCCAGTCATCCGGATCACCGCCGAGTACAAGCAAAACGAACTGGCGATTGCCGACTACCTGCAAGAAAAAATGGTGCGGTGGTATCGGGAGGCTGGCGCGACCGACATCATACGCGGCGGACTCGGCGGACAGATGGGGGTCTCGACCCACGCTTATGGCGGCACACGGATGGGTGATGATCCGGAAACCAATGTGGTGAATCGTTATGGACTCTCCCACGAGGTCCCGAACCTCGGGGTACTCGGCGCCTCGGTGATGGGCACGAGCGGCGCACGCAACCCAACGCTCACCGCACAGGCGCTGGCCTGGCGGACCGCAGAGCATGTGGCAGAGCACTGGCAGTCGATCGTCGAATGACGCCAGCGCCTGGCCGAAAACACCCTGCTATTGCACGCGAGAAACACCGCTCAGTCGTCCAGAGGCAACCATGAAAACCAACCTGGCCATCGGTATCGTACTGCTCGCAGCTCTGCCGCTATCAGCACAACAACGCCGTGCACCCGACCCACGCTCGATGGGGGGCGGCGACTGTCGAGATAACGTCTATAACTGCGTCGATACGCCGAACCCACTGCCAGTGCCCGATACCATCTGGCTCGAAGAAATGACGTGGATGGACGTTCGTGACGCGCTGGCTGCTGGCAAGACCACCGCGATTATTCCGACGGGCGGTCTGGAACCGAACGGCCCCTGGTTGGTCACAGGTAAGCACAACCACGTGCTACGCACCAACTGCGACGCGATCGCGCGACAACTGGGCAACGCGATCTGCGCGCCGATCATCAAGCTAGTACCCGAAGGAACAATCGAACCGCCAAGCGGCCACATGCGTAGCCCCGGCACCATCAGTTTGCGGGAAGAGACCTTCCAGGCGATGCTGACCGACGTCGCCCGCAGCCTGAAGATGCACGGTTTTCGGAACATTATCTTCATCGGCGACAGCGGCGGTAACCAAGGTGGCCAGCGGGCCGTAGCCGAGCGGCTGAATGCTGAGTGGGACGCCGGCCCGGTCGTGGCGCACGTGCAGGAGTACTACGACTACGCCAGCGCCGCACGGTACATGGCCTATCGGGGGCTAGAAGAGGGTGCGGACGACGGGCTGCACGACGATCCAATCATCACCTTGAATATGTTCGCCAACGATCCGAGCTCGGTCCGTTACGACGAACGAGTAACAGCGGGTCTCGCGACCATCAACGGCGTGTCGCTCACCGATCGGGTCCAGACCCTTGAACGTGCACGCGAAGTCGTGGAGTTTCGAGCGACGCTCACGGTCGAAGCGATCAGCAAGGCCCTCGCGAACAGGGGCACGCTACCCGTGCCGACGCGACCGGCAGAGACCGACAGGCGCAGCGCTACCCAACCAGGTCAACCGCCGGACCCAGATCCGCGAACGATGGGCGGTGGCGACTGTCGCGCAAATAGGTACAACTGCTCGGACACTCCGAACCCGTTGCCGACGGCCGACACGGTGTGGCTTGAGGAGATGACCTGGATGGACGTCCGCGACGCGATGGCCGCGGGCAAGACTACCGCCATCATTCCGACCGGCGGCATTGAACCGAACGGCCCGTGGCTCGTCACCGGCAAACACAACTACGTGCTTCGCGCCAATTGCGATGCTATCGCTCGAAACCTGGGCAATGCCCTCTGTGCGCCCGTTCTTGAGTTGGTCCCCGAAGGACAAATTGATCCGCCAACAGGCCACATGCGCAGTCCCGGCACCTTGAGCCTACGGCAGGAGACCTTCGAAGCGGTGCTCACGGACGTCGCCCACAGTCTGAAGATCCACGGTTTTAAGAACATTGTCTTCATCGGCGACAGCGGCGGTAACCAGAGAGGAATGAACAACGTTTCGACAGCCCTGTCGGCTGCGTGGAAGGGGAACACGACCGTCCTCCACATTCCCGAGTACTACCGAGCGCCACCAGGCACCGTGGATGTGCTCGCTGACCTCGGCGTCACCAACGAACGCCATGCAAGTGATGGCCTGCACGACAACCCGACCATTACGCTGAATATGATGTTGGACGACCTCCGATCGGTGCGGTGGGCTGAACGGGTTGCCACGCGCCAAGCGAACATCGACGGTGTCTCAATTGCGGACTTGGGAACATCCCTTGAACTTGCCAAGAAGGTTGCCGCTGCGCGGTCGGCGCGCACCTCGGATCTCATCCGAAAACGGATTACGGAGAGCGGAACGTAGACCTTCGAACGACAACAGCGGCCCAGACGACTCGGCACCGTCTCGATTGCCGCCGACATTAAGTCAGTAGCGCCGAATCAGCGTGCTAGCCGACCGTCGAGTCACGCATCGAAGTCGCATTCACTAGCCCGATTCCTTGGACATCAAGACGCAGTACAGAAGATAGTCCCACGATCGGCTGAGACCACCACCATCCCACGTCGTCACCGTTTCTTCGGCCGCGCGTGGAGCGCGCCGACAATGGGTGCCAGACAGCACCACTTGGCAGGCGGGCGGCATGGAGCGGAGAATATTGGCATGGCGAAACGTTACTGGTTGATGAAATGTGAGCCGAACGCGTACAGCATCGCGGATTTGGCCCGTGACGGCGAGACGTGCTGGGAGGGGGTGCGAAACTTTCAGGCCCGAAACTTCATGCGCGACGACATGCGGATTGGTGACGCGGTACTGTTCTATGCCTCGAATGCTGAACCGTCCGGAGTCTCAGGACTGGCAACGATCACGAAAGCCGGCTACCCGGACCACTTTGCGTGGAAGAAAGGACACAAGTACTTTGACGGGCGCAGCACGAAGGCGGTTCCGGTTTGGTTCATGGTCAACCTAGGGTTCGTCGAGGCATTCGCTGAGACCATTCCGCTAAGCACGCTGAAGACCGTCAAGGGACTTGAGAAGATGAAAGTCGTACAAAAGGGCAGCCGACTTTCAGTGCAACCAGTGGCCAAACCGGAGTACGCCATCATCGTGCGTCTGGGCCGGAAAACGAAAAAGGCCGTGAGTTAACACTCACGGCCTTCCCCCGATACTGCCTCTCAAGTCCGAGTCATTGGACCCGTTACTATTCGTTCGTTGGAGTACCGATGGCCTTCAACACTTCTCGGGTCAACCCCCAGCGGTCGAATCCCTGACGACCGTAGTCGAGGCCACGGCGCACAATCACCAGGTCGTGCGACGGCACCACGACCGCGTACTGTCCACGATTTCCAGACGTCGAATAGGCGTCCTTCGGCACGTCGTCCCGATTTTCAGGCACAAGCCACCATTGACCACCATACTGACCTCCACGTCCGACAGTCGCCGGGGCCGGCGTCCGCACGAAGTCGATCCAATCCTCAGAGATTAACCGCTCGCCGTTCCAAACACCGTTCTGCAGATAGAGCAGTCCGAACCGCGCCAAGTCACGAGCATTCGTGTAGACCTGACTGCTGAGAATGAAATCACCGAACCGGTCGGTACTGACCAAAGTGTTCCGCATACCGATCTTGTCCAACAGCCGACGGCGCGGAAACTCCTGATAAGTCTGCTCATCACCTAGCACCTGCTTCATCTTGTATACCGCAAGCAACGTGTCGTAGTTTTCGTAGTCCCAGTTGGTACCCGGCTCGCGCATCAGCGGCTGTCGCAAAGCGCCCCGCACCGAACTCGCCCCAGCCCAGTACGACAGGCCGGACCCAGTGGCATACTCAAGCCCACCGTTATCGACCGTGTCGAGCCCGCTCGACATGTTGAGCACGTGGCGGAGGGTAATAGCGTTCCTCGGATCAGTTTTCGGAGAACGCGCACGCGGCAACCACTCGAAGCCAAGCGGCTCATCAAGATGCATCTTGCCTTCATCGACGAGCATGCCGATCAATGTCACCGCAAGGCTCTTCGCCGTCGACCAAGTGCGGGTCCGAGTGGTCATGTCCACCCCAGGCGCGTAACGCTCATGGATGATCCGTCCGTTGTGAACTACCAACAGACTCAACGTGACCTGCTGTGGTGATTCGCGGTCGAACGCCCAATCGGAGGCGGCCTCGAGCGCCGCCACGTCGATGCCCGGCGGCAACGCAACGTCAGTGATCAAATCGCCCTCAGGCCAAGCAGTGGCGGCGGGATCACCCGGTGGATACGGCAACGTCAGCTCAGGTAGACGTTCGATGTCCTCAAACGTCTGGTCGGGTGCCAGGATCACGCATCCGACACCCTCGCGGAACGCGGCCCGCATGACCGGGGTGGCGCCTGGCGCCCCAATAGCCACCGCCCGCCTCGTCTCGTTGACCACATAGTCTCCACCGGTCGGCGTGCCAACGGGGCTGGGGAGAAATGCCAACTCCTGGGCAAAGACGTTCTCGATCGTGCGATTGCTGGTAAACAAGCCGTTGCACATAAAAATGGCCTGTTGGCCACGACGGACCATGTCCCGCTGGGGCTGCCAGTAGTCGTAACTTTCTTCCTGCTGAGCCACGGCGGACATGGGCGCGAGCAGCGCGAGTGCGCTCACAGCGATCAAACAGCGCTTCATGGCAACCTCCCTTAGGAATGAAACGACGAGGGGCCGATTATACCGCTGACCCAAGCGCTACCGAACGAACCGGGTAAAAACATCACGAGCCTGCCCCCTCGACATAATCCTTGACCGCCGCGAGGAGCTCGGCGCCGAGAGCACCATCGATGACACGGTGGTCAGCGGACAGTGTGCAGGCCATCACCCGCGCTACCCGAACCTCCTGACCAAATGCCACCGGCCGTGAAAGCGCGGCGCCGATTCCGAGTATGCAGCTCTGTGGAGGATTAACGATAGCGTAAAGGCTCTCGACACCGTACATCCCAAGATTCGAAATGGTGAAGGTGCCGCCGGCATAGTCAGCCGGCTGGAGAGTCCCCTCGCGGGCGCGGGTTGCCAACGTCCGCGTCTCGGCGGCGATCTCTTCGAGTTCTTTGCAGTCGGCCTGTCGGATGACCGGAGCAATGAGTCCAGTGGGTGTGTTCACAGCCAAGGCGATGTCAACACTCTTGTACATCCGCACCGCGCCGTCGGCCCAAGCGGCATTAGCCCCAGGTACCAATCTGAGCGCGTGCGCGGCCGCACGAATCACGAAGTCAGTGAGAGTCGGCACTACCTCTGGCTCTTGACGTTTGGCGGCAGCAAGCAGACGCAGCGCCGAATCGACGACACAGTCGACCCGAAGATAAAAGTGGGGGACGGTCTGTTTCGACTGCTGCATCCGGGTCGCAGTGACCCGGCGCATCGCGGTCAGCTCGTGGTCTTGGAACGACCCCTCCACGGGTGCCGGGACGCCAACCGGTGGGGACGGAGAAACCGGCGCACCGACCGACGAACCCTCGCGTCGCTCCGCTAGGGCCCGATCAACATCCTCTTTCCCGATCCGACCCCCACGGCCTGTGCCACGTATCCCGGCTAAGTCCAACCCAGCAGCCGCGGCCATCTTCCTGGCCACCGGTGTCGCTGCTACGGTCGCCGAGGCCGTTTCGGAGCCTGCCGTCGGAATTGCGTCGACAACTTCGTGTGGCCGCTGCGCGGTGACAACCGGAGCCGGCGGTCCTGCGGTCGATACCACCTCGTTGTCCGTCAACGTCGGTACCGCTCGGGACCTCACACCGTCGTCTGATCGCTCCGACGCCGCCGCGATCAAGGCCAGTACCGCACCCGCTCCAAGACCCTCAGTCCCGGCTGCGACGTGAATGACCTGCAGGACTCCAGAGACCGGAGCTTCAAGCTCGACGTTGGTCTTATCCGTCTCGACCTCGGCGATCGGCTCGCCGACCTCGACGTAATCCCCGACCACCTTCAGCCAAGCGATGAGCTTAACCTCGGTCACCTGGTCGGTCAGTTCCGGCAGACAAAACTCAGTCGTATTGGTCATGCAGTCTCGACGCACAAACGGGCGGCGGCGGTTACGATGGCGTCCACATCCAGCGCGTACGCCCGGTAAAGGTCTTGAACGTCACCTGACTGGCCGAATCGAGAGACACCCAGCGGAGCAACCCGGTGGCGCGCGACCGACCCGAGCCATGCCAGCGTCGACGGATGCCCGTCAAGGATCGTAACTAGTCCTGCGTCCGGTGACAGAGGAGCGAGTAGCCTGCGAACGTGAGCACGTTCGGAGCGGCCGTTGTTGACACCCTCTATCCAGTCGTCCTGCAGCCGTCCCGGCGACGTCACCACCAAGAGACCCGCGCCGGGAATGTCCTCCACGATCTGTTGATGTGCCTCGACCGCCTCGGTGATAACCGGTCCTGAGGCAACGATCGCCAATTCGGCACCTGCGGATGGCGGTTCCAACCAGTAACCACCATTCACAATCTGAGCCCTGGTCTCGGCAGAGAGATCTCGCGTCGGCTGGTTCAAGGAACGGGTAGACAACCGTAAATAGACAGCGCCCCCGTCGTCGGCCTGGATGTGCTCGAAACTCCAACGGAAAATTGCTGCCAGTTCGTCCACGTAAGCTGGTTCAAACGCGGTTAGTCCTGATTGCCCAAGGCCGATTAAGGGCGTCACCACCGACTGGTGCGCTCCCCCTTCTGGCGCAAGGCTCACGCCAGAGGGTGTTCCAACGAGAATGAACCGCGCA
>Ga0310342_100001523_pt1 | contig 14432 bp, 12 predicted proteins | sample S15DNA20500_MG_FD_206155 | JGI IMG/M metagenome (GOLD analysis project Ga0310342, IMG submission 206155) | Marine microbial communities from station ALOHA, North Pacific Subtropical Gyre - S1503-DNA-20-500_MG | ecosystem: Environmental > Aquatic > Marine > Oceanic | place: Pacific Ocean: North... | reverse complement strand
ACAGAGAGATCTTCGCGCGGCCAACGGTAAATCACCACATTGAGATAGGATCCTATGCAGGCTCCCATCACGAACATGCAGTAGCACCAGATCGGGAGTCTCAGGATGTCCTCCATCTGCCATACAGTATGCCCTTTCCTTCGGATTTCGAAAATAACATTTGTTCCCGCGCCAGGTTATGCTTTGGAAACTCCGTGCACCTGCTCCGCCAAGCCGCCGAGTCTGTCGCGCGCCGCCTCACCGGTGCGGGGCACCAGGCGTTGTTCGCCGGGGGCTGTGTCCGGGACACCCTGCTCGACAGGGAACCCGATGACTACGACATTGCAACCTCGGCGCGACCAGAAGAAGTCCTTCATCTCTTTCCCGGAAGCGATGAGGTGGGCGCTCATTTCGGCGTGATCATCGTTCGCGAAAGTGGATATCAGTTTCAGGTCGCGACATTCCGCTCAGACGGCACTTATCTTGATGGACGCCATCCTGACAGCGTGACCTTTACCAATGCCGAGGAAGACGCCAAGCGCCGCGACTTCACCATCAATGGCCTATTCGAGGATCCCATTAGCGGGGAGATTCTCGACTACGTCGGAGGGCGGAAGGATCTCGAGGCCAGCGTCCTGCGTGCAATTGGAATACCCCGCGCACGATTCGAGGAAGACGCCCTCCGTCTCCTGCGGGCTCTGCGGTTTGTCATCTACACCGGTTTCAAAATCGATCCCGCCACCTGGGAGGCGCTGTGCGCAGACGCTTCACTGCTGCAACGGGTGAGCCCCGAACGCATCAGGGATGAGTTTGACAAGATTATCACGCATTCCTCACGACGGCTTGGGATGGAACTCCTTGTCGAAAGCGGACTCATGGAGTTCATCGTGCCGGAGTTCCTGGCCCTGCAGGGATGTGAACAACCACCCCAGTTCCACCCGGAAGGAGACGTCTATGTCCACACCCTGATCATGCTCGAACTCCTCGGAGAGAGCCCTTCCCTGGAACTCGCGCTATCCGTCATGCTGCATGACATTGCCAAGCCCCCCACCTTTACAGTCGATGAAACCGGGCGCATCCGGAACAGTGGACATGACCGCCTTGGCGCGCACATGACCGAGGAGATCCTGCGGCGTCTCCGCTACTCAAACCAGATCATCGATGACGTATCTTCCATGGTGGCCAACCACATGAACTTCATGAACGTCCAGCGCATGCGCACCGCAAAGCTCAAACGCTTCATGGCACGCTCCACCTACGAGAATGAACTGGAACTGCACCGCGTGGACTGCACCAGCAGTCATGGCATGCTGGACAATATTGAATTCCTGCAGACCAAGGCGGACGAGTTCGCCAGCGAACCTCTCATTCCCCCTCCCCTCGTGAGCGGACACGACTTGATCAGCCTCGGCTTCGAACCGGGTCCTCTCTTCAGCGAGATCCTCGAATTCGTGCAGACCGAGCAACTTGAAGGCCGACTCTACGAGCGGGACACGGCCCTTTCCTTCATCCGTGAAAAATTTGTTTCGGACTAGACCGGAGCCATCCACATTGGCCGCGCAATCCCGAAAAATTCACACAGCCCCCCAGCACCTGCTCCACGAGCATTTGCTCCCGAACTCCATGAGTATCCCTACCGAGCACGACGACGCGACTAACGCGCGTATCCTCTCTGTTTCCGAAGACCTCGTGGAGGGATTTCAGGAGCAGCCCTTTCACGTCATTGCTCATCAGTCCGGTGTTCCACTGGAAACAGTTCTAGAACGCATTCACGCCATGTTAAAAGCCGGAGTCATCCGGCGTGTGCGTCAAACCCTGCTGGCTACCAAACTGGCTCACGGTGCCCTCGTGGCATGGAAAGTGGACCATGATAAACTCAATGACGCCTTCGATTTCATGGCCAACGATGATCCTTTCTCCGGACACGTGGTCATTCGCTCCACCGACGAAGAGGTCTCCGGTTCGGTCTACCGTCTCTGGACCACTCTCAAGGTGCCCCAGGGAGAATCCCTGCAGGAGCACGGTGAAGTTCTTCAACGCCTCGTGGGAGCGGACGGGTTCCTCCTCATGCCTGCCAGGGGACTCTTCGCCCTTGGAGTCGGTCACGTCCGCCGCAGGGGCTTGAAACCCGGCGCACGGATCGACAACCCAGCCCAGATGATGACCACTACCACCGTGGAACTGGACGAGGAAGAGTGGAGAGTGCTCATCGCCATGAAGGAAGAACTGCAACCGGATGAGATCGCAGAGCATCCGTGGGATCAGCGCGCCGAACTGGCAGGAGTTTCCCTGAGTCGGTTCTTTGAGGTAGCTCACACCCTCAATACCAAGAAAGTCATCGGACGCTTTTCAACCTTCCTCGAACACATCAAACCCTCCAAAACAGGCAAACGCGTAACGCGCTTCAACGGCCTCTTTCACTGGGCCGTCCCACCGGGACGGGAAGTCGAGGCCGGCGGCGAGGTGGGCCGCCACCACTGTATGACACATGCCTACTGGCGGGAGGGTGGGCCCGAATTCGGGAATGTGAACATCATGGGAGTGGTCCACGGTTCTGTGAAGGACACTGTCCTGACTCATAAGGCCGCCATCGATAGCCACCTCCAGGAGGCCGGAATTCCGGTATCCTACACCAATGTCTTCTGGGGTGGCCGAAGCGAGATCAAGCCCTCGGAAATCTCCCCGCAGGTTTACCGGGACTGGCATGCGGAACACCGCAAAGGGTAAAGCACTTCGTTGACGTCTCTAACGAATTCGTCACATTTGAGGAAAGGCGAAACTTCATGGAAAAGGGTAACGGAGCCCGGACCATGCATAAGATCCTGATTGTCGAAGACGAACCGGATATAGCGGAGCTTATCGCATTCAACCTGGATCGGGCCGGCTACACCACTGTCATCGCCCACGATGGCATCTCCGGTCTGGACACGGCATTGGTGGAGGAACCGGACCTGATACTCCTGGACCTCATGCTGCCCGGCAAGGACGGGTTCTCTGTCTTCAAGGATCTTCGGCGGGATTCCCGCACCAGTAGAACTCCGGTCATTATGTTAGACCGCCCGTGCTCAGACAGAGGACCGTATCCAGGGCCTTGAAGCGGGGGCTGACGACTACCTCACAAAACCCTTCAGCCCCAAGGAATTGATTCTCCGCGTACAGTCCGTTCTGCGACGGTCCCAAGCGGTCCCCGGATCAGCCCGCTTTGAAATAGCTCTCCCGCTACAGGCCATCCACCGGAAAAAACAGGACAACGCCCCCCCCGAGACTGCCGCCACCGTTGTTTCTCAACCTGAGCAAGGAAGCCCGGCAGGCTGAGTCAAAACACCACGGTCCCGGGCAGTTGAATCGGAGAGGCCCTGAGGTTACGCCAGGCGGCGCATCTTCAGATTCCACCCGCAATAACGGAACCAAGCCGATCCTCAGCGACCCACTACCGGGACAATGGATTTCTTCGCGCGGTCGCGGGGCCCTTCCCCATCCTGCTAGCCGGTCACCTCTGCCTCGTCCGGCTCAGGCTTGGAAGGCTTGACCTCCAAGGAAAGTTCCTTGGCGTCCTTCTCATGGCTTACTGCTACCAGGTCGCCTGCCTTGAATTCCGCCCGAAGAAGAGCCTCCGCCAGAGGATCCTCAAGATGACGCTCTACCGCGCGGCGCATTGGACGGGCTCCGAAGTTCGGGTCGTATCCTTCCGTAATGAGGAAATCGCGGGCCGAGGCATCCAGTTCCAGTTCGATCTCCTTTTCCCTGAGGCGCACCAGAAGCTTGTCGATTTCGAGATCCACGATGGCGGAGAGGCTGTCCTTCTCAAGCATCCTGAAGACCACCAGGTCGTCGAGGCGATTCAGGAACTCCGGTTTATACTCCTTCTTGGCCTCTTCCATGATCTTTTCCTTCATGCCCTCAAAATCGGCATGCCCCTCACTCATCGCTCCAAATCCCAGCGAGGTCTGGCGCTTGATGGTCTGCGCCCCCACATTGGAGGTCATGATGATGATGGTGTTGCGGAAATCGATCTTGCGGCCGAAGCTATCCGTGATCATTCCCTCTTCCAGAATCTGGAGAAGAAGGTTCATGACATCCGGGTGCGCCTTCTCTATCTCATCAAAAAGCACCACTGAATAGGGACGACGGCGCACCGCCTCGGAGAGTTGCCCCCCCTCTTCGTAGCCGACATAGCCGGGAGGCGACCCTATCAACCGACTGGAGGTGAATTTTTCCATGTACTCCGACATGTCGATCTGAATGAGCGCCTCCGGGTCGCCGAACATGAATTCGGCGAGGTTGCGGGCCAGATAGGTTTTACCCACCCCGGTAGGACCCAGGAAGAGAAAGCTCCCGATTGGGCGCCGCGGATCCTTGAGGTCCGCCCGTGAACGCCGGAGAGCTTTCGAAATGGCAACCACCGCCGCATGCTGGCCCACCACGTGATGCTTCAGTTCTTCCTCCATGCGGAGGAGTTTCTCGGTCTCTTTCTCCTCCATGCGCTGGAGTGGCACGCCGGTCCACTTGGCCACCACCGTCATGATGTCATCCTCGTCGACGTCCACCACCTTCTCCTCGCTCTCGGACTTCCAAGAACCGATGAGATCCTCCAGTTCCTTCTTGGTCTGCTTTTCGGTATCTCGCAGCGAAGCCGCCTTCTCAAAGTCCTGCGAGTTAATCGCGGCCACCTTCTCCTTGTTGATCTCCTCGATCTTTCCCTCCAGGGCCTTGATCTCAGGGGGACGGGTCAGCGTCCCGATCCGGGCGCGCGCGCCGGACTCATCGAGCACATCAATGGCCTTGTCCGGCAGGAAACGACCGGTCAGGTAGCGTGAGGTCAGGCGCACGGATGACTCGATCGCTTCGGGCGAATACCGCACCTTGTGATGCTCCTCATACTTGTCCTGCAATCCCTGCAGAATGGCGATCGCATCCTCAACGGAAGGCTCCTCCACCTTGACCTGCTGAAACCGGCGCTCCAGGGCCGCATCCTTCTCAATGTACTTGCGGTATTCGTTGAGGGTGGTCGCTCCGACACACTGCAATTCCCCGCGACTCAGAGACGGCTTGATGATATTTGAGGCATCCATCGCCCCCTCTGCCGATCCAGCGCCCACGATGGTGTGCAACTCGTCGATGAACAGAATGACATTCTTTACCTTGCGGATCTCGTCCATGACGGCCTTTATCCGCTCCTCGAACTGCCCACGATACTTCGTCCCCGCCACCATCAGGGCAAGATCCAGAGTTACCACGCGCTTCTCCCGCAGGATCTCCGGCACATTGCCCGCTCCTATCTCCTGGGCCAGACCTTCCACTATGGCGGTCTTGCCGACACCCGCTTCGCCCACCATCACAGGATTGTTCTTGGTCCGGCGACACAGGATCTGGATCACGCGTTCGAGTTCAGTCTCGCGCCCGATCACGGGGTCGAGTTCTCCGTCCCGGGCAAGTTTTGTAAGGTCCCGCCCGAAAGCCCGCAGGGCCGGCGTCTTGGCCTTGCCTTCACCGCCCCCCTCCATCGGTTCTTCGTCATCCTCGAAACCTTCGAATTCATCATCAGATTCCTCCGGGGAAAAGTTAGGATCGATCTCCGCCAGAATCTCGTTGCGCGTGCGCTGAATATCGACGCCAAGGGTCTGGAGCACGCGGGCCGCAACCCCCTCCCCTTCGCGAAGCAAGCCCAACAGGATGTGCTCAGTTCCGACGTAGGAGTGGTTAAGAGCCTTGGCTTCCTTGTTGGCAAGCGCGAGCACCTTCTTCACCCGGGGGGTGTAGGGAATATTGCCGGCGACCTTCTGATCCGGTCCGGTTCCAACCTGCTTCTCCACCTCCATGCGCACCGACTCCAGATCAAGTCCCATGCGTTCCAGCACACTCACAGCCACCCCCTGGCCCAGTTTGATCAGTCCAAGCAGGAGATGCTCGGTGCCCACATAGTTGTGGTTGAACCGGTCTGCTTCCTTCCGGGCGAGCGCCAGAACCTGTTGCGCCCTCGGGGTGAAATTATTCATAAATCAACAATGGTATCAGGAGGGTCTTCCCGGTCTTCGTCCTCTTGTCTCTTATTCATAACAGGCGGATCGAGCGATTGCAACCGAGTCCGGATAATTTCAGCCCGAATCGCATCCCGCTGTTCAGGAGTCAATTTCTTCCCCGAATGAAGCTGCAGGTGGGCCGGCTGAATCTCCATCAGCAGTGAATCGCAGGTCCCTCCCGTCTTGGGCGGGAAAAATTCCAGCTCGGCCCCCAGACGCAGCAGGGACAGCAGATTGAGAGCCTCCTTGGAGGCGATGATATGCGCGTGTCGAAGGGTTCCATAAGCCCGTCCAACCCGGTCAAACACCATCTCGGCGTCATCTTCGAAAAGTTTCAGCCGGGCGTTGCGCTCGTGGGAGACCACTTGCTCAATCACACGCTCAAGACGCCGAATAATCGTCTCTTCACTCTCCCCGAGGGTGGACTGGTTTGAGATCTGAAAGAGGTTCCCGAGAGACTCCGTGCCCTCCCCGAAGAAACCGCGTACCGCCAGTTGCAGCTTCCCCACCGCCTGCAGCACCTGGGCGATCTGATCGCTTAACACCAACCCGGGAAGATGCAACATCGCGGAAGCCCGCATGCCGGTTCCCAGGTTGGTGGGACAGGCACTCAGATAGCCCAACTCATGATCAAACGCGAACTCAAGGTTGCTCTCAAGCTGGGTGTCAATGGAAGACACAAGTTCATAGGCCTCGCCCAGGGCCAGTCCTGGCCGGATAGCCTGCATGCGAAGGTGGTCCTCCTCATTGATCATCAGGCAGAGAGCCTGCTTCCGGTTGACGATGGCCGCACTCCCCTCACCCCTCGCGGCCTGCTCACGACTGATAAGATGCCGCTCGACGAGGACCTGCTTCTGGAGAGAGGTCAGACCGTCCAGTTCCTGCGAGAACCCATTCTTCATCTCCGGGAGTGCTTCCACCTCGGGTTTCACCCGCTCCAGCAAGCCCATCCGGCGCTCCTTGGTGGACCACCCCGGAAACGGTTCGCGGTGCAGGTTACGCGCGAGGCGCACGCGACTGGTCAGGACCACGCCAGACCCCTCTGCCGCACCCGTCATCCAATCGGCCGGATGCTTTAACAGGGTGGAGAACCGCATCATGGCTGCGTCACTACACTGGTCTCGATCTCGTGGATTTCATCCCGCAGTCCAGCCGCCTCTTCGTAATTCTCGGCAGCAATGGCCTGCTCCAGTCGTCCACGCAATTGGTCAAGTCTTTGTTGGCGCGCATGAGCCTCCACAAGCCCCTCGGGAACCCGACCCACATGCACCATCCCCTTGTGCATCCCCTTGAGACGGCGGCCGACTTCATCAGAAAAAGTCTTGTAACATTCACTGCATCCCAGGCGGCCGACCTGCTGGAACTTGTTGAAGGTAAAACCACAGATCGGACACGGCACTCCGTCGTCCGACATCGTGATGATGTCTCCCGGATCCGTGGCAGTTTCTCCTCCCAGCACCGAATCCGCGAGAGAGAAGCCGGCGGGATCAGTCACCCCCTTCTCCTCAGCGCACTCTTCACAAAGGCACATCTTCTTCATCTCTCCTTCAACCAGCTGGGTGAGGAAGACAGTCGCCTTTTTCTCGCAGAAATCACACTGCATGCGGAGGAACTCTAATGCAGCTCCCCGTAAATTCGAAATAAAAAGCAAGATTTACTCCCCGTTGATGGGGGTGCCGGAATTGCGAACAAGAGCCCGGTAAGCCCTGATGAAACGAGCCGTGAGAGGCCCCGGAACCCCTTCTCCAATAGGACGATGATCCAGTTCAACCGCTGGAATTACTTCCGCCGCCGTCCCGGTCAGAAAGCACTCGTGCGCCGTCATTATGTCGAACCGGGTCATGGTCCTTTCCCGAATGGTGACATCCAATTGCTTCGCAAGCTCAAAAATAACTCCTCTGGTAATACCGTCCAATCCCCCGTCAGAGACTGGTGGTGTGTAGCCTACGCCGTTCTTCACAATGAAGATGTTGTCCCCGGTGCACTCTGCCACATAACCCTGCTCGTTCAGCATGAGGCCCTCCCGGCCGCCTGCCTTCGCAGCCTCCACCTTGGCCATCACGTTATTGAGATAGTTCAGTGACTTCACCTGGGGGCTTAAAGAGCTGTGGGTGGGACGCCGGGTGACGCAGGTAACCACCTTCAGCCCCACATCGTAGTCCGACTGTGGATAAAGTTGGATGTCCGCCGCAATAATGATCATGGAAGGGCGCTTGCAGCTCTCCGGGCTGAGACCCAGGGTCCCCACTCCCCGGGTGACAAGAAGGCGCACGTAACCGTCCTGCAGGTTATTGGCACGAATGGTTTCGAGAATGTGCTCGATGATCTCTTCCCGGGACCAGGGAAGTTCCAGCAGGATGGCCTTGGAGGATGCAAAGAGCCGATCAACGTGCTCAGGCAGACGAAAAATCCGTCCACTGTAGAACCGGATTCCCTCAAAGACCCCGTCACCATACAGCAGTCCATGGTCGAAAACCGGGACCCTCGCGTCCGCTTCGTCCACCAGGGATCCATCGTACCAGATTTTGAGCGCCATGAATTTCGGAGGGCAACTTTGGATGCTCTGCGCCGGATTGCAATCAATACTCGACGCTGGTTCTACCCCCCCGAATCCGTCTCCTCCGCGATCATTTGCCCATCAAGGATCTCCAGGATGCGATCCCCCAGCTTGGCGAGACTGCGGTCGTGGGTCACTACCACCAAGGTGGTCTTCAGGTTCCCGGCGAAATCAAAGAGCAGTTCCATCACCTCGCCTCCGTTGCGGGAATCCAGATTCCCGGTGGGTTCGTCCGCGAAGACCATGGCCGGATCGTTTACCAGTGCCCTCGCGATGGCGACCCGCTGCTGTTCCCCGCCACTCAGTTCCGCCGGCAGGTGATGAATGCGTTCCTCCAGTCCCACCTCTACAAGCAGTTCAATGGCGCGCTTGCGGACATTACGCGACCGGATCATCCCCGGGATCATCACGTTTTCCAAGGCGGTCAGTTCGGGCAGGAGATAGTAATTCTGAAAGATGTAGCCCATCTTACTGTTGCGAAGCAGGCTCTGATCCCTCCGTGATAATTCGTAGAGATTCTCCCCTCCAATCTGCACCCGACCCCGCTGTGGTCGTTCGAGACCCGCCAGAGTATACAACAGGGTCGTCTTGCCCGCTCCACTCGCCCCGCACAGGAAGACCCGCTCGCCCTGCATGATCTCCAGGTCAATCCCGCGCAACACCTCCACTGCTTTCCTTCCCAGCAAGTAGCTACGATGAACGTCCTGCGCTAAGATCAAAGGCTCCTCGGGCACCGGCGACCACTAGGCCGGGTAGGAGCCCATTTCCAGCGCAATCCCCCCCCATCTGCCACAATTATTTTGGAATCCCTAATAAAACTTGCTAACATCAATCCTGATGGCGCACCGCTCACCCTCCGCCAAAGCCAGTCGCAGGCGCCCTGTGGGCAGGCATCTGCAAGCTCGCACGGCGGGGATTCGCATTGTGAACCGGGCGGCCTTCACGATTTTCCTCGTTACCGGCTGCGTGGCCATGGCCGCTCTCTCGATCCCTCAAATGCGCAAGTTGCGCTCCCTCAAGGAAGAACTGGCCCGGGCCAACGCACAGGAACACCACGTCCGCTCTCACAAGGAGCAGAAGAGTCGCGAACTCACCGCCCTCCGCGATGATCCCGCCTATCTCGAACTCGTCGCCCGTGACCGCCTCGACCTTTATCGCAGCGGAGAGCGGGTCTATCGCATCGAGAAGAAATAGATGCCCTCAGGAGGACTCAGGCCCCTACCTTCAGTTTCCCTCCATAGTCCGCATCATCACCCAGCGCTTCCTCAATCCGAAGAAGCTGGTTGTACTTGGCGATACGATCGGATCGACTCATCGACCCGGTCTTGATCTGCCCGGCGTTTGTCCCCACCGCGATATGCGCGATGGTGGAGTCTTCCGTTTCCCCGGAGCGGTGGGAGATCACGGAAGTGTAACTGTTCTCGGTGGCCAGTTCCACCGCGTCAAAGGTCTCAGTGAGTGAGCCAATCTGGTTGACTTTCACCAGGATCGAATTGGCCACACCCAGTTCAATTCCCTTGGCCAGGAAATCGACGTTGGTCACGAAGAGGTCGTCACCGACCAACTGGGTGCTGTCCCCTATCTTCTCGGTAAGCACCTTCCATCCGTCCCAGTCATTCTCGTCACAGCCATCCTCGATCGAGATGATGGGATACTTCTCCTTGAGCGCCGCATAGTAGTCCACCAGTTCTTCGGAGCTCTTCTCCGAACCGTCCGACTTCTTGAAGACGTAGCATCCCTTCTCTCTGTCATAAAATTCCGAGGAGGCAACATCGAGGGCGATACAGATATCGTCGTTCATTCTGTAACCAGCCGCTTCCACCGCCTGCACGATCACAGCCAGGGCGTCGTCGGCGCTGTCGAGGGCTGGCGCAAAGCCTCCCTCGTCCCCCACCGCGGTGGAAAGATTACGATCATGCAGCACCTTCTTAAGCGCGTGAAAGATCTCCGCTCCATAACGCAGCGACTCACGGAAGGTGGGCGCACCCACCGGCATGATCATGAACTCCTGGAAGTCAATCGGGGCATCTGAGTGCGCCCCACCGTTAATAATATTCATCATGGGTACTGGAAGAACCTTTGAATTCGGTCCGCCCAGATACTGATACAGAGGCAGGCCCACCTGCGCCGCGGCCGCCTTGGCCAGCGCCATGGAAACGCCCAGGATGGCATTAGCTCCGAGATTCTTCTTATTCTTGCTGCCATCCAGGGCCAGCATGGCTGCATCAACCCCGGACTGGTTGGTGCCGTCCATCCCGACAAGGGCTGGCGCAATCCTCTGGTTCACGTTGTCAACTGCACCCAGCACGCCCCTGCCCAGGTAGCGATTCTTGTCGCCATCCCGCAACTCCCAGGCTTCGTGCTCACCGGTACTCGCTCCGCTGGGAACGCCCGCGCGGCCGAATCCCCCGCCCTGCAGGGTGACCTCGACCTCCACGGTGGGATTGCCCCGGGAATCGATGATCTCGCGACCGCATACTCTGGTAATAGTGGTGTCAGCCATGATTTTGTAGACGAAATTGACTCAGCAAGAGGCTCTCTTACTTCCACGCCGTAATCTCGGCTATTTCACAGGTGCGCTCCTCTTCCGTCTCCAGATCGCGAAAATCGACCTTGTTGCCGACCTTCTGACCGATGAGGGCCTGCCCGATCTCTGACAGGTAGGAGACAATGAGCTTGTCAGGATCACTGTCCCAGGCCCCGAGAACGGTGTATTGCTCGGTCTCGCCATCGTGCCGGAGTTTCACCACCGTCCCGATGTTAACGGTGTCGGTATCCGCTCCGGTGAGATCCGATCCCTGTGCATTATCCAGATCCTTCTCCAGTTCCGTCTTGCGACGAGCCAGGACGGCCTGCATCTGCTTGGCAGCCTTGTATTCGAAGTTCTCCCGCAGATCGCCGTAGGAACGCGCTATTGCAATCTCCTTGATGTTCCCGGGGATACGCTTGTTCACGAGGTCTTCATACTCCTCCTTGCGCCTTTCCAGGCTCTCCCAGGAGACGATCAGGATCTCCCGACGGGGCCCCCCCCCGTCACCAGTCACCAGCGCCTGCGTCTCCGGGTGCGCCTTGATCACCCGGGCCATCAACGATTTCCGGTCCAGTTCCGCGAACGCAGGACTCTGCAGCAGCTTGCGCGCAAAGTTTCGCACCTCGTTCATGTCCACTCCATCCAGCAGATCGACAATGAGCTCGCGGTCCTCCATCAGGAAATTCTGCAGTCGCAGCGTCTTGCGTGGTCCCTCATCCGTGCTGTCCTGTTCAATGACCGAGAGAATGGCCGAGCCCACTTCGTGGGTGAAGACATCCTTGGCGGCCTTCCTGCGTTCCCGGCAAATCCATGCCAGCGCATCCGGACCGAGCGCGTGCCGCGACAGTGCACGCCTGATGTGTTCCAGCAGCGTGTCCATCTCTCCACGATCCGAAAACATCTTGGCGATCTCAGACACTCCCCGGGTACCCACCCGGTCAAATACTCTCAGAATCTTTTCCACCCACTCGTTTCCGAAGGCTTCCGGGAAAGCCTCATAAATCCGGCGTTGACGGGCCGCCGGCAAACCTGCCATCTGGGGCGCAAGCGGACCACTGGAACTCGCCAGCACGTCATGCAGTCGCAGCCCGTTATCAGCCAGGGTGGCCTCCTTCAGGGTCTCCAGCAACTCATCTCGACTCGCCAGCAAATCGAGGGCATCCCCCAGGTGAAGTTTAATCCCCTTGCGGCTGATCTCTTCAATCTCGGCAAGTAATTCTTCCGCCGCACCCTCGCTCTCCAGTGCCTTCGACTGCTTTCGGAGATCATCAAGAACCCTGGCCTTCTCGCGCAGGTTGTTGGTCGCCTCGAAATCGGATATCAGGGTCTGCACCGGGCTCAGATCGGTTTCGCGCAGGACCAGCGGTTCATTCCGCTTGCTCGGAACCACCACTCGATGAGATCCCCGCAAAGCCTTCTTGGCGCGATCCCACCACTTCTTGTAATCAGCCTCCGGCACAACGCTTCCACACAGTTCACGGTCGATCTGGTCCGGTTTCATCGATCCGTCGTGGGCCCCAAGGGTCTGGATGACCACGGTGGCAGGGTCGCTCTGGGCCTGCGCCCGCAGTTCCTCGATCTTCTCGATCTTCTGTGCTCGGAAATCCTCCGCCTCCAACGGCTCAGTCTTCTTCAGGGCCAGTTTCAACCCCATCACGCGACCCGACTCGCGTTCAAAGTCAATGGTCACCTTCCCGCCAAAGAGGTCCCAACCGATCACTTTCCCAGATCCCCACGACTTGTGAAGACAAAAGCTGCCGGGAGCCAATTGGGAAAGGCGTTCCCCGACGGCTTGGGGAATGCGACCAGATTCCACCAATTTCACCACGTCGGGATGCATGGCGCGGAAGATGGTGAGCCCTTTCCCAAAAGGCAACGGTTTTATGGAGATTTCCCGGCTATTTCACCCGAATACCGGTCACCTGTCTCACGGACCGGGATCCACCTGTCCCCGTGTCTACCCTTCGGCGCCCCAGTAGACAGGATAAGCGCTTCAAAGATGGCATTCACCCCGGGCTTGCCCAGCCAGCCCAGCCCCGGAGCATCAATACCCACCATGTCACCATCCTGGACGACAACGCCTTGGCTCATGGGAAACGCCTGGCAGGGCACCAGTCCACCGGCCTTCAACCTACGAGCGAAGATCTTGGCGAGGAACGGACCATCTTGGGGATGGAAAGATCCACCCTTCCTTCACTACCTCTGAAATTGCGGTGGAGAACTCAACCCTTCCGGGTTAGCTCTCCTGCCATGCAAGACTGGAGAAAGGCCCGAACCATCGGGATCGTGGCCTGCAGCGGACCCGGTGCGGCACTCTGTTACGAAACGATTACTGCAGAGTGCGGAGAGTTGCTCGGCTCCCACCATCACCCCGAGATCGTCCTCCACTCCTTCAGCTTCGGTGAGTACTACCGCCTCCTCGAAGAGGGAAACTGGCCCGCCATCGCGAACCTCCTGACCGACTCCTGCGCCAAGCTCGGAGCCCTCGGGGCAGACTTTGCCATCTGTCCCGACAACACCGTGCATGAAGCCATGGACCACGCCAATCTGGAAGCAACCCTCCCGTGGCTCCACATCGCCGAGGTGGTCGCTCGGGAGGCTCACACCCGGGGCTTCCAACGCCTCGCCATCCTCGGCACCAAGTATCTCATGGAGGGACCGGTCTATCCAGGCAAACTGGCCCCTCTCGGCATTAAGACGATCACGCCCAACGCTGACGAGCGCACATCCATCAACACCCTCATTTTCGATCGCCTCGTCTTCAACCGGGTTACCAGAGAGGATCGCTCTACCCTCCTCGGCATCATCGAACGACTCCATGACGAACATCCGTGCGACGCCATTATCCTGGGCTGTACCGAGCTCCCTCTCATCCTCAACGACCAAGTCTCCCCTCTGCCCACCCTCGATTCCACCCGACTCCTCGCACGGGCCGCCATCGAAAAAGCGGCAACCCGTGATTGAAATCCCGGCTTCGTCCATGCCAGCCTCAGCATGATCATTCCTCCTGTTCCCTCTGCCGTACTGCAATCCCTCAGGTCGGTTGCAACACCGGGACAAGCCGATCTTCCTCGACGATCCCGCTCAGGCCCTCTCATCTCCTCATGATCCTTGCAAAATTCCAGACTGGAAGCACCGCTCACCTCGTCACTCTGGTGATCATCGCGGTGGCCGCGGCTCTGCTGGCGCTCTCTACCCGGCGCCAGTCACCAGGATCCCACCAACGCTTTCTGCGACTATTCGTGGGCTGGGGCTGCGTCGTCGCCTGGATCCTCAATACGGGTTACTGGATGCTGCCCGAGCGCTTTGATCTCGCGAAAAGTCTCCCCCTTCATTTCTGTAACGC